>OHRB01000537.1_pt1 | contig 18622 bp, 14 predicted proteins | sample 1578381 | NCBI WGS metagenome assembly OHRB01 (sample SAMEA3879566, study PRJEB24766) | human gut metagenome | biome: human-associated habitat; feature: feces | place: USA | collected 1985/1987
TGATCACCGGCTTCACGCTGGACGGCGACGAGTACATCTGGACCCGCCGCCCCAACTTCAGCGAGTGCAACCGCCCCCGGTTCGGTGTGCCGGTGCTGTTCCCCAGCTGCGGCAACCCGGACGGCGGCGTCCATCTGTTCGACGGCAAGGCCTACCCCATGGAGTGCCACGGCTTCGCCGACCTGTGCGCCTGGGAGGTGGAGAGCGTCGGCCCCGACGGTGTGACGCTGATCCTGGAGTCCACCCCGCTGACCAAGTTCCTCTACCCGTTTGATTTCACCCTGCTGGTGAACTACGACCTGAACGGCACCACTGCTTCCATCAGCATGACCGTCATCAACGAGGGCGATGTCCCGATGCCCTTCAGCTTCGGCTATCACCCCTATTTCACGGCCTCCGCTCTGGAAAATGTGGACTTTGACATCCGGTGCAAGACCTGCTCCGAGAACGCCAAAGGCGAGCAGCCCGCCGCTCCGGAAAAGATCACCCTGACCCGCAAGGAAGGCGCCGACAACACCATCCGCCTGATGACGGGCGTGGAGTTCCCGATGAGTTTTACCGACAAGGGCAACGGCCACAAGGTCACGGTGGACGCCGACGACAGCTTCAACAACGGTGTGCTCTGGCAGCAGGACGCGGAGAGCTTCGTCTGCATGGAGCCCTGGAACGGCTGGGCCAACAGCGTCAACGAAGAAGGAAAGCACGAGGTCCTGGAGCCGGATGAGGCCCTGACCAGCGAGTGGACCATTACCATCGAGAAAGTCTAAGGACGCGATGTTCTCTTTTGCGCGCCAAAAGAGAACCAGAAAAGCGCCCGCTACTTTCGAAGCGCGGGAGGCACGAATCAAGGGCTGCTCGCCCTTGATAATCCCAAAGAAGAAGGCCCTGCCAAAAAATCGGGCGGTGCGCCAGTCGGCGCAAACGCTTTTCCGATTTTTCGACAGGGCCGATTTTAATTTGCCTTAGTTTTCCGAGGAGATGTCCTGACCGAAGTATTTTTCGCTCAGCTCCTTGAGGGTGCCGTCGGCGCGGAGTTCGTCGATGGCGTTGTTGATGGCTTCCAGCAGGGTGGCGCTGGCATCGTCCTTGCGCAGGGGGATGGCCACGTGAGAGGCCTCCTCGGTCTGGGCGACGATCTTGAAGTCGGCGTCCGGATGGACGTTCAGATAGTCGTAGAAGGAGACGTCGGCGTTCAGGGTCGCGTCGATGCGGCCGGCGGTCAGCAGCTGGATGGTCTCTTCCAGCGTGTCGATGCCCTGCACAGTAGCGCCGTAGCTCTCGGCCAGCTCCATATAGGTGGAGGCCAGGCTGTTGGCGGTGGTCTTGCCCTTCAGGTCTTCGAAGGTCTGGATGGTATCGTTGTCCTTCTTGACGGCAAGGGCGGTGTGGATGTAGCCGTAGGGGGTGGTGAAGTCGTAGGTCAGAGCGCGCTCGTCGGTGACTTCGACGCCGTTGCAGACCATGTCATAGCGGCCTGCATCCAGACCGGCGAACAGGCTGTCCCAGTCGCTCTCGACATATTCCGGCTCCACGCCCAGCTTCTCGGCGATGGCGCGGGAGACCTCGACATCGTAGCCGACGAGGGTGTCGCTCTCGTCGTGGTAGCTCCAGGGCTGCCAGGCACCTTCCAGTGCCACGATGAGCTTGCCGCTGGCCTGGATGGCGGCAAGCTGGTCAGCAGCCTCAGCGGATTCGCTCTTGGAACTCGAATTGCTGTTCGAACTGGACGCGTTGGAAGAGCAGCCGGACAGGGTGAGCACACCGGCAGCAGCCAGAACGCTCATCAGGGAGATAAAGGTTCTTCTTTTCATGGTATCATATCCTTTCGAAGGTAAGAGAATCAAATAGAATATAGCAGTTTGCGTTTTTAATGCACAAGCAACATCCGCAAACTGCATATCGCAAAGATGCCGTTTTGATTGGCACTATTTTTGAAAATTGCGATAAATTATGCGTGCTGCGAGATCTTCTGCAAAAATTCGCGGGTGCGCTCCTCCTTCGGGTTCGCAAAGAACTCCTGCGAGGGGGCCTGCTCCACGACGACGCCGTTCTCCATGAAGACAGTCTTGGAAGAGACGTTCCGCGCAAAGCCCATCTCGTGGGTGACGACCAGCATGGTCATCCCCTCTTCGGCCAGCTGGCGCATGACCGAGAGCACTTCGCCCGTCAGTTCCGGGTCCAGGGCCGAGGTGGGTTCATCGAAGTAGATGATCTCCGGGTCGGTGGCAAGGGCGCGGGCGATGGCCACCCGCTGCTGCTGGCCGCCGGAAAGCTGGCGGGGATAGGCGTCTGCCCGGTCGGCCAGACCGACCTTTGCCAGCATCTTCCGGCCGATGGCATCCGCTTCTGCCTTGGGCATTTTACGGGCCACGACCAGCCCTTCGGTGACATTTTGCAGGGCGGTCTTGTTCCGGAACAGATTGTAGTTCTGGAAGACGAAGGCCGTCTTTTTGCGCAGGCGGGCGATGTCGGCGCCGGAGATCCTGCTGAGGTCGAAGGTCTCGCCGTCAAAGGTCAGGCTGCCGCTGTCGGTGGGTTCCAGAAAGTTCAGGCAGCGCAGAAGGGTCGTCTTGCCGGAACCGCTGGGGCCGAGGATGGCGACGACGTCGCCTTTTTCCACGGTCAGGTCCACGCCCCGGAGCACGTCCAGTGTGCGGATCACCCGGCGGGCATGGCCGCGCGGGAACGGCCCGATGTGAAAATGCGGTTTCTCGTCATAGGTGCGAAAAGATTTGTGGATGTTCTTGATCTCTAACATGGCCATGATGCGTCCCCCTTTCTCACTGGAAGCCGTGGGCGTTCAGCTGACGCTCCAACAGGCTCTGCAGCTTGGTGACGACCGTGCAGAACAGCAGATAGACCACGGCGACCTCGCAGTAGATTGGCAAAAAAATGTAGGTGCGGGCGGCAACGCGCTGGCCGGCCATGAACAGTTCGGCGACCGTGATGTTCGATGCCAGCGAGGTGTCCTTGATCATGCCGATGAGCGAGTTGGACAGGGCAGGCACCGCCGTGCGCAGCGCCTGCGGCAGCACGATGCGGCGCATGATCTGCCACCAGGTCATGCCCACGCAGTAACCGGCTTCCAGCTGGCCCTGGGGCACGCTTTCCAGCGCGCCGCGCATGGTCTCGGCGCAGTAGGCCCCCTCGTTGATGGCAAAGGCGATGATGGCTGCCGGGAACGCGTCCAGCATGATGCCGACGCTGGGCAGACCGTAGAAGATAATGAACAGCTGCACCAGCAGCGGTGTGCCGCGAATGACCCAGATGTAGAACCGGGCCAGTTGGCGCAGCACCGGCACATTGGCGTACTGCACCAGTGCCACCACCACGGCCAGCACCATGGCAAGGCTGAAGGAGATGAGGGTCAGCGGGATGGTCATGGTGAGGCCCGCCGACAGGATACGGGGCAGCGCTTCCCACAAAACGCTGGCCGTGCGGTTGGAAAGAATGGCTTCAAGCATTTGAAAAAACTTCCTTATCTGAAAAAAAGAACCTGCGGAGGTTTGATGAGAGACCTGAAAAGGAGCGTTCGGGCAGGGAATATCCTATAATTCCTACCAGAATACTATAACATGTTTTTCCAATCGGCGCAATTCGTTTGGGCAAATCCCCTGTTATTCCTAAAATCGCGGGGAAACACGCGCTAACTTTGTGCAGTCTGGCAAGGAGTTGACGTTGCAGGCGGTTTCGTGTACAATGAGACCAGACGAGCCGCCCACTGCGGCGCACAACAGGCCCGCGACGAAAGCCGCGCGGCAGATTCGGAGGATTTGAACGTGATGAAACGGAAAATCGGTATCCTGGGTGCGGGCACCTGGGGCATGGCTCTGGCACGGATGCTGTGCGTGAGCGGGAACGATGTGCTGGTCTGGTCTGCCATCGAAAAGGAGATCGACGACCTGTCGAGCACCCGTGTGCATCCCAATCTGCCCGGAATGAAGATCCCGGAGGAGCTACGCTTTACCAAGAGCGTGGAGGAAGTGTGCCGGGACAAAGACATCCTGCTGTTTGCAGTGCCGTCGGTCTTCGTGCGCTCCACGGCTGCCAAGGCCCGGCCCTATGTGGCCGAGGGGCAGATCATCGTGGATGTGGCCAAGGGCATCGAGCCGGACACCCTGTACACCATGACGGAGGTTCTGGCCGATGAGCTGGGCCGGGAGGGCGGCCCGAAGAAGGTGCACCTGGTGGCGCTGTCCGGCCCCACCCACGCCGAAGAAGTGGCCATCGACCTGCCCACTACCATCGTCTCGGCCAGCCCGGACGTGGAGGCGGCACAGTTCGTGCAGGAGGTGTTCTCCAACAGCGTCATGCGCGTCTACACCAACGAGGACATCAAGGGCGTGGAGCTCAGCGGTGCCATGAAGAACGTCATCGCGCTGGGCGTGGGCATCTCCACCGGCCTGGGCTACGGGGACAATGCCCGCGCCGCCCTTATCACCCGCGGCATCGCGGAGATCGCCCGGCTGGGCGTGGCCATGGGCTGCAACGTCCACACGTTCGCGGGTCTGGCGGGCATCGGCGACCTCATCGTCACCGCGACCAGTATGCACAGCCGCAACAACCGCGCCGGCATCCTCATCGGCAAGGGCGAGGCGCCGGAACAGGCCGTCAAGGAAGTCGGCATGGTGGTCGAGGGTATGAACGCCCTGCCCGCCGCGCTGGAACTGGCGGAGCGGTATCAGGTGGAAATGCCCATCGTGCAGACTGTGAACGCCATCGTCAACGAGGGCATGGGCGCGGCGGAAGCCGTCCGCACCCTGATGGACCGCGACCCCAAGAACGAGCTGCCCAAGGGGTACGAGAAGTAAACCCACAACGCAAACAAAGACTGCTGCATTCCTCATTCCGGCATCGCAGAGGCGGTGCCCGGAGTGTGGAAAGATGCGGCAGTCTTTTTGTTTTGCCGAAAAATTCAAAAATATCTCAAATATTTTACCAAAATAACACCCGAAAGGGTAGTAAGACGAAACGGTTTCTGGTATACTGACCTTGTATGAAAGTTTATGAGGGGGAGTTTTTATGCCTTCAACCTATGCACACCGCTGCTTTGGCGCGGATGTTCTGACCCAGCTGCCGGAAGCGCTCCAGAAGAAGATCGAGCCGTACCGTGCGCTGTACGATATAGGCCTTCATGGGCCGGACCTGCTGTTCTACTATAAGGCGCTGCAGTCCAACCCGGTGAACCGGCTGGGCAATGCGATGCACGAGCAGCCGGGCACCGTCTTTTTTGAGCGGGCGCGCGGCGTGATCCGGAACGCAAAAAACCGGGATGCCGCGCTGGTGTATGCGCTGGGGTACATCTGCCATTTTGCGCTGGACAGCACCTGCCACCCTTATGTGGAGCAGTACGTCCGCACCAGCGGCGTGAGCCACTGCGAGATCGAGACGGAGTTCGACAACCAGCTGCTCCGCCGGGAGGGCCGCGACCCGCTGCACGACCTGACGGCCAGCCACATCCAGCCCAGCCGCATCTGGGCAAATGTGGTGGCACCCTTCTATGAGGGCGTCACGGTGGATGAGGTCTATCAGGCCATGACCGGCATGGTCTTCGTACACAAGATGCTGCTGGCTTCGAACCCGGTCAAGCGCTGGGTGGTGCTGACGGCCATCCGGGCAGCGGGCAAGTGGGAGTTCATGCACGGGCTGGTGGCAAACCCGAAGCCGAACCCGCAGTGCACCGAGAGCGGAAAGCAGCTGGATGCGCTGTACCAGAGCGCCATCCCGCTGGCGGTGCGGCTCATCAACGAGTACGTGGCCGGGCTGGACACCGATGCGCCGCTGGATGCGGCTTATCAGCACACCTTTGGAGAGAATTGAGAGGGACTATGGAACAAAACAAAAAATTCAGCCTGACCGGGCTGGAACGCGCGTGGATCTTATACGATGTCGGAAACTCAGCCTTTGTGCTGCTGGTGGCGACGCTCATCCCCATCTTTTTCAACGCTCTGGCGGAAGAAGGCGGCCTGAGCTCAGTGGACTATCTGGCATACTGGGGCTATGCGGCTTCGGCTGTGACCGTCATCACGGCGGTGCTGAGCCCCATCCTCGGCACGCTGGCCGATACGCGGGGCTTCAAAAAGCCCATCTTCATCCTCTGCCTGGTGGTGGGCGTGGCCGGCTGCTGCGCCATGGGCGTGGCCAAAACCTGGCTGCCCTTCCTGCTCATCTTCGTCTTTGCGAAGGTGGGCTTCTCCGGCAGTCTGGTGTTCTATGACTCGATGCTGAGCGATGTCACCACCCCGGACCGGATGGACGTAGTCTCCTCCCGCGGGTATGCGTGGGGCTACATCGGCAGCTGTGTGCCCTTTGTGGTCTGCCTGGCGCTGGTGCTGGGGTCCGGGGCCATCGGCCTGAGCCAGATGACGGCGCTGAACATCGCGCTCTTCATCACAGCGGCGTGGTGGCTGGCAATGACCCTGCCCCTGCTGAAAACCTACCGGCAGCTGCATTATGTGGAGGTGGAGAAACACGCCATCCGGCAGAGCTTTGCCCGCATCGGCCACACGCTCCGCCACCTGCATGAGGACAAGCAGGTGTTCTGGTTCCTGCTGGCGTTCTTCTGCTACATCGACGGCGTCTACACCATCATCGACATGGCCACGGCCTACGGCACCGCGCTGGGGCTGGACACCACCGGCCTGCTGCTGGCGCTGCTGGTGACTCAGATCGTGGCGTTCCCGTCGGCGCTCATCTTCGGGCGGCTGTCGGCGAAGTATCCGTCTACCACCCTCATCCCGGTCTGCATCGCGGCCTATGCGGGCATCGCGCTGTTTGCGTTCTTCCTGACCCAGCAGTGGCAGTTCTGGGTGCTGGCCTTCGTCGTGGGTATGTTCCAGGGCGGTGTGCAGGCGCTCAGCCGCTCCCACTTTGCCAAGATCATCCCGCCGGAGAAGTCGGGCGAGTATTTCGGCCTGTTCGACATCTGCGGCAAGGGGGCATCCTTCCTGGGCACCATGATCGTCAGCGTGGGCAGCCAGCTGACCGGCAGCGCCAATGTGGGCGTCGGCTCGCTGATCGTGCTGTTTATTGTGGGCTTTGTGCTGTTCCGGGTGTCCTACAAAGAGGGAGTTATTACGGAGTAAGTTTGTACTCTTTTGCGCGCCAAAAGAGTACCAGAAAAGCTGCTTTGAGAAGCTCGGCGGTGGCGAAGCCATGAAAGCCCCTGCGGGGCTTTTAAGCCGACGTCCGGTTTGCGAAGCAAATGCCGCGTGTTCAGCGCGGCAAGGACGGGAGGCACGAATCAAGGGCTGCTCGCCCTTGATAATCCCAAAGAAGAAGGCTCTGCCAAAAAATCGGGCGGTGCGCCAGTCGGCGCAGACGCTTTTCTGATTTTTTAGCAGAGCCAATTTTTATTGGCGGGCCGCACGCAAAAGAGAACATCTCCGGATTGTTTGTTGCGTCTTACAGCGCACCGTGATACAATAAAATCAAATCCATTCGAAAAAAGGAGAATCCCAATGAAGCAATATCCCGGTTATACCGTCGTGCGCTGCGAGGACTGCCCCGAACAGCACGGTACCCTGACCGTGCTGACCCACGATGTCAGCGGTGCGACCATCCTGCTGGTGGAGAACGAAGATGTGAACAAGGCGTTCGGCATCGGCTTCGGCACCTTCCCATCGGATGACACGGGTGTGTTCCACATTCTGGAGCACTCGGTGCTGGCGGGCAGCGAAAAGTACCCGGTGACCTCGCCGTTTTTGCAGCTGCTCAAGAGCAGCATGGCGTCCTTCCTGAACGCGATGACCTTCCCGGATAAGACGGTCTACCCCTTCGCCACCCCCAACGAGACCGACTTCCGGAACCTGATGGACGTCTACCTGAACGCGGTGTTCTGCCCGCTGGCCATGGTGGACCGGGCTGTGTTCGAGCAGGAGGGCTGGCACCGCGATGCCGACGGCACCGTGAGCGGCGTCGTCTACAACGAGATGCAGGGCGCGCTGGCCTCCCCGGATGCACAATTGCAGGATGCGCTGGAGCGGGCGATGTTCCCGGATACGGCCTACGGCTTTGTGTCCGGCGGCGACCCGGCCTCCATCCCGGCGCTGACCTATGAGAAGTATCAGCGGGTGTACCGCCGCCATTACAGCGCCGACAACTGCTGTGTGACCCTGTACGGCAGGATGGATATGGCCGAAAAACTGGCCTTCCTGGATGAACACTACCTGAGCAGGATGCCCAAGGGCACCAGCCAGCCCAGACTGACGCTGCAGGACGAGCAGCCGGGCGTCTGCGTGAACATTCCGTACTATACCGAAAAGCCGGAGGCCGACCAGGTGCAGTGTGCGCTGGCCTGGTACACCGGCGCATTTGCCGACCGGGAACGCCAGCTGGGCGTGGAGATCCTGCTGGATGCGCTGCTGGGGTCGAACCAGTCGCCGCTGAAGGCTGCGCTGCTGGAGCAGCAGCTGGGGGCCGACATCGACATCGGCTTTGACGACAGCACTTTGCAGCCCACGCTGGAACTGGTGCTGCGCGGTGCCACCGAAGAGACCGCAGGCCGGTTTGCGGCCGGGGTCCGGAGCGCCGTGGCCGACATCCTGGCCGAGGGCATCCCGGAAGACCTGCTGCTGGCCAGCCTGAACGCGGCAGAGTTCGCCTCGCTGGAGCGGCCGGGCAGCCTGCCTGACGGTGTGCTGGACGCCATCCATGCAGCGACCGGCTGGCTCCACGCCGGGAACCCGACCCTGCTGCTCCACACGGACCAGCTCTTTGCTGCCCTGCGGGAGAAGATGGCCTCCGGCTGGTTCAACGACCTGCTGCGGGAGCTGTTCGCGGCTGCGCCGGTGCAGGTCATTCAGGTGCCGACCCTGCCCAAGGCGGAAGAACCCGATGCAGCCCCGGCCCGTACCGACGGCAAGCTGGCACTGGACCATCCGCTGACGGTGGGAGATCTGGGCGAGGGCAGCCCCAGCGCCGAGGGCACTGTGGGCAGCGTGGCCGGTGCGGAGCTGCTGCACCACCCCTCCAAAGGCAGTTTGTATTTGAACATCTACTACGATCTCGGCGGGCTGACCACCGAAGAAGTGCAGTATCTCGACCTGCTGACCGATGTGCTGGACGAGCTGGACACTCCGCGCCACACGGCCCGCGAGCTGAACACCCTGCGCAGCACCTGGTTGGGCGACAGCCAGGCCTGCATCAGCTTCTGGACCGGGCGGCAGGCGGGGAACCCCTGCCACGCAAAGCTCACCCTGAACATGAGCCTGCTGGAGCGCAGTCTGGAAAAGGCTGTGGAACTCGGCGGCGAGTGGCTGTATGAGACCCGGCTGACCGGCGCAAAGGCCGAAGCGGCCTTCGCCCGTGTGCTGAGCCAGCAGAAGCTGAACATGGAGCAGCAGTTCCTCCAGATGGGCAACCAGTACGCCGCCGTGCGCGCCGGGAGCCACTATTCGGTGGAGTATGCGCTGAGCGAGGCATGCAGCGGCGTGGCAGGGTATCACTTCCTGTGCGCGCTGCTGGAACAGGCCGACTGGGCCGACCTGGGCCGGAAACTGGAAGCCGTGCGGGAAAAGGTGCTGCACCACGCAGCCCTGACCATCAGCCTGCACGGCAGCGAGGATGCCCGGAAGCAGCTGGAAGCCCTGCTGCCCGGCAGTGCTTTTGCCGAGGGGATGCGTTCGCCTGCCCGGCCCTACACTCAGGCACTGACGGCTCCGGTGAACGAAGCCTTCATCATCGACGGCGGGGTGAACTACGACATCCTGACCTGGCCGCAGGAACGGAAGCCGGAGCGCCGGGTGCTGGCCCGCGTGATGAGCTACGAGTATCTGTGGCACCACATCCGCGAGGTGGGCGGCGCGTACGGCACCGGCATGGTGACCCGCGCCGAGACGGAGTATCTGTATACCTACCGTGACCCGCATCTGGCCGAGAGCTACGAGACCTTTGCAAAGGGCCCGGCGGAACTGGCCGCCCGCGCGTACACCGAAAAGGACCTGACGGATTCCATCGTGGGCACCGTCTCCGAGATGGACAAGCCCATGAAGCCCAGCGTAGAGGCGCGGGACCTCGACCGCCGGTATTTCTGCGGCATCACCGACGCGATGCTGGCCGCAGACCGCAAGGCCCTGTGCAGCGTGGACGCTGCCGCGCTGAAGGCCATGGCCGCAGAGCTGGGAACCGCGATGCAGCACGGCACCCGTGTGGCTTTTGGCAGCAAGGAGGCTGTGGAAGGCGCAACGGGCCTGTTCGACCGCATCGAGACGCTGTAACACAAGATAAATAAGAAATCCCCCGGCGGCTGGAACGCTCTGAACGGAGAGCGGCCCGGCTGACCGGGGGATTTTTGCTTTTTTACGGAGCGTCGTCCAGCGTTTCGGCGATGACATAGCGGGGGCGGCGTTTGACCTCGTCGTAGATCTTGGCGAGGTAGTAGCCGATGATGCCGAGGCTGAACATGAGCAGCGTGCCGGTGAAGAGCTGCAGCAGGATGACCGTGGTGAAGCCTTCGAGCGCTTCGCCTGCAAAATAGCGGAACAGCGCCTCGCCGCCCACCAGAAGGGTGGCAATCAACATCAGAAAGCCCATCAGGATGACGAGGTAGAGCGGGGCCGACGTGAAGGACGCCAGGCTGGAAATGGCGTAGCGGATGAGGCTGAAGGTAGACCAGCTACTCTGCCCGGCAGTGCGTGGCTGGACGTCGAACTCTACCCGCGCCGTGCGGAAGCCCACCCACGCCGAGAGGGCGCGGTAGAAGGTGTTCCGCTCCGGCAGATTCAGCAGGACGAGCACGGCCTTGCGGTCCAGCAGCTTGAAGTCGGAGCTGCTGCGCAGGTCGGTCTTGGCCGCCTTGCTGATGAGCCCATAGAACCAGCGGGCGGCGGTGCGGTGGGCGGCGCTTTCGGTGCCGCGCTCGCGCTTGACGCCCTCCACGACCTCGATGCCCTGGGTCCAGAGCCGGTACATTTCGGGGATCGTTTCCACGGGGTGCTGCAAGTCGCAGTCCAGCGTGACGCAGCAATCGCCGCGGGCGGCCTGCAGCCCGGCGTACAGGGCTGCTTCCTTGCCGAAAGCGCGGGAGAACCGGATGCCGCGCACCTGCGGGTACGCCTGCGCCGTCTGGCGGATGACGTCCCAGCTGTTGTCGGTGGAGCCATCGTTGACGAAGAGCACCTCGTAGCGGATGTGGGCAGCGGTGAGGACCTCGGCCAGCCGCTGGGCCATTTTGGGGATATTCTCCGCTTCGTTGTGGGCGGGGAGGATGACGGAGAGAAGCGGTTCAACGGCCAAGGTGCTCGACTTCCTTTCGGCTGAGGGTGTGCAGGGCATGGGCCTCGACCGCCCGGCCCTCGGACAGGTAGAAGGGGTGAAAATCGGTCTTCTGCGGGTCAAAGAAGGGCCCGCCCGGCTCTACGCCGCCGGGGTGGAAGAGCAGCTCGACCGGCTGGCCGCGTTTCTGCGCCAGACGGAGGTACTGCGGCAGCACGGCCCGGACGCGGTCGGCGTCCATGTGGCCGGAGAAGAGAATGCCGCAGAACAGGGCCGTGGGGATGCCGCTGCGGCGGAATGCGGGGCGGTCGAGCAGCCAGCAGCCGTTCAACACAGCCTGCTTGACGGCATTGACGGCGGAATAGCTGCCCCAGAGCCGGGGACAGCCGACAAAGGGCAACAGCGGCTCGGCCGGGATACGCAGATGCTCGACCGGGAGATGGTGGTCGGCAAGGATATGCAGCAGCGTCCGGAAGACCAGCGGGATCATGTGGGTGTGCTGGTGGCTGTCGATGCGCAGGGGCGTCCCGGCGGGGAAGAGGGCGGCATAGGCGAGGAGCTGGCGCTCCAGTTCCCGGTAGAGCTGGGCGGCAAAGGCCCTGCGCAGGGGCGTCAGCGAGAGCCGCAGCAGCCCGGTGAAGGAGTTGCAGAAGCTGCCGTCTGGCCGGACAAGCAGCGGGATCTCCGCAGCAGGGGAAAGGGCTTTGCCCTCCACAAGGTTGAGGTGGACGGCCAGCTTCAGCCCGGAAGGGCGCAGCGCGGCGATGGCTTCTTCCAGCGAACCATTGGGCACGATGCTGACGCTGTTCAGGCAGCCGTGGGTCTGGCAGTCCCGGATGAGGGCGTCGCCGTGGGCGGTCATGCCATAGTCATCGGCGTGAAAATAGAGGATGGGAGGCTCAGTCATCTGCATCGATCCCCTCTCCTGCCCGGATGACGATGGTATCGCCCACGACTGCGACCGAACCGGTCTGCGGCCAAAGGGGCATCTGACGGACTTCGTCCAGCGCGAGGAGCTGCTGCTTTTCTGCGCGGGTGGCAAAAGTGTAGTCGGTGGAGCAGTAGTCGTTCAATGCAGCCGTGAGGACGCTCTGGCCCACCGTCGGATTATCGGCGAAGAGGATGAGGCCGGCCGTGTAGCCGGTCATTTCCGGGGAGAGGTCGGCAGAATAAGCCCTGGAATCGGGCAGATGGCCGATGACGGCGATCCGGGTGCAGGCGTCCGCGCCGTCCAGCTGCTCGATGCGGTCTGCAATGCGCAGAAGGGTGCCGTAAGAGCGCTCATAGCTCATCTGGGACAGGTGATAGCAGACATTGGCCAGCACGATGCAGTAAAAGACGATGGCCCCGCCCACGAGGAGGATGGCCCAGCTCCGGAGCGCGGAAGCGCGCGGCGAGAGACCGTCCAGCCGCTCGTAGAACAGCACGAAGCTCAGATAAAAGGCGGCGTAGCCCATGGTCATCAGGTTGTGGTAATCGACCCAGGGGTTGAGAAAATAGAGGGCCGCGGCTCCCAGCGGCAGTGCGGCCAGATAGACGAGCAGGAGCCAAAAGCGGGCCGGGTCGTGCCAAAGGGCCTGCTGTACGAGGGTGGTCAGCAGGAAAACGGCCAGCAGGGCAAAGACCAGAACGTTGAGCACAAACCAGACCGTGAGGCCGTTGTGCAGGTCAAAGAAGAAGCGGAAGAAGCTGGTGAAGCAGCCGTGCAGAGCCGACCAGAGATGGAGAAAACCGACGGTGTCGAAGCCCTGATAGTCGGACAGGGCGGTGCCGGAAAAGGCCAGAACCAGCTGCAGGGCCACAGCATAGACCGCTCCGGCCAGCACACCACCTGCCAGAAACCGCCCCGCACTGCGGAGGGATACGGCAGCGCTGCGGCGGTGAAAGAGCAGATCGTCCAGCAGCCAGACCAGAAGCAGGGTGATGGTGACGGTCAGATAAGCCTGATAGATGCCCACGGAGAACCACAGGCAGGCTGCCCCCGCGAAGAAGGAACGCCAGCCCGGCCGGGTGAGCAGAAGCGCGCTGAGGCAGGCGGCCAGCATGGCCAGACAGTAGCCGTCGGCGACGTATTCATAGGCAAAGGTGGAGGTGACGGTGGGAAAGACCGCGATCAAAGCCCCGGTCAGCACCAGCGCCACCGGCTTTTTCAGGTGCAGCAGCGCCGCCACGCAGACCGTTGAACCAGCCAGGAACAACAAGCCCAGCAGCAGGTTCAGCCATGGCAGGTCGTAATAGGAGCTGAGCCAGCAGGCCAGCGAGAGAAAATAGCGGCCATATTGCAGCATCTGCTGGGCATCGTACCGGAAGACGAGGGAATCCCAGTTGGGGAGCCAGTTGGCCATCTTATAAAAGTGCGCGAGCAGGCCAAACCCGAAGGCGGAGAAAAACACGAGCCGCCATTCGGGCCAGAACCTGCGGGCAAGCTGCGCAGGCAGCTGATCGGGGTGTACCATAAAAAACCTCCGAAGGTCGAAATGAGACGAAGTTTAGTTCTAGTATAAACCATTTGAAAACGATACGCCAGCCCATTTTATGCTTCTCCTTAAAAAATTGAGGGCAGATCCCCCTGTTTGCGGAAAAAGAACGCGGACAGGGGAATTTTTGCACGGCGAGATTGTACAGAATGGAAAACGGATTTGAAAAATTACAGAGCGGGCCTGCGAAAGGTTGCACTGTTGCGAAAAAATGATTGGTGGTATTATATTGACAAATCAAAACGAAAGGATGTGAAATGAACCGAATGGCGCAGAAGATACGACCTTCGGCGGGCAAGGGGCTGGACAACCTGCACCGCGCCACGGACACGCTGAGCACGATGCTGGCGCAGGAGGTGAAGGAACTGAACACCCGCCAGAAAGCGGCCCGCCGCGACGGTGCAGAGGCGGCCGGGACCATGAAGGGCCTGAAGGAAGCCACTGCGGTGCTCAAAGACCTGGCCGCTGTGGCCAAGGCGCTGAACGAACAGGGCGCGGATGCAGAGGGCCGGGAGTGCGGCGTGGTGCTGCTGCCGCCGGTGGAGGATGTATGAAGACAGGAACGAATGCGCCAGTCGTCTGGCGGCCCCAGCCCCGGCAGAGGGAGTTCATGCGCAGACCGGAGCCGGAGGCTCTCTACGGCGGCGCGGCAGGCGGCGGCAAGAGCGATGCGCTCATCATCGAGGCGCTGCGGCAGGTGCAGATCCCGCACTACCGGGGGCTCATCCTGCGCAAGACCTTTCCCCAGCTAAGCGACCTTGTGGACAAGAGTCTGGTCTACTACCGCCGGGCCTTCCCGGAGGCGCAGTACAACGCCACGAGCCATGTGTGGGTCTTCCCCAGCGGGGCAAAGATCTACTTCGGCTCGATGCAGTACACCAAGGACCGCACGAATTATCAGGGCAAGGCCTTTGATTTCATCGGCTTTGATGAGCTGACCCACTTCGAGTGGGAGGAGTACAGCTACATGATGAGCCGCAACCGCCCCACCGGGCCCGGTACGCGGGTGTACCTGCGGGCCACCACCAACCCCGGCGGCGTCGGCCACGGCTGGGTCAAGGCCCGGTTCATCACCCCGGCCCCGCCCGGCACTCCCATCGTGGAAGCGTTCCCGGTGCGGATGCCGGATGGGACGGAAAAGGTGCTGCAGCGGGCGCGGGTGTTTATCCCATCCAGCGTCTTCGACAACCCGGCCCTGCTGGAAAACGACCCGGATTACCTTGCAAGTCTGGCCTCTCTGCCCGAAGCGGAAAAACAGGCCCTGCTCTATGGCAGCTGGGACAGTTTCTCCGGTCAGGTGTTCACCGAGTGGCGGAACGATCCCGCCCACTATCAGGACCAGCGCTGGACCCATGTGATCGCACCGTTCCCCATCCCGAAGCACTGGAAGATCTACCGCGGATTCGACTTCGGGTTTTCGAAGCCGTTCTCGGTGGGGTGGTACGCGGCGGATGAGGAAGAGCGGCTCTACCGCATAAAAGAGCTGTACGGCTGCACAGGCCGCCCGAACGAGGGGCTGCGGATCGACCCGGTGGAGCAGGCCCGGCGCATCCGTGAGGTGGAGCAGAACGACCCGCAGCTGCGCGGCCGGGTCATTCAGGGCATTGCGGACCCGGCCATCTTCGACGAGAGCCGGGGCGAGAGCATCGCCGCCATGATGGAGCGGGGGCCGAACTTCCTGCACTGGATGCCAGGCGACCACACCCGACTAGCCGGTAAGATGCAGTTCCACTACCGGCTGGCGTTTGACGGAGAGGGGCGGCCCATGTTTCAGGTGTTCGATATCTGCAGGCACTTCCTGCGCACCATCCCGAATCTGGTGTACGACGAGAGCAACGTGGAGGACATCGACACCCGGCAGGAAGACCACATTTACGACGAATGTCGGTACGTCCTGATGGAACACCCCATCTCGCCGCCCCGGCGCACGGCCCGCCCGCCGGTGGGGGACGACCCGCTGGAACTGCACCGGCAGGCAAGGTTTTATCGGATTTAGAAAGGAGTAGATTTTGGATATCGTGGAAGAAAAACTGCCCATCGGGCCGGAGGAGGTCGCCGAGGCGGCGGCCGTTCTGCAAAAGTACAAGGCAGGCAAGGCGGCGCTCGACAAACGGCTGGTGGACAACGAACTGTGGTTCCGGATGGGGCACTGGAAAAATTACCAGAACCCGATGATGGAGGGCAAGCCCCAGCCGTCCAGCGGGTGGCTGTTCAACTCCATCGCCAACAAACACGCCGATGCGATGGACAACTACCCGGCCCCGAATGTGCTGCCCCGCGCGGCAGACGACGAACAGACTGCGCGGGTACTTTCCAGCATCCTGCCGGTGGTGCTGGAGCAGGCCGATTATGAGCAGGTGTACAGCGACACCTGGTGGCGCAAGCTCAAGCAGGGCACCGGCGTCAAGGGCGTCTTCTGGGACCCGGAAGCGCACGGCGGCCTGGGCGAGATCGCCATCCGGCCCATGAATCTGCTCATGCTCTACTGGGAGCCGGGCGTGGAGGATATCCAGACATCGCCGAACTTTTTCTCGCTGCGGATGGAGAACACCAGACAGCTGGAGACCCGCTGGCCCCAGCTCAAGGGCCACAGCGCCAGTGTACTGGATGTGCCCCGGTTCCTCCACGACGGCGGGCTGGACACCACCGAAAAGAGCGTCGTGGTGGATTGGTACTACAAAAAGCCGGACGCCGAGGGCCGGGTGCTGCTGCACTACTGCAAGTTCTGCAACGGGGTGGTGCTCTACGCCAGCGAGAACGACCCGGCGCTGGCCGGGCGCGGATTCTATGACCACGGCAAGTATCCGTTCGTGTTCGACCCGCTGTTCATGGAGGAGGACAGCCCGGCGGGCTTCGGATACATTGATGTGATGAAGGAGTGCCAGACCGCCATTGACCGGATGAACCATGCGATGGATGAGAATGTTCTGCTTGCCTCGAAGCAGCGGTATGTGCTGAGCGACACGGCCGGTGTGAACGAAGAAGAACTGGCAGACCTCTCGCGGGATATCGTCCATGTGGTGGGGCGGCTGGGCGACGACAGTTTCCGCCCCTTGCAGACGGCGGGCCTGCAGGGCAACAGCCTGAGCTACCGCAACAGCCGCATCGAGGAGCTGAAGGAGATCTCCGGCAACCGCGATATGACCCAGGGCGGAACCGCTGGCGGCGTGACGGCGGCTTCGGCCATTGCCGCCTTACAGGAGGCAGGCTCGAAGCTGAGCCGGGATATGCTCAAGAGCGCGTACCGCGCCTTTGCCAGGGAGTGTTACATCATCCTGGACCTGATGCGGCAGTTCTACGACGAAGAGCGGGTCTTCCGCATCGTGGGGGCCGCAGGCCAGAACGAGTTCGTGCCCTTTTCCGGGGCCGCGCTCCGCCCGCAGCCGGCCGGCACCGTGGGCGGGGTGGAGCTGGGCAGCCGCGAACCGGTCTTCGACATCGTGGTGAGCGCCGAGAAGAAATCGACCTTCAGCCGTCTGAGCCAGAACGAGACCGCCAAGGAGTGCTATCAGCTGGGCTTCTTTGCCCCGGCCAACGCCGATGCGGCTCTGGCAGCGCTGGAGATGATGGATTTTGAGGGCATCGAGAAAGTCCGCCAGCGGGTGCGGCAGAACGGGACGCTGGCCATGCAGCTGGCCGTTTTGCAGAGCCGGTTGACGGCGCAGGAACAGCCGGGGAAGGCCGCTGTGACCGGCCCCGCAGACAATTTGAGCACAAAGGCCGCAGCAGATGCTATGGGCCTTGGAAAGGAGAACCGATGATCCGTGTGATCTACAGTGAACTGGACGGCCCGGATGGCCTGACCCTGCGGCTGGAAGCGTCCGGCCACGCGGGCTATGCCCCCGCCGGGCAGGACATCGTCTGCGCCGGTGCCAGCACCCTGATGCAGGCTCTGGTGAGCCTGCTGGCAGGGGAAAAGACCGCCTGCAGCGATGCCTGGGATGAGCCGGAAGGCCCCCGGCTGGCCGTGACCGCCGCCGCCCCGCAGGAGCCGTGGGTAGAGGGGGCTTTTGAGCTGGCCAAGGCCGGGTTTGCCCTGCTGGCCGAGCGCTACCCGGACAACCTCCGCTTTGCAGACCTGAGCCGCCGGGGCGAAGCGGCCATGATGGACCTGCAACTGTTCGCAGAGGGCGGCAGCGAGACCGGCGGCGCAGGGAGCGCCCCGGCCCTGAGCGAGGCACAGGCCCGGCAGGCCGTCGCCTCCGGCACCCTGAAGCCGGGCCGGGAGGAGGCAGCGCCGCCGGAGACCCCGAAGGAGGAGAAAATTCCGAAGACAAACCCCGGCCCGGAAGCACCCTGTCCCACCCCGGAACCGCCCCGCCCGCCGCTGCCGGAGTATCTGCCGGGCCGACAGGCCGTGGTCGCCCTGCACAGCCGCTGGGCAGCCGAAGAGGCAGCGCTGCGGCAGGTGGTGCCGGAGTTCTCGCTGAAAACAGAGCTGCAGCACCCGGAGATGCGCCGTCTGATGCAGCTGCCGGGGATGCGGATGGCGGACGCCTACCGTCTGGCCCACTACGAGGACGCACTGCGCCAGACCGCCCATGCCGTGGAGCAGGGCGTCGTGGAGCGCATCCGGCAGCGGGCGTCCCGCCCGGCGGAGAACGGCACCCGCCCCGGCAGCGCCGCCGTGACCGGGGCGGATGTTTCCCGCATGACCCGCGCCCAGCGGGAAGCGCTGGAACGCAAGGCCCTCCATGGGGAGGTCATCACGTTCTGAACGCAGCTCCTCTGGCAGGGGAGCGCGAATCGAAGAAGTCCGTATGTTACACCGCAAGAAAGAAAGGAAAACCGTATGAACGACACTGCAATGAAGTTCGACCTCCAGCTGTTCGCCGACCCTTCCGCCGCGCGGAACAATACCTCCGGCACCATGACCGCCGAGATGAAGACCTTCTATGAGAAGCGCCTCATCGACCAGGCCGAGCCGCGCC
>OHRB01000591.1_pt1 | contig 17582 bp, 16 predicted proteins | sample 1578381 | NCBI WGS metagenome assembly OHRB01 (sample SAMEA3879566, study PRJEB24766) | human gut metagenome | biome: human-associated habitat; feature: feces | place: USA | collected 1985/1987
TCAGGACATAATCACAGAAGCGATGCTTCAGGTAGCGGCGCAGGAACAGTTGGCGCCTGAGGTCATCAGGGCTGGTGTAGCGGCAGGAACAATAGCTGTTTGCTGCAATATCAACCACAAAAATCTTGTGCCGCGCGGTGTAGGTCAGGGCTTGGCAGTCAAGGTCAATGCCAATATCGGTACTTCCAGCGCTTATCCTGATCCTGAACCTGAGCTGGCTAAGCTGCGCGCTGCTATTGATGCCGGTGCCGATTCTGTGATGGATCTTTCTACAGGCGATAATATCGACGCTTCACGTAAGGCTATCATTGCTGCATCCACTGTAATGGTTGGTACGGTACCGATTTATCAGGCAACAGTAGAAACTATTAAAAAACGCGGTGCCGTTGTTGAAATGACGAAAGAGGACCTGTTTGAAGTTATTCGTCAGCAGGCTGCCGACGGTGCTGATTTTATGACGATCCACTGCGGTATCAACCGTCAGGTTCTGCACGCTCTTGTCAGCGAAGGGCGCGTTATGGACGTTGGCAGTTTTATTACCGGCTGGATGCTGCATAATGATCGTGAAAATCCTTTATATGAATATTATGATGAAATATTGGACATCTGCGCGGAGTATGATGTAACGATCAGTTTAGGTGACGGACTGCGGCCCGGCTGCCTGGCAGATGCTACAGACAGGGCTCAGATTCAGGAGCTTTTGAATTTGGGGGAATTGACCCAGCGGGCCTGGCAGCGCGGTGTACAGGTAATGGTTGAAGGACCGGGACATATGCCGATGGATCAGATTGCTGCAAATATGAAGATCCAGCAGACCATCTGCATGGGTGCACCGTTTTATGTATTAGGACCTCTGGTGACCGATATTGCGCCGGGATATGATCATATCACTTCTGCCATCGGTGGTGCGATCGCTGCTGCCAACGGTGCGGCATTCCTCTGCTATGTGACACCAGCTGAGCATCTGGCACTTCCGAATGTGGACGATGTAAAGCAGGGAATTATGGCATCAAAGATTGCAGCGCACGCAGCAGATATCGCAAAGCATGTACCGGGAGCCATGGAGATGGACAATAAGATGGCGGATGCCAGAAGAGTGCTGGACTGGGATGCACAGTTTGCCTGTGCCATCGACCCGGAGACCGCCAAGGCCATCCGCGACGCCCGCCTGCCCGAAGACGACCACAGCGACACCTGCTCCATGTGCGGCAAGTTCTGCGCCGTCCGCAGCATGAACAAGGCTCTGGCCGGTGAATACATCGACATCCTGTAAGTTCTTCCTCTTTCAATAGAAACACAAAGCCCCCTGCACGCGGTATGTGCAGGGGGCTTTGCTGTTGGCTGTGTTGGCTGGCGGTCAGCCTTCGAGCTGCGGTGCAGAAGAAGGCTTCTGGATGAGGTTCGTCATGCTCCGGAGGCTGATGCCGATGGTGGACAGGTTGTGCAGCATGGCCGAAGCGGCGGGCTGCAGGATGCCCAGAGCCCCCAGCGCGATGAGCGTGGAGTTGAAGCTGAGCACGAAGCGGTAGTTCGAGTTGACACGGTGCTGCAGCGCATTGGCGATGGTCTTGAGGGTGACCAGCTCCTCCAGGCTGTCGGCCTTGATGGTGACATCCGCGATCTCGCGGGCGATGGCAGCGCCGGAGTTGATGGCGATGCCGATGTCCGCAGCCGAAAGGGCGGGGGAGTCGTTGATGCCGTCGCCGATCATGACGACGGTGTGGCCCTCGGCTTTGGCCTTCTGGACGAAGTTGGCCTTGTCTTCGGGCAGGACTTCCGCGAAGAACTGGTCCACGCCCACCTGCCGGGCAATGGCCTCGGCGGTGCGGTAGCTGTCGCCGGTCATCATCACGGTGTTCCGGATGCCCAGCTTGTGCAGCTGGCGCAGCACGGAAGCGGCTTCGGGGCGGAGGGGGTCTGCGATGCAGATGACGCCCACCAGCTGGCCGGAAGCGGCCATATACAGGTGCGAATACTCGGCGGGCATCTGGTCAAACTTTTCCTGCTCGTCGGCGGGAACGATGCAGTGCTCGTCCTCAAAGACGAAGTGGTAGCTGCCGATGACCACCCGCTCGCCGCCGACCCGGCTGGCAATGCCGTGGGCCACGATGTATTCCACTTCGGAGTGCATCTCTTCGTGGGCCAGACCCTGCTCTCTGGCGGCGCGGACCACCGCGTTGGCCATGGAGTGGGGGAAATGCTCTTCCAGACAGGCGGCCAGACGGAGCACATCGTCCTTCTCGCTGTTGCTGAAGGGGATGATGTCCACCACCTGCGGGGTGGCGCGGGTCAGGGTGCCGGTCTTATCAAAGACGATGGTGTCGGCCTTGGCCAGCGCTTCCAGATATTTGCCGCCCTTGACCGTGATGTGGGCCGTGCCGCACTCCCGCATGGCGGAGAGGACCGCCAGCGGCATCGAGAGCTTGAGCGCGCAGGAGAAGTCCACCATCAGGATGGAGATGGCGCGGGTGACGTTGCGGGTGAGCGCATAGGTGACGACCGTGCCGGCCAGACACCAGGGCACCAGCTTGTCGGCCAGCTCCAGTGCGCGGTTCTCGGTGCTGGATTTGAGCTTTTCGGATTCCTCGATCATGGCCACGATCTTGTCGTAGCGGTTGGCGCCGCCTGCGGCCTTGGCGAGGAAGACGCATTCGCCCTCCTCCACGACGGTGCCTGCGTAAACGGTGGCACCTTTTGCCTTGCGCACCGGCATGGATTCGCCGGTCAGAGCGGCCTGGTTGACCATGGCCTCGCCCTCGATGACGGTGCCGTCCAGCGGCACCATGTTGCCGGAGCGGACCACGATCTCATCGCCGGGCTGAACTTTGGTCAGGGGCAGGAGCACCTCGGTGCCCTGGCTGCGCACCCAGACCTTGTCCACATTCAGGGCCATGCTGCGGGCCAGATCGTCCAGACTCTTCTTGCGGGTCCACTCTTCCAACAGAGAACCAAGGTTCAGCAGGAACATGACGGAACCGGCGGTGCTGAAGTCGCCGCGCAGGACGGAAACGCCGATGCTCAGAGCGTCCAGCACCTCGACTTCCAGCCTGCGGCGGAGCAGGCACCGGACCCCTTTCCAGACAAAAGCGATGGAGCGCCAGACGGTGTAGGCGGCGCGGATGGGTGCGGGCAGGAACAGCTTGCGGAAGAAGTGGCCCGCCACGAGGTCGCACATCTTCTCCTGATACTCCTGATTGAGCTTCCGGCTGTCGGCGGTGGTGACAAGGGCGTCCAGCTCCGGCTGGTCGAATTTGTAGCGGCTCAGCGCCTGGACTGCGTCGGCGCGTCTGCCGCGGTAATACAGGACCACATCGCCGGTCCGCTCGTAGACGGTAGCCTTCTCGATGGCATCGTGGTGGTTGAGATAGGCTTCCAGCACATCGGCGCGGTGCAGAGTCATCCGCACGTTGCAGACATGCACGCGCATCCGGCCCCGGCCCTCATGTAAAATGGTGCATTTCATGGTTACGTTATACCTTCCTCAATAGAAAGAGCCGCCCGCAGGCGGCTCAAGCGCTCAAAAATTATTCAGCGTCCTCGGCGGCAGCAGCCTCGACGGCTTCGTCCTCGATGACGGCGGCCTCTGCCTTGGCGGCGCGGGCCTCGTTGATGGCCTTTGCGTCGGCCAGGATGTCACCGGCCTGCTCCTGGACCTTGTTGACGGTCTCCATGGTGGAGTCCTTCATGCGCAGGACGGCTGCGGTGGTCTGGGTGTAGACCTTCTTGGCATCGCTGCTGGACAGGAGCTTGAAGCCTGCCGAACCAAACACAACGCCGCCGACGAACAGTGCAATCTTTTTCACATCTACCATAATCGTTTTCCTACCTTTATCCATGTTATTGTAAGCCCCGGATGGGGCGGAAAAACCGAACAGCTTTGCTGTTTCTGCGGATATTGTAGCACGGATTTTGGAATTTTCAAGGGATTTTCAAAATGTTAATCGGTGTAAACTTTTTACGTACCGTAGTTAGAAATGCCTATCCCTAGGTGGATTTTCAGCCGAACTACAGTTTGTAATCAAAAACAAACCGGAAAGCGCCGCTCAGCTGCCCCAGAAGCAAAAAGGCCCCGGCTCCGCCAAGGGCCGCAAAGGGCCGGAAGCGGGGCAGGGCCAGCATCAGGCAGTAGGTGAAAGCAAACAGGATCAGAACAAGCGTCATGCGTTCTCCTCATGGTTGGCGGGGGCGTCCGGGCCGTCATGGTCGGCATCGATCATCCGGTAGCCTACGCCGAGTTCGTTCATGATGTAGTTGTTGTGGCCGGGGCGGCTGCCCAGCTTGCGGCGGATGTTGGCCATGTTGACCTGCAGCTTTTTGGTGCTGCCGCAGTCGGTATCGCCCCAGATGGCCCGGACGATGGCGGGGTAGGTCATCACCCGGCCCGCGTGTTCGGAGAGGAAGGCCACGATGTTGTATTCGGTCTGGGTCAGCTTGATCTCCTCCCCGCCCACATAGACCTTGCGCCGCTCGTACTGGATGAGCAGGTCCTGCGCCTGAAAGACGCCGGTGGGGTTGGAGCTGAAGCGGTTGAGCCGCAGTGCGGCCCGCACCCGCGCCAGCAGCTCGCCGGTGCTGAAGGGTTTGGTGATGTAGTCGTTCGCGCCAAGGTCCAGCGCTTCGATCTTGTCCGCCTCGGTGGTGCGGGCCGACAGCACGATGATGGGCGTCATGAACTTCTGGCGCACATAGTGGATGAGCTCGCGGCCGTCGCGGTCGGGCAGGCCCAGGTCCAGGATGATGAGGTCGGGCAGGTAGGAGGTGAAGATGGATTTGCCCAGCTCACAGGTGGGGGCCACATAGGTCTTGTAACCGTTGGTGTCCAGCAGGGTATAGATGAAGCTGCAGATGGTGGGTTCGTCTTCAACGATGAGGATCTTGAATTTGTTGTTGCTCATTTCAGATGTTTTCCTCCAGATCAGTGGATTCGTCCGTGGATTCGGTCTCCAGCCAGAAGCGGATGGTGGTGCCTTCGCCGGGGCGGCTCTCGGCCTTGATCTCGCCGCCGTGGGCCTTGACGATGGCTGCGCACACCGCAAGGCCGATGCCCATGCCGTGCTTGCCGGGGCTGGCCGTGTCGTCGGCGGGCAGCATCCGGGTGAACAGCCCTTCCAGCCGCTCTTTGGGGATGCCGCAGCCGTCATCCGAGACTTCAAAGATGGCGTGGTCGCCCAGCGTAAAGACCCGGAGGGTCAGCTTGGTCATTCCCTCGGCGTGGAGCACGGCGTTTTCCAGCAGGTTCATCAGCACCTGCGAGATAAGCATCGAGTCCATCGGAATGACCACGAAGCTGTCGGGCAGATCTACCGTGACGTTCACGTCCGGGTAGTGCTTCTGGAACCGCACCAGCACGGTGTCGATCAGCTCTTCCAGCACGGTGGGGGTCTTCTGCACCGAGACGGTGCCGGTGTCGAACCGGGTGACTGACAGCAGGTTCTCCACCATCCGGTTGAGCCACTGGGCGTCCGAACAGACTTCGCCGAGAAGTTTTAACTTCTGCTCTTTGGCCAGCGAGTCATAATTTTCAATGACCGTGGAGCAGGCCCCGTAGATGGAGGTGAGGGGCGTGCGCAGGTCGTGGGAGACCGCGCGCAGAAGGTTGGCGCGCATCTTCTCGGTCTCGCTCTCCATCCGGAGCTGCTCCTGCAGCTTGATGCGGGTGGTAAGGGTGCTGGTCATGATGGAGACGACCAGCATCACCAGCGCGGAGAACAGGTTCTCCGGCAGGGTGAAGTTGAAGGCAAAGTAGGGCGAGCGAAAGGCAAAGTTGACCGCCAGCACACACAGCAGCGAGGCGGCCAGACCCCACAGATAACCATCGGTATACATCGAGATGAGAAAGACGGCCAGCACGAAGACCATAGAGGCCACGCCGTCGATCCGTCCGCTGAGCACCTGGATGCCGGACACCACCAGAAAGGCCGACGCGATGCCGGACAGCATCACCAGTGCATCGTGCCTGCGGGTGGAAGATCTCATAGAAATGTCTCCTTTCGGATGGATATTCGTTCGGTGTTCAAAGTATACCACACCGGCGGCTAAGAAACAGCAAAGGAGTCGGGAACAGGTGCCGAATGCCGCAGAGCCTGCCCCAATCATAGCACAAAAAGCGGAACGGTGCGAGCGCGGGCCGGGTTTTTGCTGTTTGACATTTCCGCTGCAAAAGCATATCATAAAGGTACCTATTATAGAGAGGATGCAGAACACGATGTTTTACTTTGAGAACGACTACTGCGAGGGAGCCCATCCGGCCATCCTGCAAAAGCTGATGGAGACCAACTTTGAAAAGGTGTCCGGCTACGGCACCGACCCCTACTGTGCCAGCGCGAGGGAGAAAATCCGCGCCGCCTGTGCCTGCCCGGAAGCAGATGTGACCTTCATCTCCGGCGGCACCCAGACCAACGCCATCGTCATCGCGTCGATGCTGCACCGGTGGGAAGGGGTCGTGGCAGCTTCCACGGGCCATGTCAACGGCCACGAGGCCGGGGCCATCGAGTACACCGGCCACAAGGTGCTGGGCCTGCCCCACAAGAACGGCAAGCTGGACGCTGCCGACGTCCGCGACTTCTGCGCCACCTTCTACGCAGACGGAAACCACGACCACATGGTCTTCCCCGGCATGGTGTACATCTCCCACCCCACCGAGTACGGCACCCTTTACACCAAAGCCGAGCTGCAGGCGCTGCACGACGTCTGCCAGATGTACCACATGCCCCTCTTCGTGGACGGTGCCCGCCTGGGTTACGGTCTGGCGGCGGAGGGCACGGACGTCACCCTGCCCGACCTGGCCCGGCTGGCGGATGTCTTCTACATCGGCGGCACCAAGGTGGGCGCCCTCTGCGGTGAGGCCGTCGTCTTCCCCCATGGGGCACCGGCGCATTTCATGACCATGGTGAAGCAGCAGGGCGCTCTGCTGGCAAAGGGCCGCCTGCTGGGGCTTCAGTTCGATGTCCTCTTCACGGATGACCTGTACCAGACCATCAGCCGGAACGCCATCGCCACGGCCAACGCCCTGAAGCAGGGGCTGGCCGCCAAGGGCTACCGCTTCTTCCTGGATTCGCCCACCAACCAGATCTTCATCGTTTTCTCCAACGAGCAGCTGGCGGCGCTGGAGGGCAAGGCCAAATTCGGCTTCTGGGAGAAGTTCGACGACACCCATACCGTCATGCGCATCGCCACCAGCTGGGCCACCCGGATGGAAGAGATCGACGGCCTGCTGGCCCTGCTGTAAGTGTCAAACATCGGCCCGTCTCTTTGTGCAGGATGCGGATTGCAATTTCCGGCACAGTATGATATCTTTATTCAGATGAAGGTCGCGCTGTGTGCAGCGCAGAAAGAAGGGTAATGATATGGGCTTTTTTGATAAGCTGTTCGGCAGCAAGGGTGCAGCCGAGACGAAATTCAAGGGCGAAAAGAAGACGGTGATGATGCCGCTGGCAGGCAAGGTCATCCCGCTGGAGGAGCTGCCGGACGAAACGTTCGCATCGGCCATTCTGGGCGGCGGCTGCGGCATCGAACCCACCGGAGATACCGTTTACGCACCGTTTGACGGCACCGTCACTCAGGTGCCCGAAAGCCTGCATGCGGTGGGCCTGATGAGCGATGACGGCATCGAGCTGCTCATCCATGTGGGCATGGATACCGTGGAGATGAAGGGCAACGGCTTCACCTCTCTGACGAAGGAAGGCTCCAAGGTCAAGGCGGGCACCCCGCTGCTCAAGGTCGACCTCGACGCCATCCGCGCCGCCGGTCATCCCACGGCAACGGCCATCATCGTGACCAACGGCGACGACCTGTCCGAAATGTCGGTCGTGGCCTCCGGCGACACCGCCATCGGTGTGCCGCTGCTCAAGTTCAAGGCATAAGTGTTCCCACCCGGAAGAGCTTCTTCCGGGTGTTTTTTTGCGGTCAGCGCCTTAAAAGTATGACTATTGAAAGAAAATGCCGCATTTGGTCTGTTTTTTTCTTGAAGCGGGGAACGGCTTATGATAGGATAGACAAAGTGCGGGCTTGGGCCCGGTATCACCAAGGATTGTGAGGAAAGGTATTATGGAAACGAAAAAACCTGGTATGTCTTTAGCAAAACGAATGGCCATTTCGCTGGTCTGCGGCCTGGCGGCGGGCCTCGCCTTCATGTTCCTGCGCGAGAGCCTCATCTCCGGCGGGAAGAGTGAGATCTGGACCACGATCAACGATCTCCTGTTCCAGGATATCACCGCAGAGGGCGCAGAGCGCTCCTTCGGCATCTTCTATATCATTGGCCAGCTCTTTATTAAGGCGCTGCAGCTGGTCATCGTCCCGATGGTGTTCACCTCCATCGCGCTGGCCATCGGCAGCATTGCCGACACCCGCACCATGGGGCGCATCTCGGCCAAGACCCTGTTCTGGTTCCTGCTGTGCTCTTTCCTGGCTTTGCTGCTGGCCAGCAGCGTGGGCTACATCACCTTCTCGATGGGGCTGTTCAACACCCACATCGAGGGCCTGACCGAGGCCACCGGCTCCACCGGCTCCAACCCGCTGAACGTGGTGCTGAACATCATCCCCTCCAACATCATCACGGCCTTTGGCAGCAATGGTGCAGTCCTGAGCGCCGTCTTCCTGGCGGTGGCCACCGGCCTGAGCATGAATGCGCTGGGCGAGAGCCGCACCGCCACCCTGCGCCGCCTGCTGGGCGAGGTGAATGACGTGGTGGTCGTCTTCCTGAACTTCATCGTCAGCAAATTTGCTCCCTTTGCCGTCTTCGTGCTGCTCACCCGCACCTTTGCCATCTACGGCATCAACTACCTCAAGCCGGCGCTGGTCTATGTGGTGGTCACGGTGATCCTGCTGCTGGTCTTCCTGGTGGTGGCCTACCCGCTGGTGATCGCTCTGGGTGCCAAGCTGAACCCCATCACCTTCATCCGCAAGATCGCCAATGTGGCTGTGTTCGGTTTCTCGACCTCGTCCAGCGCCGCCACCCTGCCCCTGAACATCAAGGTCTGCGAGGAGGAGTTCGGCGTGGATGAGAGCATCGCCTCCTTCGTGCTGCCCCTGGGCATGACCATCAACATGGACGGCACCGCCATCATGCAGGTCATCGCCACCGTCTTCATCGCGGGCTGCGCCGGTTATACAGTCACTCCCGGCCAGCTGGTGGTCGTGGCCCTGCTGGCTCTGCTGGCCTCGGTGGGCACCCCGGCTGCTCCCGGTGCAGGTGCCGTCATCCTCTTCACCATCCTGTCCGGCGTGGGCTTCGTCAACGACGGCGCTCTGCTGGCCTACTCCCTCATTCTGGCCATCAACCGCCCCATCGAGATGCTCGTCACCTCGCTGAATGTCGTCGGCGATGCCGTCGCCAGCATCTGTGTCGCCAGGAGCGAGGGCCTGCTGAAGGAAGAGGTCTACAACAAGTAATGGGATGAGGCTGCGCCCCATCTGAAATCGAAAAAAGCTCCGTCCCCCTCGCTGCCTCAGCGAAACGGGACGGAGCTTTTCTTGTGGGTCGGTTACTGCACGCCGGTCAGTTCAGCGAGCTTGTGATAGATCTCGGTGTTGTCGAAGACGCCGCGGAAGTTCTCTGCGCCGACGCCCTTGGCATAGAGGTTAACCATTGCGCCGGTGTGGGCGTAGGTGGTGTGGTCCATGCCGGACTTATGGTTGATGGTGTGGCAGATGGCCATGGAGAACGGGATGTAGGTGCCGTAAAGCTCATAATCCTGCTGGCTCATCTTGCTCTGGGAGGAAGCGCCGACTTCCAGCGTCCGCTCGTAGGCCGTGCGGAGGTTTGCCACCTCGTAGTCGGTCAGCAGCAGCTTGCCTGCGCTGGCGGCATCGGGGTCGGTGGGAAGAGTCAGGCCGAAGTTGGCCTTGACGTCGGCCATGGCTGCCTCGAACGGGGTCTTGTTCGCCACATAGCCCTGCACATAGGTGGAATCGAACTTGGCGTAGGACATCTTCTGGTGGGTCAGATTGGTCAGGAAGGTGTCGTAGTTGGTGGTCTTGTAGCCGATGGCCATGCCGCCGGTCTCGTGGTCGGCGGTGACGAGGATCAGGGTCTCGTTCGGGTGGGCGTTGTAGAAGTCCACAGCGGCCTGCACGGCGTTGCTCATCTCCAGCACATCGTGGATGGAAGCCGCGGCGTCGTTGGCGTGGCAGGCCCAGTCGATCTTGCCAGACTCGGTCATCAGGAAGAAGCCCTTCTTGTTTTCCAGCAGCTCGATGCCCTTCTTGACGTAGTCGGTCAGCTGCCACTCGCCAGCGGCGGCATCCATGGCGTAGTTCATGGCCTTGCCGTCGGCCAGGTTCTCGGCGATGATGAGGGTCTTGCCCGCACCGGCGGTCAGGGCTGCGGCCCCGGCCTGGGTGGTGACGACGTTGTAGCCGGCCTGTGCGGCAACTTCGTGGTTGTTGGGGCCGGTGCCGTCGCCGTTCACCTTCTGGAACTCGCCGCCGGCAAAGTACTCAAAGCCGGAATTGGCCAGCTCGACGCCGATCTGGTAGTAGTTCTTGCGGGTGCTCTGGTGGGCGTAGAAGGCGGCCGGGGTGGCGTGGTCGATGTTGACGGAGGACACGACGCCGACCTTGTAGTTCTTCTGCCTGTGCAGCTTCTCGGCGATGGTCTCATAGGGCACATCGCGGGTCCAAGGGCACATGTTGATGACGCCGCTCTCGGTCTTGTTGCCGGTGGCGATGGAGGTCGCCGTGGAGGCGGAGTCCGGGCAGAAGGAGGTGCTGTCGTAGGTGGTCACACTGCCGATTTCGGGGAAAGATGTGAAGCTCAACTCGCCCTCGGTGACGGCACCGTTGTTCTCGGTGGTGCCTTTATAAAAACGTGCGGACTGGATCTGGGCGGTGCCCATGCCGTCGCCGATGAACAGGAAAACATACTTGGGCTTTTTGGTCAGGCCGAGGATGCAGTTCTCCTCCTCAGCAGCAGAGGCAGCCGGTGTGGCTGCGCTGGCGGCCACGGGGGCAGCGCTCAACAGACCGGCAGCCGATGCCACAGCACCGACCTTCAGGAAATTGCGGCGGGTGATCTTGCTCTCTTTCATAGCATTTATCCTCTCTTTTCGGTCCTCCCGGACCTGTCTTCGCATACTCTCTGGGAACGGTTTCATTCTACCGTTTTATCCTGCCGCCCGAAACCATGGCCGGGAAAAGAGTGGGTAAAACCTTTGGGGCGGAACCGCCGGAAAGGTAAAGAAGAGGCTCGCTTTGTAAGTTTCTTGTGTTTTGCCGAAAACAGCGTCCGTGACAGCTCATTTCTTCAAAATTGAAATATTTTACGGTTTTATCACGAAATCGTCCTCATGGTCTGGCCGAAAAAATGGTATTATGGATGCAGACAAAAAATTTGAGAAAAGGAGAATTTCCCATGGCACAATTCGTGAACCTGAACCCCAGCTCCCTGCGCGAGCTGCACGTTGGCAACGAGCGGCTGGTCTCCTACAACGTCGAGATGACCGAAGTTACCGGCGGCACCTTCTGGAAGGCCTACACCCCCGCTCAGATCGCGGGCACAGAGCCGTTCGTCCTCAAGGGCGGCTTCCTCGGCAACGCGACCGCAAGCACCGACCTGATGCAGTATTATGATCCCATCGACCTCTCCGACAAGAAGCTGCGCAAGCTGGCCAAAGAGATCGGCCCGGCCTGGGTGCGCGTGTCTGGTACCTGGTCCACCAAGACCTATTACGACTTTGACGGCCACACGAACGGCGTCATCCCGGAGGGCTACAACGCCATCCTGACCCGCGAGCAGTGGCTCGGTGTGCTGGATTTCTGTAAAGACATCGGCGCAAAGCTCCTTATCTCGGTGGCTGACTGTGAGGGTCTGCACCACGCCGACGAGCCCTGGAACCCAAGCCAGGCAGAGCAGATCTTTGCCCTGAGCAAGGAGTACGGCAAGGCTATCGACGCGGCTGAGTTCGTCAACGAGCCCAACCTGCTGGCCATGTCCGGCTGCCCCAAGGGCTACACTACCGAGCAGTATGTCCGCGATCAGGACATCTTTATCCGCTGGCTGCATGAGAACTACCCCGACTGTTCCTTTGTCGGCCCCTGCTCCACCGAAGGTGTGCTGAAGAAGCACGGCGAGAAGGCACAAGGCGGCGGAGTCGGCGATATCCTGCCCCAGTGCTCGACCGACGACCTGATGAAGGGTGCCCAGGAGAAGCTGGACGTTTACAGTTACCATTATTACAATGGTGTGTCTGAGCGTCTGGAGCCTGTGATGCCGTTTGCCCACTGGAAAGCCGACAAGGCACACACCGAAGAGTATCTGGCGGTCGCTTCCAACATGGCAAAGTTCCACGCCGAAAAGCGGGACATCTACTGCCCCGGCGGCGAGATGTGGGTCACCGAAGCAGGCGACGCGGGCGGCGGCGGCGACACTTGGGCTTCCACCTATCTGGATGTCTTCCGCACCCTGAACGAGCTGGGCAGCTTCTCGGTCGTGACCAGAGGCATCATCTTCCACAACACCCTGGCCTCCAGTGACTACGGCTATCTGAAGCCCGAAGTCTTTGACCCGCGCCCCAACTACTTCGCGGTGCTGCTCTGGAACCGTCTGATGGGCACCACCGTCTACGACGCCGCAGAGCCTATCCGCGAGGGTGCGCACGTCTACGCCCACTCCCGTGCGGACGGCAAGCCGGGCAAGGCGTATCTGGTCATCAACAACAGCCTGACGGAGACCACCACCGTCACCCTGCCGAAGGAAGCGGAGGTCTACCAGCTCTCCGCCGAGACCCTGCGCTCCCAGACCATGCTCTGCAACGGCAAGGCGCTGGTCCTGGGCGAAGGCGATGCGCTGCCGGAGATCACCCCGGCAGCAGCTCCGGCGGGCGAACTCGTTCTGCCTGCTGCGACCTGCACGTTTATTGTGCTGTGATCCTTACATTGTAAAATAGGATGAACGAAGCCCCACGATATTGCAATGTCGTGGGGCTTCTTGTCAACCGTCGGAATCTGTGGTATCCTGTAATTGCCGTTCCCCCTGCCCCTCCACTGGGAAGGAGGTGAACTCGATGAATGCGATCATTTCTTTCGTACTGTCCGTCGCAGCAGGTATCGTATCGTACTATATCTGCAAGTGGCTTGACGAACAGTTCTTCATGAACGGCAAGCACTAACCCAACGCAGCAAGAAGCCCTTCGGTACTCGCAATACCGAAGGGCTTCTTGTTTGCTTTCATGAACTCCATGAATGCAATTTCTTTCGCATTCTTATTATATGCGCTCCGGGCGGGTTTGTCAAGAAGAGCACATCGCCGCGATATAGCAAAACGCGCGCGGGAACTCAAGAGGTTTCGTTCGGTTTCGTTCAGACCTGATGGGCGGCGATCCACTGCTCCATTTCCTCGGCGATGGCCTTGATGGAACCATCGGTGAAGGGAACCTTCAGACCGGCCGTCTCGCACAGTTCCGCGTAGCTGGCCATACCGGCGCGGCGCACCAGTCGGAGGTAGCGCTGCCAGGCGTCCTTGTGGTCCTTGAGGCTGAGCAGGAAGAACTGCAGAGCGGCCATGGTGGACAGGCAGTAGTCGATATAATAGAACGGGCACTCATAGATGTGGAGCTGACGCTGCCAGCCTGCGCCGCGGCCGTAGAAGGGCAGGTTGTCGAAGTCGATCCAGGGGCGGTACTTGTGTTCCAGCTCCAGCCAGACGGCGTTCCGCTCGTCGGGGGTCAGGTCGGGGTTCTGGTACATCCGGTGCTGGAATTCATCCACGATGCAGCCATAGGCCAGGAAGAGGAAGCTGTCCTCGGCGTGGAGCAGGGCGTATTTCTCAGTGTCCTTGCCAAAGAGCAGATGGTGCCAGGGAGCCGTCAGGAACTCCATGGCCATCGAGTGGATCTCGGCGCTCTCCATGCCGGGGCATTCCAGGTCGGCGGGGACTTTCGGGTCCCGCTCGGCCACATAGCCCTCAAAGGCATGGCCGCACTCGTGGGTCAGCACATCCACGTCGGCGGAGGTGTTGTTCCAGTTGGCAAAGATGAAGGGGGCCTTGTAGGCGGGCAGGCTGGTCATATAGCCGCCGGACATCTTGCCGGGGCGGCTCTCGACGTCGAACAGCTCGTTGTCCTGCATGAAGTCGATGAACGCGGCGGTCTCCGGGCTCAGCTCATGGTACATGGTGCGGGAGGCGGCCATCCGGGCGTCATAGCCCTCGATGGGCCTGGGGTTGCCGTCCCGGAAAGAGACCGGCAGGTCGGTGAAGGTCAGATGTTCGATGCCGGTGCGCTTTTTGCGCAGCTCGATGACCTTTTTCAGCTGGGGGACCACATCGTTGGCCACTTGGTCGCGGAACTTCCGGATCTCTTCCGGGCCGTAGCCGATGCGGTTCATCCGCACGTAGGAAAGCTCACTGTAATCGTGGTAGCCCAGAATCTTTGCCTGCTCGTTCAGGTTCTTGACGATCTTGGTGTACAGCTCGTCCAGTTCGGCGCGGTGGGCGTCGAAGTAACCGGCCTCGGCCTCGTAGGCGGCGCGGCGGACGGCGGGGTCCAGATTTTCCTTATAAGGGCCAAGCTGGGGGATGGTCAGCTGCTTGCCGTCGAACTCGACCAGTGCACCGCCGTAGACCTGCTGGTACTGGCTGACCAGCGCGTTGTACTCCTTCTGGAGGTCGATGGTACGGTCGTCCATGCCCAGCACGGAGTTCTTCATGCCGGCCACGCAGGTGGTGCCGAAGGCCTCGGTCAGGGCATCGACGTGGGGGTTGGCCAGGAAGGCCCGGCTGATCTCCACGCTGGCATTCTGCACGGCGGGGCCGTTGGCATCGAAGAAGTCCTGCTCAGCCTTCCAGGCGGCATCGCGGGTGTCACAGGTGTAGTGGATGGAAGCCAGGTTGGCGGCGGTGTTGTAATCGGCAAATGCGCGGCTCTGCTCGTAGTAGACCGCGACCAGCGCTTCGCCGGAGGCAGCGGATTCGGCTTTGGCGGCCAGCTCCTTGCAGCGGGCCAGCAGCGCGTCGATGTCCGGGCGGGTGTAAGTCATCTCACGGAATTTCATAGACGGATACGTCCTTTCTGTATCAAGTTTGTTCCATCTTATCACGTTTTGCGCTGACAGTCAAAGAAAACTGTGAATGGCTTGACTTTTCACCACAGGCGCGTGTAATAAAAGTGATGAATGGAAACGAGTTTCCATGGAGACTCACAACAGCAAGCAAGAAGCCCCCCGGTATTCGCAGTACCGAGGGGCTTCTGCTTTTTTTGGCAGAACCTCTAAAAAAGAATGCCTCAAATTGTGAAATCTGTGGCAGAGGTGCGATTGAAACCGCCCGAAAAAAGGCATATAATAGCAGTATCAACAGAGTAAGACCATGCGCGTTAAGTGCCGCATCAACGGGGAGTTGTGCTGCGGACGAAGGGAGACCCGCGGTGCATGGTCTGCATCCCGCTGCTGCATGGACTTGGGTGCAGACGGGGCCGTCTGCGGCCTCGTCTGGATGTGAACCGTTGAATCACGCCCTCCTTTGTGCGGTTTGTCACAGGGGAGGGCGTTTTGCATTGCCCGCCCCGCGGTTCCCGAAACAGGGGAGGACAATTGATATGAACCATTCCAGAAATTCCGTCCGCAAGCTCACCATGCTGGCCCTGCTCACTGCCATGAGCATCGTGTTTGCCCGGGTGCTGAGCATTTCCACCGGCTTTGTACGGTTCAACCTGGGCAGCCTGCCTACCCTGCTGGCCGCTGTGCTGTTCGGGCCGGTGGAGGGCTTTGCCGTGGGTGCAGTGGCCGATATGATCGGCGGCACCCTTTCCGGCTACGCCATCAACCCGCTGATCACGCTGGGAGCGGGCTCCATCGGCCTGACGGCGGGCCTTCTCTGGCGCGCTCTGCCCAACCTGCGGCTGGGCCTGCGCACCCAGATCAGCGTGTTTGCCGGCCATGCGGTGGGCTCCATTGTCATCAACTCGCTGGCACTCCACCTCTTCTATAATTATCCGTGGAGCGTGCTGGTGACCCGAATTCCCAACGCGCTGGTCCTGGCAGCGGTGAACACTGTGCTGGTGCGCCTGCTGCTGGAAAACAAAACGATCCGAGGCATTGCACAATGAACTACGAGGAAGCACTGAACTATATCCACGCCGTCCAGTGGGCGGGGCACAAGCCGGGCCTGACCCGCACCCGGACCCTGCTGGCCGCACTGGGAGATCCGCACAAGCAGCTGAAATTCATCCATGTGGCGGGCACCAACGGCAAGGGCAGCACGGCGGCCATGCTGGCCTCCTGCCTGCAGGCGGCGGGTTACCGGGTGGGCCTGTATACCTCGCCCTTTATCAACCGGTTCAACGAGCGCATTCAGGTAAACGGCCAACAGATCCCGGACGAGGCGCTGGTGCGGCTGGTGGAGCGTGTGAAGCCCGCTGCCGATGCCATGACCGATATCCCCACCGAGTTCGAGATCATCACGGCGTTGGGGATGCTCTGGTTCGCTGAGACGAAATGCGACATCGTGGTGCTGGAGGTGGGCCTGGGCGGCACGCTGGATTCCACCAACGTCATCGACCCGCCGGAGTGCGCGGTCATCACGGCGCTGGGCATGGATCATGTGAAGGAGCTGGGCCCCACCCTGGCCGATATCGCGTCGGCCAAGGCGGGCATCATCAAGCCGGGCAGTCCGGTGGTGAGCTATGGCGGTGTGCCCGAGGCCGATGCCGTCATCGCACGTACGGCGGCAGAGCGGCACGCGCCGCTGACCGTGGTGGACCTCAGCAGGCTGACCATCGAGGACGGGGATCTGGATGCTGTCACCTTTGATTTTGACGGCCTGAACGGCATCCGCCTGCCCCTGATCGGTAGCTATCAGCCCCGGAACGCCGCCACGGCCATTACGGCCCTGCGGGTGCTGCGCAGCCGGGGCTGGAACATCCCGGACAGCGCCATCCGTGCCGGTCTGGAACAGGTGCGCTGGCCGGGCCGGTTCGAGCTGCTGCGGCATTCGCCCGTCTTTTTGCTGGATGGCAGCCACAACGCCCACGGAATGCGGGCCACCGTGCAGAGCCTGCGGGACCGCTTTCCGGGGCAGAAGTTCGTGTTCCTGCTCAGCATCATGGCGGACAAGGATGTGGACGAGATGCTGGCACTGCTCCTGCCGCTGGCCGGGCAGTTCGTCACCGTGGCGGCCCATACCCCCCGCGCCATGCCCGCTGAGACGCTGGCCGAACAGATCCGCGCCCGGGGCGGCAGGGCCGAGCCTGCTCCCACCATTGAAGCCGGTGTGGCCCGGGCGGTCGCCCTTGGGGGCACCGGCCCCGTGTGCGCGCTGGGCACGCTCTACTTCTCCGGCGATGTGCGGGAAGCGTTTGCAAAATTGAACCAGTAAAGAAGAGGGGCTGCGGCACACGGAAAAACCGGTGCAGCAGCCCCCTTTTTGCGGACGGGCTTACAAAAAAATGCCCCGCTGTTTTGTGATGCACAGAACAGCGGGGCAGTATCATTTATGGGGCGGGAATGTGCTCAGGAGATGCGCTTCGACTCAGGCCTTGCCTGCGCAGCCGAACAGCTCGATCTTTTCCTTGCACTTGTCAACGATGGCCTGAGCGCCGGGAGCCAGCAGCTTGCGGGGGTCGAAGCCCTTGCCCTGCTGATCCTTGCCA
>OHRB01000603.1_pt1 | contig 17378 bp, 16 predicted proteins | sample 1578381 | NCBI WGS metagenome assembly OHRB01 (sample SAMEA3879566, study PRJEB24766) | human gut metagenome | biome: human-associated habitat; feature: feces | place: USA | collected 1985/1987
CCCCGGCGGGCGGGACCATCCGGTTCCATGTCGAGAAGCTGGGCCCGGAGGTGGAGGTATCCATCTGGAACTCCGGTCAGGGCATCAGCCCGGAGGCGCTGCCCTATGTGTTCCAACGCTTCTATAAGGAAGACCGCTCCCGCGGCCTCCACGCCCGCGGCGCAGGTCTGGGCCTGAACATCTGCAAGGTGCTGGTCAACCTGTCCGGCGGCCAGATCCGGGTCGAAAGCCAGCAGGGCGAGTGGTGCCGGTTCGTGTTCACCCTGCCCACCTGCCCGCCCAACCCCGGCGAGATCAAGCGCCTGCCCGACGAAGCGGGCCGTCCGGTGCCGGTGGAAGACCCCGCCAGCATGAAGCCGGTCAACTGAATCCTGCACAGCCAGGCTGTTCCGTAGCGTGGAACGGCTTGGCTGTTTTTTGCATGATGGGGGCCGCAAAAGGGATTTTTGCGACTTTTCCGTGAAAAACACGGCTGCGGATTTGATTTTTTCTGCGTTTTCATGTAAACTAAGAATAGCTATGTCTACCCTGAATACTGTCTCTGTACGGAGCACAAAAACAGGACGCATGGCAAAACTTTTTGAAAAAATAACGGAGAGTACAAACGAACATGACGATTGTAAGTCCTTCGATCCTTTCAGCCGATTTCACGAAGCTGGGCGCAGACTGCCAGATGGTGCTGGACGCCGGGGCGCAGATGCTGCACTACGATGTGATGGACGGCCATTTCGTGCCCAACATCAGCTTTGGTGTGCCGGTGCTGAAGAGCCTGCACAAGGGGATGCCCACAGCGTTCTACGATGTGCACCTGATGATCAGCCACCCGCTGGCTTATGCCGAGCCGTTTGCAAAGGCGGGGGCCACGCTGCAGAATTTCCATCTGGAATGTGAGGACGACATCCAGCAGACCATCGACGCCATCAAGGCGCAGGGGTGCAAGGTCGGCCTGACCATCAAGCCGGGCACGGCTCCGGAGGCGCTGGCCCCGTATCTGGACCAGCTGGACCTTGTTCTGGTCATGAGCGTGGAGCCGGGTTTCGGCGGGCAGAAGTTCATGCCCTCGGCGCTGGAAAAGCTGCGCTGGCTGCGCGAAGAGCGGGCCAGACGGAGCGCACACTTCCTGCTGGAAGTGGACGGCGGCGTGGACGATGCCACGGCTCCGCTCTGCGTGGAGGCCGGTGCGGACATTCTGGTGGCGGGCAGTGCCGTCTTTGGTGCGGCAGACCCGGCGGCGGCTGTGCGCCGTCTGGCTGCCCTGTGAGAGGTGCTGAGCCATGGATGAAACATTGATCCGGGCGCAGCAGCGGGAACTGACCCGGACGGGCCGCTACTACCGGCATGTCTGCTGGATGGCCGTCCCGCTGCTGTGCATGTCCTGCTACTTCTACGGGCTGCGGCCGCTGCTGCTCTGCGGCGCGGCGGTGCTCGCCGGCAATCTGTGCGACCGTCTGGTCTCGCTGCTGCGCCGGCGCGTCTACCAGTCCAACGATCTTTCCAGCGAGAGCTTCGCGCTCCTCATCGCGCTGCTCATGCCCGCCACGGTGGACTGGTACGTCCTCATCGCGGCGGTCTTGGCCGGTGTCTTCATCGGCAAGGAAGTCTTTGGCGGCTACGGCAGCTACCCGTTCCACCCGGCGGCGGTGGGCTACGTCATCGCGGCGGTGTCCTGGCCGGAACAGGTGTTCCGGTACCCCCAGCCGTATACCGCCATCCCCCTGTGGGATGTGTCGGCTGTGCCGGTGTCGGATACCATCTCCCGGACCCTGCGCAGCGGCGGCATCCTGAACCTCAGCCCGATCTCGCTGGTGCTGGGCGAGTATGCTGCCCCCATGGGCACCGGTGCGGCGCTGGTCATTCTGGCCTGCGGGCTGTTCCTGTGGTATCAGAAGGATACCCGCCTGAGCGCAGCTGTCAGCTTTCTGGTGACGAGTGCCCTCATCGCGTTTCTGTTCCCCCGGCAGGTGGGCCTGCTGGACACTTCCTTTGCGGCCAGCCTGCTCCCCCGTTTGCAGTGTGTGCGGGATGAGCTGCTGACCGGCGCGATGCTGTTCAGCGCGGTCTTTCTGCTGAACGAGCCCTATACCTGTGCCCATCACCGCATCGGCCGCATTTTGTACGGTGTGCTGGTGGGTGCCGCGACCATGGGCTTCCGCTACTTTGGCGTCTACGATACCGGGGTCTGCTTTGCACTGCTCACGGTCAACAGCATTTCCGGCTGGCTGGACCGCACCGAGACCCGCCTGTATCGTCTGCTGGGCTGGAAGGAGGATGCGGAATGAAACGTCATGTTGCAGAAATGATCACCCGCGACCCCGAAAAGTTCGCACATCATGACCGCGTCTTCAAAAACAACCCGGTCGTCATGCAGGGTATGGGCCTGGCCCCGCTGGTGGTGCTGGCCACCAGCGGCAGAAATGCCGTGATGCTGGCGGTGGCCGTGGCCCTGCTGCTGACGCCCTCGCGGATGCTGGCCTGCCTGCTCAGCCGTCTGTGCCCCCTGCGGGACGAGCGCCCGGCCCCCGAAGAGCTGGAAAAGAAGCTGCTGCCCCGCGCCTTTGTCTACAGCGGCAGCGCCGCCGTGGTGTATCTGGCGGTGTATCCCATCCTGAACGCCCTCTTCGGCACCGATTTGCTGGTGCTGGGCATCTACCTGCCCCTGCTGGTGGTGGAGCCGCTGCTGACCTACCGCTTCGGCCGTGTGCAGGAAACGATGCACAAGGCTGTTTCCAAAGGTCTGCGTATCACGCTGGGCTATGCGCTGATCCTGCTGCTATTGGGCTGTGTGCGCGAGTGGCTGGCCCTCGGCAGCGTGTTCGGCATCCCGCTCGGCCGCTCCGTCCTGCCCATGGCCGGGATGCCGGCGGGCGGCTTCATCGTGCTGGGCGTGGTGTGCGCCATCTGGCGCGCGCTGGCCCGCAAGCGGCAGAAATACCTGAAAAATGAGGCGCGCGGCTATCTGGCCGTGCATCCGCAGGAGAACCGGAAGGAGGCAGAACAATGAGCGACGTGCTGCACCTGGTAGGCGTCTTCTTCAGCTATGCCGTTCTGGCCATCTTTGCCCAGAACGCCGTCTTCACCCGCAGTCTGGGCGTGTCCCGGCTGGTCCAGCTCGTCGGCGACGAGCGGACGAGCAGCTGGTGGTTTGCCCTGATGCTCTGCATCACGCAGGTGCTGGTGGCTCCGCTGGCCTATTTTGCGGGCAGCTTCATTGCCCCGCTGCCCAACCGCGCCCAGCTGCGCCCGGTGATGTATCTGACCTGCATCGCGGCGGTCTGTCTGTTTGAGCTGCTGGTCCTCAAGCTGGCAAAAGGTCCCCGCAGCGGCCAGCTCATCCGCATCCTGCCCGTGGCCGCCGTCAACAGCGGTGTGCTGGGCACGGTGCTGGTCGAGCGCACCCAGAGCTTCACGCTGGAACAATCCCTCGGCTTCGGCCTGGGCAGCGGCCTGGGCTATCTGCTGGCCGTCATGCTGGTGACGGAAGCACAGAACCGTCTGCGCAGCCGGGCCATCCCGGAGGCATTCCGCGGCCTGCCTGTCACGCTGATCTACATCGGGGTGCTGGCACTGGCCATCTATGGCTTTACCGGCCATTCTGTGATCTTGTAAAAGACCCCAAGGGAGGGTGGTTGATTATGGCAAAATATCCGAAACGCCAGAAGGTCAAGCGCTATCGGCGCAGCTTCTACAGCCGCGAGATGCGGGTGAAAAAGGGGATCGGCATCGCCGTGCTGGTCCTCGTGATGCTGGGCGCGGCCTGGCTGGCAGCTCCCCATGTGCTGGACTGGGCAACGCATACCTGGTACACCGTGGTGCGCAACCGGGATCTTTCCGCCTCCTCCCCCGCCAGCGCGAGCGCATCGTCCGTGGCGGAGAGCCCGGCGTCCTCTGCGGCGAGTGAACCGGCCGCTTCTTCGGAGGTGCAGCCGGAGGTGGTGACGCCCGCTGTGGACGGCACCGCCATCGTGGAGGGCAGCTGGGCCGAGGCCGACATCACGGCCCTGACTGAGGATGCCTCCATCCGCGCTGCGGCGCAGCAGCTGGCCTCGCAGGGCGTGAAATATGCCGTCGTGACCCTGAAGGACGCCACCGGCGTGGTCTATTATGCGTCTCAGGTGCCTGCCGCTGCGGCCAGCCCGGCCAGCGTGACCGTGGACCCGGCCAGAGTGGCCGCCATCTTCCGGGAAGAGGGCCTCATCCCGGTGGCGAAGCTCGCCGCCTTCCGCGACCCGGCCGGTGCCCGCGCCGACCACGCCATGGCCATTGGATATAAGGGGCAGGCCTATCTCTGGCTGGACAACAAGGCGTCTGCCGACGGCAAGCCCTGGCTGAACCCCTATGCGGACGCAGCCGTCCAGTACATCGGCGACCTCATCGACGAGCTGCACACTGCCGGGTTTGAGCAGATGGTGCTGGAGAACGTCCAGTTCCCGGCCTCCACCAGCAGCAAACAGGACTATGGCACCACCAACGGCGTGAGCCGTGCCGACCAGCTGCGGGCCGATATGGCGGTCTGGGAGCAGCGCTTCGGCAGCCGTGTGACCCTGTGGTACAGCTATACGCTGGCCGAGGTGGCCGACACCTCCAGCACACTGGGCGTCCCGGCGGCACAGCTGGGCGTGAAGAACCTTGTGGTGCGGGTGCCTTCGGCCTCCACCATGACCGCCGAGGAGCGCGCTGCTCTGGTGCAGGCGCAGACCGAAGCGGGCGTCGAGCATGTGGTCGTGCGGGACAATGCGGCCGGATCCTACGAATAAAAACTACGGTTTCCTTTCAATAACGCGAGAGGGAGGAATGTGATATGAACAAAACATCGTGCTTTTCTCCGGCACACATCCTGCTCCCGGCGGAGAATATCCCGCTGGAGCAGTGGGGCTGCGTGGCCTGCGATCAGTTTACGAGCGACCGCTCCTATTGGGAAAAAGCGGCCCGGACGGCGGCAGGTTCGCCCAGCACCCTGAACCTGGTCCTGCCGGAAGTGTATCTGGAAGAGAGCGGCGTGACCGGCCGCATCCAGAAGATCCATGAGACCATGGACGACTATCTCCGCACAGTGCTGACCCGTGCGGTGGACGGCTTTATTTATGTGGAGCGCACCGAGCAGAGCGGCCGCATCCGGCAGGGGCTGGTGGGGAAGATCGACCTTGAAGCCTACAGTTACGCCGAGGGTGCCCAGCCGGAGGTGCGCCCCAGCGAACACACGGTCGAGAGCCGCATCCCGCCCCGGATGGCTGTCCGGCGCGGGGCTAGCCTGGAAACGCCCCACGTCATGATGCTGGCCGACGACCCGGACTGCACCCTCATCGAGCCCATCGGGGCGAAGAAAGACGCGCTGCGCAAGGTCTACGAAGGCGAACTGATGCTGGGCGGCGGGCACATCGCGGGCTGGGCCGTGGAAGACCCGGCTCTGCTGGCCCAGATCGACACGGCCCTGCAGGGGCTGGGCCGTCAGGAAGTCTTTGATGCCCGGTATCCGCAGGCCAGGGGCGCAGCCCCGCTGACGCTGGCCGTGGGCGACGGCAACCACTCGCTGGCATCGGCCAAGGCCTACTGGGAGGAGCTGAAGCAGACCCTGCCCCCGGAGCAGCAGGCAGACCACCCGGCCCGCTGGTGCCTGGCCGAGGTGTGCAACGTCCACTCGCCCGCCATCGAGATCGAGCCGATCCACCGGGTGCTGTTCAACGTGGACTGCGGCGCGGTGCTGCTGGCCCTCATCGCGTGGAGCGACTCCCACAATGCAGGCATCTGCTTCGGCGATGCCCGGCAGCAGTCCTTCACGCTGGCAGGCCCCCACGTCGCCAATGTGCTCAGCTTCGAGCATCCCGTGGCCCCGCTGACCGTCGGCACCATCGACGCCTTCATCGAATACTTTATGGCCCGCCACATTGAGGCCCGCGTGGATTACGTCCACGATGAGCCTGCGGTCCGCGCTCTGTGCAAGCAGGGCGGCGTGGCCTTCCTGCTGCCGCCGTTCGACAAGAGCGACCTGTTCAAGGGCGTCGTGATGGGCGGTGTGCTGCCCCGCAAGACCTTCAGCATGGGCCATGCGGAGGAAAAACGGTATTACATCGAGTGCCGGAAAATCAAAGAGTAACAGAATGAAATGCAGAGGCCTCCCCGGCAGGGCGAGGCGGAAGCATTTCATGGACAATAGGAGAACCATGACTTTTAACGAACTGAATCTGTCCGCCCCGCTGCTGCGTGCCGTTGCGGAGGCGGGCTACGAATCCCCCTCGCCCATTCAGGCATCGGCCATCCCGCCGGTGCTGGCCGGGAGGGATTTGATGGGCTGCGCCCAGACGGGCACCGGCAAGACCGCAGCCTTTGCGCTGCCCATGCTGGACCGCCTGACAGCGGCCCCGGCCAAAAAGAAAGGGGCCGTCCGTGCCCTGATCCTGACCCCCACCCGCGAGCTGGCGCTGCAGATCGGCGAGAGCTTTGAGTTGTACGGCAAGTATCTGAACCAGCGCAGCACCGTGATCTTTGGCGGCGTGGGCCAGGCCCCGCAGGTCGCGGCCCTCAAGAAGGGCGTCGATATCCTCATCGCCTGCCCCGGCCGCCTGAACGACCTGGTGGGGCAGGGCCTCATCGACCTTTCCCATATCGAGATCTTCGTGCTGGACGAGGCCGACCGGATGCTGGACATGGGCTTTGTGCATGACGTGAAAAAGGTCATCGCCAAGCTGCCCGCCCAGCGCCAGAACCTGATGTTCAGCGCCACCATGCCCAAGGAGATCGAGCAGCTGGCGGCCGGCATCCTGCACGACCCCGCCTTCGTCAAGGTGGACCCGGTGTCCAGCACCGTGGACCGCATCGACCAGAGCCTATATTTCGTCGAGAAGGGCAACAAGAAGTTCCTGCTGCCCTGGCTCATCCAGAATCTGAAACCGCCGGTGCAGAACGCGCTGGTCTTCAGCCGCACCAAGCACGGCGCGGATAAGATCGCCAAAGACCTGAACAAGCAGGGCATCCCGGCAGCGGCCATCCACGGCAACAAGAGCCAGTCCGCCCGCGTGGCGGCACTGGAGGGCTTCAAGGCCGGAAATACCAAAGTGCTGGTTGCCACCGATATCGCCGCGCGCGGCATCGACATCAGCGAGCTGTCCCATGTCTTCAACTACGACCTGCCCGAAGTACCGGAAACGTACGTCCACCGCATCGGCCGCACGGCCCGCGCCGGTGCCGACGGCACGGCCGTCAGCTTCTGCGCCCCGGAGGAGCAGGAGTATCTGGCCGGGATCGAAAAGCTGAACCGCCGGAAGATCCCGGTGGTATCCGGCCATCCGTGGGACGGTGTGCCCGCCCCGGCCAAAAAGGAGCCGCCTGTGCGGGGCAAGAAGCCCAAGGCGGAGGCCGAAGCGCCTGCCGCCCAGCCGGAAAAGCCCGCCAAGGCGGCAAAACCGGCCCGGCCCAAAAAAGAAAAAACGGCTGCTGTCCAGGCAGAGCCGATGAAATCTCAACCGAAAGAGGAACCATCCATGGATGAAAACCAGAAGCGCACCGCCGCTCCAACAACAGCCGCCCCCGCCGCGAGGGCAGCAATGCCGCCCCGAATCGCGGCAGCAATGCCCAGCCCAAGTTCGACCCCCACTTTGTGAGCGCCCCGGAAGCGACGCCGCTGCGCCCGGCCAAAAAGCCCAATGCGCCCGCAGCCCAGCCCGCCGCAAAAACGGCAGCCCCGGCCGGCAGCGCCAAAGGCGAGAACACCCAGAACGCCCCGAACAGCCAGAGCCGCCGCAATGCCCAGCCGGGCAGCGCCAGCCGCCCGGCTCGCGGGGGCCGCACCGAGCGGACGGAGCGCCCGGCCCGCCCGGCACAGAACGCCGTAGGCAGTGCCAACACCGGCAAGGGCCGCACGGAGCGCAGCAATGCGGGCCAGCCCGCCCGCGCACCCCGTGCCCCGAAGCAGGAGGCCTCCCGCAGCCGCAGCCGGAACAGTGCGCCCAGCCGGGACGAAGATCCGGGTCTGGTTCTCATCAGCCGCCGCCCGCCGCAGCAGAAGTTCACCAACTTCGAAGAGTATATGAACGCCCACGGCGGCGCAACGGCTCCCATTGAGGATCACAGCGATGAAGTCTGAGCCATGGCAGTGCCCGCTGTGCGGCGGGCCGCTGACCGGGGAGCAGGATCTGAAATGCCCCTCCGGCCACTGCTTTGACCGCGCCAGAGAGGGCTACTGGCACCTGCTGCCGGTGCAGAGCATGCGCACCAAGGCCCCCGGCGACAGCAAAGAGATGGTCGCCGCCCGCCGCGCCTTTCTGAATGCCGGATACTATGGTATCTTCGGGCAGGCGGTGGGGGAGCTGTGTCTGGAATACGGTCTCCCGGCCGGGCCGGAGGCCCCGCTGCACCTGCTGGATGCAGGCTGCGGCGAGGGCTGGTACGACCGCTGCATCGCCCGGCAGTTTGATGCGGCTGGGCGGCCGCTGGAGCTGGCGGGGTTCGACATCGCCAAACCGGCAGTCCGGCTGGCGGCGAAGGCGCTGCCCGCGGCCCGCTATGCGGTGGCATCCAGCTTTGCCCAGCCGGTCCGCACCGGATGGGCCGATCTGCTGCTGAACTGCTTCTCGCCCTTTGCGCGGGAGGAGTTTTTGCGGGTCCTGCGCCCCGGCGGGCGGATGCTCTACGTCGTGCCCGGCGCGGAGCATCTGTACCAGATGAAGGCCGTCCTCTACGAGACGCCCTACAAAAACCCGGTGCAGCAGGTGGCGTATGAAGGCTTCCGCCCCATCGGGGAGCGGGAGGTCTTCGGGACCATCACGGTGCCCGCCGCCCAGCTGGAAGCGCTCTTCGCCATGACGCCCTACTACTGGAAAACGCCCCGCGACGGCGCGGCCCGTCTGGCCGCCCTGCCGGAGCTGACCACCGACATCGCGTTCCGCTTCCTCGTATTTGAAAAAGAGCAATAAACGACCCGCCCCCGGTGCCGCACATCTGCGCAGCACCGGGGGCGGGCTTTTGTGTAGAGACCTGTGGAGAGGTAGGGGAAAGGCTTAGTTCTTCTTCTCCCCCTTGGGCAGCAGACCGGCGCGGTCGAGGGCCGGGCGCAGGGCAAGGTAGAGCAGGACGACGCAGACGGTGGAAGCCACGCTGTTCACGAAGGTGACACCGCCGGCGATCTTGGTCAGGGCCTGGGCTACGGTGTACTCCTGACCGAAGATGTAAACGTTGCGGAAGTAGCCGAGGAACGGGTCGGTGAAGACGTTCAGCAGCAGGCCGGAACCGGCAGCCACGATGACCTTGACCAGATAGCCGGAGCTGTGGCGGTCGAGGTCGCGGAGCTTGAACACCTTGTGGGCCACCGCGCCGCAGGTGATGCCGATGAGGAACTTCAGAACGAAGGTGGTGACGGCATAGCCCGGATCACCGGCCAGGATGTCGGCCAGAGCCAGACCGATGGCACCGGCCAGACCGCCGGACACGCCGTCCAGCAGCAGGGCGGTCAGCGCAGTGAAGGTGTTGCCCAGATGGAACGAGGAGCCGCCGTAGAACGGAACCCGGAAGAACAGATAGGCCACCAGGCTCAGCGCGGCCATGACGCCGGTGAGCGCCAACTCGTGGACGGTAAAGGTGCGCTTGTACAGCACACTTGCAAAGACAATGACAATGACAACGACTGCCAACAGCAGCCACATTGCGGTGGTTGACATGATGATTCCCTCCAATTTTCACAAAGACCTGCCGGGAGACTGGAATGTTCCAATTTACCCATAAAACTACTTGACATTTGGGTGTACAGCGGGTATGCTCCTATTATACGCGAAACTGGCCCCGTGAAAATACCCAGAATATAGTTTTTTTATGGGGTCAGTTTGGCAAGGCACCCAAAAAGGGGAGAGGTTTTATGTTTCATCTGACAACTGCACTGGATGCCGCCAGCGGGGTGCCGCTGTACGAGCAGCTCTATGAGAGCCTTGCCGCCGAGATGCGCAGCGGGGCCATTCCGGCGGGCACCCGGATGCCCGGCAAGCGGCGGCTGGCGGCAGAGCTGTCGGTGTCTGTCAACACGGTGGACGCGGCATATCAGATCCTGGCGACCGAGGGCTACATGGAGCCGCGGGAGCGCAGCGGCTTTTATGTACAGGAATATCTTGCCCTGCCCACCCGGCCCGAGGAAGTGCCGCCCCCGGTATCTGCCGCTCCGCCGGAAGCGGCTGAGCCGCCCGTCCGGTTCGATCTGTCCACCCGGGGCGTGGACCCGGGGCTGTTCCCGTTCCGCACCTGGGCCCGGCTGCAGAAAGAGCTGCTCTATTCCTCGCCCCAGCTGCTGACCCATGGCGATGCACAGGGGGACGTGGAGCTGCGGCAGGCGCTGGCGGACTATCTGGAGGAATACCGGGGCGTGCGGTGCACCGCTGAGCAGGTGGTGGTGGGTGCCGGTATGGAGTATCTGCTGAGCCTGCTGGCTCCGCTCCTGCCCGGCAAAACGGCGGTGGAAAACCCCGGCTACCAGCGCGCGAAGCAGGTGCTGGAAAACAACGGCGTGGCGTGCTGCTGCCTGCCTGTGGATGCGGACGGCCTTTCTGTTGAGGCATTGTCCGGCTCGGGCGCGGCGGTGTGCTATGTCACGCCCAGCCACCAGTTTCCCACGGGCGTGACCATGCCGGCGGGCCGCCGCACGGAGCTGCTCCACTGGGCATCCCGCTGCCCGGGCCAGCGGTATATCATAGAGGACGATTACGATTCGGAGTTCCGCTTTGATACCCGCCCCCTGCCCAGCCTGCAGGGCATGGCCGGGGCCGACGGCCCGGTGGTCTACCTCTCCACCTGCTCCCGCAGTCTGGCCCCCGGCATCCGCATCGCTTACATGGTGCTGCCCCGGCAGCTGCTGCCCGCCTGGCGGGCAAAGTACCGGATCTATTCCGGCACCGTCAGTCGGTTTGAGCAGCAGACCCTGGCCCGCTTCATCCGCGAGGGCTACTTTACCCGGCATCTTGCCCGGGAGCGCGTGGCCTACAAGGCCCGGCGGGATGCTCTGGCTGCCTCTCTGCGCGCTGCTTTTGCGCCGGACGAGCTGACCCTGACCGGCCTGCACACCGGCCTGCATCTGTTGGCAAGGCTGAAAAATGCCCCTCCGGATGCCGCCCTTCACGCCACCGCAAAGGCGCAGGGCGTGGCCCTGAGCTTGCTGAGCGATTATGACCTGACCGGCGGGGAACAGGATTTTTCCGGTACGTTTGTACTGGGCTATGGCTCCCTGAGCGAGGCATCATTCCCCGAGGCGGGCGAAACGCTGAGGAAGGTCTGCACCGCCGCCCAGGAAGCGTCTGTGACCGTGTAAGTGCCCGCCTTTGCATCCCACGCCCCGGGCAGGGCCTCGGCGTGGGGGAGGGCGCTGTTGTTGGCCAGAAACTCCAGGACCGTGCCCAGCAGGGTATAATCCTGTGCTGCAAAGTCGGTGAGCAGGGCCGCGCTGCTGGCCCGCAGGGCATCCGGCAGGGTGGCGGGCAGCAGGGCGAGGTCCTGCCGGAAAAAGGCTTCCCACACTGCCGCCCGGGCAGCGGCCCGGCGGGCAGGCGGCAGGGTGCCGTCCGCATCCCAGCCGGAGAGCAGAGCGTGGGCCTCCTTGGCTGAAATGCTCTGCACGGCGGCGGAAAGCCCGGTTTCGGCCAGCTCATCGGCAGTCAGTGCCCCCGAAAACCCCACCCGCACCGGCCCGTAACGGGAAGCGGTCTTTTCCAGCACGGCGGGGGACAGCGCCAGATAAAACATATCCTCCGGCAGGCCCAGCACCTCCAGAAGCGCCTGACGGCACCGGGCGGGCCCCGCCGCTCCGTAGCAGTGGGCAAGGCTGGCAGTCTCTCCGTTGAAGGGAACCGTCAGCTCCCCCGGCACAGCCAGCAGGTTCAGACTGTTCTGAGCGGCGTTCAGGTAGACCAGCAAAAAGCCCGGCTGCTCCCCGGCGGTGCAGAGAAGCAGGGTCATCCGGTGCTCGGCCCGGGGCAGCTGGATGGGCACCCCGCTCTGGGGCTGGGCGGTCTGGATGCGGGTGCGCACCATCTGCCGGGTGAGCAGGACTGTGCCGCCCACCAGCGGCAGCAGCACCAGAAGTGCCGCCCCCAAAGCCGCCCAGAAGGGCCTCCAACCGTTCTTGTGCATCCCGTGTTCCTCCGTTCCGTTTTGGAACAGGGTGGGCCGGGATGTGCTTTTTTATACAGAAACCGCTGCCCGGGCATGAAAACGCCCCCTGTGCCATACAGTAGAGCACAGGGGGCGTTTGTGTATGTGGGAGAGCTTGGCGCGGGTGAACGCGGTGGTCGGCGGTGTGGTATGGGGGCCGGTGGGGCTGGCGCTGCTGTTTGGCACCGGCTGCCTGCTGACAGTGCGCACCGGTTTTTTCCAGCTGCGGTATTTCGGGTACTGGATGCGGCACACCATCGGGGCCATCTTCCTGGACCGGAATGTGACCGCCCACACGGACGATGAAGCCATCAGCCAGTTCCAGAGCCTTTGCACGGCGCTGGCGGCAACCATCGGCACCGGCAACATCGTGGGTGTGGCGGCAGCCATTCTGGCAGGCGGGCCGGGGGCTGTGTTCTGGATGTGGGTCATGGCCCTGCTGGGGATGATGACCAGTTATGCCGAGAACGTGCTGGGCATCTGCTACCGCCGCCGGGATGCCACCGGAAGATGGTGCGGCGGGCCCATGTACTATCTGGCCGAGGGGCTGGGCGGCGGCTTTGGCCGGGCACTGGCGGTGCTGTTTGCCTGCTTTTGCGTGCTGGCCAGCTTCGGCATGGGGAATATGAGCCAGATCAACTCCATTGCGGGCAATCTGCAGGCGGTGTTCCGGGTGCCGCCGGTGGTAACGGGCATCGTACTGGCCCTGCTCACCGGGCGGGTCATACTGGGCGGGCTGAAGCGGGTGGCCGCAGTTACGGAGGCCATCGTCCCGCTCATGGCCCTGTTCTACCTGTTCGGGGCGCTGACCGTGGTCTGTGTCCATGGGGCGGCTGTCCCGGCGGCATTCGCGGCCATCTTCCGGGGGGCGTTTGGCTTGCAGGCCGCCGGGGGCGGGGTGCTGGGTTACGGCATGGCCCGGGCCATCAGCTGGGGATTCAAACGGGGAGCCTTTTCCAACGAGGCAGGACTGGGCGCGTCGGTGCTGGTGCACTGCGCGGCCAACGTGGAGGAGCCTGTCCAGCAGGGAATGTGGGGCATGTTCGAGGTGTTTGCAGATACCATGGTGGTCTGCACCCTCACGGCCCTTGTGGTACTCACCAGCGGCCTTGTGGATCTGGACACCGGTGCGGCCCTGACCGGTGTGGAGGGCTCCGCACTGGTGGGGCAGGCCTTTTCCACGGTGTTCGGGGCGTTCGGGCCGCAGTTCATCGCGGTGTCGGTCCTGTTGTTTGCCTATTCCACTACGCTGGGGTGGAGCCATTACGGCACCCGGGCAGTGGTGTATCTGCTGGGGGAGCGTGCCGCCGCAGGATATAAACTGGTGTTTGCGGCCATGGTGCTGGTGGGTGCTGTGATGAAGCTGGATCTGGCCTGGGCGCTCTCCGATACCTTCAACGGCCTGATGATGCTGCCCAATCTTGTGGGCGTGGTGGGGCTTTCGGGGGTGGTGGTCCGAGAGACACAAGCGTACCTGAAACGAAAATGACCCTCTCCGTCCCTGCAGTCTGTCTGTCAGATGCGGGATGGAGAGGGTCGTTCTTTATCGCTTCTTTTTATTCGGCTTCGGGGCAGGCCGCTTCAGGCTCCGCACCGCGTCACGCCCGGCGGCGATGCCGCTGCCAAAGGCCCAGTGCAGGTTGAAGCCGCCGCAGCTGCCGGCGCAGTCCAGCGTTTCGCCCACAAAGTAAAGGCCGGGGCAGCCCTTGAACTGGAAGCTGGGGGTCACTTCGGTCAGGCTCAGGCCGCCGCCGGTGGTCTGGGCCTGCTTCCAGCCGCAGGGGGTCAGGCCCTCGAACAGCCAGTGCTTGGCCGCGTTGGCCAGCACCTGCCAGGCGGCATCCGGCAGGGTGTCCACCGGTTTTTCAGGCAGCTTTGCCGCTGCCCACAGGGCGCGGCCCAGCTTGGGATTGAGCAGACCTGTCCAGAAATCCGCAGGTGCCTTGCCCGGCAGCAGGGGCACCCGGGCCGCAAACAGGGCGGTCAGGGCAGTCTCGTCCAGCATGGGGAAGAGGTCCAGCTCAACGGCCGGGCGCTTTGGCCCCCGCCCCGGGGCCAGATGACCGGACAGCTGCATGATGCAGATGCCTGAAAGCCCGTAGTCCGTGAACTGCACCTCGCCGTTTTCCACAGCCACGGTGCAGTGGTGGTCGAGGTCCAGCAGGGTGGCAGCGGCCTTGGCCCGGATGCCGGCCAGAGATCGGTTGGGCTTTGCTGTCTGCAGGGCGGTCAGGCAGGGATACAGCGGCTCCAGCTTTCCGCCGCACTGGGCGGCGAATCGGGTGCCGAAGCCGTCGGTGCCGAACTGCGGCCCGGCATTGCCGCCCATGGCGCAGATGACGGCATCGGCCCGCAGGGTCTGGTCCTGACCCTCGGCATCCTCGCACAGGATGGTGTAGCCGCTGCGGTTCTGGCTCAGGGTCTGCACAGTGCAGCCGGTACGCACCTCCACGCCCAGCCGGGCAAGGTGGCCTTCCAGCAGGGCCAGCACGTCTGCGGCCTGGTTGGAGTAGGGGTACACCCGCCCGGCCTCATCGGTGCGGGTGTACAGGCCCAGCGCCGCGAACCATTCCAGCGGTGCGGCGGCATCCACCGCGGCCAGCAGGGGCCGCAGGGCGGCGGGGTCAGCGGTGAAATACTGCTCCGGTGCAATGCCGGTGTTGTCCAGATTGCAGCGGCCGTTGCCGGTGGCCAACAGCTTTTTGCCGCACCTGGGGTTGCGGTCCAGCACCGTCACCCGCACTGCCCCTGCCGGGGCAGACTGGGCGGCGGCCAATGCGGCGGCAAGGCCCGCTGCACCGCCGCCCAATATCACGATCTGCTGCATAAGAGCACCCCCTCAGAAATCCATACATTTTATTATAACATACACAGCAGCAAAAGGATAGAAGAATGCCCCAAATTTGCAGCGAATAATCTTTGACGAAAGCCTTGACAGAAAAAGCAGAATTTGGTAGTGTTGATTCGACGGAATTGCGTGGTTTCGCAGGCTGTGGAAATGCAGCCGGAAAAGGGCAGAGAGTTGGGACTCTGCTGAGGAGAAGCTGAATATGTGGAAGAAAAAAGAAAGATGGACGGCAGCTGCGCTGCTGCTGGCGATGGTCGTGGTGACAGGTCTGTGCTGGTACGTCCTGTACATCCGGCAGCAGTTCTATGACGAAGGCACCCGCAACCTGCTGGAGACCTATGAGCAGGTGGATAAGGCGTTTACCATCTTCAGCCGGAGCAACTGGAACATGCTGAACGAGTGGGGCAAGAGCCTGCAGGCTGCCAATGAGGAGGGCCTGGCAGAGGAACGCCTGCGCAGCTATGAGGCCGAGCGGGAGATCTGGCGGTACAGCAGCGTGTATCTGTTCAATGAAAACTGCGAATATTGGAGCATCCGGGGCAAGCATGAAAAAGTGGATCACCTCTGGACGGCCTTTGAGGAGATGTACCGCACCGGCAAGCCTACGGTGTCCAGCTACATCATGCGGAGCGGGGAGCGCCGGGTGGTATACGCTGCGCCCATTGCGCCGGTGGAGATCGATGGTACCACCTACACCAGCCTTGCCGTGAGCTATCGGAATAAGACCATAGAGGAATTGATCGGCGGCAGTGCTTACGGCGGCCAGAGCGACTGCTACATCATCCATCCCGATGGCGATGTGATGCTCTCGGAGGAGCCCAAGAGCGAGATCGAGGACTGGATGGACAACCTGTTCGACTACCTGCAGAAGCATGGGCAGGTGGATGCGGGCACACTGACCCGGGCCCGGCAGGACGTGGCAGAGGGCCGCAGCGGCAGCCTTTCCTGCTGGCTTGAGGGCAAGCGCTATTATCTGGTCTACCAGCCTGTGGGCTTTCAGGATCTGTCCATTGTGGGCATCGTCGGCCGTGACGTGGTGGACAGTGGAATGCGGAAGATCCAGAACGCCACCATCCTGCTGCTGGCTGGGCTGTTCTTCTGCGCAGGCATCGTGCTGGTGCACGGTGTCCGCATCGATGCCCGCCTGCGCGTGGAGGAAAAGGAGCGCGCCCTCCGGCAGGAAGAGGAGGCCCGCCAGCAGATGGAGGACCTGGCCAACACTGACGGCCTGACCGGACTGTATAATGAACGCTATTTTGACGCATTGTTGAAAGAAAACGAGCTGAACAGGACACCGTTTGTCCTGTTCTACCTCGACCTTGACCGTTTCAAGCCTGTGAATGACCGTTACGGCCACGATGTGGGCGACCAGCTGCTCAAGGAGGTGGCCAGCCGTCTGCGGGGCTGCGTGCGGGAGAGCGATGCGGTGTTCCGCATCGGCGGGGATGAGTTCGCCCTCATCGTCAACGGAGCCGTAACGGAGGGGTTCTGCAAGAGCCGGGTGGAAAAGATCAAGGCAGCCATCCGGGAGCCTTACCGTCTGAAGGATGCAGAGGTGCAGGTTGGCACCAGCTGCGGCTGTGCGGTCTACCCCTGCGACAGCGACGATGTGCGTGCCATCCGCATCCTGGCCGACCACCGGATGTATGAGGATAAGCAGCGCTCCGGCCGGAGCTGAATGAATAATTCCCTTCCTGTTTCCACAGAATAACCATACTTCACAGAAATCTGGAAGCAAAACCGGAACATGGAAAGGAAGGGAACCTTATGAAAGCAACCGGCATCGTGCGCCGCATCGATGAGCTGGGGCGGGTGGTCATCCCCAAGGAGATCCGCCGCACCCAGCGCATCCGCAGGGGAGACCCGCTGGAGATCTTCACAACAGGGGACGGCGAGGTCATCTTCAAAAAGTATTCGCCCATGGGGGAACTGAGCGGGGTGACGGCCCAGTATGTGGAGGTGCTGAGCAAGTGCTTTGCCCTGACGGCCTTTGTCTCAGACCGGGACCGCATTCTGGCGGCATCCGGTGCGGGCAGGCGGGATCTGGCAGACCGCAGCGTGAGCCAGCCGCTGGAAAAGTTGATGGACAGCCGCAAGCCCTACCAGAGCGATGGCAGCCCCGAAAAGGCATTGCTGCCCTGTGAGGGCTCACCCCGGGCGCTGCTGTGCGCTGTGCCCATCATTGCGGCGGGGGATGTCACCGGCAGTGTGGGCCTGCTTACGGAGGACCGCACTGCCCAGCCCGATGCCGCCCAGCTCAAGGCGGTGAACGTGGCGGCGGCATTTCTGGCAAAGCAGATGGAGGAGTAATACCTTATAATAGAGAAGCTGCTGCACAGAGCGATGTGTGGCGGCTTTTTTAGGTTGCGAACCCTCTCCGTCATTGCTTACGCAATGCCACCTCTCCCAAAGG
>OHRB01000620.1_pt1 | contig 16988 bp, 12 predicted proteins | sample 1578381 | NCBI WGS metagenome assembly OHRB01 (sample SAMEA3879566, study PRJEB24766) | human gut metagenome | biome: human-associated habitat; feature: feces | place: USA | collected 1985/1987
CTCTGCTATCTTTATCTTAATCTTTTTATGCACGCCCCAATTTATCTTCCTGATTCGGACAGATATATTTATACTCATTTCTGTTTATACTCATTTCTGAGCAACGCAATTTCATGAGTCCATCCCTCATCATCATTTGGTGTCTCCAGAATAAACGGAATTCCCTCTGTGGCAGGATGATTGATCACGCGGACAAGTGCCTCCAGTCCTATTTCACCTTCTCCGATTCTGGCATGGCGGTCCTTATGGCTGCCAAGGGGATTCATGCTGTCATTTAAATGGATGGCTTTTAGTCTGTCCAGACCTATTATCCGGTCAAATTCCTCAAATACGCTGTCAAGATCGTTTACAATATCATATCCACCATCCCAGACATGACAGGTATCCAGGCAAACACCTAATTTATCTTTTAACTCCACCCTGTCAATGATCTGACGAAGTTCTTCGAAATTTCTTCCTACTTCTGTGCCCTTTCCTGACATAGTTTCCAGAAGTACAATCGTACTCTGATCTTTTGTCAGCACTTCATTGAGAATTTCTGCAATTTTACTGATTCCTACTTCTGCACCCTGTCCTACGTGACTGCCCGGATGAAAATTGTAATAATTTCCCGGTGTCATTTCCAGACGTCTCAGATCATCTGCCATGATTTCTCTGGCAAAATCCCTGAGGTTTTCTTTGGCAGCGCAGCAGTTCATAGTGTAAGGCGCATGAGCCACCAGCTTTCCAAAATGATTCTCTTCTGCCAGCTGCCCAAATGCCTGCACATCCTGCGGATCAATGTCTTTGGCTTTCCCTCCTCTTGGATTTCTGGTAAAAAATGCAAATGTGTTACCGCCATTTGCCAGCATCTGCTTCCCCATTGCAAGGTAGCCCCGGGATGAGCTTGTGTGATTTCCTATATATAACATCTTTTTACTCCTCTTCTGTCGTATTTTCACAGTACCAGTTTATAGCAATCCTTTTATCATACATTATGGATTTTCTCAAGATTATCAGTTTCATATCTGCATTATAGCATTTTAACAGATTTTGTTAAACATTTTTACTGTTATAAACAATTTTACGTCAAAAAGACATTGCTGTGAACGGAGTCAATTGTTCCAAAATTTTTCAGGTTGCGCTTATGAACTATCTTCATGTCAGCGAAAACAATAAATAGGCGTAAAAAATGAAAGCCGCCCCTGCTGATAGCAGGGACGGTTTTCAAAATGCTTCACAAAAACTGTTAAGTTTTGAACGTGACCTTCCTGAAATCGCAATTCAAGATGACTTGTCAGTTTTTCATCTGGTCCTGCCCTTTACTTTCCATGCACCAACCTTAACATCCTATTCCCCAACAAACTCCCCAGCATACATCCAAACTATTATGAATAATATCATCAAACTCAAACAACCCTCTGCAAAGCAGCAGCTGACTAATCTCGATAGCAGATGATACTGCAATTCCCACAAGCAATCCCATCCACCATTTCAGTTTTCTGCCTGTCAACCCCGGCAATAAAATCCCTGCCGGAAAAAGTAGCAGAATATTCAACAGATTCTCCTGCAGTAAACCATCTCCCGTAGTACTTCCCAGTCTGCCACATGTACCAATCCCCAGGATTTCCTTCCATGACCAGAATATCTCTAGCTGATACTGCCTGATCCCCGGAGTCCTCGTAAAAACAGTAGAACCAAATACAATTGCAAGAAACGTCAGAAGTGAACCTCTCTTTCTTGAGAAAAAGTATAACAGAAACATAGAAAAAAAGCGAATCACCAGAAAGTACCTTTTCGTCAATCTGACTGTGGATAAATAGCTGTTTTATAATAAAAAAAGTATTCATGCAGACCTTGAAGCTTCAAGAATGGGTTCCCAAAACCAGAATCTAGTGTATAACTTTTGACAAAAAGAACAGCAGGAAAAACTATAAACACAGTTTTTCCTGCCGCGAATGGTTATCCACAAAATAAAAAAATAAATTTCGTCATTTTTTACAATGACTTATGCATACCTCTGAACAGTAACCTTCCCGCTTATTATCCTAAAAATTATCTTTTGAACCCGTTGCATTTGCGGCGATTATTGAGTATACTATAAGTGAGTTAATGGCTTGTCGGTCATCACGGCTAGAATATGATGAACGTGTATGTTTAGCTTCCGCAAGCGACGGGGTGCTGCAAAGCGTAGAATATCGCTTACGTGTAGGAAGGGCTTGCCGAAAGGCAGGCTCTTCTTTTTTAGGAAGGAAAACCAGTCATGAAACTCGTTACAATAAATAATGCGCTGTTGCTCAAATACACCGGCGATTCAGAGGTACTACAGAAATCAACCAGACCTTATGTTCTAGTTGTCCGTTTAAAATACAAGGATGCCTGCTATGACTTTGCTGTTCCCATTCGTTCAAACATTCCCGCATCGGCACCCAAAGATCAGTACTTTGCTCTGCCTCCTCGTCCGCAGACAAGACCAAAAAATCGTCACGGACTACATTACATAAAAATGTTTCCCGTTACAAAACAGTATCTTGTTCGTTACCGCACGGAGGGAAACAGCTTCACGACATTATCGAGAAAAACAGCAAACAAATCGTTGATGAATGCCAGCATTATTTATGTATATATCTTTACATATGTTTGATAATTCCTGCAATCTCTTCCGCTACTTCTATGACCGATCGGTGATCTCTTCGAATATGTTTTATATCTCGTAAAAATAAAGGAAGTTTCTTAATTTCTATATCATCGTCCATTACAATACATATTCGAATATTTTCCTGTATCATTCTGCTAATATATGCTTTCATCTCCATCTGACACCAATTTGAATTCAAGAAATTGTCTGTCACCCAGAAAATCACCATATCAGACTCTTCAATTCCCCTTTGTACCTGCTCTGTAATTGATGCACCGACAGGAATACTATATTTGTCAAACCAAACTGGTAGATCTTGTCCATTTAAATAGGGAATTATCATTTCCACATCCTTTTTATCCTTCGAAGAATGGCTGATAAAGACCTGTTTTTCTTTTCCAAATGGCTGCATATAATATCCCTTTTTCTTCAAATCTTCAATCTCCACAAAATCAAACATATTTTCAAATTTTAAGTCAATATCCTGTTCTCCCAGAAAAGCACATGAATTAAATCTTCTATCTTTCATCGAATTCATAAACATGAAAAAAGTAAGATCATTTCTCAGAACCAACCCGGCATTTTCAAATAATCCTATCATCTTTTCTACGTGTTCTTCTTTGGGGATATCATAAACTACCGCGATATAAAATTCAAAATTATATGGATTATTGGGATTGTATGGATTGGGAATATTCAAGATGGAGTGCAAGCGCAACGACGTAACTTTATCCATCCCGGAATCACCTATACCCAAGGTGATTTAGACCGGATGAAAGCTATGGTCAAGGCGAAACATGAGCCTTATTATTCTACTTTTCTGAAATTAAAGGAATCTCCCTATTCTTCACTCAATACGCAAGTTATCAATCGGGGAAAACAAATCAGAGAAGGACGTTTTAATGCTACTATCGGAGTAGATGGCAGGCGGGCACATGACTTAGCATTGCTTTGGCATCTGACGGGCGATGAGGCTTATGCCCGTAAAGCGGTCGAATATCTGAATGCTAATTCTTATTATACCAATACAAGTAGTCGTGGAACAGGACCATTAGATAACGGAAAGATTTACCTTTTAATTGATGCCGCCGAATTAATGCGTGATTATTCCGGTTGGAAAGTAGAAGACCAGCAACGTTTTAAAAATATGTTGGTCTATCCTGGATATAGCAATACGGAAGATTTCTCTTCCAAATATGCAAATTACTGGGATGATTCAAAGAACGGAGTTACATTCTATTGGAATATTTTTAATTTCGATGCCGCAAGGTTTGGTAATCAAGGACTTTTCGCTGCTCGTGGAATGATGGCAATGGGGATTTACTTAGATAACGAAGTAATGTATGACCGTGCTTACCGTTATTTATTGGGAATGAAGCATCGACCGGATGATTTACCTTATCCTTCAGGACCGACGGTCACTAGCAAAGAACCGATTAAGAAATCACCAACCATGCTTGATTATAAATTGGAAGGAAGAGAAAACAAGATTTCAGATTATGGATACGATGAACAGCTACAGTATTATATCTATCCAAACGGTCAATGTCAGGAGTCGAGTCGCGACCAGGGACATGTATTGGCAGGTATCCACAATTATGTAGCTATCGCAGAAATGGCATGGAATCAGGGAGATTCTTTGTATAATTGTCTCAATAACCGTTTGCTTCTTGGTTTGGAATGGAACTATCGTTATAACCTCTCTAAAGTCCAGACTTATGAAGAGCAAAAAGAGCCTTGGGAACCGACAAGTTATAGTAAGAATTCAAATGAAGTTACCTTTGAGAACGGAAAATTTCTCCAGATAAAAAGCCGTAGTGGACGTTGGGAATCCGTAGCCGTATCTCCTCACGGACGTGGAGACGTAGCAGGTAGTGGCGGAACTCGTGAAATGGCATTGGCGCATTATGCAGTACGTGCTGGATTGCCGGAGAACAACTATACTTGGTTGAAACGTTACCGTGATTATATGATAGAACATCACGGTTGCGAAAACTGGGGGATAGCACCCAACTGGTTTTATGAATGGACTGGCTGGGGAACATTGACCAAGCGATTGACTCCCTGGATGGCAGGTGATCCCGTTTCTTTCTCTACGGGAAAGCGTGTATCAGGAATTCATTTGCTGCCTTGTGAAATATCGGCTGCCGATTACGATTATTATTGTCTTGCGGAAGATCCCGAAGGGCATACCTATCACAATGTAGGAAAGAAACGTGGCAACGAATACAGACCTGACGGAGCAGTAGAGCTACGAAAAGAAGAAGATAATTACGTCGTTACCCAAATAGAAGATGGAGAATGGATGAATTATACTGTAAGTATTCCTACCGATGGAGATTATACCGTTTATCTTGTTTATCAATCAAAAGGAAATTCTTTATTGTCCGTAGCTTCTGATTCAGAAGTAAAGACAGAACCCATGCAATTACCCAGCTCTGTACAATGGACGGAAAGAGAAATAGGAAAACTCACTCTTCCCGCAGGAGCTTGTGTACTTCGTTTACAGATAGAGCAAGCCGGAGATAAACTCGAAATTCAGAAAATAATAGTAAAGCAGGATAAGGGGATTTGATTTTTCGTTCGTACTTAATATAGTACTACAAAAAAAGATGGCCATGAAAATTCGAATATGTTTGTTAATCATACTAATGGGATTATTGTATCCGGGTTATATTAGCTCGCAAGAATCCCCTTATGTATTCCGCCAGATTGGAGTTGTCGAAGGATTACCGGATAACTATGTAAAAAGCGTTTTCCCCATTCCCGACGGACGTATCGGTGTGCGAAGTACTGTGTTATTAAGCCTGTATGATGGTGCGAACTATTCAAATTTCCCTTTCAATATTCATGGCGAATATTCGATAGCATATAACCATATTATTCCCGAACAATATATTGATGCCGACAAACGTTTGTGGATGAAAGAACGCAAGAGCCTGCGTGTCTTCGATTTGACTACCGAACAGTACATCTATAACGTAGATTCTTTATTTCAACAATTCGGCTTAAAGGATAAAGTGGCGGACCTGATTATTGATTCAGAGAAACATTGTTGGTTTCTGACGCCGGGTTCCTCTGTCTATATGTACGATGCAGAGACAAAGTCAATCGAACAGGTTTGTAGGAATGATGAGTTTATGGAATACTATGGAGGATTACTCGGAGTAGAAAGTCATGGAAAATACAGTTGGATGGTTCATCAGAAAGGGGCTATCCGTTGCTACGATTTAGAAAAGAAACGTTTCGTGCATCAACTTGATTTCCTGAAAGACCAACTGAAACCGGATGACCGTGTGGTTTTGAAGATACTCGATAATGGTGACTTTTGGTTGATGTGGGATCGTGGAGTAGGCTATTATGATGTCTATAATAAAAAATGGAACCAAATTTCAGGTATCCAACTCGGACACTATTCATGGTTTACTTCTATGGACGTGGATAAAGGCGGAAATGCATGGGTAGGAACCGTTATCGATGGATTCTATGTCATTGATATGCACAATTTCTCTGTAACCCGGACACTGGATATTCCTTTATTATCAGGTAATACAGTACGAAACGGTATTCAAAGCATCTATTGCGACCGGGAAAATAATTCCGTTTGGATAGGACTTTATAATCAGGGAATGTGTTATTATCATCCCAGCATGAATAAAATAGTGCTGTACAATAAGAAGATGATAAATGGCGACTGGAAAGGAGAGGAAATCCGCTGTATGCTCGAAACATCTAAAGGAGAAATTCTGATGGGTACTACGCAGGGTGTCTATCGCTATGAACCGGAGACTAAAAGCATGAACAGATTCTATCATGAATTCAGTCAGAAGAATTGCCGTGTACTTTATGAGGACAGCAAGAAGCGTGTTTGGGTCGGAACATACCACGATGGGCTCTACTGCATAGATCATGGAAAGGTACAATCTTACGATTATCCCGATACGGATTATCAGAATGAATTGGATTTCAGTAATATCCGTGTCATGGTCGAAGATTCTTCCGGTCGATTGTGGGTAAGTATATATGGTGGTGTAGGATTATTCAATCCTGAAAACGGGCAAATAAACTTATTGTCCGAACAGTTTCCCGAACTCAAAAAATATAAAGTAGCGAATGCATTGGCCATAGATAATCAATCCCGGTTGGTCGTAGGCAGTGATAACGGACTCTACATTTACGATCCTGCAACGAATAAAATATGGATACCGGAGGAAGACGGGCAGGCTAATTCTATTTTCAATCAGGGAAGTATCAAGTATAATCAGATCCTCAAAGACCATGAGGGAACTTTATGGTTTGCTACACAATATGGCTTGAGCGTTTTGACTTACAATGGGCAAAGCTACACATTAGGGAAAGAAGAAGGTCTGTCTAAAGCTATCCTGAACGTAGTGGAAGATAAGAACCATGATATATGGATTTCGACAGTCACTTCTATTTATAAGATAAAAGTAGACAGAAGAGCAGATAAATACAGTTTTCATGTAATCAGCTGTCTGTCGGAAGATGAAATCCGTCAGGATGATTTATATAGTTTCCCTTCGTTAATGACCAGGGACAATCAGCTTTTCCTGGGGCTGATGAACGGCTTTATCGCTTTCTCACCAGAAAACATGATAGATAATCAGTGCCTCAATCGTCCTCTGTTTACTTCATTCCGCTTGTTTAATGTTCCGGTTGTTTCGGGCGAAGCATATAACGGACGTGTCTTATTTGATAAAGCATTAAGTTATTCGGACGAAGTACAATTAAAATATGATGAGAACTATATCACACTTGAGTTTTCTGGTCTGAACTTCCCTAATCCTTCTCAAACCTCTTTCCGTTACCAACTGGAAGGATTTGACAAAGAATGGACGGAAACCCTTTTTGAGAATGGACAAGGACGTGTGGTCTATAATAATCTCCCTTCGGGCGAATACATCTTCCGTGTGTCCGCTGCCGGAAACGACCGGATATGGGGACCGGAGTCTGCATTCAAAATTGTCATTCATCCCCCGTTCTGGGATACACTGGCCGCTCGTATTTTCTATGTAATTTTAGTTATTCTCTTAATCTTCGGGCTGATCTACGTAATAAACCGCCGCAACCGGCAGAAGATGATTCGTATGCAAGAAGAGGAAGCGTTGAAGCAGAAAGAAGAACTGGATCAGATGAAATTCCGCTTCTTCACAAATATAAGCCATGAACTCCGCACTCCGCTGACTTTGATTATCACGCCATTAGACATGGTGATACGTCGATTGACAGACGATGCGATGAAAAAACAACTGAATACCATCTATAAGAATGCTCAAAACCTATTGTCATTGGTGAATCAGCTACTCGATTTCCGCAAACTGGAAATGAAAGGAGAGAGGTTGCATCTGATGAACGGCGATATGGAGGAATTTATTGTTTCGGCCTATAACAACTTCATGCCAATGGCAGTAGAGAAGCACCTTAACTTTGTGAACCAATCGGAACATAGAGCGCTTTATATGTTCTTCGACCGGGATAAGGTACATAAGATTGTGAATAATCTCTTGTCCAACGCCTTCAAATATACACCGCAGGGAGGCACAGTGAACTTACAGCTCGCGACAGAAGAGATAGAAGAAAGAAACTACGTGAGAATATCCGTATCTGATACTGGAATCGGAATATCCGAATCAGACCTTCCTTATATCTTTGACCGTTTCTATCAGGTAGGAAATGAAGGGGACGAAAAAATAGGCAGTGGCATCGGACTTCATTTGGTAAGGGAATATGTAAATATACATGGTGGCCGTATTAAAGTGGACAGTCAGATAGATCGTGGATCAGTATTCACTGTTTGGTTGCCGATGGACCTGAAACCGGAACCGGACGAACTGCCGGAAGAAATCATCGGAACGGAAGCATCAGATGTTAAAGAGAAAGAAACCACTACATCTACAGTTGATGATAACCTGAAGAAACTGTTGTTAGTGGAGGACAATCAGGAGTTCCGTACTTTCCTGAAAGAACAGTTGGAAGATTTCTATCAGATCATTGAAGCGGCAGACGGTGAGGAAGGAGAGCGAAAAGCAATAGAGGAAAATCCAAACCTGATTATCAGCGACATTATGATGCCGAAAGTTGACGGTATCGAACTTTGCCGTCGGATCAAGACGAACGTGCAGACTTCCCATATACCTGTGATATTGTTGACGGCCCGCACTGCCGATGATATCAAGATTAACAGCTATGAAGTAGGAGCAGACTCTTATATGTCGAAACCTTTCAACTTTGATATGCTGATGGTACGCATTGAAAAGCTGATAGAGCAACAGGAAAAGAGAAAACAGGAATTCCGTAAGAACATAGAAATAAATCCGAGTGCTATCACCATTACTTCAGTAGACGAACAGCTCATACAGAAGTGTCTGGAATACATAGAAAAGAACATGGACAATCCGGAATATGGCGTAGAAGAATTGAGCGGTGATCTGGGGATGGTGCGTATGAGCCTTTACCGCAAGCTGCAATCCATCACCGGACATACACCGACAGACTTTATTCGCAGCATCCGTTTGAAACGGGCGGCACAATTATTACAAGGAAGTCAGTTGCCGATTGTTGAAATAGCGAACCGGGTAGGATTCAGTTCACCCAGTTATTTCTCGAAGTGTTTTAAAGAAATGTTCGGTATGCTTCCCAAGCAATATGCCGAGGAATCGGGAAGAAAAGAATGACATTGTGCTTGTGTTTGTAGTTTAATTATTACATTTGCGCTCAATAAGTGAGATAATTTTAAGTTCTTGTTCACATTGGGGCAGAAGAAGTTTTATTTTATAATATATGTTGATATGAAAGTATTAGTTTTAATTTCATTGGTAGGAGGTTTGATGTTATCCTCTTGCGGAGGTAGCAGTTCAAAAAATAATGCAAATGTTAAGGAGGTAAATCCTGCAGATACCATCTATTTGGGAGACTTACGTGAAAAATTTGCAAATGATAGTGTTTTCTTTAAAATAGTGGCACCGGATTTGATGTTGATGGATTATCAGTATCTTTGGGCAGTAACAGAATCGGAAGCAGTAGAGAAAGGACTGACAAAAGAATACTATAAACGTGTGAAGAAAGAAATCACCGATACGAATGAAGCGATCAAAAGAGGTGTGATGAAAGGTGCGAACGTAAAACGTATACCGGATTTCCAGGCATCACAGGAAAATAAATAATGAATCCTTCCGGATGAAAGCTTTCATCCATGCAAATATAAGAACAGGGGAGTCGTCAAATGTAACGACATCCCCTTTTTTATTGGTGTGACGGTTAGATTTATCCCGATGAAATGGGAAGTTTTTGCAAAAATACACGCTTGTTACGATAGTTTTGTTATCTGTTACTTTTGTGGTATTTGAATTTGAAACTTGTTCCTACTTTTGTATCATCGTTAAACGGATAAATTTAATGCCATGAATAAACAGCAAGCTACATTTGACGACTTCTTCTCTGAATGCTATCTTAAATATAAGGAGTATATCAAGAACTATATCGCTATCCGCATTTGCCATCCGCATGAAGCGGAAGATTTGGCACAGGATGTCTTTGTCCGCTTATGGGAACACAGGGTATTCGTGAACAAAGATACAGTCTGGTCTTTGCTTTTTACCATCGCTCGCAATATAGTAACCGATAAAATCCGTCGTTATTATAAACAGGAAGATTTCGTCGCCTACATATATAATAGGATGGAAGACACCAGTCGGAATACCACAGAAGATACCATTCATTTTCGTGAACTAAAGAAGATGCACGACCAGGTAATGGAAACTCTTCCTGTCAAACGCCGTCAGATTTATGAACTTAGTTTCAATCATGAACTCTCTTGTCCTGCCATTGCAGGAAAGCTGTCCTTATCTCCCCGTACAGTAGAATGTCAATTATTACTGGCTCGTAAAACGGTTCGTACTTATTTGAAAAATGAATTCTCCAAAGTCGGTTAAATACCAGATTCGGAAAAACACATATTAACTTTAACAATTTAATAGTATTATGGAAATTAAATCCAAATTCTTATGTTCAAAAGGAGTCGCATTGGCTTTCGCCATGCTACTGGGTGGTTCGCCCGGTGTATTGCTCTATGCAAATGATTCTGTAGAAGAGAGTTTGATGGTAGTCCAGACGGGCCGCACCATCAAAGGACTTGTGACAGATGCGAATGGTGAACCACTGATTGGTTGTAATGTAGTGGTTGTAGGAAGCAATGCAGGGGTAATTACTGATATTGACGGTCGGTTTACATTAAATGTACCTGCGGATGCAAAACAGATAAAAGTTAGTTATATTGGTTATGTAGATCAGGTTATCAATCTTCATGACCGTTCTGATTTTAAAGTTGTACTAAAGGAAGATAATAATGCGCTGGACGAGGTTGTTGTAGTGGGTTATGGCACGCAGAAAAAAGCGACGTTGACAGGGGCGGTAGAACAAATTGGTAGCCAGGTATTGGAAAGTCGTGCCATTACCAATGTCGGTGCTGCTCTGCAAGGAGCCACTCCGGGTTTGGTAGTCACTCGTTCTTCCTCACGTCCGGGTAATGAAGGTTTGAATTTCCAGATTCGTGGTTTGACATCTGTCAATGGCGGTAGTCCGTTGATTATTGTGGATGGAGTACCCGTATTGAATTCAGAGTCATTCCAAAATCTAAACTCGGATGATATTGAGAATATTAGTGTATTGAAAGACGGTTCAGCTTCCATTTATGGGGCGAAAGCAGCTAATGGCGTTATCTTGGTAACTACCAAAAAAGGTAAAGGCAAGACAACGGTTGATTATGGCTTCAATATGCGTTTCACTACCAATGGTATTATGGCTTTCTCTCCCAGTATGCAGGAATATGCTTCCATGTGGCTGGAAGCCAATAAAGAAATGCCGGAACATGACTGGTGGGGCTGGGGAGAAGAAAACCTGAAGAAGATGGCTCAAGGCATTGAAGGTATTTATGAGTCGACTGTAGCCGATTGGGGTACGATGTTCGTTGGTAATGCCAATCGCCTGGATGAATTGTTTGCCCGCCGTTATTCTTACCAGCATAACTTGAGTGTAGCAGGTTCTACGGATAAATCCGATTACCGCATCTCATTAGCTTATGCTGATAACCAGGCTAATCTGGCTACAGCCTATGACGGACAGAAACAGTTGAATTTGCGCTTGAACTACGGAATCAAATTGACTGATTGGTTCAAACTGGAGACTTCAGCCAGTATGATTAAAACAAATACCGAAACACCCACGCATGGTATCGACCGTACACTTTACGGAAACGATGCTCCGTTTTTCCCGGCAAAAAATCCCTATGGACAATGGTACGCTAACTTCGGTAATGTAGGTGATCGCAATGCGGCAGCAGCTACAACGGATGGTGGACGTGACGAGAGAGAGAAGTTGACTACTCGTGTCGATTTTAAAGCATTGGTGGATATTTGGAAAGGAATCACTTTCGAGGGTACTGCTTCATTTCAAAATGAGGAATATCGCAGAGAACGCTATTCGCTTCCGGTACAGTGTTACAATTGGTTCGGCGAGCAGACGGCGAAGTTAGTATATGAAACAACACAAACCCTTAGTACTCCGCAAGATGTGCTGAATTTTAAAGATTCCCATCAGCCGGGATATTTGGTACAGGCAAATAATGCCCGGTATCAGTACTATTCAGGGTTATTGAAATATAAGCGTACATTTGCCGAAATACATAATATAGATGCTATGTTCGGCATCAATGCCGAGAAATGGGTGACTAAGAAAGTTGTTACCGCCCGTGAGAAGTTTGAGGATGCCGGAATTTACGATTTGAATTTGGCTACGGGTACACAGGGTAACGGTGGAGGAAAGACTCATAATGGTACCTATTCATATATTGCCCGTTTGAATTATAACTATGCGGAAAAATATATGGTTGAATTGATGGGGCGTCGTGACGGAAATTCCAAGTTTGCTCCCGGTTATCGTTTCAAAAGCTTTGGTTCTATCTCTTTGGGATGGGCATTCTCGGAAGAACAATTTGTAGAATTTTTAAAACCTGTTCTTTCTTTTGGTAAGTTGCGTTTAAGTTACGGTAGTTCGGGTAATGATGTCGGGCTGGGTGATTACGATTATGTGTCTACTGTCTCTCTTGGAACAGCCGGTTTTGGAACTATACCTGCCAATCAGGTATCTTCAGGTTTTGGCGGTTTAATTTCTTATGACCGTACTTGGGAGAAAGTTTCACAGAAAAACTTTGGTATCGATCTTAACTTTTTCGATAATCGTTTGAAAGCTACATTCGATTATTTTATAAAAGATAATACCGGTATGTTGGTAAATGTCACATATCCGGGTGTATTAGGAGGTAAAGCTCCTAAAACGAATAGTGGTCATTTGAATGTAAAAGGTTGGGAATTCACTATTGGATGGCGCGATCAGATTAAAGACTTTTCTTACTATGCCAACTTTAATATTGGTGATACAAAGAGTCTGTTGAAAGAGATGGAAGGAGCAGATTCTTATGGGGCTGGTTGGAATGCAGCCGTGAATGGGTATCCGTTGAATTCGTACTTCCTTTATCGCACAGATGGTTACTTTAAAGATCAGGCAGAAGTAGACCGCTATTATGCACTCTATGGAGAGGGTAAAGAAGATTTGACTGGTGTAGGAGCAGGAAGTGCAAGCCGGTTGCGTCCGGGTGATACCAAACGTTTGGATTTGAATGGTGATTATAAGATTTCCGGTGCAGGGAATGAGAATAGCGATTTGCAATATCTCGGTGACTCCAATCCACATTTTGTTTTCGGTTTCACACTGGGAGGATCATGGAAAGGTATTGATGTGAACGCAATGTTCCAAGGTGTCGGCAAGCAGTATGTTATCCGTAATGACTGGATGGCTTATCCTTTTCAAACACGTACTGCCAATCAGAACCCGACATATTTGGGAAAGACATGGACAGAGAGCAATCCGAATGCTGAATTCCCTCGCTTGACTACCAATGCGAATCTCGCACGCTGGAATTATCAGAATAACGACTTTATGATGCAGAATAACCGCTATATCCGTTTGAAAACATTAATAGTCGGCTACACATTGCCGCAGATATGGACTCGCAAGGTGAAACTGGAAAAAGTACGTGTTTACTTCTCTGGTAATGATTTATGGGAAGCTACCAGTATTCGAGACGGTTTCGACCCGGAAATGGGAGCAGCCTCCAACAACAGTGGATACCCGTTTGCACGTACTTGGTCGTTCGGTCTGAACATCACTTTATAGTAGCTATGGAAAATTAAATACAGAATAGAAGATATGAAAAAGATAACGAACTATATATTAATTTGCACCTGCGCATTGGGATTTTCTTCATGCGTGAATACGTTCCTTGACTTGGAACCACTGGATGCCAAGACAGATGTGATTTATTTCAAAACTCCGGAGCATTTCCGTGAATATGCTAACGGGCTTTACGGGCAATTATTGGGATGGCAGTCTTCCTATGGAAGTATATTCGATCACATGGATGCGGCATCCGATCTTTCTACTTGTTTCAGATATTCGTATGGTGTGGGGACCGGTGTGATGGGAGTTCCTAATGACGATAGCCGTTGGGGTAATTGCTATGGTAATATTCGTGCCACTAATCACATGTTTGAAAGAGCAGTTTCTTCCTATACAGGTAATTTAGCGGATATTAAAAAAGAATTAGCCGAAGGTCATTTTTTCCGTGCCTATAACTATTTTTACTTATTGAAGTTTTTTGGTGGAGTGCCTGTCGTTACGAAAGTTCTCGACGTGACTTCACCGGAGTTATATGGAAAACGTAACAGCCGTTATGAGGTTGTCAACTTGATTCTTTCCGATTTGGATGAGGCTATTGCAGGGTTGCCGTTGGAACAGAATATAACCTCTGCCGACAAAGGTAAAATCAGCAAACAGGCTGCACAGGCATTTAAGGCTCGCGTGTTACTTTATGAAGCTACCTGGCGTAAGTACAATGGCACTTCTACTGATTTTGAAGGTTCTGCCGGTCCGGCTTCCGATCAGGTAAATACTTTTCTGGAAGAATCCGTTCAATTATCCGAAACAGTGATGGGAGATGCTGCTTATTCCCTTTGGAATTATAACAATGTTGCAGCTATGAGAAATATGAGCAATCGTTACCTGTTTAATATTGAAGAAGAAGCCAGTAATCCTGCCGGTGCCGGAAGAGCGACGAACAAGGAATTTATCATCGCTTCTGTATATAGTCAGGAAACGCGTAAAGGACAGGTTGATTTGAATCAGGTGATTTATACGGATATGCGTCCCAGCCGGAAATTGATTGATATGTTTTTATGCACTGACGGGCTTCCGGTCAGTATGTCTGATAAGTTCCAGGGATATAAGAATCCGGGGGACGAATTTCAGAATCGGGATTTCCGTTTGACTTCTTATGTAGGTTCATATGCTACGAGCCTGACAGTTGAGAACTGTGGGTATGGTGTTTCCAAGTTTGCTATTACTGATATTCAACGCCAAAGTAAAGATGAATCGGCCAATTATCCGGTACTTCGGTTGGCAGAAGTATACTTGAATTATGCTGAAGCTGTGATGGAACGCTATGGTGAAATATCAGATGACCAGTTGAATAAGTCGATAAATAAAATCCGTGCCCGTGCGGGAATTGCCAACCTAACAAATGCATTGGCAAAGCGAATTCAGGAAGGAGTGCCGGCAAATGCGAGTAAGACAGTCAATCAGGTAATGCTGGATGAGATCCGCCGTGAACGTGCCTTGGAACTCTATATGGAAGGTTTCCGTTGTGACGACCTGAAACGTTGGGGTATTGCGGAGAAGAATCTGAATGAGTCTCGTTGCGGTGCGGTAGTAGGTAATGCCAGCTATCCGACGGCATTTATAGACGAAAACGGGAATGCTACCAGTGCTTTCAATCCGGCTATCTTTACGAAGGGGACGGAAGAAGTGGAAACAGGTAAAGGCAAATTACCTTGTGTAGTGCTTCTCAAATCATCCGACTGCGCATTTACTAAGGGAGATTATTTGTGGGCGATTCCAAGAAATCAAATCAACCTGAATTCAAATCTGGTACAAAATCCGGGATATTAATCATTCAATCGTTTAACGTATAATACCATAGATTATATGAAGTTTTTATTCAAATATACATTTCACTTGGCAATACTTGCTTGTGTTTCCGCACTTTTCTCCGGTTGTGAGCAAGACCCCAAGTATAGAGTTTATGATTATCCTGTGCCGGTAGTGGAGAGCATTTATCCTACGGACGGATATGTCACTACACAGGTAGTTATTACGGGAACCAATTTTGGTGACCGTGCTGAAGCTGTGAAAGTTTTCTTCGGTGAAGTCCAATCCAATAAAGTGCTCGATTGCAAAAATAACCGTTTGGTAGTGGAAGTGCCGGAAACTGCAGTAACAGGCAATCTGTCTTTACAGATTTATAATAAAAAGGTGGAGAATATCGGTCATTATACAGTACTGCCTACACCACGTGTCATTACAGTGACTTCTGATAGTGAAGACGGTGAAGGGGTAGCCGATACGGGAGACAAGGTTACTATAACAGGTGAAAACTTTGGTACGGATCCATCCGATATTTCTGTTAGTTTCAATGGAACGCCGGCCGAATTTGAGCTGGTGGATGAGTCTACTATTGTTGCGACAACTCCTGCTGATTATAAGACAGGTAATGTGACTGTAACTATTCATGGATATACAATGACAGGTAGTGCAATGTTTAATCCTAACTCAAAGGGTGATGTGACAGTGCTTTATCTTCAAAACTATAAGCAGCCGTTTGCCAAGGCAAATGATGAAAGTTGGAAGAACGGTGAATGGTGGACTCCGGCAGTGTGGAATCAAAATAAAGCATCTTTCAATGCCAAAAACAATACTACTGTTACCGGAATGCAGTATAAAGCAGCAGAGGGCTTCACATTAGCGTTCCAGAATGGATGGGATAAAGAAGCTTATACGAATGGGAAAATATGGCAAGTTGCTACACTTCGTCCTGGTAAATACAGACTGGAAGTTACTTATGCCTATACGATGGTAGTAAGTGATGCGGGGAATTTTATTTCTGCATTGATGGCTAAAGGAAATAGTGAGAGTGATATACCGAATGTAGCTGATATTGAGCAATTAAATGGAGTTTGTGCGATCTATGACAAAGCTGGAATAAATGATGACTCGGGTATTTTGGTAACACCTTCATTTGAAGTGACGGAGACAACGGATGTTGTCATTGGATTCCTGACTTCTCTGGCTAAAGGTAATTCATACTTTAAGGTGACAGAATTGAAATTGATTCTTGAATGATGTGGAAAAAGAAAAAAGAGTAATTCATCGTGATAATATAATTAAGATTATGAAGAAAATA
>OHRB01000661.1_pt1 | contig 16434 bp, 11 predicted proteins | sample 1578381 | NCBI WGS metagenome assembly OHRB01 (sample SAMEA3879566, study PRJEB24766) | human gut metagenome | biome: human-associated habitat; feature: feces | place: USA | collected 1985/1987
TAAAATTTTTGTATTGCTCCGAAAGAGCAGTTAAGTGAAGCTTTAAGCCTGAGAGTATATCACAAGCCTTTAAAGCATCATTCGGTGACATTCTTACTTTCATAAGACCGTCATCCTCGGTAACCTGTGCATTAATATGCAAAATCTCGGTGACAGTATTTGCAGTCATATATGCGGCAGAACTGATTGCCGCACATACAATATCGCTGCCCTCTTCGGCAAAGTCGGAGTGCCCCGATATTTCAAAACCGCAAATTATATCATCTGATTTTAAAAATGTTACCGTAGTCATTTTTAGGCTTCGATTGAAGTAATCTTAACCTGTGTGTAAGGCTGTCTGTGACCTTTTGCTCTCTTTTCGCCCTTCTTAGGCTTGTAAGTGCAAACTCTGATTTTTTTGCCTTTACCGTTCTTTACAACTTCACCTGTAACCTTAGCACCCTCAACGAGCGGTGTGCCAACCTTGATGCCGTCGTCTGTGCCGACTGCCACAACATCAAATGTTACTGTGTCGTTTGCTTCTGCGTCAAGCTTCTCGATGAAGATAACCTCATCGTTAGTTACCTTGTACTGCTTGCCGCCTGTCTGAATAACTGCGTACATTTTAGTACCATCCTTTACATTGGGCTCGCTATGTGCAGGTGGAACGAATCACTTAAAACCCACAATATGCGGCTTATATACTATACCACAAAGAAAACTTTCTGTCAACAATTTTCCCGATATTTTTTGAGTATATCAAATGTTATTCTGTATTCTGCAAGCCTTGAGAGTATTTTTCATAAGAGTTGAAATTGTCATAGGACCTACACCGCCCGGCACGGGTGTGATAAACGAGCATTTATCCTTGACATTTTCAAAATCAACATCACCGCAGAGTTTGCCGTTTTCATCCCTGTCCATACCGACATCAATCACAACCGCACCCTCTTTTACCATATCGGCAGTAACAAACTTCGGTCTGCCGACTGCGGCTACGAGTATATCTGCCTGTGAACAGATTTCAGCAAGATTCTTTGTTCTGCTGTGACAGATTGTTACCGTGCCGTTTTCGTGGAGCAAAAGCATTGCCATAGGCTTGCCTACGATATTACTTCTGCCGATTACAACGCAGTTTTTACCGCTTACTTCAATGTTGTAGGAATGGAGCATCTCCATTACGCCCGCAGGCGTGCATGGAAGAAAATCATACTCGCCGAGCATAATTTTGCCGACATTTACGGCATGGAATGCGTCAACATCTTTAAGCGGGCTGATTGCCTCAATAACAGCCTTGTCATCAAGGTGTTCCGGCAACGGAAGCTGAACAAGAATACCGTTGATATCCTTCTTATTGTTGAGAGTTTCAACAAGGTTTAAAAGTTCTTCCTGTGTTGTTTCGGCAGGAAGTGCATACTCCTCAGACTTAAAGCCTACAAATTCACAAGCCTTTTTCTTGTTGTTTACATATACTCTTGACGCCGGATCGTCACCTACGATTACTACCGCAAGACCGGGGGTTATTTTGTGAGTTTCCTTTAACTCAAGCGTCTGCCTCTTTACCTCTTCCTTTACCTGTGCCGATACCTTTTTTCCGTCGATAATCTGCATAGAAAGAATCCTCCTTTTTTCTGTTGATAATTAAGAATACAATACCTGTTATAAAAATTACTGCTGAAAGAACCTGTGACACCCTTATGTCTGCTCCGAAAATTTGGAACGGAAGATAAAGGCTGTCTGTTCTGAGTCCTTCAACAACTGTTCTTTCAAATCCGTACCATACAAGGTACATAAAGAAAATCTGTCCCGAATATTTCTGCTTATATTTTCCGTAGAAATGGAGAAGTACAAATCCGAGCAGACACCACATTGATTCATAGAAGAAACACGGGTGAACTCCTATGTTGTCTGTTCCCTCGCTCATCATTCTCCAGGGCAAATCCGTAGGAGAGCCGTATGCCTCCTGATTCATAAAATTGCCCCATCTGCCTATTCCCTGTCCGATAAGGAAACCGACCATTGCAATGTCAAGAACAGGCATGATTTCCATTTTCTGTATTTTGGCAACAGTCAGACCGCCGAGCAACGCACCGATTATTCCGCCGTAAATAGCAAGTCCGCCGTTGTTGATATAGAGAATTTCAATCGGGTTCTGTCCGTAATAATCCCATTTGAAGAAACAGAAGTACAGTCTTGCACCGATAATTCCCGTTATCATTCCTGCAAAAACACAGTTGATAAGCTTTGAACCGTCAACCTTGTAACGGGGAGCGCTTTTCCACGCATAAAGTACGGCAAGCAAAAGTCCGCAGGCGATGATTATTCCGTACCAATAGACCTTGTAATCACCGATTGAAAATGCAATCGGGTTAATATCAAATTCCCAGCCAAATCCGGGAAACTGCACATGATACGGCATAATTACACCTCTTCGGGCTGTTTTACAACAGACAAAGTACAGTTGTCAACATCGAGCATCTCGGCAAGCCTTGCGTTGATATCCTCAAGCTTTGCATTTGCAACCGCATCAATGTAGGCAAAAATTTCGTTACCCTGCATTGCGTAGTCGATGATTGAATTTGAAATTGCGCTTACTGAGTTGAGCGATGAAACCGAATCACCATAAACAGACTTTCTTGCAATTTCAAAGTCCTCTTTATCAATACCGTTTTTCTTAATATCCGAGATATACTGCTTAATCATCTCAGCCGCCTGTTTCGGCGCTCTTGATTCACCGCCGAAGATTACCGAGCAATAACCCGGGCCTTCAAAGAGTTCATAAGAAAAGCTTGAATTGATGAGGTTTGAATCCATAAGATTTCTGTAGAGTATGCTCGTGTTTGATGCAAGTGCCGAAAGAAGAATATCTGTGCATGCAAGCTGCTTTTCGTTAAGAGGCTTGTCTGCTTTCTCTTTGAAGCCGAGATTGAACAAAGGCATTGAAACAGGGAAAGTCTGCTCAACATAAGGTTCTTTGATTTCATAAGGCTCTGTTTCAAAATAGTTTTTGATTTCCTTTTTCTCACAAGGCTTGAGCATTTTGTCGGCAACTTTAAGCACACCGTCAACCGTTACATTACCCGCAACGCAGAGAATCATATTATTGAGGTTGTAGAACACATTGTAAACTTCATAAAGCTTTTCGGCTGTAATTTCCGCAATTGTTTCAACCGTACCTGCAATATCAATTTTTACAGGGTGATTGTGGTACATACCCTCAAGCATATTAAACATTACTCGCCAATCGGGAGAGTCGTCGTACATTTTGATTTCCTGACCGATAATGCCCTGTTCCTTTGCAACTGTCTGAGCCGTAAAGTAGGGATCCTGAACAAAATCAAGAAGAATTTCAAGACTTTCGTCAAACTTGTCCGTACATGAGAAAAGATAGCAGGTTTTTTCAAAGCTTGTATATGCGTTTGCATTTGCACCTGTTTTTGCGTATCTTACAAACGCATCACCATCTTCACTTTCAAAAAGCTTGTGTTCAAGGTAATGGGCGATACCGTCGGGAACTGTAATTATATCACCGCCGTTAACGGAAAACTTTGTGTTGATACTGCCGTAGCGTGTGCCGAAAATTGCATATGAAGAAGTGTAACCCTCTTTTGGATAAACAAAAATTGTAAGTCCCGATGGATGTTCAACTTTATAATAGCTGTCGCCTGCAATTTCCGATTTAATTTCTGTAATATTCATTCTGTCCGCCTCCCTTACTTATTTTTGAGAACATAAACCGTATCGAGCAAGAGCTTGTTTGCGGCATTTACAATCTGCTCTTTTGTAACGGCATTAACCTCAGCAGAAACTTCTTCAACAGTTTCAAGGTCACCGTTAAAGATTCTTCCTGTGTACCAGTTTTCAATACCGCTTACGCTGTCGCTGCTTGACTTGAATGAATTAACAACAGCAAGCTTTGTTGCCTCAATTTCAAAATCTGTAATTTTGCCGTTCTTCATGTCCTCAATTTCTTTGAGAATAGCTTTTTCGGCTTTTTCAAGATTTTCGCCCTCAACGCCGCTGTTGATGTACATTATGCCCTTGATTGAATCATAGGAGGACGAGCAGTAATAGCAAAGGCTCTGCTTTTCACGAACATTGTTAAAGAGTTTTGAGCTTGCAGTACCGCCGAGAACAGCACACATAAGTCTTTCGGCAACCGCCTCTTCATCACCTGCGGAAATCTGTGTTCTGAATCCCATGACAAGTTTTGACTGTGAGAGCTCCATTTCCTCTGTAATATGTTTTTCTTTTGAAACATTCTTAACAACATCAGTAGACGAAGTCACAACATTTCTTTCAATATTTGCAAAGGCTTTAGCAAAAACCTCCTTCGCCTTATCGGCAGGGCTGTCGCCTATATAGAGAATCTCAAATTTTGCGGTTTTGAGAAGATTCTGCCATGCCTTGCAGAGTGATTCGGCAGTTGCGGCCTTGATTTTTTCGGTTGTACCGTAACGCTTGATTCCAAAAACCTCATCCTTGCACATATGCTTTATAAGCTGTCCCATTGCATAGATTCGCTTTTCGTTGAATTCCGAATCAATCACATCAAGAAGTTGTCTGCGTTCCTGTTCAAGTTCACTTTCAATAAAAGCGTTGTTCTTGACATTCGGCTCAAAAATCACGCTGCACAAAAGCTCCGAAAGTTCTTTTGCAATGCTGACATCATCAAGAGAATATCTGTCATCAAGACCTGATACGGAAATTTTAATTACCTGGCTTTCACCGTGTTTTGAAAGCGACGAAGTGAGGTCTGCACCGTAAAGTGAGCTGAGTTTTTTGCTGAGAACAGTAAAATCGGGATATTTTTTGCATGAACGAACAAGCAATCCGCCCACAAGCGCATTCTCCGACGCTGTTTCGGCAGAAAGCGGAACAACAATATTCACGCTGATTTTCATAGTTTTAAAACGGCTGTCCTTAATGTTTGTAAAGTAAACACCGTTTGCAATTTCATTTCTGTTGATGAAATTCATTTAATCAACTCCGTTTTCAGATTATCAGTCATATTGTATCACATTTTGATTTATTATAAAAGAGATATAAGAAAAAATCACAAAAGTGCAATAGCAATTTGAAACAATTTTACTTTTTCGTGCAAGGCTATCGGCATATTTTCCGAATTTTACCTGCATAAGAATTTATTAAGTTTGTTGCTTTTAATTGTATCATAAATAAAAACAAATGCAACTATACGAATTTATTGACAAACTTGTGTGCCGATTTTCGGAAGTATTGGCATTAAATTCCGGATTTCGCATTTATTCTTTGTCTTTGTTTATCGTATGATGACCGAGAAAGTGCCTGTTTTTCAAAAGCAGTCATTCTGAAAGAAATACGGCACAGCGGTTTCTATACCTACTGTGCCGTACTCACTATATTTCCATGACAGAGCGTAAAATATTACTTATCTTTAATTTTGGCAGAATGTTTTTTACTCTTACCGAATGCCGTTACTCCTTTCATAACGCCGCCACTGATAATCAGCAATGCAATCCACAAAATAAGGTTGCTGTTGTCGCCTGTCTGAGGGGACTTTGAATCATCAGGCAATTTAGCCGTTACGGTGTTAGCCTTTTTGATTTCTTCGGTTGGCGCATCTTCACGAGCAGAGATTGTCTTTTCGCAGTAGTCGCAGATATGGTTTTTATCCTTATCTACATGCTCAGAGATTGTCTTTTTGCAATAATCGCAGATATGGTCTTTATCTGCGTCATTATGCAGACATACATATCCGCATTCTCGGCACACACCGTCTTTCCATTCATGTGCTTCACTTGCCACAATCACAGCACCACAGCAGTTCCATTTTTGTTCGTGATTAAAAGCGGTTCTTGTTGTCCACTCCTGTACACCGCCCTCGTGGTTTGTTCCGTCAAATTCTCCGTAGGCTTTACCGCAGACATCACATACCGCCTTTTCGGTACAGGTGGCATTGCCGCCTGAGCAATTTTCGGTTTCAAACGCATCGCATCCGTCCACGGTACATTTTCGGGTATGCTTACCGTTATTGTCAGATACCCATTCGCCAAAGGTATGACCGTTGTTGACTGTTACGGTCATCTCTGCATTATTGCCCGCTTTGTCGGTGACAACTATCTTCTGCTCACCGTTTGTCGGTGGGAGAACAAAACCTCCGTCTGCATCAAGCGTAACCGCCGTACCGTTTACGGTAACGGTATCAACATACTTCTCATCGACAGTAACGGTTTGTGCCTCACAATAGGTCTTGCCGTTCTCAATACCGCTGATTACAGGCTGAATATTATCAAGCGTTATACGGTCGGAGCGAAGGTATGTTATGTTAATATTTTCATCAACAAGCATTACATAAACAATATATTCTCCGTTGGGGTCTATGCAAAACGGTTCTTCATATGCACGGAATACAAGAGAGTTCAGTTCAGCCTCGGAGAGCTCCTTATCTGTTACCAAATAGGATACAAACACAACTCCGCTGTTATCTACGGCATTTATAGTTACCTCCTGTGTATCCTTAAAGAATATGCCAAAGGTAAGTTCGTTTAAAAATTCATTCCATTTATTTGTGCCTATGATAATTTCGCCCGTCGGCTTTTCGGTATCTTTCCACCGTGCCGTGATTGTAATGTTTTCGGCAGGCATGGTTTTGGGGATTTCCTTATCCCATCCCTTAAAGGTATAACCTTTTCTTGTCGGGTTGTCAGGGGCGGTAATTTCCGTACCGTAATCCTGTGTAATGGGTGCAATCTCACTTCCGCCGTTGGTATCAAAGGTTATTGTGTACTGATTGATTTCCCATTGTGCTTTAACCGTTATATTCTCCGCCGGCATGGTTTCGGGGATTTCCTTATCCCAACCCTTAAAGGTATAACCCTCTCTTGTCAGGGTCGGAGCGGTAATCGGTGTGCCGTAATCCTGCGTTATGATAATATCCGCTTTGCCGTTTTCGGGCTTGACTGTGACGGTATATTGATTGATTTCCCACTTCGCCCAATACTCTTTATTACCTGTTTCTGCACCGCCGATTGCCGTAACAGGAGAGCCGGTCAGATTTTCGTTGTCATACCAGCCCTTGAACGTGTGGCCTGTATAGGTCATATCGTCCGCCGCCGGGAGTGTTGCACCCACGCCGTAGGTGTATCCGGTGACATTGCCGTTGTTGATCGTGCCGCCGTTCGTATTCAAGGTTACGGCGTAGGTCGGGGCTGTCCACTGCACCGTCAGTTCCGTCACATCAGAAGGAACACTACCGCCGGGTTCGTAGGAATTGCCATTGCCGTCAAGCCACATAAAATAATTATCGGTATCTCCGTCCGGGCGGGTCAGACCATCGGATGCGGGAGCGGTAAATGTACTGCCGTTTTTCACGATGATTTGAATAGCATCGGAGCTGCCGCCGAGCGTTCCGCCGCCAAGGTCAAGGGTAACGACCTTCAGTCCGTCAGAACCCAGTGTATCAGGGTTCAGGACTTCAAGGACGGGGCGGAAGCCGAAGGTCGAGTAAGAAGTATTGTAGCTGGTCCAGAAACGGGCCGAACGTTTCCACCCGCGAACCGCACGGAACGACGCCGAAATTCTTATAGTAGTATCTTGTCCACACGAAAGTATCTCCCTCCAGTTTTTGATATATCCGTCGTCCTTGTCCAGCAGCCTGTCCCATTCGTTGCTTTGGGGCGTGCCGCGTTCTGAATCACCTGAGCCTGTATAACTACTTCCCACAGACGGCGCACGCAGCGTATAGTCCACGCCGCCGCTGGCATAATTTTTGCCGAAAATCAGACCTGCGGTATTCAGGTCATCCCAGCTTACCGTATGCGTTACGGCATAGTCCGCAATGAATAGGCTGTGGGGATATTTATTCTTCTGAGCATACTCCTCGGTGGTTGCCATTTCCGATGTGAGCTTATAAGCGTTGACCGTACCCACATAGGTAAACGGCACATAATGAAGTGTGCTGTCCGGTAGATTGCTGTTTACCGTTCCCGAAATATTCATTGCCGAAAGGTCAAAATAGTATCTGCCGCCGGGGGCGAGGGTAAACTGTTCGTCAGGCTGACTTTCCACCGTCAGCGTGACATCCGCAAAAGCACTTGCAAGGTCGGTCTTGCAGTCACCGTTATACTGCTCGCTGAATACCTTCATGGTATAGTCGCCCGGTGCAATGTCAGACGGGATTTTGATTTCAACCGTTCCGCTTTCGGCAGTAGGTTGTGCTACTCTGCCGTAATACTGTGCGCCGTTGTTATCCGCCAGGATGACAGAGATATATTCATTTTTCCCTGTGGTCGCCCCTTTGTAATTCAGCGTAACGGTATCGTCGGGGGCGGCGCTGACAGTTTTTTCCGTCACGGCAAAATTGCGTCTACTATCTAAAAGCGTCAATTTCCACTCGTTTCCGCTGTATTCGGGAATCGGGGTCAGCCCTCCGTCAGGCTTTCCGCCCACGGCGGCAGATGCAAAAAGGACAGAGTTCAGATTTAAGTTAAAAGCGGGACGAACAGTCCGATGATTATTGAAAATGAGGACAGAGAACCCAGAGTATTGGACAGAACCCTCACTACGCACGACGGCGAGACGATATTTATCGGAGCTGGGGGAGCGCAGCCACCAACCGCTATCCACCCAATTCGGATGTGCAGGATTCAAGGCACGCAGATCGTTGTTTACAGCAAACGCTTCCGCTGTGGAAAGCGGCCAGAATACAGCGTTATCCACCTGCCCTCCCGCTACACAGTCGGTATTCTCTCCGTCGTAACTTCCGCTTGTCAGCGTCCGTTTCTTTACGGCAGCATTTTCTTCTGTCGTCAGCTTTTCCGCAAGCGCATCTATCGCGGTTTTCAAATTACTCGGTGCGTATTCGTTGTTTAATACGGTATCGACAAATGGTATAACCCCCATAGCGCCTGCCGCAAGCAGGGTAATATCCCCCTTTGAGCTTGTAACACCGCTTCCGTCATAGCCGATAACTCGCCATGCAGCGGGATTATTTTCATGGTTTTGCCCGAAATACACAGTCGGTGCGGTCGCTGTGTTTACATTTTTACTTAACACACTTAGTGCATCTGTACCAAGCTGTATCGCAGCAGAGCCCTCTGTCCCAACCTCCTCGGCGAATACGCTTATCGGCGTAAGGCAGAGCGTCATGCATAAAGTCAGCAGGATACTAAGTATTCGTTTTTTCATTTTTCGCCACCTCCGTTATATAAATTTAATCAAGAGCAGTTATTGTAATAGTGCCACTAAAGCCACCGAGATAAGTATTGTATGCCGAATTTTCAAACCACAACTGCAATGTAATGTCTTTATTTGACGCATCATACATTCTGTTGAAATTAAAGGAATGTTGATCATTGGTATACGGTATTTTTGCCCCGTCCCTTTTTATTCGTGTAAGCTCCCTGCACAGATCGTCATCATAACCGTCCGTCATCTGAATAGAGTAATTGCCGCTTTTGTTAGCTTCGTTTGAACCGACTTCGAGAGAACCGCTTAAGCAGACATTGTAAATATGTCCTTTTTTGAGTGTAATATTATTCATGTAGGATGAAATCAAGCCGCCCTTGTTTATTTTTTGGTAGACAGTAATATTGGCACGACTGTTATTCTTCAGTACTACTTTAATCGGAGAGGCCGCCTCTCCGTAAAAATATCCCGAACAGCTGCCGTTCTGACCTGCGTCACCTTTGTCGCCTTTATCTCCTTTGTCACCCTTTTCGCCTTTTTCACCGTCAACTCCTGTGGCTTTCACTCCCGTATCGGTCGTTCCAATCCACCAGTTGCCGTTTTCACCGATGAACGGCGTGTTGCCGTCTTTGCCGTCAGCGCCGTTTTGTCCGTTTGTTCCGTCCTTACCGTCAACACCGTCTTTACCGTCAACACCATCTTTACCGTCAACACCATCTTTGCCGTTTATACCGTCCTTACCGTCTGCGCCGTCAAGCCCTTTCAAAATTGAAAGATCGTAAAGGTTAAGCCATGTTTCATCGCCGACATAACGCCACTGTAAGTTATTTTCATTTACACGGAACTCAGGTGTTTTTCCGTTTGCTCCGTCCTTACCGTTCTGCCCTGTAGGTCCTTTTATATCGGAAATTGCAACAAGGTTTTGCCAGTCTTCTCCCTCATAGCGCCACTGTATATATTCTGTTGTTCTTTGTACCTCTATGTTTTTTCCGTCAAGACCGTTTTTGCCGTCAGCACCGTCTTTACCGTCAGTACCATCTTTACCGTCAGTACCGTCTTTTCCGTCAAGACCATTCTTTCCGTCAATGCCGTCTTTTCCGTTAGTACCGTCTTTGCCGTCAGTACCGTCTTTGCCGTCAATGTCGTTTTTGCCGTCAGTACCGTCTTTACCATTAAGACCGTTTTTGCCGTCAATGCCGTTTTTGCCGTTAGTACCGTCTTTTCCGTCAAGACCGTCTTTGCCGTCAGTACCGTTTTTTCCGTTAGTACCGTCTTTGCCGTCAGCACCGTTTTTTCCGTCAGCACCGTTTTTTCCGTCAGCACCTCTGAGCGTGTTAACAGCTACAAGATCGTGCCATTCCTCTTCGGCGGTATCTCTCCATTGGATTGCTGTGCCGTTGTTTCGCACCTCCGGCAACAGGGTTTTGCTATTTTCCGCCTTGCTGCATACGGCAGCAAATGCAATGCAAAGTATGATGCAAAGCACAAGACAGAGTGCGGTAGTAATACCATAGATTCGTTTTTTCATTTGTCATTGCCTCCTCTCAAATATTGTGAACGGTATTTATCTGCAAACAGGGCAACACCCTGTTTTAGGACCTCCATTTGGGTTCTTAAATAATATTCATCCTCAAACATAGCATAATGTACACAGGCACGGACAAATATAAAAATCAGCGGTGTAATCACCGTGTACGGAATGCCGATTTTCGGCTCAAGCCGCTTGGCATACTCGGTATAGCGCTCATTTACCCCCTCAAAAAATTTCTTGCCGTGCTCAATATATTTCGGATGGGTATAGACCTGATACATCAGCCGATATTTCTTGCCGTGCTTCTTTGCGGTCCAATACGGAACCTCTTTCACAAATCGAACAACATCCTTCGGGTCGGTGGGAGCTTTTTCCATAAAATCATCCTCGACCTTTTCCATACAGTATGCAGTTGATTCAATAATCAGTTCATCAACACTGTTGAAATAGGAATACAGATTTCCCGTTGTACAGCCACACGCTGCCGCCAAAGCCTTGATGCCCGTACCGGTCAATCCATTTTCAGCATAGCATTCAAAGCATTTTTCCATCATTTCCCTCTTACGCTCGTTGTGCTGTTCCTCTGTTGTTCTCATAATGTTCGCTTCCTTTTGATAACTAATCGATTAATTAATTATAGTATAGCACAAAGCTACGGCAATTTCAACAATTAACTAAGAAAAAATCGCAAAATATTAAATTTTTATCGCATCTGTCGGAAACTTTACTGCTATAGCAGTACCCTTTTCCGAACTTTCTTCCACACGAACCTTACCATTGTGCAGTGCAACGATTTCCCACACCAAAGAAAGTCCCAATCCAACTCCGCCGTATTCTCTGCTTCGGGATTTATCCACACGAAAGAAGGGCTGAAAAATACTTTCTCTGTATTGTTCGGGGATGCCGTAGCCGGTATCCGCAACCGTAATAACAAGCTGATTGTCTTTGTGCGTTACGGTAATATTCACTGTACCGTCAAAACGGTTGTAGCGTATAGCGTTTTCGGTCAGATTATATAACAAACGGTAAATCAGCGTGTCACTGCCTGTCATAACAGCATCACCCGTGCTTTCAAGTGTAACATTGTTCTTCTCTGCAAGGGGTGCAAGGTCAGTGAAAATCTCTTCTACCATAGGTCCTATCTCTATGCGGTCGGCACACGATACTGTCCGCAGCTCGCTCATTTCCAACAGGGTTTTTGTCATTTGCGTCATCCGTTCGGTCTGCTCACGCAACAATCGGAGAAACTCCGCCGTTTCAGGCGATACCTCGGGATGCTCTGCCGAAAAAAGTTCAAGCTGTGCCTGCATAAGCGAAAGCGGTGTACGCAACTCGTGTGCGGCATTTCCCGTGAACTGTCGTTGAGCGGTAAATCCCTCATCAAGACGGTCAAGCATCAGATTGAACGACTTGACAAACTGTCTCAGTTCAGGCGGAACTTCTTCGGTTATCTTCATATCCGTCAAATTGTTAGGTTGAACCTTTTCAACCCGAGCGGTAAAAGTACGCAGAGGCTTCAGCGCATGCCCGCTTAAAAAATACGCAAGCACACCGCCTAACAATGTTGCCGCCGCCGTAATATACCAATTGGTAGCGATAAAGGATTCCTGTGCTCCGTTAATTACAATAGTCAATTCACGATCAAGCTTTTCGTGTTCGGGATCGAAAAAGTCAGGTTCTCCTTTGTCCGTATCACCGTAACCTGTAACATAAGAGCCTATGGAATCCATATAATGGCTGCCGGAATAGCCGATAAGAACATTCATAAAAATGCAGGTAGCTCCGATAAGAAGTGCAGTCATCAGAGTTATGCGCCATTGCAAGGATAGCTTTTTCATACTTTTTCTTCCTCCATAACATATCCTTCACCAATGCGATTGCGAATCGGGTCATAGCCGAGTGCCGCACGCAGTTTCTTTCGTAATGCAGATATATGTACTCTTATTGAATTGCTGAAATTGTCAACACTGTTATCCCAAACATGGTCGAGCAGTTCTTCCTGACTGACGGGGCGACCTTGATTAAGAAGTAAATATTCAAGTATTCCGATTTCTTTTCGGGTAAGTGACAGCTCCTGACCGTCAGCAACGGCAACACGGGCTTTGGTGTCAAAAGCAACCTTTCCACAGTTCAAAACAACATTGTTTTGTGTAAACCGCCGGCGAGTCAGACTGCGTATTCTTGCCTCAAGCTCCTCCAAATGAAAAGGCTTTGTCAGGTAATCGTTTGCTCCGGCATCAAGCCCCTCCACCTTGTCGGCAACCTCACAGCGTGCCGAAAGAATTAACACTCCGGTATCTCTGTCGGTTTGTCGCAGAGTTCGCAGTACCGTCATCCCGTCTGCACCGGGTAAATTCAGATCAAGTAAAACAAGATCGTACTTTTCTATTCCGAGCAACTCATTTGCTTTGTTTCCGTCATAGCAAAAATCAACGCTGTATGCCAATCTTTTAAGGCTGCGAACAATTGTCTCGCACAGCGCACGCTCGTCTTCAATTACTAAAATACGCATAGAAACTCTCCTTGTTGTGTTTTCATATTTCTTTGATAATTTAATTATATCATTATATCGCTCAGACATAAAGTTTTTGTTAAGTTTTCGTTCTTAACAGGGATTTTACATCCTCTGTGCTACAATGAGAGCACAAAAGAAAGGAGTGACCGAATTGACTCGAAAGAAAAAAGCCGTATTTCAAATCGTACTGATTATCTGCGGAATTACGATGCTGTGTTACGGAGCTCTGCGTGGAGAGGCAGAAACCGTGTTAAGCAAGGCAATCCGGCTGTGTTTGGAGTGTGTGGGAATTGGATAACAAAGAACCGAAGAAAAAAAGAGGCGGTGTATCGCAGTTTCTCTCACGCTTTCGATGGCTTATTCAAGCAGGAGCAACTTTGCTGAGTAATATTCATCTGCCGAATTTATTGAAGGGCAAAATTTATCAAGGCAACGGAAAGGCTGTTTGCGTTCCGGGACTGAATTGCTATTCCTGCCCTGCGGCATCGGGTGCATGCCCAATCGGCTCGTTTCAGGCTGTGGTGGGTTCGTCAAAATTCAGTTTTTCATATTATATCACAGGATTCCTCATATTGATAGGAGTTCTGCTCGGGCGTTTTATCTGCGGTTTTTTGTGTCCGTTCGGATGGCTTCAGGAACTGTTACATAAGATACCGACAAAAAAGCTTTCCACTAAAAAGCTGAAGCCGCTGACATACATAAAATATGCAGTTTTGCTTTTTGCTGTAGGTTTGCTGCCAATGCTCATTACAAACGATGTGGGTATGGGAGATCCTTTTTTCTGTAAGTATCTTTGTCCTCAAGGGGTACTTGAGGGGGCAATTCCTCTTGCCGCCGTCGATTCGGGAATCCGTGCCGCACTGGGTACGCTCTTTTCGTGGAAGTTTGGCATATTGATTACGGTAATCGTACTGAGTGTACTTTTCTACAGACCGTTCTGCAAGTGGCTGTGTCCTCTCGGTGCATTTTATGCGTTGCTTAACAAGGTGTCGCTTTTCGGAATGAAAGTAGACAAACACAAATGCATTTCCTGCGGAAAGTGTGCCAAAGTATGCAAGATGGATGTAGATGTAACCAAAACTCCCGACCACACCGAATGCATACGCTGCGGTAAGTGTATCCGTGCCTGTCCTACCAAGGCGGTCAGCTTTCGCTACGGCTTTGGCAAAGGAAAAGAAAATGATTGTCCCGCTGAAAAAGCGGAAACAGCAAAACAAAAAATTGAAACAGAAATTGAAACAGAAAAGGAGTAAATACCATGAAAACAACAAAAATTTTAACCTTACTGACTGCCTTGATGATGTTGTTAAGCTTTGCCGCCTGTGGCACAAACAAAGGCAATACGACGAATACTACCGCAAATAAGAAAAGCGAAACGGCTATGCTGACAGCTGTGAATCCGAAAACAAAAGACGAGGCCGCCGACCTGCATCAAAAACTGATGGCACAGGAAAATGCTATTCTTTCCGAAAACAGCAAACTTTGGGAAAAGGTATTTCTTTCAGCCGATAAAGGTATGGCGATGAATGAGGACGGCAAAAACTACGGCGATTTTCTTCTGAAAACAATTGACGGTATCAAGGATCAGTTCAGTGCTGATGAGTTGAAACTGCTTAATAAAGGCGCCGAAGAGATTAAGGAAATTGAAGGAAAGCTGACGCTTTTGGAACAAAAATTTCCCGGATGCGGAGAAAAACCGTCTGATGGAGATATGAGCGTTCCGGCTGAAAACGGTAAGCCCATCGAAAAGGATAATCTGATGAAATTCCCGACATTTGACGGCAAGGATCTTGACGGAAATGAAGTTAAGAGCAGTACGCTTTTTGCAAAAAATACCGTTACCGTAGTAAACTTCTGGTTTACCACCTGCAATCCCTGCGTGGAAGAACTTGCCGACCTGGAAGCTCTGAATAAACAGCTTGCAAAAAAAGGCGGAGCAGTAGTCGGAATCAATTCGTTTACACTTGACGGTGACAAAACGGCTATCTCTGACGCAAAGAACATTCTGGCAAAAAAGGGTGTGACCTACAAAAACATTTGGTTTGATTCAAAAAGTAAAGCCGGAGAATTCACATCCGGATTGTACTCCTACCCCACAACTTATGTTGTCGATAAAAACGGTAATATTGTGGGAGAGCCGATTGTCGGTGCAATAACCTCCGAAAAGCAGTCTGAAAAGCTGCAAAAGTTGATTGATCAGGCAATTGCAAACAGCAAGAACTGATGTGTGCCCTGTCACGACAAAGTATCAATAATACATATTTTCAGGTTCTGTAATTTTTACATATAGATTCCAACAAATATGCCAATAATTAAACCCATATAATTTTTCAAACAACAAAACCTCCTGCAACGGATTTTACTCTGTGCAGGAGGTTTATTCTTATTCCGATATTTTTTATTTCATCATTATATCTGTATAAAAATTTTACATAGCTGTAAAGCTGTTTATCATCACAATAAATTTGTATTCTGTTCAAGCATTAAAAAGGAGGCTCTTTCGAGCCTCCTTACAGCAGTTGTTCCACCCTATTTTATTGTAGAGTTTGTTACTGTCAAAATGCAAATATCAAAACTGCCGATGCAAGAAAAAGTGCAAAAGTAATCGGCTGAATTTTTATGTATTTTTCAACTTTTGCAATTCGCTCATCAGAAAATTGATTTGAGTTTGCAACATTTTTGTAATCACGATATGAAAATGCGAATATAAAAATCGACACTATAACGAACACAATATAAAACAAAAACAAATAATTCTCCAGCAATGAACCGTAGTACTTTGTTATCAAAGAAAATGCAAAGCAAGCTGTCTGGAAAATCGGAGCTAAAATACAGGCTTGGATTGTTCTGTCGCATTTATCCTCCGGTCTGTCATCCTCTTCATTGGGTAAAAAATAATCATCTGCAAGGCTTGAATTAATATGAACCCTCTTACGATATAGTTTAATTAAAGCCGCAATGAACAGCAAGCAAAACATTGCCACATTGCTATATCCATAGATTAAATATGCACCGCCCTTTAACACATATATTAAATCTCCGTTACTATATAGAGTCAAGGCGTACATATATGCATTAACTATAACTACCCAAGCATATATTCTTTTAACCTTTTTAAAAAGAATATATATTGTTGCAAAATGCATTACAAGTATTAAAATCATCAAAGATATAAATACAAGCAAATCGTATGGATTATGCGTTTGACAAAAATTTATAAAAGGGTAAAAGTTTAAATATA
>OHRB01000693.1_pt1 | contig 15812 bp, 9 predicted proteins | sample 1578381 | NCBI WGS metagenome assembly OHRB01 (sample SAMEA3879566, study PRJEB24766) | human gut metagenome | biome: human-associated habitat; feature: feces | place: USA | collected 1985/1987
AGACCCATCTGCCCATCATCGTGGACCCCAGCCACGCCACCGGCAAGGCCAATCTGGTTGAGCCGATGATGATCGCCGCTGTGGCCGCCGGTGCCGACGGTCTGGAGGTGGAAGTCCACTATGATCCCCGCCACGCATGGAGCGATGGCGCACAGTGCCTGACCCCGGATGCCTTTGCACAGGCCATGGCAAAGTGCCGTCAGGTCGCATGGGCCATTGGCCGGGATATGTAACACGATGAACGGCCTCACCCTCTCAGTCAAAGCCTGACGGCTTTGCCAGCTCTCCCAAAGGGAGAGCCTCTGGCGAAACCACAGACCTTGCGGTGGACTGCCAAGGCCTCGCCCCTTGGGAGAGGTGGCAGCGCAAAGCGCTGACGGAGAGGGTGAGCCAGGTAAAGTAACACAATGAACATCACGATAAAATCAAGCCGGACGGTGGGCGGCAGGATCGCCGCGCCGCCCAGCAAAAGCATGGCTCACCGGGCGGTGCTCTGCGCGGCGCTGGCAAAGGGAACCTCCCATCTCCACCATCTTGCCTTCAGCAAGGATATCTCCGCCACGCTGGGCGCGGCGGGCCGACTGTGCGCCCGTGTCACCACCGGTGAAAACGACGCGGTGGTGGAGGGGCTTGGCCGCTTTCTGCCGGTTGATGCCCCCGTGGACTGCTGTGAGAGCGGCAGTACCTTGCGCTTCCTCATCCCGCTGGCCAGCCTGACCGGGCAGGAAGTGACTTTTACAGGCCGTGGGCGGCTGATGGAGCGGCCCCAGTCGGTCTACAAAACGCTGTATCAGCAGCAGGGCCGGCGTTTTGAGCAGGGCGCGGACCGCCTGACTGTGGAAGGTGCCCTGACCCCGGGCGAATACGAGCTGGCGGGCAACGTGTCCAGCCAGTTCATCAGCGGGCTGCTGTTTGCCCTGCCCCTGCTGGGCGGCACCAGCACCCTGCACCTCATCCCGCCTGTGGAGAGCCGGAGCTACATCGATATGACCCGCGCGGTGCAGCACGCCTTTGGCGTGGAGAGCCGCTGGCTGGATGAAAACACGCTGGAAATTCCCGGCGGGCAGCACTATCTTCCCGGTGATTACACCGTGGAGGGCGATTACAGCCAGGCGGCTTTTCCTGCCGTGCTGGGCGCTGTGACCGGCGGGGTGGCCATCACCGGCCTGTCTGAGGAGACCTTGCAGGGCGATGCGGCCATTCTGGAGATCCTCCGGCGGTGCGGCGCAAGATTCACCCGCACCGGGCAGGGCGTGGTGTTTGAAAAGGCCCCGCTCCACGGAACGGACATCGACCTTGCCGACTGCCCCGACCTGGGCCCCGTGCTGATGGTGCTGGGCCTGCTGTGTGAGGGAACCACGGTCATCCGCAACGCCGAACGTCTCCGCATCAAGGAGAGTGACCGCATCGAGGCCATGGAGACCGAGCTGCGGGCCTGCGGCGGGCAGCTGGAGAGCGAGGGCGGCACCATTACCATCCATGGCTGTGCCGGCGCGCTCCATGCCCCGGAGCAGCCGCTTTCCGGCCACAACGACCACCGCGTGGTGATGAGCCTTGCGGTGCTGGCGCTGGCCGCCGGGCTGGCCCTGCCCATCAGCGGAGCCGAGGCCGTTGCCAAGAGCTGGCCGGATTTTCTGGAAGCCATCAAGCCTTTGGGCGCGGAGGTGGAACATGTTGGATAAATCAAAGCGTTATCTCATCGTGGGCCTGGGCCTGCTGGGCGGCAAGTACGCCTTGGAGCTGAGCAGGGCCGGGTTCCATGTGGACGGCATCAACCGCAGCGAGGGCCATCTGCAGTATGCCCTCGACCACGGCTATATCGCCAGCGGCAAGACCCACGATTTTGAGGATCTGGTATGTCAGGCCGATCATATCATCTTTGGCTTGTACCCCACGGCCCTGATCGAGTGGTTCCGGACCTACGGCCACCTGCTGAAGGAGGGCTGCATCTTTACCGATGTGTCGGGCGTAAAGACCGGTCTGGTGGAGCCCATTCAGGCCATGTGCAGGCCGGGCGTGGAGTTCATTGCCAGCCACCCCATGGCGGGCCGTGAGACCTCCAGCGTGGAGCACGCCGCCGAGGTGAATTTTACCCCGGCCAACTTCATTGTGACCCCTACGGAAAAGAACACCCCGGAGGCCATTCAGTGGGCCAGGGAGCTGGCCGAGGTGCTGGGCTTCAAGCATATCTGCACCCTGACCGTGCAGGAGCATGACAGGATGATCGGCTATGTCAGCCAGCTCTGCCATGCCATCGCCGTCAGCCTGATGTGCGCCAACGACAATACCTCGCTGTGCGAGTACACCGGAGATTCTTTCCGGGACCTGACCCGCATTGCACGCATCAACGATAAGATGTGGGCGGAGCTGTTCCTCTGGAACAAGGAAAACCTCATCTCCGAGATCGACCAGTTCAGCGGGGCGCTGAACGAGATGCGCAACGCCCTTGTGGCCGATGACCGGGAAAAGCTGGAGGAGATGTTCCGCCTGTCCACCCAGCGCCGCGCGGCGTTTGATAAGAAAGCGCCATAACCTTTTCAGCACACAGCACTGCTGTTTTTTTTTTCAGCTCCCCTGCTGGGGAGAGCTGGAAGCGAGACTGAGAGGTTTGGCACAACACGAAAAAATGAGGTGTACCGAATGCCCAAACAGGAAGGCCAGAAATCCAAGCTGCTGGCGCTATTGCGCATTTTTGAGCAGCAGACCGATGAAAACCACCTGCTGAACGTGCCGCAGCTGGTGGAACTGCTGGAGGCGCAGGGCATCCGCTGCGAGCGCAAGAGCGTGTACAGCGATATTGAGGCACTGGGTGCGCTGGGCTATGATATCAAGCTGCGCCGGGGCCGGGGCGGCGGGTATTTCCTTGCCAGCCGCACCTTTGATCTGGCGGAGCTCAAGCTGCTGGTGGATGCCGTGCAGGCAAGCCGGGTGGTATCCGGCACCACGAGCAGGCGGCTGATCCACAAGCTGGAAAAGCTCTGCTCCAACTACGAGGGCAGCCAGCTGCAGCGTCAGGTCTATGTGGAGGGCCGCCCCAAGACCGACAGCAAGAGCCTGCTGTACAGCATCGATGCCCTGCACGAGGCCATCAACAACGGTAAAATGGTGGAGTTCCTCTACAGAAAAGCCGACAGCCGCGAGAAAGAGAAAAGGATCGTCAGCCCGTGGCAGCTGGCCTGGGAGAACGGGTGCTACTACCTCATTGCCTTTGCCGACGAAAAGGGCATCCGCCATTACCGGGTGGACAAGATGAGCGGGGTCCGGGTGCTGGATGCGCCCCGGCGGGGTCAGGAGCAGTTTGCGGATCTTGACCTGCCTGCCTATCTGCGCAAGCACTTTGGAATGTACGGCGGGCCGGAGCATCGCGTTACCCTGCGGTGCACCGCGGATCTGGAAGGTGCCATGCGGGAGCGCTTTGGCGCAACGCCCATGTTTTTACCCGAGGAGAATGGCTGCTTCCATTTTGATGTCCCCATCTGCGTCAGTGACCAGTTCTATGGCTGGGTCTGCGGCTTTGGCGGCAAGATAGAAGTGGTTGCCCCGCCCGAAGTGCGGCAGGGAATGCGGGAGATGACCGCCCGGCTGGCAGAACAGCATCAATAACAAGAAAAAGGACTGCGAAAGCAGTCCTTTTTGCGTGTTTACGGTTCCTTCAATTCCAGATCACTGGGTAGGATCAGATCCAGGGCAGCGGCGGGCTCGGCGACAAGGCGGCGGCTCTGGTGGAAGATGGCTTTTTCCAGCGTGTTCCGGGCAAGGCGGCCATTGCCGGCGGTGCGGGCATCGGATTCCTGCCAGCGGGCATAATAGCCCAGCAGGGGTTCGGCGCAGCTTTCGGCTAGACGGTACCCCTTGTTCTTTGCCTGAACGTGGGTGATCTGCAGCAGCTCCTCAGCGGTGTAGTCCGGAAACTCGATCTTGTTGGGAAAACGGCTGGCAAGGCCGCTGTTGGCGGTGAGGAAGGTCTCCATCTCCTTGGTGTAACCTGCCAGAATGACCACCAGCTCATCCCGGTGATCCTCCATTCCCTTCACCAGCGTGTCGATGGCTTCCAGCCCGAAGCTGTCCTGCTCGCCGCGGTAAAGGCTGTATGCCTCGTCAATGAAGAGCACACCACCCAGCGCGCTCTCGATGACGCTGTTGGTCAGGGGGGCGGTGTGGCCGGTGTAGCGGCCCACCAGGTCGGCACGGGTCACCTCCACCAGCTGGCCGCCCTTGAGGGCACCGATGGCTTTCAGATATTTCGCCACCAGCCGGGCAATGGTGGTCTTGCCGGTGCCGGGGTTGCCGGTGAAGATCATGTGCATCGAAAGGCTGGCAGTCTTGAGCCCGGCGGCGGCGCGGCGCTGCTGCACCTGCAGGTTGTCGGCCAGACCGAACACATATTCCTTGACCGGGGCAAGGCCCACCAGCTCGTTGATCTCGGCGCGGATGGCATCCAGCGCGCCGGTGTAGGCGGCAGGCAGCAGGTCGAACAGGGGCTGGTCTGCGCCGTCGTTCAGGCGGAACAGCACCCCTTCCGGCCCGGCGGTCAGGGTCACGGTGCCGGTAAGGGTTTCATCGGTTCGCAGGCAGTATTCGCTCAGGGCGCGGAAGATGCGGTCAGTGCACGCGGAAAGGCCTGCCGCACCCTTCTGTGCGGTGCACTGGGCCACGACATAGTCCCGCACGTCGGCCCCGGCGGAAAGGGTCAGCCCCAGCCGGGTGCGGATCTTCTGGGCCAGCGCGTTGAGCTGCTGTGCGGCAAGGGCGGCCAGATCCTCCCGGGTGTAGGAGGCCGTCTCGCAGACATCCCCCAGTGCCGACACCAGCGCCGCACCGAATTTGTCAGCCAGTGCCTCCCGGCCCTTGTGGGAGTAGAAGATGAGGTATTTGCCGCAGGGGTCGATGCGGCTGACGGCTCCCGGGGCCAGCGCCGTGCCTGCATCCACAAGGATACCCTCTTTGTTCACGAGATACCGGCTGGACAGGGGGGCACTGCCCTTGACGGCCAGATCAGACAGGGTCTTCAGAAAGCCGGGATAGCAGCTCTCGTAGTGCTCAAAGGCAAGGATCTCCCCGGGTGCGTGCAGGGCGGCGTAGAGGTCCTGCAGGAAGAGCTTCTCGGCTCCGGAATTGGGGTAAAGGGCCAGATCCAGCGTAGCGATCCTGTCGCTCTGCAAAAGGCCCCGGGCCGCCATGCAGCGGGCAGTTTCTTCCAGTGTAAAATGCCTGCCTGTGCCTGCCCCGCCTGTGAGCAGGATGACGTTGTGGGCGGCGGGGGCTTCGGTGCCCAGCACAAAGGGGCGGCGCATGGCCCGCACCACGCTGTCCACAAAAGCATCCTGCCCCAGCACCGTCTGCCTGACCTCGGCGGCAAGGCCTTCAAAGCTGCCCAGGTGCTCCGGCTTCACGTCGGTGGTGCCCCTGGCCAGCAGGCCTTCGTCCTCCATGTCCCGCAGCATCTGGCGGCTGCTTTCCAGCGCGGCGGCGGTGGCATCGCTCTGGGTTTTGAGCTGGGAGTTCTGCTGCTTCAACAGCTCGTCCAGCCGTTTCTGCTGTTCCAGAAGCGCCGCGTTCAGGTCAGGCAGGGCGGCGCTGCCGCCTGTTTTGGGTGCAGAAGTGCCGGGGGCGGCCTTGAATCTGCCCCCCGGGCCGAACACGCCGTTCATCAGACTTTCCCAATCATCGGTGTATGCCATAAAACTTCCCTCCGTGCAGTGTTTTTTCTTTCAGTATAGTGGAGTCTGGTACGTTTTGCAAGGAAAGGGTTGAAATAAAGGACAAAGTTCGTTACACTATTGTCAAATGAAAGGATGAATTGCCATGGAGCCAAGAACACCTGCTGAATGGAAGACGCTGTTTGAGAGCGAAGCCTTTGCCCGCCAGACGGAATACTACGGCCCGCTGGGGGTGGAGTATACCCCCGCCGGGACACACCTGCGCCTGTGGGCTCCCACGGCAAAACAGGCAGCAGTGAACCTGTACCGCCGGGGCACCGGCGGGGCCTGTGTGGGCACCTTGCCCCTGCAGCAGCAGGACAAGGGTGTGTGGAGCATCTATCTGCCCGGCGACCAGCACGGAAAATACTACGATTTCACCCTTACCACCCCGTTTGGTACCTGCAATGCAGCGGACCCCTACGCCCGCTCGGCAGGGGTGAACGGGGTGCGCAGCATGATCTTTGACCCGGCCCGGGTAGACCCGCAGGGCTGGGAGCGGGATGTGCGGCCGGTGATCCCACCGGCCCGGCGCAGCGTTTGGGAGGTCAGCGTCCGGGATTTCTCGCAGGACCCGGCCAGCGGTGTGCACACGGCCTGGCGGGGCAAATTTCTGGCCTTTACCCAGCAGGGCACGACCCTGAGCAGCGACGGCATCCACCCTACCTGCCTGAATTACCTCAAGCGGCTGGGGGTGAGCTATGTCCAGCTCATGCCAATCTTCGATTTTGGCAGCGTGGATGAGAGCCGCCCCCTGACCCGGCAGTATAACTGGGGCTACGACCCCACCAACTTCAATGTGCCCGAGGGCAGCTACTCCACCGACCCCGCCCGCGGCGAAGTCCGGGTGCGGGAGTGCAAGCAGATGATCGCGGCCCTCCATGCGGCGGGCATCGGCGTTATAATGGACGTGGTGTATAACCACATGTATCGTTCCGATAATGTGCTGAACCGGGTGGTGCCCCTCTACTACTTCCGCCAGAACGACGACGGTTCCCTCTCCAACGGCAGCGGCTGCGGCAACGAGTTTGCCTCCGAGCGGCCCATGGCCCGGCGCTATCTCATTGATTCGGTGCTCTACTGGGCGCGGGAATATCACATCGACGGCTTCCGGTTTGACCTGATGGGCCTGTATGACGTGGAGACCATGAACCTCCTCCGGGCTGAACTGGACAAGCTGCCCGGCGGGCGGGATATCCTGATGTACGGTGAGCCGTGGCAGGGCGGCTGCAGCGCCCTGCACCGGTACGAGGCCAACAAGAACAACCTGAACATGCTGAACGAGCGCATCGGCATCTTTTGCGACAACACCCGGGATGCCATCAAGGGCGGCTGCTTCGATGCCCGGGAGCCGGGCTATGTGGAGGGTAAGCCCGGGAGTTTCTGGGATATCGGTGCTTCGGTGGCGGCGTGGTGCCGCAGTGAAAAGCTGCCGCCTCACGCCCCGGGGCAGATCATCAGCTACGTTTCGGCCCACGACAATTTTACCCTGTGGGATAAGCTCCTGATGGTGCGCTATGCCCGCCCGGAGTTTGCCGCTGTGGACAAGACCGCGCTGGCCCAGAACCGGCTGGCGGCGGGCATCTACCTGACCAGTATGGGTCTGCCTTTCTGGCAGGCGGGCGAGGAGTTTGCCCGCACCAAGAAGGGGCAGGGCAACAGCTACCGTTCCAGCCCGGCCCTCAACCGGCTGGACTGGCACCGGGCCGAACAGTTCCACAGCCTTGTGGATTATTACCGCGGGCTCATTGGTCTGCGGGCGGCGTTCCCCCGGCTGGGCGCGCTGGACAAGGCCAGCCCTGCCGCCATCGAGTTTTTCCCGCTGGAACAGCCTCTTGTGGGCTGGCGGCTCCCCGCCCAGTGGGGCGACGGCGCAGCGTGGAGCGCCCTGTGCGTCTACTATAACCCCACCGAGACGGCGCAGGTCGTCACCCTGCCCGGCGGCAGCTGGAAGCTGCTGAGTGACGGTATCTCCTCCAGCCTGTGGCGGGGCAGCAGCCGCATCTGCACCGGCCAGACCGTCCTCCTGCCCCTGAGCGCCACCGTGTTCGGGCAGGTATAAAAATACGGTCTGCCGTTGCTTGACAACCTGCAATTGAAAATCCCCTGACCAGTTCAACGCCGGTCAGGGGATTTTTGATTTATTGATCAGGAAAAAGATTGGGGAGAATCAGGAGTTTTTCTGTGCCTGCTGGGTCTGGGCGTTCTTTTCGCCCAAGGTCAGGCTGACGGTCTGCATCTGGCCTTCCCGGGCCACGGTGATGGAAAGGGTATCACCGGCAGCGTGCTGCTGGATCAGGGTGCCAAGGTCGTCCTTCTGGGCGATCTCGGTGCCGTCGATGCTTACGATGCGGTCACCGGTCTTCAGACCGGCCTTGTCGGCGGGGCCGCCTTGCACAACATCCACAACGTAAACGCCGTAGGCATTGACGTTGAGCTGTGCGGCGGTCTGGGCATCGGTCACAGCCAGATAAGTGATGCCCATGTAGGGGCGGCCGGAGACATAGCCGTTCTCCAGCAGATCCTGTGCCACCTTGATGGCATCGTTGATGGGGATGGCGAAGCCCAGACCCTCTGCATCGCTGGAGGAGGACTTTGCGTTGACCAGACCGATGAGCTCACCGTTCATGTTGAACAGGCCGCCGCCGGAGTTGCCGGGGCTGACAGAGGCATCCATCTGGATCAGGGACATGGTGTTGGTGGAGCTGGTGCCCTGGATGGTCACGCTGCGGTTCAGGGCGCTGACGATGCCGCTGGTCACGGTGCCGCCCAGCTCACCCAGCGGGTTGCCCACGGCCAGCACGCTCTCGCCCACGGCAAGGCTGTCGCTGTTGCCAACGGTGGCGGGGGTCAGGTCGGTGGCATCGATCTTGAGGACAGCCACATCGCTGGTGTCATCCTCGCCCACCACGGTGGCGGGGTAATCGGTATCGCCGATGGTCACGGTGATGTTGGATGCGCCGGACACAACGTGTGCACAGGTCAGGATATAGCCGTCGGAGCTGATCACGACACCACTGCCTGCGCCGCTCTCCACCTGGTTCTGGCCGTACCAGGACCACTGGGAGTAGACCACCTGCTCGGTGGTGATGACCACAACGCTGGGGCTGACCATCTCAGAGACCTGAGCGGTGGTCATGCCGGAAGCGGTGTTCACCGCGGAGGCAGAGCCGGAATCACTGCTGGACGTGGAGGAAGGTGCCACCTGCTGGATGACCACCTTGCCGCCTGTGTTGCCCACCCGGGCCCCCACAAAGCCGCCGACAAAGCCCATGGCTGCGGCCAGCACCAGCGCAACTGCACTGCGGGCGATATTGCCATTTTTCCGGCGGCGCTTTTTGGGAGGCTGCTTGGGGCTTCCCTGTGCGGCCTGATACCGGGGGCCTTCCGGAGGCGGCACCGCGCCGCCATCGCTGCCGCTGTTCGGCTCGGCCTGGGGGGCAGCCTGTGCGGCCTCGCCGTAGGTACCTGCCGTGTTGGCGGTGTTCATGCCGGAGGAACCGACGTTGGGGTAGCCGGTCTCGCCGGTCTGGCTATGTTCAGAGGAATAATCGTATTCCCACTTGTTCTCGTTATCCATACTGGTTACTTCCTTTCTCAAAGGGAATGGTTCGGAGGGGGCGCTTCTGCCGCACCTCCTTGGAACTGTTTCTATTGTATCCGGTAATTGTGAAAAGGAATCGCTGACCGGGTGAAGAATATGTGAAATAAGGTCGCAGCGGGAAGCCTTGACAGCGGCGCGGGGGCTTGGTATTTTAAGGGTGCAGCGCAGAAGCCGGCAGCGTTGCAAAACCTCTCCGTCATCTTCGCTTTGCTAAACCTCTCAGTCGCGGGCGCTGCCGCGACAGCTCCCCTAGTAGGGGAGCCCTTGGCAGAGGATTTGTTTTTCGCAATGATCGCTGGCGCTCCAAAACCAATGCCTGCCGCAGGACAAACAGGAGCGAAGCGCTGACCCACGAAAACGCGACGGTATGCCAAGGCCTCTCCTACTAGGAGAGGTGGCATCGAGCGAAGCGATGATGACGGAGAGGTTTAGCCCAGCAGGGCAAGCCCGCGAAAAGGAGCAAATTATGAAACTGGAAAAGATTCCGGGCGGTTATGCCCTGTATAAAGAGAAAACCATCATTGGCACCTGCCGGGCCCGGCCCACGGAGCAGGGCGCGGACATCACTGCCCTGACCATTGTGCCGGAATGGCGGCGCAAGGGCTACGGTTCCTACCTGTTAAAAGAGGTATTGCGCGGCCTGGGCGGCTATGACAAAGAGAGCGCCACGGTGTTCACGGCTCCTCTGCCTGCCGATGCGGGGGAGCTGGCCTTCTGGGCAAAGTTCGGCTTTGCGGCAGAGGGCAGCGGGCTGTGCCGCCGCCGCACCCCCGACCTGACGGCCGTGAAGCTTGTGCAGGACTTCCTCGCCGCGCGGCTGGCTGACCCCAGGCTCTGCATCGATGCCACCTGCGGCAACGGGGGCGACACGGCCTTTCTCTGCCGCCTTGTGGGCGAAGGGGGCCGGGTGCTGGGCTTTGACATCCAGCCGGAAGCCATTGCCTCCACCCGGCAGAACCTTGCACGGAAGGGCCTTGCGGCAGAGCTTCACTGCGACAGCCACGCCAACCTCTTACAATATGTGCAGCCCGGCACCGTTGATGCCGTGATGTTCAACTTCGGCTGGCTGCCCGGTGCCGACCACGGGGTGTTCTCCCACGCCCAAAGCAGCATCCCGGCGCTGGAAGCTGCCCTCGAGGCCCTGCGGCCCGGCGGGGTGCTCAGCGCCATCCTGTACAGCGGCAAGGTCATCGGTTCCGACGAAAAGACCGAGATCCTCCAGTGGATGCGCTCCCGGCCCCTGAAACAGTGCACCGCCCTTGTCTGCGGCTTTGCCAATTGGGCCGATACCGCCCCCTTGCCCTGCTTCCTCCTGAAAAAATAACAAAAACTCTTGCATCTAGGTGGAATTGCTGGTAAAATATAAGTTGTGTGTAATTTTGGAATCCTTGCCCTCTCAGCCAAAGCCTGTCGGCTTTGCCAGCTCCCCCGAAGGGGGAGCCAACGCATCTGGAAGGAGAAGTGCTGCAGATCTGCAGGGCCTGTACCTGGAGCAGCAACCGGCTCTCCCTTTGGGAGAGCTGGCTGCGAAGCAGACTGAGAGGGCGAGGCCGTTTACCGAGGAGGAAATCCTATGAAAGAAGTCAAGACACCGCGCAAGCCGTTGGCGATCTACTACGCCCTCGTGCTGCTGATGCTGCTGCTCCTCAACTTTGTGCTGCTGCCGTGGATGGAGGAGCGCCAGATCAAAGAGGTGGACTACGGCACCTTTATGACCATGACCGAGGAGAAGAACATCGGCCGGGTGGACATTGAATCCAACCAGATCATCTTTACCGATAAGGACGAGACGCAGGTCTACAAGACCGGCCTGATGAACGACACCGGCCTGACCGAGCGGCTGTACGATGCGGGAGCCACCTTCTCCAGCGAGATCGTGGAACAGTCCTCGCCGGTGCTGAGCTTTTTGATCTGGTTCGTCCTGCCCATCATCCTGTTCTCGGCCATCGGCAACCAGATGAACAAAAAGCTGATGGAAAAGGCCGGCGGCGGCCCGGGCTCCATGATGTTTGGCGGCATGGGCAAATCCAACGCCAAGGTCTATGTGCAGTCCACGGCAGGCATCCGCTTTGCGGATGTAGCCGGTGAGGACGAGGCCAAGGAAAACTTACAGGAAGTCGTCAACTATCTGCACGACCCCAGCAAGTATGAGAGCATTGGTGCCAAGATGCCCAAGGGCATCCTGCTGGTGGGCCCTCCGGGCACCGGCAAGACCATGCTGGCCAAGGCTGTGGCCGGTGAGTCCAACGTGCCCTTCTTCTCCATCTCCGGCTCCGAGTTCGTGGAGATGTTCGTGGGCATGGGTGCCTCCAAGGTGCGCGACCTGTTCAAGCAGGCCAAGGAGAAAGCGCCCTGCATCGTGTTTATTGATGAGATCGATGCCATTGGCCAAAAGCGCAGCGGCGGCCAGTACGGCGGCAACGATGAGCGCGAGCAGACCCTGAACCAGCTGCTGACCGAGATGGACGGTTTTGAGGGCAACACCGGTGTCATCATTCTGGCCGCCACCAACCGCCCCGAATCCCTTGACCCTGCCCTGACCCGCCCCGGCCGCTTTGACCGCCGGGTGCCCGTGGAGCTTCCCGACCTCAAGGGCCGCGAGGAGATCCTGAAGGTCCACGCTAAGAAGATCGCACTGGCCCCGGGCATCGACTTTACCACCGTGGCCCGGATGGCCTCCGGTGCGTCCGGTGCCGAGCTGGCCAACATCGTCAACGAGGCCGCGCTGCGGGCCGTCCGTGCAGGCCGCAAGAGCGTGACCCAATCCGACCTGGAGGAAAGCATCGAGGTGGTCATTGCAGGCTACCAGAAGAAGAACTCCATCCTGACCGACCACGAAAAGTGCATCGTAGCCTACCATGAAATCGGCCACGCTCTGGTCGCCGCCAAGCAGACCCACTCCGCCCCCGTGCAGAAGATCACCATCATCCCCCGCACCTCGGGTGCTCTGGGTTACACCATGCAGGTGGACGAGGGCAACCACTACCTGATGAACAAGGAGGAGCTGGAAAACAAGATTGCCACCCTCACCGGCGGACGTGCCGCCGAGGAAGTGGTGTTCCACTCCATCACCACCGGCGCTTCCAATGATATCGAACAGGCCACCAAGCTGGCCCGTGCCATGCTGACCCGCTACGGCATGAGCGATGAGTTTGACATGGTGGCACTGGAGACCGTCAACAACCAGTATCTGGGCGGCGACACTTCCCTTGCCTGCTCTGCCCAGACCCAGTGCGAGATCGACCAGAAGGTGGTGGAGCTGGTCAAGGCCCAGCACGCCAAGGCTGTGCAGATCCTGACCGACAACCGCGCAAAGCTGGATGAGCTGGCCCAGTATCTGTACCAGAAGGAGACCATCACCGGTGACGAGTTCATGGAGATCTTAAACCGAAATGATAGCTGATGCCGCCCTGAACCCGCTCTTGGCTCCCCCTTTGGGGGAGCTGGCATTGCGGAGCAATGACTGAGAGGGCGAGCCCGCTAAATTTTTCAATCCCCCTGCAATAAACAAGCCGCCCGTTCCGTATTCATTACAGAACGGGCGGTTTTTCGTCCATAGTACAGGAGGTATATTTCTTATGAAGATTCTGAATACAATGCTGGGCCGTCAGGCCATTGCCGCAGCCCTGGTGCTGTCCCTTGCCATCCCCATGAGCGTCGGCGCATTTGCCGAGGAGCCTGCCGCTGCGGCTGCCACCGATGACACCGTTGTTGCAGGCTACCTGCCCCCGCAGGACGAAAGCGTGATGCTTCAGGGCGAGATCGCGCTGCACAGCGGCGACGTTGCCGTGGGTGAGACCGATCCCGCCTACGGCGGCTACGGCGCACCGGAGGGTGACCCCATTCAGGGCGACATCATGCTGATCTCCGCTGACGAGGCAAAGACCACCGAAGCCCGGTACACCGTCAAGGGCCTGCTGGGCCGTCAGGTCCTTTACACCGCCCGGCAGGAGGGCCGTGTCCTGACGCTGGACGTGCCGGACTGCGCCGCCACCTTCCGCACCACCATTCAGGACATGAAGACCCTGATGGAGCAGGGCGTGTCCACGCTGGTGCTCACCACGGAGAAGGGTTCCACCACCCTGAACCTTTCCCTGCTGTGTGAGGGCCAGACCGACACCCAGCGGGTGGTGCTGCGGCAGCTGGGCAACAGCGCTTTCCTGACGGTCGGCCTGCGCTGCCGCCGCGACCTCATCGTGGGCCGCTGAGTGGGGTGTGTTCCCCTTTCCTGAAGCTTAACAGAAACACAGCAGGAGCGCTCTGCCGGTATGACCCGGTGGGGCGCTCCTGCTGTGTTTGGGAAATATCAGAGGATGTCAAATTTTACTGCGCGTTCTGCTTGAGGTCCTGTGCCTTCTTCCAAGCACGCAACACGCTGATCTTGGTAACCATGTTGTCCGGATAGAACTTCACCTGTTCAGGGGGCAGCTCTGTATCCTGATCGTTCAGGTCAGGCATGAGGTCGTGCTCCATGGCCCAGCGGGCAGCATGCTGCAGATCCATATCCTGTTCTTCCTGGCCAACATCGGGGTAGAGGATCTCAGATTCCGGCATAGGCTTGCCTGCATCCTCCCACAGCATCATTGCAAGAGCACTGCGGTTGCTGGGGAAGTAAGGCAGACCCCACATCTGGCCCACAAGATCGGTGCCCAGCGTGTAGCCGACCAGTGCGCCGCCAGCCACAACAGCCGTACCGACAATGATGGGGCCAACAACATCAGAACCATCCTCAATGTCAGCGCTGCGGTACTGTGCGGCCACATCCACATCACCATTCATGGTAAAGGTAATGGACTCTGCTTTGTAATCCTGATCCAGCGGCAGTTCGCCGGTAGACCAGAGATCAAACACCATACCCTCGGGAACCTTCGTCTGGTCCAGCGTCACGGTGACTTCTGCACCATCCGGCACAAGGCAGGTCTGCTTGCCGCTGGTCTCATCGGTGCTGGTTTCCAGTGTGTCGGTCACATCAATGCCGCCGTTTTTCACAGCAAAGGTGCCGCCGGTCACGGTCAGGGTATGATTGACGACAGGCTCATCCTTCTTCCACTGTGCCGTAAACACTTCATCACCCGTCAGGACAAGCTCACTCCCGGCTCTATAGAGCTTACCATTAAGGCTCAGCCATCCAGCAAACTGGTAGCCTTCTCGTGTGGGAGCCGCTGCAAGCGTCACGCTCTCATTTTCATGGGAAAAAGCATCGTTGTAATTGGCAGTTGCGTCGCCAATGCCTTCATTCAGGTTGTACTGGAGGCGGTACACACTGGCAAGATCCTTATCTTTATATGTTTTCCACCAGCCGCAGTACTTGCAGGTCTTCGTCTCATCCCGCACATCATTTCGCGCGTCGAGCTTTTTCCACTCCGAATAGGTGTAGTTAAAGGCCTGGTCATGCTCGCCATCGGTATAGGCGTGGGTCTGCATTCTGCCCTCCTTCCACACACACTTACCGTCTATGTTCACCTCTGTGCGTCCGCTGTTGCTGTTCTTAATAAGTTCATTAAGCTTACCGCCAAATCCAAACAGCTGCGTGCAGGTCGTAGTGTCCCGTTCTGCTGTGACATGATTGTCGCCCGTGATGTTAAGGATGTACTTATACGATCCCATGTTGCTGTCGTTGATGTTCAGCGCAGTCTTGCCGCTGCTGGAGTTCACGGTGCAGTTGTTAAAGTTAACCGTAATGTCCTGTTTTCCTGCACCGTAATCCGTGTAAACATTGATCACTTTTCCCGTTGCATTAAAGGTGCAGGTATCAAATGTCATGGTCGGGGAGCAATACGTCCAGAGTGCATATTGTCCATTTGGAGCATTGAAGGTCGTATCGATAAACTCTGCACTGGTATAGCCCCAATAGTCTGTCTTACCGTTGATGACGCAGTTTTCTACCACTGTATTGTCAATACGGATGAAGCCCAGATAATCTACCTTGCCGGAGCGAAGCGTCATATTTTTGAAGGTGACTGTTTTGGCACCATCAAAGCTGTAATCGCCGTTATACTCTGTGCCGAAATTGGCCGGATCCGGCACCTTAGCACCGATATTCCAGGCCGTTTTGTCAGGCCCCTGCCCCACAAAGGTCAGGTCTTTTCCCTTGGTCGTATCAACGCTGCTGATACCGTACAGTGTATAATTGCCCTCGCCAAGGATGATGGTATCACCGCTCGATGCCGCTTTCACAGCATCCTCCAACTTCGCAAAGCTCCCCGCCTTACCGTCGATCTTTACCGCATGCGCGTCGGGTGCGTCATCCGCAAAAGCCAGCATGGGGAGCATCTGAAGCATCATTGCCACTGCCAGCAGGGCCGCCAAAAACCGGTTCTGACTTTTCTGTTTCAACTTTCTTCATTCCTTTCATCGCTATTTGCATTTTTGCAACGGATTCCCCGCAAGGAACCCTCCAGATTCCTACCGCACTGTCACCTCCCCTGTAGGTTCCATTTTCCGCATTGCAGGTCTCAGCCAGGTTGCTGAGTGCTTTGTTCTCAAAGGAATTTCTTGTCATTTCATTA
>OHRB01000696.1_pt1 | contig 15775 bp, 18 predicted proteins | sample 1578381 | NCBI WGS metagenome assembly OHRB01 (sample SAMEA3879566, study PRJEB24766) | human gut metagenome | biome: human-associated habitat; feature: feces | place: USA | collected 1985/1987
GCAAGCACCACTCCCGCAACTGCAGAAGCTTCCAGCGAGGCTGCAGCACCTGCAGAGGTTACCAGCCTGAATTACGCAGAGCTTACTTTGGGTGAGGATTACACCGACATTACCACGACCATTAAGGTCCTGACTAACCGTACCGACCTGTTAGAGGACGGCGCAGCAGTTCCTTTCCAGACTTACATTGATGCATTCAACGAGATGTATCCCAACATCACTGTTGATATTGAAGGTATCACCGACTATGCAAGTGATACGCTGCTTCGTCTGCAGGGTGGTGACTGGGGCGATGTTATGTTTATCCCCGCAGTTGACAAGGCTGACTTAAGCACATACTTCCTTCCTCTTGGAACTACTACCGAGATGGACGGACAGCTGAACTACTACAACCAGATGTACGAAGGCACTGTATACGGTGTTCCTTACACCGCAGGTGTTAGCGGTGGTATCGTATATAACAAGGCAGTATTCGAAGCAGCAGGAATCACTGAGATGCCTAAGACTCCCGAAGATTTCATCGCAGCATTAAAGCAGATCAAAGAGTATGACAGCTCCATCATTCCTCTGTACACCAACTACGCAGCTGGCTGGGCAATGGGCGGCCAGTGGGATCCCGCTATCAGCGGCAGTGCTACCGGAGACAGCACTTATATGAACCAGAAGTTACTGCACACAGCCAATCCTTTTGCTGATCCCGGCGACGGAACAGGCGCTTACAACGTATACAAAGTAATGTACGATGCAGTTGCTGAAGGCCTTACCGAGGAAGACTACTCCACCACGGACTGGGAAGGTTGTAAGGGTATGATCAACAATGGTCAGATCGCTTGCATGGTTCTTGGCTCCTGGGCAGTTCCTCAGATGAAGGAAGCCGGTGACAACGCTGACGACATCGCTTATATGCCTTTCCCTATTACCCTGACCAGCGGTAAGCAGGCAGCATCTGTAGGCCCTGACTACAGCTTTGGTATCAATGCAAACACCACCGAAGACAATCAGGCAGCAGCTCTGTGCTTCGTTAAGTTCATGGCAGAAGAATCCGGATTCTCCTATGACTGCGGCGGACTTCCCGTTGCTATCAAGGATACCAGATTACCGGATTTCTACGCAGCATTCAAGGGTATCGACTTTGTAGTGGATGAGCCTGCGATCGAAGGCGAAGAGGATCTGTTAAACGAGCTGAACGCTGAAAGTGGTCTTAACATCAACAACAACGGTGAGACCAAGCTGCAGGAGCTGGTAGAGTGTGCAGCAGATGGTTCCAAGACCTATGATGAGATCATCGACGAGTGGAACGAAGAGTGGACTTCCGCACAGGAGAGCTGTGGTGTAGAGATCCAGTAATTAATAGGTAACTAATTTAATCTTCTGAAGTGAGAGGGAACCATTTATCCGGTTCCCTCTTATCTAAGAGAGAAGGGCATGGAGGTATTTCGATGGGTGCAGAGACAATGAAGAAAACAAAAAAACCCTTCAGCATGAAAAAATGGGTAAAGAGCAGGAACGGACAACAGACCATCGTCATACTGTCCTTCATGATCATTCCCCTGCTTTTGCTGTTCGTGTTCACCTATCTTCCTTTTGGAGAGATGGTAAAATTCAGTTTTTATAAAATGAAATATGCTACCCCGGTAGACAAAAGACAGTTTGTAGGATTTCGGAACTACATCGACGTATTTAAGAAAGATGAATGCTTCAGTGCTTTGAAGCTGAGCCTTTATTACATGGCAGGCGCAATGGTGCAGCTGGTACTTGCGTTGTACCTGGCAACGATCCTTAGCTTTAAGACCAAGTTTGGCAATATGTTCAAGGGATTCATGTTCTTCCCTTATCTGATCAGTGGTATTGCCATTGGATTTATCTTCAAATTCTTCTACACCAGAGGATTTGTATTCGATACGGTATTACAGTGGTGTGGATTTAACTTAGAAAGTCTTCCGTTCTGGCTGAAGGACAAGAGCGTTAACAATATCTCTTTGGTGGCTTCCTCGGTATGGCGTTATTACGGCAACAACATGGTACTCTTCATCGGTGCCATCATGTCCGTGGATTCCGAGATGTACGAGGCAGCAGAGCTGGACGGTGCCAATAAATTCCAACAGTTTATACATATTATCTTACCCAGCATTAAGACCATCGTTACGCTGAACGTGATCCTGTCTATCACAGGTTCCCTAAGTGCTTTCGATCCTCCCTACGTTATCACCAAGGGTGGCGGCGGAACCGCAACCTACTTCGTATTGATGGACAAGATCGCACATACCAACCAGCAGGTAGGTCTGGCGTCAGCCATGGCTGTGGTACTGTTACTGATCATTTTTGCAGCAACAATTTTACAAAAGCTTTTCTTCAAACTGGTATTTAGAAGCTCCGATGCGGATAATGAAGAATATACCAGAAGAAAACGGCTCAGAAGAGAGAGAAGATGGAAGAAGGAGGCAGTGTAAAATGGCAAAGATGAAAACTAACCACAAACATTACAGCGCAGGCGCTGTCATCTGGATCATCATTAAATATTTCAGCCTGGTATTTTTCTCCTTCGTGGCACTTTTGCCTATTGTATCCTGTGTCATCACAGCATTCAAGACCGATGCAGAATATCAGAGCACCAATGTTATGACCCTGCCGGAAAGCTGGCTGAACTTCCAGAACTTTATTGATGCATTTAACCGTGCCAATATGGGCAGAGCCTATCTGAATTCAGCGATCATCCTGGTATTTGTACTGTTAGGCTCCGTCCTGGTGGGAACACAGCTCGCTTATGTACTGAACCGGTTCAAGTTTCCCGGCAACGGACTGATCCGCAGCCTGTTCCTGTTCGCAACCCTCCTTCCCGGAATTGCCATGCAGGTATCTGTGTACCAGATCATGAGTAACCTTGGATTTATCAATCATCTGTATGGTTATATCATTATGAGTATGGGTACGGATGTTATCTCCATCTACATCTTCATCCAGTTCATGGAAAACATTTCGGTATCGTTGGATGAATCCGCATTTATCGACGGAGCCTCCTATTTTACCATTTACTGGAAGATCATTCTTCCGCTTCTGAAGCCCGCTATCGTAACTTCGATGGTGCTTAAGGGAGTAGGCGTATATAACGAGTATTATTGCGCCAGTCTGTATCTGCAGGACAAGAGGACTCTCGGTGTGGTAGCAACCTCCCTGTATACCTTCACCGGACCTCTTGGCAGCAAATACAATCTGATCTGTGCAGGTGTACTGATGTCTCTGCTGCCTGCATTGATCGTATTCCTGCTCTGTCAGAAACAGATTTACAGTGGAATCACCTCCGGCGCTGTCAAGGGTTAATACAAAGGAGAGTGTGGAACATGAAAAATGCGGAAACAAAGAAAATGAGAGAAGAGATTAAAAAGCTGACAACTGCACAATTTGCAAAATTACACGAAGTAAACAAACGCACATTACATTATTATGATGAAATCGGGCTTTTCCGTCCACTTACAAAATCTGATAATGGCTATCGCTATTATGATATTTCACAAAGTATAGATTTTGAATATATCCGTATGTTGAAAGAATTAAATATGAGTATTGAGGAAATCGAAACATATCGAAAAAATCCTACACCTGCTGATTTATTAAAAATTGTGAACGAAAAAGAACAAGAAGTTGATAAGCAAATTCAAAAGCTGAAAGATATTAAAACTGTAATGCAGAGCAAGAAAGAACAAATATTTTTTTGTGAAACTTTACAGGAACGGGAAATCAGAATTGAAGAATGTAAATCAGAAAGGCTTTTAGTCTATCCTTATGATTTCTCAGAAGATGATATAACACAAATTTTCTCTCGTTTGAAAGATATATGGGGAATAGAACAAATACGAATGGGAATGGGAAGCTTTATTTCGCTTGACAATGTATATAAGATGAACTTCGATAAATACGAGGGAATATACACGATTGCCTTAAACAAAAAATCTGTTCCGAATAGTTTTATAAAACCACAAGGAAAATATCTCTGTGGTTATCAAAAGGGTAAATGGGATAAATTACCAGCCTTATATCAACAGATGCTTGATTATGCTCATGGAAATAATCTACAACTTACTGACTATGCTTATGAAGTTGGCTTGAATGATTTTGTTATTTCTGATGAAGCTGATTATATTACAAAAATTATGATTAAGATTAATGAAAACTCTTGACTTTACAGTTCGAGTATAGTTTATACTCTCTTGTACCAAGATACAGGGGAGTGTAGGATAATGAAAGCTTACAATAAAAAAGGCTTAATTACAGGTACTATATTTTGTGTAATAGGTGCATTTTCTTTGATAAAAAATTTGACGGTGCCCTCTGATTTAATGATTTTGCAAATCAGAAATATCGTTATTTCATTTCTTGCATTGTCAATTGGGTTAAATTCTTTAATCAGAGCGTTGTCTAAAAAATGCACAGAAGAAGATATATCCTCAAAAATAAATGTAAGAAACAGTATTGTCAAATTGAAAAGTCTATGTTCAGCGTTTGTCATTCTTCAAGCACTTATCTTCATCTGCGTAATATTGTCTATGATTGCATTCTATTTTACTGAAAATATTTTAACAGTAGCAATTCTGATTGTTTTAGGACTTTTATTATCTATTAGTTGGATAATCGAACTAATAACAACCATATATTATGAAAAGAAACAGCAAGGAGAGGAATTTTAATGATGATGAAATTATTACTACTGGCAGCAATTATTCTTGTAAAAATTTTATTATCAAAAGGTGTAGCATTAGTGCTTATTATATTGTCATTTATGTTCAAAGGTAAGCAATTATATAAATCAACACTTGAATGGAATGAATATTTTTTATCGCTGAATGATAATTTGGTATGGCTTAACCTTCAATTTGTTGATATAGGTACTTTCTAAACGATAGCGAACGGAAATAAACATTCTTTACGAATTTGGCGTATATAAAAATATACATGGATCTTTCTCAAACGTTTCATGATCAAACGTAACATTTCTTGTGAATCCATTCCAAGATATTCGCGTTGCAGGGTGAACAAGGCGTTATATCGATTGATGTATTTACTAGATATACCTTTATAACACGTATATTGTGCCTGAATTTGCGAATGAAAAGAATTAACATTGTTTAGATGATTTACAGAGTCATAACTTTTATAGCTGACTAGAATTTTATTCTCGCATCTCTTTTCTTCGAGCGCCTTCTGGTAACTAGCTAATCCATCTGTCCATACATAGCTTTTATCTTCAATACAGCGACTAAACTGTAACACATCGTCAATTCTTGGTTTAGCCACATTAAAAGAACGAGCAATGCAGTTTCCCGATCGCTGCACCGCTGTTAGGATACATATCTTTTCTTTTGACAAGCCTCTTTTTCTAGCGGGTGTTCCTCGTTTCTTCCCTGGATGACCCTCTATTTTTCGTCCTTTTCTGCAATGTGTTACATACGTTTCATCAACTTCAATCTCTTTCGTAAGCATGTATGGGATACTCCATAACTTCAATAAAATGAAGATATTTATAACGCATGCGAAAAGCAGTGGATTCATTTACATTTATTTTTGCGCTGTTTTAAGAATAGAATTTCCGTTCTGTGTTTGAATGATTAGATCGTTCCATTTTGCTTGGCTCTGGTGTGAATAAAATGTCAACTGACCATGATCACAGACAAATCTTTTATTGCATGCATTGCACTTAAGCATCTGTTTCCCTGCTTTTGTCTTACCTGCCTTTACAAGAACTGGATGATAAGCACCACATTTAGGACAGTATTCAAAATGATAACTATCCATCTGCTTGTTTATTTCAATAAAATCATTGATCATCAAAGATACACGTTCTTTTTGATAAGAGCATAGTTTGTCCGCAATATTAGGAAGTAAGAAATTAGAGGAATTGATTGTGTTCATATAAGTGCCTACCTTTTAGATACTTAAAGTATACAAGCAATTTTGACATTATTTATGTCACAACAACAAATTGAAGGTTAAGCCAAAAAGTTATCTGTAATCGGAGTTGTTTTGGTAAGTGTGATATCTTGTGTAATATTATATATGTTTATACTTTCACGAAAATGTAAAATATTTACAACTATATTGTAAACAGTTGCAAATGATGATATAATTTCATTGGCTTCGAAAGGAAGTTTTAAGAAGGTTTGCGTCAATAGAAATCGTATTTTGCTCCTTCCTCAAGTTCACTAATGATTTCGAAGTTGACGTAATAGATTAGGCCTGAGTGAATCCGGGCCTTTTTGTGTGTTAAAATGGTGTTGGTGATGGTATGGAACGAATTGAAAAACAGATGCAATTTATTTTGGAAATTGATAAAGAAAAACAAATCAAAAGAAAGACACTTCAAAGCAATGGGAAAGACTTTGAGGATGATGCTCAACATGCTTGGCATATGGCTATTATGACACTATTATTAAGTGAATATGCCAATGAAAAAATTGATGTATTAAAAACAATTTCTATGTTGTTGATTCATGATCTTGTGGAAATTGATGCAGGGGATACCTATGCATATGATGATCAAGGCTTGAAAACACAAAATGAAAGAGAGAATTTAGCAGCTAATCGCATTTTTAATTTATTGCCAGAAGATCAGGCAAAGAAAGTATTACATTTGTGGAATGAATTTGAAGAAAGAAGAACACCGGAAGCTAAGTTTGCCAGAGTGATGGATAATTTTCAGCCTGTTATGTTGAATGCTGCGACGGATGGAAGAATGTGGGTTGAAAATGGTGTGCATCTTGAAAAGATATTAAAGCGAAACGAAAAAACACATGAGGGTAGTGAAGTGTTGTGGAAGTATATGTATGAGCATTTCATTATTCCTAATGTTGAGAAGGGAAGAATTAAAGAGTAATTCTTCTTTTTTTGAGCATACTACTGTACAAAACAAAGTAGTGGTGATAAACTAGTAGTGAAAGAGGTGGTTTGATGAAAAAAGGATTCATTATAGTATTTATTCTTATTCTTGTTTGTATTGCAGGAGGTAGCTTTCTTGCGATTCATTTAATTACGAATACGAATGTGGACATTGGCGAAGTATCTGAAGAAATATCTATTGCGAAAGAACCTTTGAACCATGAACGAATCGAAGATTTTACTTCTGTCAATTTAGATTTGACAAGTATGGATGTTAAAATTGAGAAATCAAGTGAGAACGCGATTTCTTATCGTTTGCAGGATGCGAAGAAACAAAAACTGGATTATTCTGTTGATGATGGTGTTTTAACTGTAAAAGAAACAATTTCAGATAAACATTTTGTCGGTCACGATGATAATGAAGTGATTATTTATACGATAAATGATTCTTTAATTGTGAATGGCAATATTGTTGCAGGGGATGTTGAAACTCAAAACGTGGCATTAAAGGATTCTAGAGTGACAAGTGTGTCTGGTGATATTTCTATTGAGAATGGAAATTTAAATAATTGTACTTTTGTAACTACAAGTGGAGATATAGAATTTGATGGCCAATTAACTGGAGATAATACATTAAATACCACATCAGGAGATGTAAGTGTAGAAAATATCAATAATGTTTCAGTCACAGCTTCTACAACGAGTGGAGATATTGAAATTGGGGAAGAAGAATTAACGGGTTCTGTAACTCGTGTGCTAGGAACAAATAATGCGACCTTAACTTTAAATACAACAAGTGGAGATATTGAAATTAACTAAAAAATAGGCAAGCGAAATTAATCGTTTGCCTTTAATAATTCTTCTAGAATTTGGACTGCATTTGTAGCAGCACCTTTACGAATCTGGTCTCCGCAGCAGAATAGAGATAATGTATGATTTGTTTCATCCGTGATGTCTTTACGAATTCTTCCAACATGAACTAAGTCTTGATTTGTCGTATCCTTTGGCATTGGATAGATTTGATTTTTTGGATCATCTTTTAATAGTACGCCTTCAGCTTTGGATACTAATTCTCTCGCCTCATTGACATCCACTTCATTTTCACATTCGATGGTGATACTTTCAGAATGAGAACGCCAAATAGGGACACGTACACAAGTACAGTTAACTTTTAAAGCATCATCGTGCCACATTTTTCTTGCCTCATTTTGCATCTTCCATTCTTCCTTTGAGATGCCTAAATCATCAAAATCTCCGATTTGAGGAATCAAGTTAAATGCGATTTGGTAAGGGAAAGCTTTTGATGGAACATTTTCATCTTCAATTTGATTCTTTAAATCTTCAATTCCTTGAACACCAGCACCTGATACAGCTTGAAATGTTGTCACAATCATTCGTTTGATGCGGTATTTTTTATGTAAAGCTTGTAAAGCTACAAGGGCAATAATCGTTGCACAGTTTGGATTGGCAATCAAGCCATGATGGCCTTTAATATCTTCTTTGTTCACTTCAGGAATTACCAAAGGAACATCTTTGTCTAAACGGAATGCACTTGAATTATCAACAACGATACATCCTGCTTCTTTGGCCCATGGCATCCACATTTTTGTGATGTCATTTCCAGTTGCTCCTAAAACATAGTCAACACCTTGAAAACTTTCTTTTGTGAGTTCTTCAACAATGTGTCCATCGATTTCTTTGCCTTTTGATCTGGCACTAGCCAATAATTTAAGGTCAGCCTGAATGTTTCTTTCTTTTAAGCATTCTAACATTTGTTGTCCTACAGCACCTGTAGCACCGGCAATTGCGATTGTTGTCATTCTTCATTTCCTCCTACGAAAGTATCATATATAACTTGGACTGTTTTTGTGAAGTCTTTTTTCTTGACTCCCACTGTGATATTGATTTCATCACTACCTTGGGCAATCATGACAATGTTGATGTTATTTTTACCTAAGGCACCAAATAACTTGCCACTTGTACCTGGCTTATCGGACATGTTTTTACCTACAGTAGAAATTAAAGCTAAATCCTCTTGGACAGTTAATTTATCTGGTTTTAGTTCATCTTTGAAGTGTGCCAAGATTTCATAAAGACTCTCTTCAATTTCTTTTTTTTCTACAACAATATTGAATGAGTCAATTCCACTAGGAATGTGTTCAATACTGATGTGGTATTTTTCTAGGATGGATAGAGCTTTACGAATGAAACCGACTTCATTTGACATATGCTTTTTATAAACATAGATAGACATAAAATCCTTTTTACCTGCAATACCTGTAATTGGATATCCACTTTTTACTTTTGAATGTTCTTGGATGATTGTACCTGCGTCTTGAGGGCGATTGGTATTTAAAATGTGGATTGGAATGTTAGCTTCTTTAACCGGGAAAATAGCTTCTTCATGTAAAACGCTAGCTCCCATATAGGAAAGTTCTCTTAGTTCTGAATATGTGATATGAGTAATTCCTTTTGGGTTTTTAACAATTGTAGGATCGGCCATTAAAAATCCAGACACATCGGTCCAGTTTTCATATACGTCGGCATGAAGACATTTTGCTAAAATAGCCCCTGTAATATCGCCTCCGCCACGTGGGAAGACTTGAATGTGTCCATTTGCACTTGTGCCATAGAAGCCTGGGAAAACAAAGTGGTCGTATTGAGCATATTTAGCTTGAAGTTTTGCGCTGGTCGCATCCCAGTCAATAGATTTATCTAGTTTAAAACGAATAATATCTTTGGCATCCACAAAGGCATAACCTAGATATTCAGCCATTAATTTAGCACAGAAGTATTCACCGCGACTGACGATAACAGCTTGGGACATTTGGTTAAGATTGGTGTAAAAGGCATCCAACTCTTTTTCGATGGGTTGTTTAAGGTCTAATTCATTTTTTATTTCGATGAAACGGTTTTTGATGAGTTTAAAGACGCTCGATGCATCAACATGGTATTTTCTGTGGGCATCTAACAAGTAAAGCAGATCTGTGATTTTATTGTCGGCCGCAAAACGTTTTCCAGGAGCCGATACAACAATGTATCGGCGTGTTGGATCTTGTTGGATGATGGCTTTGATTTTTTTGAACTGTTCAGCATTTGCGACACTAGAACCACCAAATTTAGTGATTTTTAACATATGACTACCTCCATAATGCGATAAAACTATTTTTATCTAATTCTTTAACTTTCTTAATGATTGACATATCCTGGTTTTCAATCCAGTAATAGTTTGCTTCTTTCTTTTGAATAGGATAGTAATTCTCTAGGGAAACATCACTGCGAATTAGCCACGTTTCTTTTAATAGAGACGTATCAAATTCTTTTGGTGTTGAATAAACAATTTTTCTTTCTTTATTTTCAAGTGTATCTAAAGCATTCTGTACCATGGCTTGCGCTGTAGGTAATTGGCCGGCGCCCTGACCATAATAGCCTAGTGTATCAAAGCTATGAGATAGGATTTTTTGTGCGTTGTAGTTGCTAGGAACATTGGCTAAAAAATCATTTTCATCCATGCAACATGGAGCGATAATGGAAATAATTTTATCGTCAATTTGTCTTGATATGGATAAATGACGTATGACTTTATTGTTCATTTTGATGAATTTAATGTCCAACATTTTGATTGTACGAATTCCTGCATAATATGGAATGTCAACGATGGGTGTGTTGAAAGCTAAGCTGTTAGAAATCTTTGTTTTATAATATACGTCAACACCATCAATATCGTTAGATGGATCTTTTTCCGCATATCCTTTATCTAGAGCTTCTTTTAAAACGTCTTCAAAATCCAAGTTGTTTTTTTGCATAGAATCTAAAATGTAGTTGCTTGTGCCATTAAAGATACCTTCATAGCCTTGTAGTGGTTCAAGTCTTTTTAGTTTTAATAAGGCATCGATAAATGGAATACCACCTGCAACACAAGCTTCTACCTGAATGCTTCCTCCATATTCTTTTTCAAGCTCTAAATAGGTATCGAGATAGGTTGCGACAACAGCTTTATTTGAGCTGATGACATGTTTTCCTTTTTTCAAAGCTTTTTGAATCAATGTGTTGGCAGGTTCTAATCCGTTTAAACATTCAAAAACGATATCAATATCATCTTGAACTACCATATCTTCATTGTTAGAAAAATAAGGTAGGTTTTCTTTTTCTTTACGTACATAAACGTATTTTATATTGATATCATCCAATGTTTTTGCCAGGATTTCAATTCCTTTTCCGACAACTCCATAACCTAAGATAACTGCGTTCATATAGTTCCTCCTGTATCTTTTTAGAAAACACTTGTTTTTAAAGTGTGAACATTGTATCATATGGAATATAGATTTTCAAGGAGGATTCACATGAACGATTATATTTCTACAAGAGACGCACACCAAAGCGTTTCCAGCAAGCAAGCCATACTAAATGGAATGAGTCCAGATGGAGGTTTATACGTACTTCCAACTTTAGATCAAATTCATTTAGATTTATCCTTAACATGTTCAAAGTCTTATAAAGAAAATGCCGTTTATATACTTTCACATCTTCTTACAGATTATACGAAGGAAGAATTGGTGACATGTGTTGAAAATGCATATGCGAATTCTTTCTCTAAAAAAGAGATTACACATGTAAAAAAAGTAGATGATGTTTATGTGTTAGAACTTTTCCACGGTCCTACATGTGCCTTTAAAGATGTTGCGTTAACTCTTTTACCACAATTAATGTCCTGTGCCTTAAAAACTACGAACCAAAAAGCATTGATTTTAACTGCCACAAGTGGAGATACAGGTAAAGCGGCTTTATCTGGATTTTGTGATGTAGAAAATATTGGTATTAATGTTTTCTATCCATATAAAAAGGTTAGTGCCATTCAATATCGTCAGATGGTTACGCAAAAAGGAAAGAATGTGAATGTATTTGGAATTCAAGGCAATTTTGATGATGCGCAAAGCCAAGTAAAACGTCTATTCTTAGATGAAGAATTGAATGCGTATTGTGCGAAACAAAATATTCTTTTGACAAGTGCTAATTCCATTAATGTGGGTCGTCTGGTTCCTCAAATCGTTTACTATTTTGATAGCTACAAACAATTAGTGCATCAAGGTGCTATCAAATTAGGGGATAAAGTTTCATTTAGTGTTCCAACTGGAAATTTTGGAGATGTTTTAGCTGGATATTATGCATATTTGATGGGGTTGCCAGTAGAAAAGTTCTATGTTGCCAGCAATGCGAATCGTGTGTTAACAGATTTTTTAACGACAGGTATCTATGATCGAAATCGAGATTTTATCCAGACTATTTCACCAAGTATGGATATTTTGATTAGTTCAAACTTAGAACGACTATTATATTATGCATCTAATAAGGATACACAAAAAGTATCGAAATGGATGCAGGAATTAAATGAAAAGGGTCGTTATCAGATTGATGATGAAACTTTTAAAACCATTCAAAACTTATTTACGTGTGGCAGTGTAGATGACAAAGAAACGAGTGAAGAAATCAAATTGGTTTATGATAAGACAAACTATGTTTTAGATCCGCATTCGGCCATTGCGTACAAAGTCGCAAAAGAATGTAAAGATCGTCTTATTGTTTCTTTGGCTACAGCTTCACCTTATAAATTCAGTCAAGATGTTTTGAAAGCATTAGGATATACGGAAGATAATGAATGGATGGCTATGCAAGATTTATCAAAATATTGTCAAGATGCAATTCCTACTCAATTAAAGGAACTTCAAGACTTAGATGTTTTACATGATCGTGTTATCGATGTAGCATCTATGAAAGACGTGGTATGTGAAAGTACAAAAGAGGTATTCCATGATTAGTGTGTGTGTCCCAGCAACAAGCGCAAATTGTTGCGTGGGATTTGATTGTCTTGGTATGGCTGTAGACTGGTGGGCTCACTTTACTTTTGAAGAAAGTGATACGTTGATTGTAGAAGGTTGTCCGGGTGAATTTAAAGGACAAAACAATTTAGTCGTGCAAGCCTTTTATACAACTTGTGACTATTTACATTTGGGATATCCGACTTTTAAACTAACGATAGATACAGATGTGCCTTTTGCCCGTGGCTTGGGTTCAAGTTCAACGTGTGTTGTTGCGGGAATCTTAGCTTGTGATGCATGGTTTAAAAAGGGTATGGACAAGATGGAAATCTTAAAGATTGCCACAAGTATAGAGGGACATCCTGATAATGTAGCACCAGCTATTTTTGGTCAGGCTACAGCTTGTTTTATGGAAAGAGAAGATGTGAAAATGAGTCTTGTTCCATGTGCAAACTATCACTGTTTGGCCATTGTACCTCGTTATGAAGTAAAAACTTCTCAGGCAAGAAAGGTTTTGCCGACTGGTATGGCATTTAAAGATTGTGTTTCACAAGTATCGCATGCACTCGTCTTTATTCAGGCTTTGCAACAGGGGGATGAGTCTTTACTTGCAAGTTCTTGTAGGGATTTGTTGCATGAACCATATCGTAGGCAATTTATTAAGGAATATGATAGGATAAAGAAGTATTGTGATTCAAAACAACTTCCAATGTGGATTTCAGGAAGTGGTTCAACTATTATGGTTGTTTCGTTAGAAGAATCTCATTTGGTTGAATTATCCAAGATTTTAGAATCTTGTTTTAGTGAATTGGATTATAGATTTTTAACTATAGCCAAAGAGGGGGCGTTTATAAAATATGAGTAAATATTATGTTGTGAGCGGCGATATTTTACCGGATGTTTTAGAACAAGTTATGCAGGCACGTATTTTATTACAGTCGGGCAAGGCAAAAAGAATTAGTGAAGCTGTTAAAATGGTTGGTATTTCGCGGGGCACATATTATAAATATAAGGATGCCGTTTTTTCATTTAATGCAGAACAATCGAATCGTAAGGCAATTATTTCGATGATTTTAAGAAATGAAAAGGGCACACTTTCTAAAGTTTTATCTTTAGTATCTGTAAAACAAGTTAATGTTTTAGCTATTAACCAAACGATTCCTATTAATGGAATTGCCAACGTAGCACTTACTTTAGATATTAGTGATTTAGAAATCGGTATTCAGTCTTTAGTCAGTTTGATTGAGGCTATGCCAATGGTAGAAAAGGCTGATTTGGTAGCTGTAGAATAATGAGACGTGTTTTAAGTTTTATATTTGGCTGGTGCTTTATCATTGTTTGTGTTGTGTTTAGTATCAAGAGTACAGCATTAAATCCAGATTTTTATATTCCTGAATATGAAGAGATGGATTTGGCTAGTGATATTGGTGTTTCTAAGAAAGATTTGAATCAAAGTATTCGTTTATTGTTGGATTATTTAGATGACAAGCGTGATGATATCAAGGGACATATCACGTGGTATGGTGTATCTCAAGAAACTTTTAATGAAAAAGAAACGAGTCATATGGTGGATGTAAAGGCGTTGTATCAGAATGCTTTAAGGTTTGCTAAAACAGCGCTTATTATTCTAGTGTTGATTATTTTATATTTTTACTGGAATGAAAAAGAATTGATGTTTGCGTATTTGAGTAAAGGTTTTTTAACGGCCATGTTTACATTCATAGTAATGCTTGTGTTCTTTGGGTTTTGGATCTTTACAGATTTTACAAGTTTCTGGACATGGTTTCATACGATTTTCTTTACGAATCAATTGTGGCTGTTAGACCCCAATACGGATTTCATGATTTGTATGCTTCCAGAAACAATTTTTTATAAGCTAGTACTTGCTTGTGTAATCAAAGTGATTTGTTTTGTTGCTCTGGCAAGTGGATTGGCTATTTATTATATGGTGAAAAAGGCACCGATAGGTTTTGAAAGATGATTGTACTTGCGTCTAAATCTCCGCGAAGAAAAGAGATATTAAAAGACTTGGGCTACGATTTTATTGTTTGTCCAGCCAAAAAGGATGAAGTGTTTGATTTAAGTTTAGGTTTGGATGAGGCTTTAAAAAAGGTTGCTGAATCTAAGGCAAAAGAAGTAAGGGAATTCTATTCAGACTCGATTATTATATCGGCAGATACGATTGTATGTTTGAATCAAAAAATATTGGGTAAGCCAAAATCAAAAGAGGATGCGATAAAGACGTTGAACGCATTATCAAATCGTAGGCATCAAGTAAAAACGGGTGTTTGTGTAATCTATAAAAAACAAACTTTTTTACATGTCGAAACGACAGATGTTTATTTTAAGAAACTTACAGAACAAGATATTATTTCGTATGTAAATAGTGGGAAATGTATGGATAAAGCAGGCTCTTATGGTATACAGGAATGTGATTTTGTGGATCATATTGAAGGTGATTATACCAATGTGGTAGGCTTACCAAAATATGTGGTGGAATCAATAATGAAAGACGTTGCACTCTAGTTATAGAAATGATAAAATAGCGTGGTAATAATTAGAGGAGGAACATGTAAATGTCTAATGTTATTAATAAAAAAGATTTAGCTGAAAAATTGGCTGAAGAATTCGGTTGTTCAAAAAAAGACGCAACAGCTTATGTTCAATTCGTATTCGATACAGTAGCGGATACTTTAAAAGATAATGGTACTGTAGATGTGTTCGGATTTGGTAAATTCTCAATTAGTGAAAGAGCGGCTCGTACTGGTATCAATCCAGCTACTAAGGAAAAAATTGAAATTGCTGCAAGCAAATCTGTAAAATTTAAAGCTAGCAAAGCTTTGAAAGACGCTGTTAAGTAAGAAGATTCGATAATGAATCTTCTTTTTTTTCATGTTATAATATTATATACAAAATTAAGATAATTGAGAGGAGAATTCGATGAGTTTACCAATTTATGTAATTGGACACAAAAACCCTGATACAGATTCAATTTGTGCTGCTTTAGCTCTTGCAGAATTAAAAAGACAGACTGGAATCAATGCGGTAGCTGCTCGTTTGGGGACTTTGAATCCAGAAACTAAATTTATATT
>OHRB01000708.1_pt1 | contig 15680 bp, 16 predicted proteins | sample 1578381 | NCBI WGS metagenome assembly OHRB01 (sample SAMEA3879566, study PRJEB24766) | human gut metagenome | biome: human-associated habitat; feature: feces | place: USA | collected 1985/1987
TGTGGCGCAGATGGCGAAGATATCGTCCGTCATTCAGAACAGACTCAAGGCGGGTATGCAGCTCGAGATGAACTCGACCGGCAGATATGTCGACTCGGTCATAAAGAACTACATAAAGAGCGACGACCCGGAAACATACAGCAAATATGAGGAGTATTACAACACCTTCAAGTGCGCGGGTCTGCCCGCGGGACCGATATGCAGCCCCGGCTCGGAGGCTGTGAAGTCCGCAATAAGCCCGCTGGACACAAATTATTTGTATTTCTGCGTCGGAGAGGACGGGATCTACCGCTATGCGGCAACAGCGGAAGAGCACCGAGCCAATCTGATCGCCGCAGGTCTTGCTCCGGCTGAACCGGATATACCGTCTCAGCCGTAACAGGAATCCTATTATATATAAGGAATAAGGGCGCCCGAGAGGGCGGAAGAGGGAGATATCAATATGGACAATGACACAATTCTTACAAACATTTCGAAGCTCGGATCCATGAGCACTGCGATAGGCTGCGAGGCAATGCGCCAGCTGGAAACAGAGTCGGGCAAAAGCAAGGAGGTCTACGCTCATCTCGACAAGCTCTTCACGCTTCTCGACGACCGCAACCCCTATGCGCGCACCCGCGCCTTCGTGCTCATAGCCAAGAATGTTTCGTGGGATTCGAGAAAGAAGATCGACAGGAATATCGACCGGCTTCTCAAAACCGTTGACGCGGAGCAGGCGACAACAGTCCGCCAGTGCATCCAGTCTCTGCCGCTCATAGCGGCTGCAAAGCCCGGACTCAGACAGAGGATAGCCGAGGCTCTGCGCGCGATAAACCCCGAAAAATACCCCGTGCGTATGCGCAGCATACTCACTGAGGATATCAAAATCGCCCTCGCAGCGTCCGAAAAATAAATTTTTTCAAGATTTGAGCGAAAAAACTTGACGAACGGGTATGTCTGTGATAAACTGATTATACCTCTGTGAGAGGGCTATTTTTTTCTGCCCTCATTTTTTGGCCGGTTCAGAGGGAGGCTAATCAAATCCTAAGATATTGGAGGTGCCGTCATGAGAGTAAAGATTACTCTTGCTTGCACGGAATGCAAGCAGCGCAACTACAACACTGTTAAAAACAAGAAGAACACACCGGACAGGCTGGAGATGAACAAGTACTGCCGTTTCTGCAGGAAGCATACTCTCCACAAAGAAACAAAGTAAGTCGGGAGGTATAAGAATGGCGAAAAAAGAGAACACCTCTGCCGCCGCAAAGGTCGCCAAGGCTGAAAAGCAGGCCGCAAAAGGCGCCGAAGACTCCAAGCTTACTTCTGCCCAGAAGGTCGCTAAGGCTGAAAAGTCCAAAGCGAAAGCCGCAAAACCGAAGAATCCCAACGGGAACATCTTCCAGCGTTTTGTCAAGGGCTTCAAGAAGTTCTGGAAGGACTTCAGAGGCGAGATCAAAAAGATCACATGGCCCGGCGCGAAAACCGTTCTCAAGAACACCGGCGTCGTGCTCGTTTCGGTCGCTGTTGTCGGCGTAGTTATCTATGCCATCGACCAGGGTCTGTCTTTCCTCGTATCCAAGCTTATTGAGCTTGCCCAGAAGACCGGCGAGAACAAGGAAACTGCCGCCGCGATCCTGAGCATGATCAATCTCGGCTTATAACGGAGGAAAACGCGATGTCTGCTGATGCCAAATGGTATGTGGTGCACACCTATTCCGGCTACGAGAATAAGGTCGCCACGAATATCGAAAAAATGGTCGAGAACCGTAAAATGCAGGATCAGATCCTTGAGGTTCAGATTCCCACCGAGATCGTCACCGAGATAAAGGACGACAAAAAGCGCGAAGTTGAGCGCAAGCTCTTTCCCGGCTATGTGCTTGTCAAGGCAGCTGTTACCTATGACGAGAACAACGTTCCCTCTATGAGCGACGACGCATGGTTCGTGATCAGGAATACCAGAGGCGTGACCGGATTCGTCGGCCCCGAGAGCAAGGCTACTCCGCTCTCCGATGATGAGGTTCTCAAGCTCGGCGTTGAAAAGAAGAGCATTGAGGTCGAATATAAGGTGGGCGATACCGTGAGGATCACGGATGAACGCCTTGAGGGCTTCTCCGGCACGGTCACGAAGATCGATATGGATAACGAGACTGTTACCGTCTCCGTTTCCGCGTTCTTCGGAAAAGAGACGTCTGTCGAGCTTGAGCTCGATCAGGTCGAACTCGAAAAGTAATTTTTATCCCGGTAATACGGACTTTATGTCCTTATTATAGCGCTTTATGCGCGCGGAGCTTCGGCTCCCGTGGGAGGGGATGTTTCCCCGACATTTACCACATTCTTATGGAGGTGCAAGTCATGGCACAGAAAGTTGTTGGCTTAATCAAATTGCAGATTCCCGCCGGTAAGGCAACTCCGGCTCCGCCCGTCGGCCCCGCGCTCGGTCAGCACGGCGTCAACATCATGGCGTTCACAAAGGAATTCAACGAGAGAACGAAGAATGACATGGGTCTTATAATCCCCGTCGTCATCACCGTCTATGCGGATCGTTCCTTCACATTCGTAACAAAAACTCCGCCCGCCGCGGTCCTCATCAAGAAGGCTTGCGGAATCGAGAGCGGTTCAGGCGTTCCCAACAAGACAAAGGTCGCAACGATCACTACCGAGCAGATCAGAAAGATCGCCGAGCAGAAGATGCCCGACCTCACCGCTGCAAACATCGAGACCGCTATGAGCATGATAGCCGGTACCGCACGCAGCATGGGCGTCACAGTTGCTGATTGATGCTTCCTGTGGGAGGAAGAATCCGATTTAACCACACGATTGGGAGGAAACTATAATGAAACACGGTAAGAAATACAACCAGGGCGCTCAGCTTGTTGACAGAGCTGCCCTTTATGAGCCCAACGAGGCTCTTGACATAGCCGTTAAGACTGCAACGGCAAAGTTCGATGAGACTGTCGAAGTCCACATCCGCCTGGGTGTTGACTCCCGCCACGCTGACCAGCAGGTCAGAGGCGCTGTCGTTCTTCCGAACGGCACCGGCAAGAAGGTTCGCGTAGCCGTTTTCGCTAAGGGCGCAGACGCTGAGGCTGCAACCGCCGCAGGCGCTGAGATCGTCGGCGCTGAGGATCTTGTTGCTAAGATCCAGGGCGAGGGCTTCATGGATTTCGATGTCGCTATCGCTGCTCCGAACATGATGGGTCTCGTCGGCCGTCTCGGTAAGGTTCTCGGCCCCAGAGGTCTTATGCCCAGCCCCAAGGCAGGCACGGTTACCCCCGATGTCGCCAAGGCTGTCAACGAGGCTAAGGCCGGTAAGATCGAGTACCGTCTCGACAAGACCAACATCATCCACTGCCCCATCGGCAAGGCTTCCTTCGGCGCTGAGAAGCTCGGTGAGAACTTCAACACCCTGCTCGACGCTATAGTCAAGGCTAAGCCCGCTTCGTCCAAGGGTCAGTATATCAAGTCCTGCGTCGTTGCTTCGACCATGGGCCCCGGCATCCGCATCAACCCCTCTAAGGTTCTCAACGCGGGCTCTGCCGAATAAAAAAGTTATTGACATGCGTCTGTTCGTGTGTTAATATAATAAAGCTGTTCTAACCAAAGACAGCAGGTGCAACGGGCTTTAGGCCCGGCATAAGGTGAAAACCGCCTGCCGAGGAAAGGAAGCTGCGCGCAGTACAGCTGCGTATTATGCAGATATTCAACCCTTTTCCCAGCTTGCGGAAGAGGGTTTTTCCTTTTGCCTTTGCAACCACCATTTCCGGAGGTGAAACTATGCCAAGCGAAAAAATTCTTGAACAGAAGAAGCAGATCGTGAACGATCTTGCAGACACACTCAGCTCTTCCGTCGCAGGTGTTATCGTTGACTACAAGGGTATCACTGTTGAGGACGACACAAAGCTGCGTAAGGATCTTCGTGAGGCGGGCGTCAAGTACGCAGTCGTCAAGAACACTATCCTCAAGCTTGCAGCCGAGAAGGCCGAGCTTTCCGATATCGATGATGTTCTTGAGGGCACAACCGCTATCGCAACCAGCGCGGAGGACTACACCGCCGCTGCCCGCATCCTTTGCAAATTTGCAAGCACCAGCAAGACCTTCACTGTTAAGAAGGGCTTCCTGGACGGTAAGGTCATAGGCGTCGACACTGTCGAGAGCCTTGCAAAGCTGCCTTCAAAGGACGTGCTTCTTGCTACCGTCTGCAACGCGTTCAACGCACCCATCGCCGCTTTCGCCAGAGCTATGCAGGCTCTTGTTGAAAAGGGCGGCGCAACCCCGGTTCCCGCTGAAGAGGCGGCAGCCGAAGCTTAAAGAAAAAGCTAACTTACTAATTGGAGGTAATTCAAAATGGCAAACGAGAAAATTACAAGCATTTTAGAGACTCTTGACACCCTTACCGTTATCGAGCTTTCCGAGCTCGTCTCCGCTGTTGAGGAGAGATACGGAGTTTCCGCTGCTGCTGCTGTTGCTGTTGCTGCTCCCGCTGAGGGCGGCGCTGCTGCTGCTGAGGAGCAGACCGAGTTCGACGTTATCCTTACTTCTGCCGGCGCTGCTAAGATCAACGTCATCAAGGCTGTCCGTGAGATCACCGGCCTTGGCCTGAAGGAAGCTAAGGAGCTCGTTGACGGCGCTCCCAAGGCTGTTAAGGAGAAGGTTTCTGCTGACGACGCTGAGGCTGCTAAGGCTAAGCTCGAAGAGGCAGGCGCAACTGTCGAGGTTAAGTAATTTAACTTTGAATAACAAAAACTGCTGTGGGTATCCCATGGCAGTTTTTTATTTTAATCGGACTGCGGGACACTTTGCCGAAAAGTGTTGCCCGCAGTTTTATTTTTCGGATAATTTGTATTAAATGAGCGCAGTTCTTTGCCGTTTTATATTTACTTTTTATTCGGATGTATGATATAATCACTTTATATGGCGTGCGTTCGACACGCGTTGACTCATTTGAAACTAACTCATTTTTATAAATATCAAGTGAAAATTGGAGGTTTTTTAATGAAACACGCAGATCTCATCTCGCAGATGACGCTGGAAGAAAAAGTCGCGTTCTGCTCCGGCAGCGACTATTGGCACACCGCGTCCATCGAGCGTCTGGGCATACCGTCCATACTCTGGAGCGACGGCCCTCACGGTATACGCAACAGCGTAGGCACCCATGATAAGGACGAGCCCAAGAAGAAGGATAAGAAGGGCGAAGGCATGGATGCGCTGCTCGGCGGTATTCCGGCAGTCTGCTATCCTACCGCGGCGACTACCGCCTGCTCATGGGATCCCGAGCTCATCTACGGCATGGGCGAGCTCCTCGGCGAAGAGTGCATAGCCGAGAAGGTGTCCGTCCTGCTCGGACCCGGAACCAACATGAAGCGTTCGCCCCTCTGCGGCAGAAACTTCGAGTATTTCTCGGAGGATCCGTATCTTGCCGGCAAGATGTCCGCCGCTTTTATAAACGGCGTTCAGTCCAAGGGTATCGGCACTTCGCTCAAGCATTACGCGGTCAACAGCCAGGAGACCCGCAGAATGACCGTCAGCGCAGTTGTTGACGAGAGAACTCTGCGCGAGATATATCTCACCGCTTATGAGATAGCCGTCAAGGAGTCTCAGCCCTGGACCATCATGTGCATGTATAACCGCCTCAACGGCGTCTACGGCGCAGAAAACAAGTGGCTCCTTACCGATGTCCTCCGCCATGATTTCGGCTTTGAGGGCATGATAGTCACTGACTGGGGCGCAGAGAACGACCGCGTTCTCGGTCTGCTCGCAGGTCAGAACCTCGAGATGCCCACCTCGAACGGCGACGGCAACAGAAAGATATATGACGCAGTCAAGCGCGGCGAGATCAGCGAGGACTTCCTCGATGAGATGGTCGACGGCGTTGTTGATGTTATCATGCGCGCAAAGGAAGTTCTTGCAGACGGCAAGGGCTACAATGCGGGCGAGCATCACGCGGCGGCACGCAAGATTGCGCGTGAGAGCATGGTGCTTCTCAAGAACGACGACAATATCCTGCCCCTGAGCAAGAAGGCAAAGGTCGCAGTTATCGGTCAGATGGCAAAGAAGCCGCGTCATCAGGGCGCCGGTAGCTCTCTTGTCAACTCTATAAAAATCGACAGCGCATATAACACCATGTTCGAAGAGGGAATCGATGTTATCTATGCCGATGGCTACGCGATGACTAAGAAGGAGAAGAAAAATTCTCCCGAGACTTACATAGCCGATGCAGTCGAAGCTGCAAAGAAAGCGGATGTCGCAGTTCTGTTCATCGGCCTTACCGACGAGTTCGAGTCCGAGGGCTTCGACAGAACCCATCTTCGCATCCCGCCCGAGCATGTCGCTCTGCTCAGCGCTATACGCGGAGTCACCGAGAACATCGTTGTTGTCCTTGCGGGCGGCGCGGTTGTCGAGATGCCGTGGATAGGCGAGACAAAGGCTCTGCTCAACAGCTACCTCGGCGGCGAGGCGAGCGGCAGCGCAGTCACCGATATCCTTTTCGGCGATGTCAACCCCTCCGGCAAGCTTGCCGAGACTTATCCGTTCTCACTCGAGGACACTCCCTGCTACAACAACTTCCCCGGACATACCGCTACTGTCGAGTATCGCGAGGGTCTGTATATCGGCTACCGCTACTATGACACCGCGAAGAAGAACGTCCTGTTCCCGTTCGGCTTCGGTCTGTCCTACACCACTTTCGAGTACAGCGACCTCAAGGTCTCTGCGGACAGCATCAAGGATACCGACACTCTCAAGGTTTCATTCAAGATAAAGAACACCGGCGACAGAGACGGCGCAGAGGTTGCCGAGCTCTATGTTGCCCAGGAAAACAGCACCATCTTCCGCCCCGAGAAGGAACTCAAGGGCTTCAAGAAAGTTTTCCTCAAGGCGGGCGAGGAGAAAGAGGTCGAAATCGAACTCAGCAAGCGTGCGTTTGCGTTCTACGATGTCGATCTCGGCGACTGGCATGTTGAGACGGATAATTATAAGATTCTCGTCGGCGCATCGAGCCGCGATATCCGCCTCGAGGGCAGTGTAAAGGTCGAGAGCACCGTTGACGCCCCCGTCAAGGATCTCAGAGAGACCATGCCCGCTTATTATTCGGCGGATGTTATGAATGTCCCGGACGATCAGTTCAAAGCTCTTCTCGGCCATGAGATTCCCGAAAGTGAGATTCACGACTATCCGAATCTGACATTCGCCAACACTCTTGAGGACTCCGCCTGCGGCAAGAACGGCGCGAAGCTCTGCAAGATGCTGCGCAAGTTCGTCGGCAGCGAGGGCATGGCGTGCTCGATAGCGCTCCAGACCCCCGTCAAGAACTTCGTCTCCATGAGCATGGGTGTGTTCAGCGAGGAACTCGGACGTCAGCTTCTGGATATCCTCAACGACAAGAAGCCTATGGGACGCGGCATACTCGTCCTTATAGGCAAGGCTATCCCCGCCGTTGTCAAGGGACTCCCGAACCTGCTCAAGAACATCTGATAGACTCAAATTCAATTATCCGCTGCAATTTGTGCGGCGGATAATTTTTTGCGCTAAAAACCCTGTTGACTTTATCATGCTATAGAGAGTAAACTTTATCTATCAGTGCTTCGGAGGTCTGAACATGAAAAACAAAGACAGCGTGGAGCTTATAGAATACACAAAGGCGCAGGATGCGCTCAACTGCGTCACCCACGCGCTCGGCGCGATTTTCGGCGCGGCGGTGCTCATTCTGCTGATCAAAAAGGCAGCGCCGTTTAACAGCGCGAGATATATGGCTTCGGCTATTGTCTACGGACTTTCGCTTATCCTGCTCTACAGCTCGTCGGCAGTCTATCACGGCTTGCCGCAGGGCGAGGCGAAGCGGACAGCCCGTCTTGTCGATCACTCCGTTATACCGATTTTGCTCGCGGGCACGGCGACCCCGTGCTCGCTCATAACGCTATATAATCACAACAAAATCTGCTGTGCCGTAGTGCTCCTGCTCGGCTGGGGAAGCGTGATATTCGGGCTTGTCGCGAAGCTTTTCTTCTTCCAAAAGACGAAAGCCGCGTGCGTCGCTGTGTATATAATCGCGAGCGCGGTGATGCTCTCCTGCTCGCTTGCGGTTATAGACGAGATAAATGTCCATGCGCTCCTGCTTCTCGTGTTCGGATGCGCGGTCTATCTCTTCGGTTCGATATTCTGCGCCGTCGGCAGAAAACACCCGTGGTGCCATGTGCCGTTCCATATATTCATGGTCGCGGGCAGCATGATACACGCGTATGTGATATACGAATATATATTCGCGGCCGCGTGATTATTTAAATTTAAAATAAAAGTAAAAGCGGCGGTTAAATTTAATTGCCGCTTTAAAAATTTTGTAAGATTTTGAGTTTAGCGCAGTCTTATATATGAAAGGAGGCGGCAGAGTGACGGAGTTTGAAAAAATATACCGCGATTATTTCGACGATGTGTTTCTTTATATCAAACGACTCTCAGACAGCGAGGATATAGCTGAAGATATCACGAGCGAAGCTTTCTATAAGGCCATGCGTTCGATAAAAGGCTTTCGCGGCGAGTGCGACATCCGTGTTTGGCTGTGTCAGATAGCAAAAAACTGCTATTATACTTATCTCAAAAAAGCCGCTCGGACGGATAGCGTCGATGATTCCGTTCTCTTCAATCTGCCCGCCTTTGAAGGAAACGCCGAAGAGCAGATATTGAAGCGCGATGAGGCAATGAGGGCGCGGAAAATTCTGCGCTCTATTCCCGACCCGTACAGAGAGGTGTTTATGTGGCGCGTATTTGCGCAGCTCAGCTATAAGCAGATAGGCGAGCTGTTCGGCAAAACCGAAAACTGGGCGTGTGTCACTTATCATCGGGCACGTAGCATGATAAGAACAGGATTGGAGGAGAACGAAAATGAGAAATGAGTGCAATATCATTCGCGATATTCTGCCGCTGTATGCTGATAAAATGGTGAGCGCGGACACGGAATCTTTCGTTGAAGAGCATCTTATCGGGTGCGCCGAGTGCCGCGCGGAGCTCGAAAAGCTGAAAGTCGCCGATGTTATTGAGACTGTCGTTTCGGATGCGGAAAATGATGACGAAAAGCGGCTCAAAGCTTTTGCAGGGAAGATTAACAGGAAAAGACATATTGTGATATCCGCATTTGCGGCAGTTCTGTTGCTCGCCGTTTTGCTCGGCGGCAGTCTTATATCATCCGCAAAATTCGGTACGGCGAATTTTTTTGCTGCCGCCAACGGATTTATGCAGGTGACGGCTGCCGACAGGGAATATGTTGAAATACAACGCTCGCCGAGAGTAGTTGTAGCCCGACCGGACTACGAGCTGTTCGCGGAATATATGAAAAATCGCGGCTTCAGCGAAGTCGAGCAGTTCGGCTCGCAGCATATTTTTTCTGACGGGGAGAGGACAGAGAGAGTCATTTATTATCAAAACTCGTATTTTTCCAAATGGATTTGGGATTGATACTTTTGCGGAGAATCGGAAAAAAGCTTTACTCATGGGGCTTAACTCTGATATAATATATAATGTGTAAATTTATCTCAGGAGGGACGCCGATGAAACACGATTACCACGGAAAACCGGCTTCGCTTTCAGCGCGTCTTATGCGCGTTGCGATGCGGTACAAAAAAGAAGAGAGACCCGAAAAGGCGGCAGAACTCGAGGCTCTGGCGAAAAAAGAACTCGGCGAAAATGAAAAGAAACGCCTGCCGGAGTTTATAGCTCCCGGCGATGTCACCTGCTTTTGCGTTGACGATAAAAATGTGCTGTGGATAGGCACAAACGAGGGACTTTGGCGCATAGACGAGAGCGAAAAGGACGAGCTCGACCGCGTACAGTGCTTCAGAGCCAACGCCTGTATGCTTGATAACAGCGTCAAAGCCGTTGAACCGGACGGCAAAGACGGCGTGTGGGTGCTGACCGAAACCGGCGTTTCGCACATTGAGATGCGTCTGCTCTCGGTCGAGCACAAGGCGAATCTTCATTCCGCCATGGACGAGAGAATAGTTCAGCGCCGCGGAATGCTCAGCGGCACTGATTGGAGCGCCGAGAGAAACCGCTGGGTGCCCCACGAGTCCGACAACGACGGACTCTGGACTGCTCTTGTCGCCATGGGAGACATCTGCCGCTACGGCGTGATGAAGAACGACCCGAAATATACCTCCGAGCAGATAGAGCACGCACGCAAAGTTGCGACCCGCTGGACGGAGGCCGTGCTCCTGCTCGAATACATTCCCGCATGGAAGGGCAAAGTCGCGGCATTTGTCCGCTACAATGAGCCCGGCACAAACCGCGCCTCAAAAGGCTATCTTAAGCGCGGCAGGGAGGGAAAATTGAACATCCCCGATGTCGGACCCGCAGGCTTTATCCATGCCGAGCTCGGCCCCGTCGATGAGGATGACTGGGCAGAGCGCGACGCGGTGCCGGAGATAGTATTCCGCAATGTCGAGGGTTATATAGCGCGCTCTTATCATGTCACCGACCCCGTCAACGACCCGATACCGTTCCATGACGGCGTTTTCTTCAAAAAAGTCTATGACCCCGACGGAAAGCTTGTCAGCGTGCGCGTGCCCACGAGCAGCGACAAGGGCGATGATCTGCCCGGACTGCTTACCGTTGACAGCTCGCAATACCCGAGCGCCTGCGCCGCCTCTATGCGGACGAAATCGACCCCGCGACCGGCAAGCACTGGGGCGACGACGATATAGTCTATAAATGCGACACCTCGAACGATGAGCTTACCGGACACTATGCGATATGGCAGCTCGCCTATGACATACTCGGCGAGGACGACCCGGAGCTCCGCGAGATAATCGCGACGATAGCCGAACGCCACGCCCGCCACTTCGCGGACAACGACTATGCCCACACAGACGCGGGCGGTCAGCCGACCTCATGGGCGCGCATGACGAGGGAATATTATCTCAACCGCGACTGCGAGGGCTACGAGGACGGACCGCTCGGCACGATGATCCTGCTCCAGCTGTTTAAAGTAGCGCATCATGTCACAGGCAACGAGCGCTGGGATAAAGAATACCGCAAGCTCGCGCTCGAAGAGCCCTATCGTTACGCCGACCTCGCCTGCGAGCACTACGAGCGATATGAAAACAAGATAAAAGAATTTCTGCACAACGAGGAGCTTGACTCCGAGACGCTGTTCCCGATGGTCGTCAAGACGATGAATTATTCCGACACGCGCATGGCGGCGATAGTCTATTACACCATGTCGCAGCTCGAGGATGATCCGATACTGCTCGAAAAGTTCAGGCGCGGCGCGGACTGCTGGTGGAGGCTCGAAAAATACGGACGCGATATAGAGTGGTCGCTCGTCTATCAGCTGATGTACCCCGACGAGGAGAAATATGACGCATTCGGCAGACCCTGCAAAGATGTTCTCGCATGGCAGGCTTCCCGCTATCCCGTCAGCTCCCGCGAGATATTTATCGACAACACCACGCGCCCCGATGCCCGCGAAGAGGACGGCATGCTCTGGTATAAAAACACCGAGAAGCCGATACCCTATGCCGTTGCAATGGATGAGCGCGGCGGCACGGGCACTGATTTCTTCCATGCCCGCCAGGGAAGATGGGACAATAGCATCGGCGTCAACGGCTCATACAATCTCATCATGCCCTATTGGATAGGCCGCTACAACGGTCTGCTCAAAGAGGAGAGCGCGGGCGGCGATATCACCGCCGACGAGCTCGAGGAGATACTCAGAACGCAGTAAAAATTATTTGAAAAAGAACGGATAAAATAACCGAGCCGCAGCAGTTCAATCTGTTGCGGCTCGGTTTATAATTTACTGGTGGGGTGGGTATATAAATTGGATTTTGTCGCAGAATCCCATTTCAACTATCTCAATTTCTTACTCAGACACCACTCTGCCCAATTTTCTGTTCTGTAGAATTTGCCGGACATCGTGTGTCCGTATTTGTCCCAGCGGGTGTATTTTATGTCTGCGCCGAGTTTCTTGAGCTCGGCGACGCAGTAATCATCGCTGTCTATTTTTACATTTGTGTCGTCCGATGAATGTGCCGCCCAGATAGGCGTTTTGACTAATCGCCCAATATCATATTTTTCATAGTCACGATCCAGGCACAAGCCGCCCATCACGGGCACTGCCGCCGCGAAATATTCGGGGAAAAGATAGATAAGCTGCCAGACACAGCAGCCGCCGAATGAAGTGCCTATAATATATATGCGCTTTCTGTCGAAATCCGCAGGAAACGCATCCACAAGCCTCTTTATCGATTTTATGTAATTCTGCATCGCTTCGCCTCTGTTTGAGCCGAAAGGTGCCTGCGGCAAAAGAATATTGCAATCTGTTTTTAATAGCTGCTTGTACAACGGTATGTTGTCAAACAGCTGCTTTAAGTTGTCACTGCCCATTGCCCCCGCGCCGTGTAAGAGAACAAACAAAGGCTTGTTTTTATCTTCGCTTGCGCGAAACCGGAAAGGGAAGCATATTTTATTCTCTCGGTCGGTGTATTTATAGGCTGAAAATCTGCCGCCGGATACTTTCTTTATGCCGTCGCCGCTGCGACTGAGTTTTTTCTCAATATTCGCGGCTGCTCTGTTTTGCTTTTTCTTGTAGCGCTTATAGTATCTGTACGCCTTCGTGATCGAATTGGGCATTTTGCCCTTTTTCTCGACGGAGCCTTGCGACAGTATATATAAATATCTGTCGCTGCCCTCAAGCTGAGCTTCTTTTAAAAGGCTTTTGATTGTGTCAAGCTCGCTTTCATCGAAAGCTATGAGAGCCAAGCCCATATCCGACGAGCCTTTTTCAATATAGGGCTCGAAAGGCGCAATGTCGCAGAAATCGTTGTCAACAAGACAGCGGAACCTCAAGTTGCTCATAAAATCACCGTATATTCAGAATGTGCATTCACATGGCATGATTATTTTTTCAGATACTCCGCATACTGCCTGTAAAGCTCCGCCGAGCTCTCGTGCCCGGCGAACGAGCCGGAATCCTCGGGATTCATCAGCCCGATATACTGATATCCGATTATCTTGTCCGCATACGGCGCGACGTTCGCTATCTGCCGCTCGATTCGTTTGAAATCGGCGGGGAGCAGTGCGCTTTTGTAGACCATGCCCTCGAAATCGAACAGCTCGATATCCGCCCAGAGTGCGGCACGACCGGCTTTATCATGGGCTTTTTTGAGGCGCTCAAATATTCTCTCGCTCTGCCACACGCGCGTCTTCTTGACCCCGATTTCGTCCTGATACGCTATGAAATCGACATCGAGCGAGGTGAGCGCGTCGATATATTTTGAGTTTGTGAGTGTGAGATTAGTGCCGTATGGCGCGATAAGTGTCTTTTTGTCGGGCGTTATCTCGCGGCAGCGGGCGGAGCAGAGATTGACATATTTCATGAAATTCCCCGAAAAGCGCAGGATTATACAAGTTTCGTCCGGGAAATACCAGCCGTAGAAGCTTTTGTGCCGCGCGTATTTTTCCGTCAGCTCATCCATGGCTTTAAACGAGCGGTCTATTACCTCGCTCGAGGTTATGTTGACTCCGGGCTTCGTCCAGTCGCCATAAAAGCCGTTGCCGAGGAAAACCTTTATGCCGCATTTGTCCGCCTCGTCGAGCACCGCCTCGATAGGGTCGGCGCAGGGAATATCCGCCAGCGGAAAAACGGACGACTCAAAATAGCAGCGGTCATAGAGTGCCGTTGCCATAACGACTATGTACTCCATTTTGAGCGCCGCTATCTCGCGAACCTTTTCGCGCCAGTTTTCGGCGGTAAAGGAGTCGAGAGCGGGGTTCCAGTATTTGCCCTCCGCCGTGTTGTGATGGTGAATTTCAAAAAAAGTTCCGTCAATTCCTCTTGACATAAAAGCACCTCCGTGTTCTTTCTAAATTATATCACGCCGCGACCCGTCAGGCAACGGTTTTCGGTGTCCGATATCAAACCGAGCGAAAACGCAAAATCTTCAAAAAATTCTTTACAAATTGATTGATTACTGATATAATACCGTTGTATGCGTCCGCTACTCGGCTTATGGATTAAACCTCAAAGAGGTTTTCACCGGCCTTTTGCTGGGTTACGGAGCAAATATTAAAATGAGGTGAAAAGAAATGACTCAGGCAGAAAAAACCGCAATTATGCAGGAGTACGCTATCCATGAGGGCGACACCGGTTCTCCGGAGGTCCAGATCGCTGTTCTCACCAAGAGAATCCGCGACCTGACAGAGCATCTCAAGGAGCATCCGAAGGATCATCATTCGCGCCGCGGCCTTCTCAAGATGGTCGGTCACAGACGCAATCTCCTGGCATACCTTCAGAAGGTTGACATTGAGCGCTACCGTGCGATCATTGCCAGACTCGGTATCCGTAAATAATTGCACGACGAGCAGGCAGGAGTTTATTTCTGCCTGCTTTTCTGAACTTACAATCGACAGACTGCAACGGTTTTAGCAGTGAATCGGGGCTCCGGGAAGCCGGGGAACGGATTTATTGCTAAGTCCGGGGGTCTGTGGAAATAAATACAAAGAGGTAAAACTATGTTCGAGGATTTCAAAAAGTTTGAAACTGAAATCGCCGGCAGACCCTTCGTTGTTGAAGTCGGCAAGATGGCTCAGCTCGCAGGCGGTTCGTGCCTCGTCCGTTACGGCGAGACCGACGTGCTCTGCACCGCAACCATGGCTGCAAAGCCGAGAGAGGGCGTGGATTTCTTCCCGCTTTCAGTTGATTTTGAAGAGAAGCTCTATTCCGTTGGCAAGATTCCCGGCTCGTTCCAGCGCCGTGAGGGCAAAGCGAGCGAGAAGGCAACTCTTGCATCGAGAGTTATCGACAGACCCATCCGTCCTCTGTTCCCCAAGGATATGAGAAATGATGTCAGCGTCGTGGCTACCGTTATGTCGGTCGATCCCGACTGCCAGCCCGAAATCGCCGCTATGCTCGGCGTTTCCATCGCGCTCTCCATTTCCGAGATTCCGTGGGACGGCCCGATCTCCGGCGTGAGCGTCGGCCTTATCGACGGCGAGTATGTTATCAACCCCACCGAGGCTCAGCGTGAAGTCAGCCGCATGGCTGTCACCGTCGCTTCCACCTCCGACCTCGTCGCAATGATCGAGGCAGGCGCAAAGGAAGTCACCAATGACGAGATGTTCGACGGCATCATGTTCGCCCACAAGGAGAACCAGCGCATCGTCGAGTTCATAAAGGGCATCCAGGCTGAAGTCGGCAAGAAGAAGATCGACTTCCCCTCAAACGATCCCGCGCCTGAGATGTACGAGGCTATCAAGGATTTCGCTATCGACGATATCCGCGTCGCTCTTGACACCGATGACAAGCGCATCCGTGACGAGCGCCTCAAGCCCATCTATGAGAAGGTTCATGAGAAGTTCGACGAGATTTATCCCGACGAGATAGAGAAGATCGATGACTGCCTTTACAAGACCCAGAAGTTCGTCGTGCGCCGCTGGCTGCTTGACGACGGCAAGCGCGTTGACGGCAGAGGCATCGATGAGATTCGCCCGCTTGCGGCTGAAATCGACCTGCTTGACAGAGTTCACGGCTCGGGTATGTTCACTAGAGGCCAAACTCAGGTTCTGACCGTCACCACCCTCGGCCCCGTCAGCGATTCTCAGATTCTTGACGGCATCGACGGCGAGGACACCAAGCGCTATATGCACCACTACAACTTCCCATCATACTCTGTAGGTGAGACAAAACCATCCAGAGGACCGGGACGTCGTGAGAT
>OHRB01000717.1_pt1 | contig 15601 bp, 10 predicted proteins | sample 1578381 | NCBI WGS metagenome assembly OHRB01 (sample SAMEA3879566, study PRJEB24766) | human gut metagenome | biome: human-associated habitat; feature: feces | place: USA | collected 1985/1987
CTCCACCACGACCTTATGTCCGGTCATGGCTCCCTTCGACCACTCCTTCGGCACGAAAATATCCTGTGCTATCTTCGTGTTATCCGGAATGACAAAGCCGAAATTACTCTTGGACTGCTCATAGGTTCCCACCACCTGGGTCATTCCCCTGGCAATGATACGGATGACCTGCGCTTCCTGTCGTTTGCCAGTCTTCGCAGGCAGAAGTGCCACTTCCACGGTATCCTTATGGAATGCTCCCCCCTGCTTGTCCTCCGGAATGAACAGATCTTCGTCCCTTCCTTCCACTTCCACAAATCCAAAGCCTTTGGCATTGCTGATAAAAGTTCCCGTCAGAACCTTACCGTTGGACTTCATATATTTCCCTTTTACGGTCAGGGTAAGCTTTCCTTCCGCTAAAAGCTCCCGCAAGATCTCACGAAACTCTTCCCGGTCTTCTTTTGCGACCTGAAGAAACATTGCCAGTTCCTTTTCCTTCATCGGAACGTAAAAATCATCCTTCACCAGATCACAGATTACTTTTTTTCTCTTCTCTCTGATTTCGTTATTACTCATGTAACCTCGCTCAATAAATATCTATAAAACAAAACACTCTTGTATGCCCTGCACACAAGAGTGTCATCCTTCGTAATGATTAAAATACGTTCAGATTCAGTACGACTGCAAGTAACATGAAGAATACTGCAAGGATCTTCGTGATCTTCACCAGCATACCTTCCATGGAACGTCCTTTATTTCTGCCCCAGTAGGTCTCAGCAGCGCCGCTGATGGAACCCAGTCCTGCGGATTTACCTTCCTGCATCAATACTAACACTGTCAGTGCTACACATACCAATATAAAAATTATGTTGATTACTACTCTTAATGCTTCCATTTCACACCTCCTAATGTCAAGCAGATTTTATATTACCATATATTGTACACAATTGCAACAACATTTTACAAGACAGTACCGAAAAGGCGGCACAAAAAAGACCCCCGGAAATCTTTACGATCTCACGGGGATCCTTTATTTTTATTCTGAATGATCAGATTCGCAGCTTACTCTGCGATGTCACCATACATGAAGTACCAGTAACCATAAGCGGAATGCCAGATACCGGTGATCTTCTCGCTCTGCAGCCAGAAGTCATTGTAGTAAGCAACAGGAATGCAGCCTACCTGCTCCATCAGAACATCCTCAGCCTGATGAAGAGCTGCGGAACGCTCAGCGGTATCCATGGTGGAAGCTGCCTTCTCCATAGCTGCATCGAAGTCAGCGTTGGAGAACTTACCATCGTTGTTACCGTTGCCGGTGCAGAACATGTCTAACATATTGGAAGGATCGCTGTAATCTCCTACCCATCCGTTACGTGCTACCATGTACTCACCGTTACGTCTCATCGGAGTGAAGCTGGACCACTCAACGATATTTACTTCTACGTTAATACCAAGCTCGCCCCATGCCTGCTGTAAGTACTCAGCAACAGTCTTGTGGTAACCTGCATCATTGGTAGTATAGGTGATGGTAGGAAGTCCTTCACCATTAGGGTAGCCGGCATCAGCTAAGAGCTGCTTAGCTTCCTCAAGGTTAGCCTCGAAATCATCGGAGATATAGCCCTGACCACCGTTAGCATTTGCATTGAAGGAGCTGCCGTCGGTATCTACCCAGCCCTCACCTACGAGGTTGTATGCGGGAGAGTAGGTTCCCTGCATCAGGGTATTTGCTACATAATCACGATCAATTGCCAGGCTCAGAGCCTTACGAACATTTACATCTGCGAATGCAGGATCTTCCAGGTTCATGGACAGATAGTAAGTTCCCAGGTTAGGCTCTACATGGAACTCGGGGTTGCCCTGTAAGCTGGGGATTTCCTGGGTAGGAACATCCTTGATGAGCAGTACATCACCGGACTGGTATGCAGTATAAGCTGCATTGGAATCCTCCATCAGTACGAATTTGATGCTGCCAAGCTTGATCGCATCTGCATTCCAGTAGTTAGGGTTCTTGGACATAGTAATGTGAGAACCGGGTACCCACTCGGTAATGTAGAAAGGTCCGTTGGAGATATAGGTCTCAGCTGCGGTAGCCCATGCATCGCCGTTAGCCTCTACGGTTGCCTGCTGAACAGGGCTCAGGGTAGCGAATGCTGCCAGAGACTCGAAGTAAGGGCAGGGATTGGAAAGCTCTACAACGAAGGTCTTAGCATCGGGAGCGGATACTGCCAGAGCATCCAGATCACCTGCCTGTGCCTCGTCAAAGCCCTTAACCATACCCAGAACAGTCTCAGCATAAGGAGCTGCTACTACGGGATCGCATACACGCTTCCAGCTGTATACGAAATCGTCTGCGGTCAGATCACTGCCGTCAGACCACTTTAATCCATCACGAAGATGGAAAGTCCAGGTAAGACCATCCTCAGATACTTCCCAGGTCTCAGCCTGTCCGGGAGCTATCTTACCATCCTGGTCAATCGTCAGAAGACACTCAAAAGAGTGAAGCAGCATATTACCGCCATCTACTGCACTGTTCAGTGCGGGATCGATGGTCTCGGGATCGGAACCGATCTGAACGGTAAGCTGTTTGCCTTCGGTACTAACTTCAGTTGCTGCTGCATCGGTCTTGGTGCTGTCAGTTGCACTGGCACTGCCGGTTGCAGAAGAACCATTGTCGCTGCTGCCGCATGCTGCCAGAGAACCTACCAGCATTGCTGCGGTGAGCAGCATAGCTAACTTCTTTTTCATAAAGTTATCCTCCTCTTTCTTTTCATACAAAAGCACTATGCTTTGTATAACTTTATATTAAACAGCTAAATTGCTCAGCTGTCAATACCTAATTTCAAGCATTGATCTTTTCCACATGGTGGCAAGCCACGTAGTGGCCCTTTTCCACTTCTCTCCATTCGGGTTCCTTCTGTGCACAACACTCATCCGCATAAGGACATCTGGTGCGGAAACGGCATCCGGTAGGAGGATTTAAGGGGCTGGGTACATCTCCCTGCAGAACAATACGTTTACTTGCTCTTGCCTTGATGGGATCTGCAATGGGGATTGCAGAGATCAGGCTCTTGGTATAAGGATGCAGGCTTCGTGCTACCAGCTCGTAGCTGTCTGCCAGTTCTACCATTTTGCCCAGGTACATAACACCGATACGGTCGGAGATATGTTTTACGACAGAGAGGTCATGTGCGATAAACAGATAGGTCAGTCCCATCTGCTCCTGCAGCTCCTCGAACATATTCACCACCTGTGCCTGGATCGATACATCCAGTGCGGAGATCGGCTCATCGCAGACGATGAACTGAGGGTTCACTGCCAGTGCTCTCGCAATGCCGACACGCTGACGCTGTCCGCCGGAGAATTCATGAGGATATCTGTTCGCATGCTCAGAGTTCAGTCCGACCTTCTCCAGCATGGATATGATCATATCATGACGTTCCTTCTTATTGGCAGCCAGCTTATGAATATCTATGGCTTCCCCTACGATATCTCCTACGGTCATTCTGGGATCCAGACTTGCATAAGGATCCTGGAATACCATCTGCATCTTCTGTCGATAAGGCAGCATATCCGCCTTTACTTTATTTTCAACATCCAGGATCACATTGCCGTCAAATGTGATCTTGCCGCCGGTGGGCTCATATAATCGTAAGATAGAACGTCCGGTGGTGGTCTTGCCACAGCCGCTCTCTCCTACCAGTCCGAGAGTCTCACCTTTATTCACAAAAAAGCTGACATCATCCACGGCCTTCACGAACTTACGGTTTTTACCCATGCCGCCTGCGGGGAAGTATTGCTTCAAATGTTCAACCTGAAGTAACTTATCACTCATTGGTATTTCCTCCCTCCATCTCAGCTTTCTGGTTCATAAAGCAGTGTGCATAATGCGTCTCGCTGAAATCCGTTCTGGGAGGATTCTCTCTCAGGCAGATCTTCATGCAGTTCTTACAGCGGGGGGCGAATTCACATCCTTCGGGAGGATTCAGAAGATCCACCGGGTTACCCTCGATGGGGATCAGCTTCTCATGCTTCGTGCTGTCCAGACGGGGGATACTCTCCAACAAGCCCTTGGTATATTCATGCTTCGGATGGTAGAAGATCTCGTCGCAGGTACCGGTCTCCACGATACGGCCGGCATACATGACTGCAATACGGTCACACATGCTCGCCACAATACCCAGGTCATGGGTGATCATGATGATCGCCATGCCCAGCTTGTCCTTCAGCTCCATCATCAGTTCCAGGATCTGCGCCTGAATCGTAACATCCAGCGCAGTTGTCGGCTCATCGCAGATGAGGATCTTCGGACGGCAGGAAAGTGCAATCGCGATAACGATACGCTGTCTCATACCGCCGGAATACTGGAACGGATAATCATCGAAACGCTGCTCTGCGTTCGGAATACCAACCTTTTCCATCAGCTCAAGCGCCTGTGCTCTCGCTTCCACCTCGCTGACATCCTGATGTTTCATAATAACAGAAGTGATCTGTTTTCCGATCGTGATGATCGGGTTCAGGGAAGTCATCGGGTCCTGGAATACGGTTGCAATTTTCTTACCACGGATCTGGCCCCAGTCATTCGGGTCCTGGATTTTTGCCAGGTTGATGATGCAGGTTCCGTGGAGCTGCTCCGGTGTCTCATCCAGATAGCGTACGCGGAAGGTAGCCTGGTCAAAAACGCCGTTTCGCTTCTGCTCATCGTTCAGATCCACACCGCGCTCCATTGCAGCTTTGAATGCCTCGTGCAGCTTTTTGATCATGCGGACTTTTTTGCGCAGTTTGTAACGTCCAACAGAAAGATAGATCTCTTTGGCAAGAATCTCATTTCTCTTTCTTGTCTCGTCCGTAATTTCTTTTGCTGTCAGGCCGGCATACTCTTTTTTGTACTCTGCCATCTTTGCATCATACGCCTGATTGTAGGCCGTATCGTTCATGGCAGCCTGTTTGTGTGCCTTGATTTTTTCTTCTTTTGCTTTCTGCAGAGCCTTAATCTCTCCATCCAGTCTGGAAATCTCGGCAGATGTCTCTTTGATTTTCGCTTTTTCTTTGGAAGTATCGAGTGTCTGCTTATAGTTGAAAAGTTCGGTTCTCTTTATTACAAGTTCCTTGATTTCAGCATCTGCTTTCTCACGCTCTTCCTCGCTCAGCGTCATTTTTTCTTCTTTTTCCTGCTCCAGCGCCTTCATTTTCAGGAATACTTCTGAACCATATTCCAGTTTGGAATACTCATTCAGTTTTTCCCAGGTGGATGCGATGGTCTTTTTCGCATAAGAGTTCAGCGGCACAACGGTATCGCTCAGCTCGGCATCGTTGAAAATGATATCTCCCTGGTCAATGAAGCCGTTGCTGTCCAGCATGCCCGCAAACGCTTTTGTGAATACGGATTTACCGGCACCGGACTCTCCTACGATAGCAATGGACTCATTCTCGTAAATATCCAGCGTTACGCCCCGGATTGCCGTCAGGATACGGCCGCGGACACGGAATTTTACCTGTAAGTCCTTAATCGATAATAATACTTTTTTATCTTCCATGCGGCTTTCCTTCCTACATATGTGTTCTCGGGTCGGACGCATCTCCAAGGTTCTGTCCAACTACATACAATACTACGGTGATGATTGAAGCGACAACAACCGGACTCCAGAACTCGAATCCCCATCCCGGTGTCAGCATGGCACCCTCAGCCTCATAGATCAGTCTTCCCAGAGACATGTCAGAAAGTCCCATACCGATGTAAGCCAGGAACACTTCATAAGAGATGTAGGACGGAATCTCAGTTGCCGCCAGAGTAACAATGACAGATGTCATAAACGGGAGAATATTCTTCATCGCAATGCGGAAAATCGAGGTTCCGAGACATTTTGATGCCAGATTATACTCTCTGTCACGGATGATAACGACCTGCGTACGGATAAAGTACGCGATGGCGAGCCATCCGGTAACGGTCAGTGCAAATACCATAGTCCAGAAGCTCGGAGAAAAGATAAGCACCAGGACGGAGATCAGAAGTACATACGGAATATTTCCGATGATGTTGTAAACCTCCATCATGAAGACATCAACCTTCTTCGAAAATCCCCAGACAGATCCGACAATCACACCAATCGAAAGGTTGATGAGCGCACAGATAAATGCCAGGGAAACTGAAATTCTGGAACCAAACCAGACAGCATCAAAGGTCGACTGTCCGGAAGCACCGGATCCTAAAATCCAGTGAATATTGAATCCAAGCTGCTGCAATGCTTTGCCTGGAGACAGATGTTTTGTCGCGCCGTTCATCAGATTGGCGAAACGGTCGTACTCCACAAAGAGCGGATACACATACGTCATCAGCAGAATCACACCCAGGAGGCAAAGTACGGCAATATTGATTTTTTTCTTAAAAAATACGCGGAACACGGAATGCCAGTAGGAATATCTCGGAGCCGTAATTTTCTCAGACTCCAGAGAGCTGTTATCTACAGGAGAAAACAGTTCTTCCTCAGACAGACCGAATTTATCTAAATCATAATTCATAAGTCCCTACCTGTCTTTCGTTGAGAATGAGATTCGAGGATCCACCATGGACATCAAAACGTCGCCCAGGATGATGGAAATCACGGAGAGCACTGCGTAGAACAGTGTAACACCTACGATAACACCATTATCATATTTGCTGATTGCTTCGGTCAGCAGATTACCGGCACCAGGTACTACGTACACACGCTCGGTGATGATGGCGCCGGTCAGTGCGAACAGTACGCTCGCCGGAACACCCTGTACGATCGGAATCGCTGCGTTCTTCAAAATGTGTTTCGTAAAGATTTCTCCCTCTGTCAGTCCACCGGATCTTGCGAATTTTACGTAATCGGAGTTCATCTGGTCGATCATGTATCGACGCAGCCATTTCATCAGGTTTGCCACCTGCGGCAGTGCCAGAGAAACGATCGGCAGAATATACATCAGCTTGCTCTTCGAATCCATGTCAAAGGTGGTTGGCAGACCCATTTTTCCTCCGATTGCCTTAAACAGGAAGATATAGGCCAGTGAAGGTACTGCTATAATGAATACAATATAGATGGTTCCAAGCTGGTCAACCAGTTTGTCTTTCTTTCTCGCCATCAGAATGCCAAGCGGCACTGCGATGAGATAGGAAAGAATCACGGCAATGATACCGATCACAAAGGAATAGCCGATTTTTGATTTACCACTCTTAACTGTATCCACGTTGGTATAGTCATCTGTGAACCGATCGGAATGAACAGCGCTTGCATCCTGAGATTCGCTCATATACGTTGCGCTGTGCAGATCGTCTGCACTGTATTCCACCAGACCGCTTGGGTAGGTAATCTCCGATTTTACGTAGGATCCCTGCGCGCGGGTCATGGTCAGTGCTACATCCACACCCTCATTTACGGAATAGGACTTTCCTAAATTTATGGTGATTATATTCTGATGGAAATATGGGAATTTTGAGTCAAAGTACATCAGGTACTTGTGTGTTGTGCCATTTCCCATGATGGCCGGTGAAAATTTCTTTCCCCCATATACCGGATCGTGTAAGGTAAATGTAATCCCCCTCTTACCTTCTACCTTTGCAGCATCGTGAATGCTGTCGATGTCAATCAAACCGGAAAAATATTTTCCGAGACGTGTTGCAAGCGGAATATCCCTGTATGCAAACAGCTGCTGCTGTCCGCCGTTGGCATATTTTTTCTTACCCATCATGATCGCATCGTATCTTCTTACGGTGTAACCTTTTGCTTTATAATAAGCTGTAAATTCCTTTACATATTCAGATACCAGTTCTGAATCCTGGTCTTTCGTTCTTCCGAATGCTACTGCTTTGGATCTCGTATCCTCGTCAATTTCGCCTTTTGCTTTGAGAGCGTTCAAATAATCTGCATAGGTTACATAATCAAGATATCCGTATGTCTCCCACTTCTGATATTTGTACACCTTTTTCTGGTTATTGCTCTGATGGGAATAGGTGGTATCCTGTGCGAAAATCAGATTTCGGTCCATCAGAGAATAGATCATAGTCATAACGCATCCAACGACGATTACTACGGAAACAAGGCCATGCAACAAACGCTTAAAAAGATATTTTGTCATATTCTCTCATTCCTTAACACAATATGACAGGGGAATGGCTTTTTTTGTCCCCATCCCCCTGCCGGTTTATTCATTGGCTTTCAACTGTTCTGGTCTTTCCAATTTTACCTTTTCCAAAATTAGAAGATACCGAAACATTTGGTCATGTATCCTTCGTAGTCCGGAAGCATGGTATCCAGATAAGAGCACGGATCACCAAAGTCCGGACCCCATCCGGAGACATCATATACGTCGTAGTTTTGTTCATAACCATAGTTTACATAGTATCCTGCATAGTACCATCCATCCAGGTCTACGGCATCAACCAGATTGATCACAACTTTTCCGCCAAGGGCAGCCTCTACTGATTTCTTGTAGGAGTTTGCTTTGTTGGTGTAAACTTCTACTGCAGACGGATATGGATACTCAATCTGGATCGGGTTGCTCTCATCGATGGTGATACCGTCTTCTGCGAGCTCCTCGATTGCGGTATTCAGTTCTTCTACTGCGTTTTCCGGATTGTACCATCCATCAAAACCATCGCTGGTCTTGTTTTCGGCATCCCATACTTTGATCTTCACGCCGTCGGCGTCGATCTGTTTCTGTACGATTTCACCATAGTAGGTGCCTGCCGGGAAGGTTGTGTCGGTTCCGTTGATCTGAATGGTAGTGTCTTTTGACAGGCTTACGAAATATCCCGGGGTAAAGGTATTTCTAAGGGAAGTATACTTCAGATCCTCGCCAACCTGCTGTGCATTGTAAGCGCCACGATCTGCTGCAAAGCTGATCGCTCTTCTGAAGTGAACGTTCTGCAGTGCTTTGTTTGTTCTCTGGATTTCTTCGTCAGACTTTGTACTCTTTGCTGTTGTTCCGTCGTTGGCATTTGCAGTCGCAGTACGGTTGATATTGTAGAATCCCATGAAGGAAGTAGCGTCGGTATCTGAAACTACTGCGTACTGGTCGTACAGACCTTCGGATTTTGCTGTCTCCATAGTGGAGGTGTTCAGGTTTACATAGTCAACGGTACCTGCTTTTGCATCTGTGTACATTTTGGTAACATCAGACTGGTCATTGAACAGCCAGGTCAGGGTTTTAATGTTTACGTTGTCTTTGTTCCAGTAAGAATCGCTCAGTTTAAATACGATGGTATTTTTCGCTGTAGCGTTGGTTACCAGGTACGGGCCGCAGTATGCGATCGAGTTGGAATCTTTTCCGTACTGATAATCTGCTGCGGAGGAATCGTACTCAGCACCGAATTTACCACCCTGGGACTGATAGTAGCTTCTGCTCATCGGCATGAAGATGGTGTAGCCAAGCATGGTCATGAAGTAGCTGCATGGCTCTTCCAGTGTGTACTCTACGGTATAGTCATCAACAGCTTTTACACCAACCTCGTCAAAATCGGTAACTTCACCGCTGATGTACTGGGATACGTTTTTGATCACGCCCTGTACCAGGTATTCCAGACCGCCCTGTGCATCACACATGTGCTGCATTCCGGCCACGAAGTCATCTGCTTTTACAGTATCCACTTCACGTCCCTGGGAATCGGTCCATTTTACATCTTTACGAAGGTGGAAGGTATAGGTCAGTCCGTCATCGGATACTTCATAGGATTCTGCCAGTGCCGGCTGCAGAGTTCCCTCTACGTCGTACTCCATCAGGCCATCGTAAGTATTGATGATCGCATCATTATCTGCCGCACGGGAAGTTGCAAGTCCGTCCCATGTTACCGGATCGCTCGCATACGGCATGGAGAAGCTGTCTTTTAAGGTGTAACCTTTTCCTGCCAGATATTCTTTTACCCAGCTCTCATAGGTTCCTGTTCCTTTAAGCTCATCCCATTTTGCTCTCATTTCGTTGTAATCTTCTGCCTTGATAAAGTCAGTTGTTACAACATACTGATGATAACGGTCGTTATCGCTTCCCCAAAGGGTATAGTCCTTGGTGCGCGGAGCCATTCTGTACATCGCGTACATACCACCTCTTGAGGTGAGCGGGTACATCATGGCAGACTCCATCAGTTTTCCCTCGGCAACTGCCATCAGGGCATATCTCTCATCCACCGTTTCTGCTTCCTTTGCAGTAGCAAGTGCATCGTTGAAATCTCCCAGTGCCTCATTGTAGAGCTCTGTGCTGGTCTCGTCGTATCCCTCTGGCATTTCGGATTCCTCTGCCTCGGCTTCACTCTCACTGCTTGCAGATGCGCTTGCATCGCTTTCGGAAGATGCGCTGCTGCTTACGCTTACACTCTCATCCGCCGGATCAGAACTTCCGCTGCCGGAATTTCCGCAGGCAACCAGGCTTGCAGTCATACTCATAACAAGTAATGCGCTTACAATTTTTCTTTTCATAATTCTTCCTAACTCCTTTCATGGATTCGCGTTGTTTTTGCATCATCCGGACATTTGCCGGAACGGCTTCGCCATTCCACCGTTTTTCATTTTGGCACTTTACCACATTAAAACGAAGAGTACAAAAAGGAGATGCGTCCAACAAGATTTGTTTTCTTCATCCCTCATGCCCGTACATTTGTCCGTTTGTCCAAAAACAACTGGGTTCATTATAACCAGAACTCGCTCCATTTGTCAATATCCGATGCAGGGGAAAAGTGTATAAACTGCATTTAAAGTAATCAAAATCCTCTATTTTTCTCTTTTTGGGTATTGTTCTGATGCCGTTTTTCTATTTTCCTGTATTCTTCGGTTTTATAATAAAAAAAAGATTACACAAATAATTGTTTCTTTCCATTTGCGTTCTGCAGTACTGCCTTTTTATTTCTGAAAAATGTGTTTCTTCTTATCAAATGCGTTTTACTTTTTGTCTTCGACAGTCTCCGGACTATTGACAGCAAAAAAAAATCCTGCTAATATTAATTTTAATAAGGAACCAGTGCAGTACACGGAAAACAGGCACCGCACGCGGCGTCTCTGATATCCTTGTCGGATACAGCAGACGCTTTTTTGCTTTCCTGTGTATCATCACTTCTGCATCCGTATCCGCACGAAAAGAAAAAAGGAGACTTCTTTTATGTATCTTTATAATTCTGCAACCCATAAAAAAGCTGAATTCCAGACACACACACCGGGCCGTGTAGAAATGTACACCTGCGGACCTACCGTTTATCATTTTGCGCACATCGGAAACCTGCGCAGTTATATTATGGAGGACGTTCTTGTCCGCTTCGTTGCCTGTATTGTCACAATCCGGATACCTGGGAGCTGAAAAAGGGAGACCTTTACCGTGCGGACGAGCTTCTTGAAAAGGCACTCCGCTATGAAGGCTACAACGTCAACCGTGTCATGAACATTACCGACGTCGGCCATTTAAGCTCCGATGCGGACACCGGTGAGGACAAGATGGTCAAAGGTGCCAAGCGCGAGCATAAAACAGTCATGGAAATCGCACAGTATTACACCGATGCATTCTTTGCGGATTGCAAAAAGCTGAATATCAAGCGCCCGGATGTCGTACAGCCGGCGACCGGATGCATTGACGAATATATTAAAATCATTGAAAAACTGATGGACACCGGCTACGCTTACTTTGCCGGCGGAAATGTTTACTTTGACACCAGCCGTCTTGACCACTACTATGTATTCAACGACCACGATGAGGATGATCTTGCCGTTGGTGTCCGCGAGGGCGTAGAGGAAGATACCAACAAACGCAACAAAAACGATTTCGTTCTCTGGTTTACCAAATCAAAATTCGAGAACCAGGCGCTCAAATGGGACTCTCCATGGGGCATCGGTTATCCGGGATGGCACATTGAGTGCTCCGGTATCTCCATGAAGTACAACGGAGAATACCTCGACCTGCACTGCGGCGGCGTGGACAATGCCTTCCCGCACCACACCAACGAGATTGCGCAGTCCGAAAGCTACCTTGGCCATGCATGGTGCCCGCAGTGGTTCCATGTACATCACCTGAATACCTCGACCGGAAAAATGTCGAAATCAAAAGGTGAGTTCCTGACGGTTTCTCTTCTGGAAGAAAAAGGCTACGATCCGCTTATCTACCGTTTCTTCTGCCTGCAGTCCCATTACCGCAAGGCGCTTGTGTTTACCTGGGAGAACCTGGACAACGCAAAAATCGCCTACGACAAGCTGATCGCCCGTATCGCCGCTTTAAATCCGGAGAACGGATCCGTCGATGAAGCTTCCATGAGTGTTTTAAAAGAAAAATTCCAGAAAGCACTCGACGCTGACCTCAATACTTCGCTTGCCATCACAACGCTGTATGATGTCTTAAAGGCAGACATGAACGACGCAACGAAACTGGCACTTCTCGACAATTTCGATCAGGTGCTCGGTCTTGCCCTTCTCTCCCATGCAGAAGCAAAGAGAAAAGAGGCCGCAAAGACAACTTCCGCTTCCACTGCATCCGGTTATCAGATTACCGGCGAGGGAGATCCGGAGATTGATGCGCTCATTTTAAAACGATATGAAGCAAAGAAAGCCAAAAACTTTGCGGACGCAGATAAGATCCGTGACGATCTGAAAGCACAGGGCATTGAAGTTGCCGATGTACGCGGCGGAGCCGTCTGGAAACGAATCTGAAAATCTTTTCGTAACCATACATTACAGGCAAAGAGAACTGTCCCAGGGCAGTTCTCTTTTTTGTGCCGTTCTTTACTCAAAGGAAGTCAAACAGCAGTAACTTCTGCCGTTCTTGACAGGAAAAGGCGGTACCCCTGTTTTCGGGCACCGCCTTTTCCTGTCACTTTTGGATTTTCTTTGATTCTCTTTATTGAATGATACGAACCTTTAATACACCATCAACTGCTTCGAGGGCCTTTACCATCTCCTCGGTTGCTTCGCTTTCCAGATCCATCATCGTGTAAGCGTAATCGCCTTTACCTTTGTTTGTCATATCGCTGATGTTGACACCTGCATTACCCATAACGGTGGTGAATGCTCCCAGCATACCAGGGATATTCTTGTGGCAGATCGTCACACGGCCTGCGCCTGTGCATACACCCATGCTGCAATTCGGGAAGTTGACGGAGTTTTTGATGTTTCCGTTCTCAAGGAAATCACGGATTTCCTTGACTGCCATCACAGCACAATTGTCCTCGGATTCTTTGGTGGAGGCTCCAAGGTGCGGGGTAACGATCGTTCCCTCTGCACCGACTACCTTCGGATTTGCAAAGTCGGTCACATATTTCTTCATTTTTCCGGCCTTTAAAGCCGCGAGAACAGCATCCTCGTCAACGAGAAGGTCTCTTGCATAGTTCAGAAGAACGACGCCGTCTTTCATCTCATCGATCGCTGCCTTGTTAATCATACCTTTTGTGCTGTCCATCAGCGGAACATGGATGGTGATATAATCGCAGGTACGGTAGATATCTTCCACGTTCTGGATATGATGAATGTCACGGGACAGATTCCATGCCGCATCGACAGAAATGTACGGATCGTATCCGTATACTTCCATGCCAAGATGGGTTGCTGCATTTGCTACAAGCTGACCGATCGCGCCAAGTCCGATGATACCGAGCTTCTTTCCGCTGATCTCACAGCCGGCAAATTTCTTTTTCTGTTTTTCTGCTGTCTTTGCAATGTCGCCGTCTTCTTTGTCGCTCTTCACCCACTCAATACCGCCTGCAATATCGCGGGATGCAAGCAGCATGCCGGCAAGCACCAGCTCTTTGACGCCATTTGCATTGGCTCCCGGTGTGTTGAATACAACGATACCCTGCTCTGCGCAGTCGGCAAGCGGAATGTTGTTGACACCGGCTCCTGCTCTTGCTACGGCAAGGAGGCTCTTCGGCAACTCCATGCCGTGCATGGCTGCACTTCTGACGAGAACCGCATCGGCTCCCTCCAGGCTCTCGGTCTGCTGATAGTTTTCATTAAAGTTTGCAAGGCCTACGCCTGCAATCGGATTTAAGCAATGATACTGAAACATTAGAGATTTTCCTCCTCGAACTTTTTCATGAAGGCAACAAGTGTCTCAACGCCTTCTTTTGGCATTGCATTGTAGATGCTTGCACGCATACCACCGACGGTACGATGGCCTTTCAGGTTTTCAAGTCCGGCTTCCTTGGACTCTTTGACGAATTTGGCATCCAGATCTGCATTTCCGGTGATAAACGGAACGTTCATCAGAGAACGGTCTTCCGGTACAACGGTTCCTTTGAAGAGCTTGCTCTGATCCAGGAAATCATACAGCAGTTTTGCTTTTTCTTCGTTGCGCTGTTTCATGACTTCCAGTCCGCCCATTTTCTTCAGCCATTTGAACACTTTGCCGCACATGTAGATGCAGTAGCAGTTCGGCGTGTTATACAGAGAGCCTGCGTCTGCATGCGTTTTGAATTTCATCATGGTCGGTGTTCCCGGCAGGACATCGTCGGTAATCAGATCGTCACGGACAATGGAGATGACCATTCCGGCAGGTCCGATGTTTTTCTGGACACCGCCGTAGATGATGCCGTAATCAGAGACATTGACAGGTTCGGAGAGGAAACAGGAGGAGACGTCTGCCACCAGGGTTTTGCCCTTGGTATTCGGCAGTTTTTTGTATTTGGTTCCGTAAATGGTGTTGTTTTCACAGATATAAACATAATCGGCATCCGGGCTGATCGGAAGATCGCTGCAGTCCGGGATGTAGGAAAATGTTTTATCCTCAGAGGAGGCAATTTTGTTTGCCTTTCCGTATTTCTGTGCTTCTGCGTATGCTTTCTTTGCCCACTGGCCTGTTACGATGTAATCTGCGACACCGTTTTTCATCAGGTTCATCGGGATCATGGAAAACTGCAGCGATGCACCGCCCTGGAGAAACAGGACTTTGTAATTTGACGGGATTCCCATCAGATCGCGAAGGTCTGCTTCTGCCTCATCGATAATATTCTGGAATACTTTGGAACGGTGGCTCATCTCCATGACGGACATGCCGCATCCGCGGTAATCCAGCATTTCCTCCTGGGCTTCTTTCAACACTTCCTCTGGCAGAACCGCCGGTCCTGCGGAAAAATTATAGACTCTGCTCATTTTTTTGTCCTCCTGTTTCTCTTACTGCTTTATATTACTTGGAAACCACCGTTTCTATACCGGTGGTTTCCATTGTAATCTTATGTATTTCCTTTACATCTTTTCTTACAAGTCTGCAATTCATATGGTAATACGGTATTGCTTTACCACGTTGAAACTATGATACCTCTTTGTTAGAAATATGTCAATTCTTTTCTTGTTCCTTTTTTGCCAGATCCTCTGCATCGAAGACATCCTCGATCGGTGCTCCGGCCGGAACCATCGGGAATACCTTCTCATCACAGTCAATCCACACATCGATCAGCGCCGGCTTTCCGCTCTCGATTGCTGCACGGATCGCCGGACCCATCTCCTCTTTTTTTGTCACACGGATTCCCTTTACACCGAGCGCCTCGGCAACCTTCACAAAGTCTGCCTGATCCTGCAGAACCGTGTTGGAATACCGCTTTCCGTAGAACAGAGTCTGCCACTGGCGCACCATACCCAGAACATGGTTGTTGATGACCACTTCAATCACCGGAATATTGTATCTGGCAGCGGTGGCGATTTCGTTC
>OHRB01000750.1_pt1 | contig 15099 bp, 12 predicted proteins | sample 1578381 | NCBI WGS metagenome assembly OHRB01 (sample SAMEA3879566, study PRJEB24766) | human gut metagenome | biome: human-associated habitat; feature: feces | place: USA | collected 1985/1987
TGATGGGCGCTGAGATCTACCTGTACCTGGAGTACAAGGGCAACAAGATGACCGCCCGTGTCGCTCCCACCTCCAAGGCACGCAACGGAGACACCGTCCGCGTTGCATTTGATCCGCACAAGGTCCACGTCTTTGATGTCGAGACCGAGCAGACCATCCTGAACTAAGTTCTCCAGGGATCATCTTTTGATCCTCCTAATAAGCAAAAGCCGCCGGGAAGCGATTTCCGGCGGCTTTTGTCTAAAAGAACACACATTGGAACATTATAAGGGAGATTTCACCATGGAACACATGATGCTTCTGGTCACCTACCGTATGCTCCCCGGCCAGCGGGACGCTTTTCTGCAGGAGGTCGCCGCTGCCGGCATTCTGGCAAAGGTCCAGCAGGAGGACGGTTTTGAGCGCTACGATTACTACCTGAGCGCCGCCGACCCGGACGAGCTGCTCATCGTTGAGGAGTGGGACTCCGAAGCCCAGCAGCAGGCCCACGTGAACACCGACCACATGGCCCAGCTCCGCGCCATCAAGGAGAAGTATGTCGCTTCCACCGCGATGCAGCGCATTGCCAAAGCCGACTGAGCACGAGAGGATAGAAAAGCACCCGCGGCCTGCTGGCTGCGGGTGCTTTTTTCAAAGGAGAGAACGGAATGCTCAGCCCTTGACACCGCCCAGTGCAACACCACGGACGATGAACTTGGACAGCAGCAGATAAACAATGATCACGGGCAGGATGGCAATGGCCACCAGCATATAGACCTTGCCCATATCGAACTTGAGGAAGTCGGCACTGCGGAGCTGTGCAATGAGGATGGGCAGGGTCTTTTTGTCTGCCGTATCCAGCACCAGTGCGGGGATGAAGTAGTTGTTCCAGCTGGACACAAAGGAGAAGATGGCCTGCACCGCCAGAGCGGGCTTCATAATGGGAAGCACGATATGGTTGAAGGTGTAGAACTCCCCTGCGCCATCAATGCGGGCGGCTTCCACGATCTCCATGGGCAGGCTGGCATCCAGATACTGCTTCATAAAGAAGAACACCGCCGGGGCCGCAATGCTGGGGATGATGAGGGGAATGAAGCTGTTCTTCAGGCCCATCTTTGTGATGAGCTGCAGGAAGCCCAGCGCCGAGACCTGGGTCGGCATGGTCATAATGAGCAGGATGATGGCAAACGCCGCCTTTTTGAACCGGAAGTTATAGGCGTAGATGCCGTAGGCTGTCAGGGCCGAAAAATAGACGCTGAGGGCAGCCGAGCAGCCGGACACAATCAGGCTGTTCCGCACACCGGTCAGCACCGGGATGTTGGCATCCGACAGCACGTTTTTCAGGTTGGTCATCAAGGATCTGCCCGGCAGAAAGGAAAAGCCCTTCTGGATCTCAAAATGGGTACGGGTGGAATTGATGACCAGCACATAGAAGAAGAACAGGCATAAAAAGCTCAACAGCACCAGCGCCGCATAGCACACCGTGCGGCGGGCCGCAAGGGTCGCTTTTTCGGATCTTGTCTTGACTGCGTGTGACATTATGCTTTTCCTCCCTTCACCTGTTTGGCCGCCTGCCTGCGGGCCTTGCGCTCGGCCTTGCTCAGGCCGTCGTCCTCCTTGGTCAGGGCCATGTAAACGATCACGCAGAGCACTGCGCACACCAGGAACAGCACCACCGAGACCGCGCCGGCCATGCCGTAGTTCTTGCTGAACAGGTGGTTGTTCAGGTACATGATCATGGTGGTGGAGGTTCGGTCGGGGCCGCCCTTGCCGTTGGTCAGGATCTGCGGCACATCGAACATCTGCAATCCGCCGATCATCGAGGTGATCATGACGTAAACGAGGATGGGGCGGATGAGCGGGATGGTGATCTTCCAGAACATCTGGTTCGGGGTGCAGCCGTCCAGCTCCGCTGCCTCATACAGGGTGGGGTCCACGCCCATGATGGCCGCCATCAGCATGATGGTCGTATTGCCGAACCACATCAGGAAGTTCATCAGGCCGATGAGGCCGCGGTTGCCCCAGACACTGTTCAGGAAGCTGAAGGGCTCCTTGAGGATGCCCATGCCCACCAGTGCAGCGTTCACGGGGCCGTTATCCGAGAACAGGGCAAAGAACAGCATGGCGAACGCCGAAGCCATAATGAGGTTGGGCATGTAGATGACTGTCTTGAAGAAGGTCTGGCCCTTCAGCTTCAAGCGCAGGTCGGTGAACCAGGCCGCCAGCAGCAGCGAGATGGCGATCTGCGGGATGAAACCGATGATCCAGAGCAGCAACGTGTTGCCAAAGTATTTGGGCAGGTCGGTTGCAAACAGGGTGATGTAGTTCTTCAGGCCCACAAAGGTGGGGCCGATGATCTTCAGGCCGCTGCGGTAATATTCAAAAAAGCTGTAATAGATCGTAGACCCCAGTGGAATGAGCTGGAACAGCGCAAAGATGAGGAAGAACGGTGCAATGAAAATATAGCCCCACTTTGCATAGCTGATCGAGCCGTTCTTCTTTGGTTTTGCTCCCATAGTAACTGCCCTCCTGACGTACACTGCCCAAAGCAAAACGGGGCGGGCGGGATCAGCGTCCGGCCCGCCCCATTCAGATTCGGTTCAAAAGGTTTTCAGGTTCCGGCTGCGCTTATGCGGGCCAGACCACATCGGTCAGCTCGGGGTACTTTTCCTTGATGGCGGTCTCAAAGTTTGCCTTTGCGGTATCCTCGTCCACCGTGCCGGTAAAGTAATCCTTGAAGGCATTCTGGAGGCTCTCGTTCAGGCCCTGATCGTACGGGCCTGCGTTGGACATATCGATCTTCTTTGCAGCTTCTGCAAACAGGGCGATATGGTTCTGGCCGCCCAGGAAGTCGGAGGCATAATCGCTGTTTGCGATCTCTTCCATGGCCTTCTCGTTGTTGGTGTAATCCTGCGTATCCAGGGTGATCTGCTTCATAATGGCTTCGTCGCAGGTCAGCTTCTGCATCACGTCGCGGATGATATCGGTATTATCGGTACCAGCTGCCGCGCAGATCCAGGTGCCGCCCCAGTAATAGGGCTGAGGGCCTTCGCAGACTGCGTAATCGCCGTAGATGCCGTTGCCTACTTCTTCCTTGCCGCCCTCGGCCACAGGGGTCTCCAGAGAGTTGCCCAGCAGGGTGAAGTTGATGCCCCAGGTGGAGTAGAAGAAGCCGAAGACCTTGCCGTTGGGGCCCTGGTCGGAGGCCCACTGGCTGTCCCACAGGCTGGACTTGTTGTTGTAGCCCTTGTCGGTGTACTCCTTGGTCTGATCGACCCACTTCATAATGTTGGGGTCTACCTTGACGGTCGTGCCGTCCACCCAGGGAGCGCCCACGTTGTTGGAGAAGGTGCGGTAAGCATCATCGAAGCCGGACAGCATCTTGTAGCCCTTGGCATAGGCCTGTGCAGCCACCTCGTTGAACTTATCCCAATCGGACAGATGGCTCTGCACCTCGGTGGGATCATCGGTGCCCAGCACTTCCTTGGCGATGCTGCGGCGGTATGCGAACAGACCGGGGGTTGCCTGCCAGGTGGTGCCGCGCTGGCTGCCGTCCACGCTGACAATATCCTTGGTGTACTGGTACTGACCAGCCAGATCGGCATCGGTCAGGCCGATGTCTGCTTTGACATCCAGCGCGTAATCGGAATCCACATACTTCAATGCGTAGTCAGCCTCGATCAGGAAGATATCTACCTTGTCATCATCGGCGGCGGAGTCCTGATTCAGCAGGGCCTCATCCAGCTTATTCTGGTAGTTGTTGTTCTCGTTGGCGTTGATGGTCCACTTGACAACGGTGCCATCTTTCAGGGTGGTGGTGGATTTGTCCTCAGCGATGGAGGCGACCTCGGGGTAATAGTTATTGAAGCGGCCCTGGAACTCGTCGTTCCAGCACCAGATATTCAGCACCTTGCCCTGAGCTGCCGGAGCATCGGAAGCGGCGGAAGAGGCTGCGGCAGAGGATGCCGCGCCGGTAGAAGAAGAGGAGCCGCCGCATGCGCTCAGCGCTGCACTGATGGTAACTGCACCGGAAGCCAGCAGGAAATTACGACGCGAAATCTTTCTCATAATGAAAAACCTCCTTCAATGGTTTTCGTGAAAAAGCGTTTCAAATTCAAGGCTCCGGTTCGCCCGGAACCAAATCCAACCCATTCATTCGATGCTGCGCACCGAGCCGCCCTCCAGCAGTTTTCCTGTCACCGGGATCTGCTCGGCCAGCGTCACACGGGGGTGCTCGATCATCTGCACCAGCTTATCTGCTGCCATCCGGCCCAGCATTTTGGTGTTCTGCTGCCAGGTCACCAGCTGGGGTTTCATCACGCGGGAGAGGTAAATGCCGTCATATCCCATCACGGAAATATCCTCCGGGATGCTCAGGCCCGCTTCCTGCAGAGCGATGCAGCCGCCCATGGCCGAGAAATCATCGGGGAAGAGGATGCAGGTGGGCCGCTGGAGCAGTGCCAGCAGGGCCCGGGTCTCCTCGGCACAGCGGTCGGGATCGTGATACACACCGCTGCGCACATATTCTTCGGGGACCTGCAGCCCCAGCTCCACGCAGCTCTTGTAGAAGCCCGCCAGACGGTTCTCCGTCACCGCCGTGCGCTCGCCATGGATAAAGGCGATGCGGCGGTGGCCGTTGGCGTAGGCGTACCGCACCAGCGCCGAAAGCCCGTTGACATTATCGGAAAGGACCGCCATCCGGTTGTTGAACACATGGTCGATGGTCACCACCGGCACATCACTGTTGACCAGCTCCACCACCTGCGGATCGTTGAAATCCACGCAGGCAATCACCGCTCCATCCACGCCCCGGTAGTGGCAGTGCTCCAGATAGGTCATTGTTCTGCCGCCGAGGTTCCGGTTGACAAAGGTGATATCGTAGCCCAGCTTTTCTACCTGCACTTTGAAGCTGTCCAGCACCGCCGAGAAATACTCATGGGCCAGGCCGCTCTGCCGCTCGTCCACAAACAGAACGCCAAGGTTGTAGGTACGGTTGGTCTTCATCGCGCGGGCCGCCATATTGGGCACATAGCCCATCCGGCGGGCCGCCTCGCGGACACGGTCGCGGGTCGCAGCAGAGATGTCCGACTGGCCATTGAGCGCTTTGCTCACCGTTGCCACCGAGACACCGCATTCACGCGCCAGATCTTTTAAGGATGACATTTCGCCGCCCTCCCTCACAGGGACCCGCTCAGGGCTCCCGAGCGAATCCTAAATCGTTTTCGCAATTTCAATATAGCGCACTTTGCACTAAAAATCAAGCAGAAGAAGAAAAGTTTTATCCTAAAAGTCTGCATTTCAGCAGGTTGCGAGATTTCATTTCCTCAGAATTATGCAGTCTGTATCGTTTTCGTTACATTTCGTTACCGTTCGATAATTTTTTCGTTCCCATACCGGTTTCCACCCCTGAACCAGCCCGCTATACCCTTGTTGTATATTTCAGGTCCGCTCTTGATTTTTCCCGCAGGATAGACTATTCTTAGGGTGACAAGTGCCTTTCCCACCCTTGGGCCGCAAATCCTAAATCGTTTTCGCCATCAAATGATTTCAGCATTTCCGGTTTACCCTATAAGGAGGAACAAGGCTATGAGATTCGGACATTTTGATGATGCGCGCCGGGAATATGTGATCGACACGCCCCGCACTCCCCTGCCCTGGATCAACTATCTGGGCAGCGAGGACTTTTTCAGTCTGGTGTCCAACACCGGCGGCGGTTACAGCTTTTACCGGGATGCCCGGCTGCGGCGGCTGACCCGCTACCGCTACAACAATTCCCCGCTGGACATGGACGGCCACCGCATCTACATCAACGATGGCGGCACCATCTGGAACCCGGGCTGGCAGCCCGCCAAGACGGAACTGGACCGTTACACCTGCCGCCACGGTCTGGGCTACACGATCCTGCAGGGCGAAAAAAACGGCATTGCGGCCGCTCAGGAGTTGTTCGTGCCCCGGGGCGATGCCTGTGAGATCGACCGGCTGACGCTGGAAAACAAGACCGCTGCCCCCCGCACGCTGGACGTGTTCAGCTATGTGGAGTTCTGCCTGTGGGATGCCATGGACGACAGCTCCAATTTCCAGCGCAACTTTTCCACCGGCGAGGTGGAAGTGGTGGAAAGTGCCATCTATCATAAGACAGAGTACCGGGAGCGCCGGGATCACTACGCCGTGTTCTGGGCCAACGCCCCTGTTACCAGCTTCGACACCAGCCGGGATGCCTTCTGTGGCGTGTACGGCGGCCCCGCCGCACCGGAAGCGGTCAAAGCCGGTCACTGCTCGAACAGCATTGCCCACGGCTGGGCTCCGGTGGGTGCCCACCATTTCCATCTCACGCTGGCACCGGGCGAGAAAAAGAGCATCATCTTCGGGCTGGGCTACATTGAAAACCCGGTCCGGGAAAAATTCAGCGCTCCCGGCATCATCAACAAAGCCCGGGCCGAGGCCATGATGGCCCGCTATGCCACCGACGCACAGGTGGATGCCGCCCGCAGGGCACTGGCCGACTACTGGCAGGAGCTGCTCTCGGGCTGGCAGCTGACCTCCGGCGAGGAAAAGCTGGACCGGATGGTGAGCCTGTGGAACCAGTATCAGTGCATGGTCACCTTCAACATGAGCCGCAGTGCCAGCTATTACGAGAGCGGCATCGGCCGCGGCATGGGGTTCCGGGATTCCTGTCAGGATCTGCTGGGCTTCGTCCACATGATCCCTTCCCGCGCACGGGAACGCATTCTGGACATTGCTGCCACCCAGTTTGAGGACGGCAGTGCCTACCACCAGTACCAGCCCCTGACCAAAAAGGGCAACAGCGACGTGGGCAGCGGTTTCAACGATGACCCGCTCTGGCTCATTGCGTGCACCGCCGCCTATCTGCGGGAGACCGGTGACTGGTCGATCCTGGACGAGCCGGTTGCCTTTGACAACGACGTGACCAGAGCACAGCCCCTGATGGAGCATCTGCGCCGGAGCTTCCGCTACACCCATACCCATCTGGGCCCCCACGGCCTGCCCCTGATCGGCCGGGCCGACTGGAACGACTGCCTGAACCTGAACTGCTTCTCGGAGCACCCGGGCGAGAGCTTCCAGATCACCGGCCCCAGCGAGGGCCCTGTGGCTGAGAGCGTGTTCATTGCGGGCATGTTCGTGAAATATGGCCGCGAGTACGCCGAACTCTGTGACCACCTGCACCTCACCGAGGAGGCCGCCAGTGCCCGCACCGCCATTGACGCAGTAGAACAGGCCACCCTGACCGCCGGCTGGGACGGCGCATGGTTCCGCCGTGCCTACGATGCCTTTGGTGCCCCCGTGGGCAGCAGGGAATGCGACGAGGGGCAGATCTTCATCGAACCCCAGGGCATGTGCGTGATGGCCGGGATCGGCCGAGAGACCGGTCAGGCCGAAGCCGCACTGAAGAGCGTGGAGGAGCGGCTGGACACCCCGTACGGCGTGGTACTGCTCCAGCCCGCCTACACCACCTACCGGATCAATCTGGGCGAGATCTCCAGCTATCCTCCGGGCTACAAGGAGAACGCCGGTATCTTCTGCCACAACAACCCATGGATCAGCTGTGCTGAGACCGTGCTGGGCCACGGTGACCGGGCCTTTGCTGTCTACAAAAAGACCTGCCCGGCCTATATCGAGGACATCAGCGAGATCCACCGCACCGAGCCCTACGTTTACAGCCAGATGGTGGCAGGCCGCGATGCCCCCACCTTCGGCGAGGCCAAGAACAGCTGGCTGACCGGCACGGCGGCATGGACCTTCGTGAACGTGAGCCAGTACATTCTGGGCATCCAGCCCACTCTGGAGGGCCTGCGCATTGACCCCTGCATCCCCCACACGCTGGCAGGCTACACCGTCACCCGCCGTTACCGGGGTGCCGTGTACCACATCCGGGTGGAGAACCCCCATGCCGTGCAGAAGGGCGTGCAGAGCGTCACCGTGAACGGTGCTCCTATTGCAGGCACCCTCCTGCCGCTGGCAAAGGCCGGTGAAAGTGTAGAGGTCTCTGTCATTCTTGGATAACCCCCCTCACAGCAAAAAGACCGCCAAAGCAAGTAGAAACGCTTGCTCTGGCGGTCTTTTCAATACAGTTTTTTCAGTTCCAATTACAGCATCCTGGAAAGGAAAGCCTTCAGACGAGGATGCTTGGGGTTCGAGAAGAGCTCCTGCGGGGGCTCATCTTCCTGGATCCTGCCCTCATCGATGAAGATGACGCGGTTGGACACCTCGCGGGCGAAGCCCATCTCGTGGGTGACCACCAGCATGGTGATGCCGGTGTGGGCCAGCTCCTTCATCAGCTCCAGCACCTCGCCGACCATCTCAGGGTCAAGGGCGGAGGTAGGCTCGTCGAACAGGATGACATCCGGGTCCATGGCCAGAGCGCGGGCAATGGCAATGCGCTGCTGCTGGCCGCCGGAAAGGCTCTTGGGGAACACATTGGCTTTATCGGACAGGCCGACACGGGCCAGCAGCTCCTCGGCACGCTTGGAAGCCTCCTCCTTGCTCTTGAGCTTGAGCAGCTCCGGGGCCAGGCAGAGGTTCTGCTTGACGGTCAGGTGGGGGAAGAGGTTGAAGTGCTGGAACACCATGCCCATCTTCTGGCGCACGGCATCGATGTGGGCATCATCCACCTCGATGCCCTCAAACTTGATGGAGCCGCCGGTGGGGATCTCCAGCCGGTTCAGGCAGCGCAGGAAGGTAGATTTGCCGCAGCCGGAGGGGCCGATCAGGCAGACCACGTCGCCGCGGTAGATGTCGATGTCGATGCCCTTCAGGACATCGAGGGTGGGGGTGGGCTGCTTTGCGCCCTTCTTCTTGTCGCCGCCGTAGGTCTTGGTCAGACCGCGGACTTCCAGAATCTTATCGGTCACCTTGAGCCATCCTCCTCTCAAACTTCGCCAGCAGCCAGGTAAACAGCATGACGAGGATCAAATAAACAAGTGCAACGCCGCACAGCGGGAACATGGCCTCGTAGGTGCGGTTCATGATGCCCTGGGCCGCATACAGCAGCTCCTTGCCGCCGATGACGGTGATGAGCGAGGTATCCTTGAGCAGGACGATGAACTCATTGCCCAGAGCCGGCAGCACGGCGCGGATGGCCTGCGGGATGATGATGACCACCATGGTGGTTATGTAGTTCAGGCCCAGGCTGCGGCCGGCTTCCATCTGGCCGGGGTCCACCGCCATCAGGCCGCCGCGGATGATCTCCGAGACGTAAGCGCCCGAGTTGATGCCCAGTGCCAGCGCACCGACCATGGTAAAGTTGCGGCTGTTGGAAAAGATGACCATGCTCATAATGAGCAGCTGAACCATCATGGGGGTGCCGCGGATGATGGTGGTGTACACCTGACAGACGGCATTGAAGAAGCCCAGCACCGGGTTCCTGCGGCCGGGACGCTGCTGGTCGTGCGCAACACGCACCAGTGCCACCACACTGCCCAGCACCACGCCCAGTGCCAGCGCAATGGCGGTGACCAGCAGCGTAGTGCCCACGCCCTGGATGTACTGCACCCAGCGGTCGTTCAGGATGAACGCCTGATAGAATTTGAAGAACATTTCCTGCCCGAAGTCCAGCTTCGTGCCGCTGTTGAGCAGCTCTTTCAGCAGTTCGTATTGTGCGGCCATTCGCATCCTCGCTTTCTAAAATTGTTAGAATTTTGTAACCTGTTCTTTCCAAAAAAGGGGAGGTGCCCCAGATGGGGCCGCCTCCCCGTGATACAAGGTACAGCTGAATTATTCAGCGGTGATGTACTTGTCCACGATGGACTGCAGGGTGCCGTCAGCCTTCAGCTCTTCCAGAGCGGCATTGACAGCATCCTCCAGAGCGGAACCCTTTGCCAGACCGATGGCGTAATCCTCCTCGGCGTAGCTGGTGTCCAGAATGACCAGACCGGGGTTGGCGGCAACGAACTCCTTTGCAGGGGCATTGTCGATGACAACTGCATCGACCTGGCCATTGTTCAGAGCCTGCACAGCGGTCAGGCCGTCGTCGTATGCGACCACAGCGTCATCGCCGAAGTCATCAGAGCAGTAGATGTAGCCGGTAGTGCCGCGCTGGGTGCCGATCTTCTTGCCTGCCAGATCATCGGGAGAGGTGATATCAGAGCCCTCGGGAACGATGATGGACTGGATGCCGGTAGCGTAGCTGTCGGAGAAGTCCATCACAGCCTTGCGCTCGTCGGTCACGGTAACGCCAGCCATGACGATATCGGCCTTGCCCTGCTGCACGCTCAGCAGTGCTGCGTCGAAGTCCATATCATCGATCTGCAGCTCCAGGCCCAGCTTCTCAGCAATGGCCTTGGCGGTGTCGATGTCGATGCCCTCAAACTCACCGGCATCGGTGGTCATCTCGTACGGAGGGAAGGCAGCGTTGGTGGCCATGGTCAGCTTGCCAGCCTCAACGGTGGTCAGCTCAGCGGCAGCGCTGGTGGAAGCAGCCTCGGAAGAAGCTGCACTGCTTGCAGTGGAAGAAGCGGTGCTGGAGGCGGAACCGCCGCAGGCAGTCAGAGCCAGAGCGGCAGCGGTCAGACCAGCGGCAGCCAGAAAGCTGCGGCGATTGATCTTTTTCATATTCAAACACTCCTCTGTTGATTGTATAATTTTTCACTTTCCCGGCACGATGCGCTTCATCGTGTCATCAAGGAACAGGATTAGTATATGTTGTACAAATAAAAAAGTCAAGTGTTGTGCAAAAAATCGGAACAAATGAAACCCTTTTGAAAACATTTATACAGAAACAGCCGAAGAAAGAATGAATATATACAAGCTCTGGTCTGTGAGTCACTTTCTCCGAAGTAAAATCATATCTCCGCAGTGGTTTTTCTCGAAACCGTCCTGTTCGAAAAGCGTATGGCGAAATTGCCAAAAAACGGAAGAAAAAATCGTTCAAAAGCACGAGAACATATCAATTGACAAGAAAAAAAGGGGAGGGTAAAATAGAGTCAGTGCAGAAAACCCGAAAAAACGGGAAATTTTGCAAAAATTGGAATAGGAGAGAACTATGAGAAACAAAAAGCTTTACAAACGCCTTGTCGCTCTCATCCTCGCAGGCTGTGTCGTTGTCGGCAGTTCTGCCGTCGGCTTTGCAGCTGACACAGAGGAAGCTGCGGCGCGGTTAAAGCACAATCATTTTTGGATCCTTGGCACAAAAATTTCGGATGCAACTTGTATAAGCCCGGCGATTTACAATTATTCTTGTAGATGTGGTGAAACCAAAACGGATACATTTGGTTTAAAAGACCTTCTCAATCACGTCCATACAGAAGTTCGCGATGCAGAAGATGCCACCTGTACAGAAAAAGGCTATACCGGTGATACTTATTGCATTGATTGCGACAAGCGCGTATCCAGGGGAAAGAAAACTAACGCCCTCGGACACGATTATAAGGATGTTGCGGAAGTTCCTGCTACTTGTGTAACGGAGGGAACAGCAGCAACACAGCAGTGCAAACGCTGTGACTATATCGTTCCGGCACAGAGCCTTCCGATCGATCCCAACAATCATGCAAACATAGTTAAAGATGTTGCCGTAGCTCCCACCTGCACCGAAACGGGCCTGACTGAGGGCAGCCATTGTGCAGATTGTGGCCTTGTCTTTAAGGAACAGGAAGTGATTCCTGCTCTGGTTCCCGATACCAATGTAGACTTCCACCTGAATCAGACAGGCGTTCTGTCCAGCCATCGGGTAGATGTTGCCACCGGTGCGCAGAAAGATGCGCCCGCTCTGCAGGCAGTTACTTCCGCCTACACCAACTTCTCTGGTCTGACGGTCTTCCACGGTACGCTGGCAAATGGTGAGCGTATTATGACCGTGGCCCTGATCGGCAGTGACGGCATTTCCGAGGTCGATATCACCCTGAACGTGGTGGTGAATACCGATGTCGTAGCCGGTTACCGGTTGATGCTGGTAAACGCAGACGGCACGGAGACCGAGCTTTCTGTGGGAAGCGGCAACGGCAAGAGCAGCTTTGCCCTGAACTTTGCCAATGGTGCACAAATCATCCACCTTGTTCCCATTGCAGAATAAATCATTCACATAACCAACGAGACCGCCCACCGGGCGGTCTCATTTTTGTTTTATCACTGTTTCTTCGGCAGGGGGATGCCCAGCACCAGGGCAATGCCCACGGCCAGCGCCACGGCGATCTTGAAGGTGGAGATGCCGTTTGCCAGCGCCAGCGCGTTGTCGCCCTGAATGAAGTAGTAGGCGCTGTAATAGATGCCCGCACCGGGCACCAGCGGAAAGATGCCGGTGAGCAGGAACACCGTCACCGGTGCTCTGAGAGTCATCGCAAGGATGCGGGCCAGCAGCGTCAGCGGAATGACCGCCAGCAGCGAGGCTGCAAAGGCTTCCATCCCGAACAGCTCCGCGATCTCATATACCAGCCACCCCACTGCGCCCACCAGCCCGCAGTAGGGCAGGGTGCGCCCGGGGCAGGCAAAGAGGATGGCGAAACTCAGGGTGCCCGCCCCGGCCAGCAGGAACTGCAGGGCCAGACGGCCCAGCTGCTCCCCGGTGAAAAGAAGTTCTGTCATACCACGGCCACCCCCTTCAAAAAGGCATAGAGGCTCAGCACAAGGCCTGTGCCGATGGCGATGCTGGCCGCAATGAGCAGCGCGTCGATCATCCGGATGGTGCCGGACAGGTAATCGCCCTGCACAAAGTCCCGGATGCCCATGGTAAAGGCGATGCCGGGGGTCAGGATCATCAGGGTGCCGATGATGGCGTGACTGGCTTCAGTGCCCAGCAGGCTGCAGCCCAGAATACAGCACAGGGTGATGAGGGCGGCGGTGGAGATGGTTCGGAACCCGCCCCCCACGCCGTGCCGCCCGCAGAACAGCAGGTAGGCGTTGGCCGCAACACCGGCCGCAGCGGCGGCAAGCCCGGATTTCAGGTCGCCTCCAAAGATCAGCGCAAAGCAGAACGCGCCACCCATGCCCGCTGCAATCTGCACCCAGTCCTTCGGAAAAGGGATGCACCTGGCCTGAGCCAGCCGGGTCTCGGCCTCATCGATGGTGTCCACTTCCCCGGACGCGATCTGGCGGGAAAGCTGATTCACCGCCGCCACCCGCCCCAGGTGGGTGGTACGGGTGGGCACGTTGCGCACCTCGCTCATCTCCGCCGTGCCTGCGCTGGCAAAAATGCCGTTGGTCAGCACATAGACATGGAACTCCCGCAGGTGGAAGCTGGCCGCCATGATCTCCATGGTCTGCTCCACCCGGAACACCTCTGCCCCGTTCTCCAAAAGGGTCTGACCGGCCGCCATAATAAAATCCATGATGCGGCGGCGCTGTTCCCCGTCCGGATACAATTCCCTCTCTGCCATGCTGTGGTCTCCTTAAAATTGGCATAAAAAATGACCGCCTCAACGTTTCAGTGCCTGAGCGGTCATTTTTCTTGACGAATCTATTTGTAGTATAGTCAATCTCCGGCGGCTTGTCAAGCAGGCACGCCGTTTTTTCAGAACTTGAACAGGTTCACGATCCGCTGCCACAGGCGGGTGAAGAAGTTGCCTTCCTGCACATCGGCGGTGGTCTCGGCGGTAACATCCGCAGCGGCGACCGTCTCACCGGTCTTATAGATGAACTTCACGCTGCCGGAAGCATCCTCGGACTTACCGGCAAAGCTGGTGTAGTCCTCCAGACGGCTGGTCATCTCGTCCAGCACGGTCTTCAGGCCGTGGATCTGCTCCTCGTCCAGAGCACCGGTCAGCTTGGAGATACCCTCCTCATTGAACTGGTTCAGGCCATCGTTCAGCCGGACCGTGCCATCGCTGAGCTGGCCTGCGCCATCATTCAAGGTGGTCACGCCGTCATACAGGGTCTTGGTGCCATCGGCCAGCTGGGCGGCACCGTCCTTTGCGGAGTGGGCACCATCAGCGGCAGTGGCAACACCGTTGGTGTACTGGTTGACGCTGGACACGAAATACTGGATCTGCGCCAGGCTGTTCTTCAGGGCACGGACATCTGCGATATCCTGGCTGTTCTCAGCCTGATACTTCAGCTCGTCATGCACGGTCTGCTTGGCGCTGGCAGTGCTCAGATCAAGCATGGCGCTGAACATGGAGGGGTCGTAGCTCTGCATCAGCCGCAGAGCAGCTTCCAGGTCGTGGTTGGTCTTGGTTGCGGAGAGATACAGGGCAATGTCCAGCTGGCTGTCCTTGAAGCTGGGCTCCTGCTCCCAGACGGTGCGCACCATCTTCTTGCGGGCAGCGGCCAGTGTCTTTTCGTTCATGGTCAGCACTTCGTCAATGACGGAAGCGTAGTTGTCCCAGGTCATGGGGGTGTCGATCAGGCCGCCCTCCATCAGGGTGCTGTTGGCAGAGGCCAGAACACCATCGGCCACCTGCTGGGCACCGGCCTGCAGGGCAGCGTTATTGGAGCTCAGGGTATCCAGGCCGTTGGTCAGCTGGCCCAGACCATCGTCCAGGGCAGAAGCACCGCTGTTCAGCTGAGAAGCGCCGTCCAGCAGGGCCAGGGTACCGTTGGCCAGCTGGGAAGCACCGTCCACCAGTTGGGCGGCACCATCCATCAGCTGGTTCATGGCATCGTTCAGCTGGCTGATGCCATCGGTCAGCTCGTTGAGGCTGCTCAGGTCAAAGGCATTGGTGCCCAGCGCATCGGCGTTGGTGGCACAGGCCAGCATGACCTGCGGTGCGGTCAGGTTCTCGACATCGGCTTCCACAGTGACGCTGTCCTGCAGATAATCCTCCACAGTGGACAGGTCATCGGGCAGCAGACCGTCCAGAGAGTCCTTCACGCCGGGCAGGCAGACGAAAGCGGCCACGCTGCTCTTGGCGGCGGATTCCAGCATTCCGTGCTCGGCGCTCAGGTTGGTGGCATCCTGACCAAAGATCACGCCCACAGCAGTGATGAGCGGGGTGACAACGGTGCGCTCCTTGCCGTTGACGGTCACGGTGCCGGTCTCGTTGTTGGTCAGGTCAACGGTCACGGTCAGGTGGCCGCTCTTGCCGATCAGGTTCTTAAGGCTGTCGGTCACGCCGTCCAGCGTATAGGTGACATTTGCGGTGATGGGCAGGGGCTTGTCGGTATTTCCCTTATAGTACACGTCGGTGTCGTCGGTGTTCCAGACCAGCTTTTCGCCGTCCTGGGTAAAGGTGG
>OHRB01000775.1_pt1 | contig 14645 bp, 13 predicted proteins | sample 1578381 | NCBI WGS metagenome assembly OHRB01 (sample SAMEA3879566, study PRJEB24766) | human gut metagenome | biome: human-associated habitat; feature: feces | place: USA | collected 1985/1987
CCGCAGGCAATCTGGAATGAATTTTGGCTACGTTACTGTGAACGGAGTGAACAGTTACAATCTAAATATTACAGGCAGGTGTTAACATGACAATTGATGAAAAACTCAGCCATTTTTATGATATCACTGTAGAGGAAGCCCACGAAAAAGCTGCCGCCATTCTCAATGAGCATAAAGCGGCTCTGGAGAAAATGGCAGAAGAACACAAAACTCTCAGTGAAGAAAACGCCCAGACACAGATCAAAGCGGAAACTGCCAGCGCCCGACGTGAAATAAACAAGGCTCTCTCCGCAGAACAGCTCACGATCAAGCGTGACTGGACCAGAAAACAAAACGAATTAAAAGAGAAAATTTTCTCCGAAGTAAAAGGACTTCTGGAATCCTTTACCAAAACTCCGGAGTATGAGAACTATTTAACTGCTAAGATCAAAGAAGCTCTGGATTTCGCGGGAAATGATGAGATTACCATCTATCTCTCTCCGGAGGACAGATCTCTTGCAGAGAAACTTCAGCATACAACAGGTACTGCTATCCAGCTTGCAAAGGACTCTTTTCTTGGCGGTATCCGCGCTACGATTCCTCAGAAAAACATCCTGATCGATCACTCTTTTGCAGGAAATTTTGAGGCAGCATACAAAGAATTCAAGTTTGACGGAGGACCAGAACATGAGTAATACAGGTATTATCTACGGTGTCAACGGCCCCGTCATTTATCTGAAGGGCGACAGCGGATTTAAGATTTCCGAGATGGTCTATGTAGGTCCGGAACATCTGGTAGGTGAGATCATCGGCCTGAAGAAAGGCATGACCACCGTACAGGTTTTCGAGGAGACTACAGGACTGAAACCGGGCGATACAGTTACAGGAACCGGAGATGCCATTTCTGTACTTCTGGGACCTGGAATCATCCACAATATTTTTGATGGTATCCAGCGTCCTCTGGAAGAGATCGCCAAAGCCTCAGGCAAATATATTTCACGAGGTGTCAGCGTTGATTCTCTTGACACAGAAAAGAAATGGAACACTCACATCATAGTAAAAGAAGGAGATGTTGTAGGTCCCGGCTCTGTTATCGCAGAAACTCAGGAAACAGACTCCATTCTCCATAAATCCATGGTTCCTCCGAATCTTACAGAAGCCACAGTTATCCACGCGGCATCTGACGGAGCATACACCATTCTGGAACCGATCGTAACCATTCAGTTCGCAGACGGAACAACTAAAGATCTGGCACTTGCGCAGAAATGGCCGATCCGTATCCCGAGACCAACCCACAAACGTTTCCCCGCAAGCGTCCCGCTTGTCACAGGCCAGCGTATCCTGGACACTCTTTTCCCGATTGCCAAGGGCGGTACAGCCGCTGTTCCGGGAGGTTTCGGTACAGGTAAGACCATGACTCAACATCAGATTGCAAAATGGTCTGATGCAGACATTATCATCTACATTGGATGCGGAGAACGTGGAAACGAGATGACTCAGGTTCTGGAAGATTTCAGTAAACTGATCGACCCGAAATCCGGAAACCTGATGATGGACAGAACCACATTGATCGCCAATACTTCCAACATGCCGGTTGCGGCGCGTGAAGCTTCTATTTATACAGGTGTAACTCTTGCGGAATATTACCGGGACATGGGTTACGACGTAGCTATCATGGCAGACTCCACTTCCCGTTGGGCAGAAGCTCTTCGAGAACTGTCCGGCCGTCTGGAGGAAATGCCTGCAGAGGAAGGTTTCCCTGCATATCTGGCATCCAAGCTGTCCGCATTCTATGAACGTGCAGGAATGATGCAGAACTTAAACGGAACCGAAGGCTCTGTCTCCATTATCGGAGCAGTTTCTCCACAGGGTGGTGACTTCTCAGAGCCTGTCACACAAAACACCAAACGTTTCGTCCGCTGTTTCTGGGGACTGGACAAATCCCTTGCCTATGCCCGTCACTTCCCGGCAATCCACTGGCTCACCAGCTACAGTGAATATCTGGAAGACCTGACTCCATGGTACAGAGAACATGTTTCCCCGAAATTTGTAGCAGACAGGAATCAGCTCATGGCAATCCTGAATCAGGAGAGCTCCCTGATGGAGATCGTCAAGCTGATCGGAAGCGACGTTCTTCCGGATGACCAGAAACTGACGCTGGAAATTGCCAGAGTCATCCGTCTGGGCTTCCTCCAGCAGAACGCTTTTCACGCAGAAGACACCTGCGTACCAATGGAAAAACAGTTTAAAATGATGGAAACGATCCTCTATCTTTATGAAAAATGCCGTGCACTCATCAACCGTGGAATGCCGGTTTCCGTACTGAAAGAGGGGAACAACATTTTTGAAAAAATTATTTCCATTAAATATGATGTGGCAAATAATCAGCTTGATAAATTCGACCAATACAAGCAGGACATTGATACTTTCTATGATAACATAATGGAAAAAAACGGCTGATGCCGGAACAGTTACATTCATAGCCATAACCGGCTATGAGTCGTAACAGAGAGGAGAAGTTTATGGCAATTGAATATTTAGGCTTAAGCGAAATAAACGGACCTCTGGTGGTCCTGGAAGGCGTCAAGAATGCCTCCTATGAAGAAATCGTAGAATTTCACATGGATGACGGGACTCGCAAGATCGGCCGTATTATTGAGATTTATGAGGACAAGGCTGTTATCCAGGTTTTTGAAGGAACAGACGGTATGTCCTTAGGCAACACCCATACCCGGCTGACCGGACGTCCCATGGAGATCGGGCTTTCCCCGGAAATCCTCGGACGAACCTTTAACGGTATCGGACAGCCCATCGACGGTCTGGGGGACATCACCCCGGATGTAAAATTAAACATCAATGGTCTGCCGCTGAACCCGGTAGCACGTGAATATCCCCGAAACTATATCAACACCGGTATTTCCGCAATCGACGGACTGACCACCCTGATCCGAGGGCAGAAGCTTCCGATCTTTTCCGGAAATGGTCTTCCACACGACAAGCTGGCTGCACAGATCGTACAGCAGGCTTCTCTGGGAGAGGACTCTGATGAAGATTTTGCCATTGTTTTCGCGGCCATGGGTGTCAAATATGACGTAGCGGAATTTTTCCGCCGTACCTTCGAGGAAAGCGGTGCTGCAGACCATGTAGTTATGTTCCTGAATCTTGCAAATGATCCGGTTGTTGAACGTCTTCTTACACCGAAGATCGCCCTCACTGCCGCAGAGTATCTTGCTTTTGAAAAAGGAATGCACATCCTGGTCATCCTGACAGACATCACATCCTTCTGCGAGGCCATGCGAGAGGTTTCCTCCTCCAAAGGTGAGATTCCGTCCCGTAAAGGTTATCCGGGTTATCTGTACAGTGAGCTTGCAACCCTGTACGAACGTGCAGGTATCGTAAAAGGTAAACCAGGTTCTGTAACCCAGATCCCGATCCTGACCATGCCAAACGATGATATCACTCACCCGATCCCTGACCTTACCGGTTATATCACCGAAGGTCAGATCGTTCTGGACAGACAGCTTCATGGACAGGCAATCTATCCGCCTATTAACGTACTGCCATCTCTTTCCCGTCTGATGAAGGACGGTATCGGTGAAGGCTATACAAGAGCAGACCATCAGGACGTGGCAAATCAGCTTTTCTCCTGCTATGCAAAGGTTGGAGATGCCAGAGCCCTTGCTTCCGTTATCGGTGAGGATGAGCTTTCCCCGCTGGATAAACGCTATCTGGTATTTGGTAAAGCCTTTGAGAGTGAATTTGTCGGCCAGTCCGAAACCGAGAACCGAAGCATCACCGAAACCCTGGATAAGGGCTGGGAGCTTCTGGGACTTCTTCCGAAAGAAGAGCTCGACCGAATTGATACGAAGATCCTCGACAAGTACTATCACGAAACAGTACGCTAAAAGAAGCGAGGTGATTACATGGATCCGAATACCTTTCCCACCAAGGGAAACCTGATACTTGCAAAGAACTCACTGAAGCTTTCCCGTCAGGGCTATGAGCTGATGGACAAGAAGCGTAACATCCTGATTCGTGAAATGATGGAGCTGATCGATCAGGCAAAGGATATCCAGACACAGATTGATGTGACTTTCCGCACTGCCTATACAGCACTGCAGAAAGCCAATATGGAGATTGGTATCGCCTTTGTCCAGCAAATCGCGTGTACGGTTCCTGTCGAGAACTCTATACGCATTAAAACCCGAAGTGTTATGGGTACGGAAATTCCTCTGGTGGAATATGACAAAACCACTAACACTCCCACCTATGCCTACTACAGCACAAAGATGTCTCTGGACGAAGCCAAGGCTGCCTTTGAAAAGGTAAAAGAGCTGTCCATCCGCCTGTCCATGGTGGAAAATGCAGCCATCCGCCTTGCAGCCAATATCAAGAAAACTCAGAAACGTGCCAATGCTCTGAAGAATATCACTATTCCAAAGTACGAGGCACTGACCAAAGATATCCAGAATGCACTGGAGGAGAAAGAACGTGAGGAATTTACCCGTCTGAAAGTCATCAAACGGATGAAACAAAAATAGTATATATCAGAAATCAGCCGGATGAATATTTACTATTCATCCGGCTGATTTTATCTGACGTATGATAAAGATATCTATAGCAATCCTCGTAAATAATACATTTAAGGGGATTGCTATATTTTATCTGACAATACAAAAAGACATATACCAGAGCAATACATCTCATCTTGCCGGTATATGTCTTTTAATTATCATATTATGATGTCAGATTCAAAAGTTTACCCCTGACCTGATATTACATAGATTTACGTTCCGCAATCTCTGCCATCTTCGCTTCGTTCAGACGAGTATCACCATGCACACGGCTGTAGGAAAGATATCCGTTCATACGGTCAATCTTTGTCAGATTCTTGGAACCGCAGACCGGACACACGTCCATTTCAAGTTCCTCATGTCCGCAGTCATCACAGTAAGCAAGGGAAAGATTTACTCCCTCATAATATCCCAAAGACATGGCTCTGCGGATCAGAGTACGTATTGCTTCACGATTATAATCGATCGGATAACGTACATACTGAATCTTACCACCGTTGCACAACTCCCAGAAACGTCCCTCCAGATCCTGTTTTTCAATCGGAGTTACATCTTCAGTCACATGACAGTGGAAACTGTTGCTTACATAAGGACGATCAGAAACCCCTTTCACAATGCCATACATCTTACGGAACTGTTCCACCTGCAGTCCACATAAACTCTCTGCCGGTGTTCCATAAATTGCATAAAGATAACCATCTTTCTCTTTAAATTCATTTACTTTCCTGTTGATATATTTCAGCACATCCAGTGCAAACTGCCCGTCTTCAGCAATGGATTTGCCATTGTAAAGTTCCTGGAGTTCATTTAATGCAGTGATTCCGAAGGATGCTGTCATTGGTTTCAGAATCTTGCCAATCTTTTCATTCGGTTTCAGATGTCCACCGTAAAATCCTCCCTCACAATATGCCAGCGGGTTGGTTGACGCACGCATCTGTCCCAGATAATCATAGGTACGGATATGCAGATTACGGATCATCTCAAGATAGAAATCCAGCACTTCGTAGAAATCCCTGCTCTCTGCTCTGGCTTTGGCAAGGATCATTGGAAGATGAAGGCTTACCGCACCGATGTTAAATCTTCCCACAAACACAGGAACATCCTTATCATCTGCCGGATACATACCGCCTCTCTCGTACCAGGGGCTTAAGAACGCACGACATCCCATAGGACTTATAACCTTTCCATACTGCTTGTACATACTGGAAATATATCCTTTTCCTGACATGGACAGCCAGTCCGGATACATAGTCTTGGCAGAACAGTCAACCCCTGCCTCAAATACATCCTCACTGATCTTGCCTTTTCCATGGATATTTTCATCATAAAGGAATACGATTTTCGGGAAGAGTACCGGTTTCTTGCGTCCTGCCTTACCCTGTCCGCCTTTATGCACTTCAAGAAGAGAAATACTTGCCATCTTCTCGAACTGCTTTATTCCAAGTCCAAGAGTTACAGTTACAAATGGATAATCCCCTCTGGAAGATCCGACTGTATTCAGCTTATACTCAATCCCCTGCCATCCCTGGTCAAAATCTCTGCGGACTTTGTCAAGCGCATACTCGATCGCACGTTCTTCACGTCCTGTCCAGCTCTCGTCAGAGTATTTCATAAATTCCTGGATATATTTATCGTAACTCTTCTGTGCATAAGGTGCAAGAATCTTGTCTACTTCCGGTACTGTGAATCCGCCATACTGCTGTGCAGCAGTGCTCAGGATAATATCACCCATAACATCAAACGCAGTATCCAGTGTCTTAGGCTCATTGTACCATACATTTCCCATCTCAAATCCGCCGCTGAGTACAGATGCCACATCAAAGAGACAGCAGTTCATGGTATCCAGACGTGCAGACTGGTCATGAATATAAATATAACCATCTTTACATGCCTGAAGTTCATTACGATTCATAAAAAATTTACGATAAAGCTCTTTGTTCAGTTCATTAAAGATCAGGCTTCGCTTTGTAGCTACAAGCGCACTGTCTGTATTGGCATTACTCTTATCACCAATATAACGGATTGCCTGACTCTTGGTATAGACGTCATCCATCATATGAATGAAATCCAGCTTATAATTACGGTAATCGCGATAGCTCTTGGCTACAGCCGGGTTCACACGCTCCAGGGCACCCTCTACGATATTGTGCATCTCCTGGATCTCGATCTCATTTTTTCCAAGGGAATCTGCATGCTCCTGGGCAAATCTGCAGATAAAATCCTTCTCCTCATCTGAAAAAGTATAAAGTATACGCTCTGCTGACTTATTCACGGCAGCCACGATCTTCAGAGGATTAAACTCTTCTCTCGTACCATCTTTCTTTATAACATATATCATACCTTTTGCTCCCATATACAATATATAGTATTTTTTTCTTTCATTCACCACAATTCTCTCTATATGTGGTACGTTTAACAAGTATAGCACAGTCTCTGACAAAAAGAAAGGGGCAAAAAATTATTCGTCATATTGCTGAATTTGATACATGGCAAGATAATTATCTTGACCATCCAGAGATACCACAGATACCTCATCCCCGGCATGTAATTCTATTTTCTCCTCGTGGTCTGCTTCGTCAAATTTTACAGTTTCATCTTTTCCTGAAGAACTTCTGATTTCCAGAACAACTTTCTCCCAGCCGGACACTATCCTGTATTCTCCCGGATCTATTGTAAAATCATACCCCTGGTCACTGGCATCTGTATCGCCAATCTCTGATGCAGTATCATCCGTTCTGACAATATAATTCTCTCCGGTGAACATATACCAATCCGGATTGCCCCTCTGTTCATTCTGTCCGTTCTTTACTGCACTGATAGTCTCAGACCAGTCATCTGTCCAGTTATTCTCATTACTTTCATTACTTTCATTATTTTCATTACTCTCATTTACTTCATCAGAACTGCTGTCATCAAAAATACTGTTGAGATCTATGTCAAACTCATCATAGATAAATTCTTCTATCCTGTATCCAATCGTATCCCAATTCTCTGCCATCTGACCTATTATTACCATCAGAATCAGCACAATGATCCAGAAAATTTTGCCTGCCTTGCCGCTCTTTTTCTTCTCACTTTTTGCTGTCTTTTTTCCGGTGCTGTATGTACGGGCAGTCTGTGCGCTGTACGACTGACCTGATGTTTTCTTTGTCCCTGATGTTTGTATTCTTGAAGTTTGTACTTTTGTATTTTGCGTTCTAATAGTCTGTGTTCTGGCAGACGAAGTTTTTGCAGCTTTGGGAACTGTTTTATTTCTGTCAGACAAAGGGATCTCGTTCTCTGCCATTGCTTTTTTCACCTTTGCCGAAGCATGACGATAGTGCTCTGAACGGTCTTCGTTCAGATGATACAGTTCCATATCATTTCTATATGGCATTCCACAATATTTACACCTGCCGTTTACAATTGGTCCATCACAGACCTGACACCTTTTTCCCATATATCTTCCCCCTGAGTTTTATATAAATTTAACGCTTCATTCATTTACACATTTATTTTAACATTTCGCCCCAATCTTGCAAAGCTGAAATTGTGTTACTGTTCGTTCTGTTCTCCGTAACCATAATATCTCGCGAGATACTTCCAAATGAACAGTAATAATTGTCAAACTACCATTTTCCTGTTATAATAGCGTGGGAAAAGATAATGGATATTCAGTAAACAACAATATTTTTTATCAGTTTGCCATAAAATATGCAAATACAGAAATTACAGGAGGAATCCACTCATGGAACAGATTAAAATTCCTGACGGGTATCAGTCATCTTTAAATCTTCACGATACCCAGATTGCCATTAAGACTGTGAAAGATTTCTTTCAGCAGACACTTGCTCAAAAACTGAATCTGCTGCGTGTTTCCGCTCCGGTATTCGTTAATCCGTCATCCGGTCTGAACGATAACTTAAACGGCGTGGAACGTCCGGTAAGCTTTGATATCAAGGGTCAGCCGGAGAATGCTGAAATCGTACACTCTCTTGCCAAATGGAAGAGATATGCATTACAGAAATATGGCTTTGCTCATGGTGAAGGACTTTACACAGACATGATCGCGATCAGAAGAGACGAGGATCTGGACAATATCCATTCCGTATACGTAGATCAGTGGGACTGGGAAAAGATCATCAGCAAGGAAGAACGCAACATGGACACACTTGTTTCCACAGTACGTGCTATCTACAGCGTTCTCCGCAAAACCGAAAAATACATGGCTGTTCAGTACGATTACATCGAAGAAATCCTTCCGAGAGAGATCGCATTTGTCAGCACTCAGGAACTGGTCGATATGTATCCTGATCTCACTCCAAAGGAACGTGAATACAAGATTGTCAAGGAAAAAGGTGCCGTATTCCTCATGCAGGTCGGCAAAACCTTAACCAACGGAGAACGTCATGACGGACGTGCACCGGACTACGATGACTGGGAATTAAACGGCGATATCCTTGTTTATTATCCTGTTCTCGACATTGCTCTGGAGCTTTCTTCCATGGGTATCCGCGTTGACGAGGATGCGCTTGACAGACAGCTTACCATCGCAGGCTGTGACGACAGACGTGAGCTTCCTTTCCAGAAGGCAATCCTGAACAAGGAACTTCCATATACTATCGGCGGCGGCATCGGCCAGTCCCGTATCTGTATGTTCTTCCTCAGAAAAGCACACATCGGTGAAGTGCATGCTTCCCTGTGGCCGGAAGAAGTAATGAAAGAAGCAGCAGCAAAAGGAGTACAGCTTCTGTAAAAAAGCCGTAAACCTGGAATACTCAGAGATCACAGACACACAGATGTGTAAATACACAATGTATATCTGAGTGCCTTATCAGACAAATGTAACGGGGCGAATACAAAAGTGAATATTTTATTTTTTCTAACACCTAAAAGTGATGTAGCATATATATTTGAGAGTGAAACTCTTCGTCAGACTCTTGAGAAAATGGAGCACAGGAAGTTTTCCTGCATTCCGCTTCTGAGTCTGGACGGGAAATATAAAGGAAGTATTTCCGAGGGTGATCTTCTCTGGGGAATGAAAACCTTAAATGTTCCCGGACTGAAAGAAGCAGAGAGCATTTCCATTATGGCAATCCCACGAAGAGCAACATACAAGGCAGTTCACGCAGATTCTGACATGGAGGATCTGCTGGACAAGGCAATCAACCAGAATTATGTTCCGGTTGTAGATGATCAGGGATACTTTATCGGCATCATCACCCGTAAAGAGATCATCAAATACTGCTACAAAGAACTGAAGAAATATATAAAAGCTTCAGATTCATAAAAAGAGCTGCCGCATTGCAATTTTTCAATTGCTAATGCGGCAGTTCTTTTTATATTCTTTATAACGCCTCAGCAGACCTCAACAAAATTCCTGTTTTTCCTTTTTCTGTGCCAGAAGCTTTCCGAACAATGCTGCCAATACCTGCTGAAACAGAGTTCCGATCATTACCGGAAACATAACTTCACCCGGAAAATATGCAGCTGCGATCACCGCTCCTGCGCTGATATTGCGCATCCCGGTTCCATACATCATGGAAACCGCCGTACTGCGATCCTTTCGGAAGATATACGCCACAAACCAGCCGAGTGCATATCCGGAAGCAGCCAGGACAAGGATTGCCAGTGCAACCTTCACCCTCTGCATATTCATATCCCGGATATATGGTGCTACTTTGGAAGAATTGGACGTTACCACAAATATCAGTGCCAGCTTTGAAAAAGGCGCCAGCTTTCCCGGCCATGTTTCCATTACTTTTCCATCTGTGATCTGATTTAATACCATCGCAACAACAGCAGGAAGCGCAACCATAAATATCAGTTCCCGCATCATCCTGGCAGAATCTATGGTCACCGCAGAGCCCAGCAGGATCTTCAGCGTAGCCGGAATCAGAAAAGGTGCCAGTACCGTATCCAGCACTACCAGAGACAACGACAGAGGACTGTTTCCATCATAAATCGTCACCCACATCAGACTTACCACTGCAGTGGGAACTGCAAACTCCAGTACCATTCCGGTGATCAGCTCCATGTTATTTCCAAAGAAAAGATGGCCTGCCCCGCAGGCTGCTGTCGGGATTACCACATGGACCAGAAGCATGATAATAAGCAGTGAGCCCGGATGTCGGAATACATTTGCCACATCTTTAAATCTTGACTTCAACGCCCCGGCAAATGTCATAAATGCAAATACGGCCGGCACATAAGGCAGACCGCATTTGGCAATATCAGGAAAGCACACCCCCAGCAACAGACAGGTCGGTGTCACCAGGGCCATCCATTTTTCTATAAAACTGTTAAATTTTCTCAGCATCTTATAAAACCTTTGAAAGGAAGTCTTTCAGTCTAGGATTCTTCGGATTTGCGAAAAATTCTTTCGGAGTATTCTCTTCCTGTATCTTACCGTCATCAATAAAAAGAACTCTTGTTGCCACTTCTCTTGCAAATCCCATCTCATGAGTAACTACAACCATGGTCATACCTGACTGCGCAAGTTCTTTCATCAATTCCAGAACCTCACCTACCATCTCAGGGTCAAGTGCGGAAGTTGGCTCATCAAAAAGCATCACATCCGGATTCATGGCAAGAGAACGTGCAATGGCAATACGCTGTTTCTGCCCGCCCGAAAGCATATCCGGATATGCATTGGCTTTGTCCGGAAGACCTACACGTGCCAGAAGCTCATCCGCCTTCTTTGAAGCTTCATCCTTTGTCATCAGCTTCAGTTCTACAGGTGCCAGCATAATATTCTGTTTTACCGTTTTATGCGGAAAAAGATTAAACTGCTGGAATACCATTCCAATCTTCTGACGGTGTCTGTTAATGTCAACCTTCGGATCTGTAATATCAGTTCCTTCAAAGAGAATCTGTCCGCCTGTCGGAACCTCCAGAAGATTCAGGGATCTCAGGAAAGTAGATTTACCGGAACCGGAAGGACCAATGACGGCTACTACTTCTCCCTGACAGATATCTGTTGTTATTCCATCGAGAACCTGATTTGTACCAAAAGCTTTCTTCAGATCCTTTACCTGGATCAGTACATTCTTATCGCTCACTGGTTCTTAATCTCCTTTCCAGTTTATTCATCCCCCATGTAAGGATTCCAACGATCACAAGGTAAATCGCTGCTGCTGCCATCAGAGGCCAGAACGCATTGTATGTACGGCTCTGGATCAGCATAGCTCCTTTTGTCAGGTCCATCATACCGATATAACCGATGATGGATGTCTCTTTGATCAGCACGATAAATTCATTGCCCAGAGGCGGCAGAATGCTCTTGAATGCCTGAGGAATGATAATATATCGCATCGTCTGGAATTTGTTCAGTCCCAGTGATCTGCCCGCTTCCATTTGTCCCTTGTCCACAGCCAGGATACCGGCTCTGACGATCTCCGCTACATAAGCACCGGAATTGATACCGAATGTCAGACTGGCGATCAACACGCTGTTCTTACAGGTAGCCAGAATGCCGGACCACATGATCAACAGCTGTACCGTAGTAGGAGTTCCGCGGATAATATCAATATAAGCGCTTGCAATCCGGGACGCTATGGTCTTCGATCCGTTCTTTCTCGTGGATAATTTCAAAAATGCCGCTATGGTTCCGATCAGGATACCAAGCAGTGCCGCAAAAAAAGAAACCTCTAAGGTTACTCCCAGTCCTTTCAGATAAAGCTTCCATCTGTCCGCTTCAATGAAGGCTGCATAAATATGTTGCCAGATATTTTGCATGTTATTTCCTATGCCTTTCTTGTGAATGTATAAGTGTACGATTGGCCAAACTGTATATGTTGCCTACCTTAATATAGCAAAAAGAAGAGAATGGCACAAGCCATTCTCTTCTTTTTCGTGTATATTTTGTATAAAAATTACTCTCCGATGTACTCAGCTACCAGAGCATCAAAGGTACCGTCTGCCTTAAGGTCTTCCAGTGCCTGATTGATCTGATCTACCAGTTCGCTTCCCTTAGGAAGTGCGATTGCATATTCCTCGGTCTCGAATCCGAACTCTGCGCCATCGATGATCTTTACCTTACCCTCGAATTTGGTGTTGAATACTTCTGCAGGGTTCTTGTCGATGATAACCGCATCTACTCTGCCGTTTACCAGATCGTTGACAGCATCGATGGCTCTGTTATAGGTCTGTGCAGTAACACCTTCAATGTCCTCGTAAAGGAACATTCCGGTGGTACCCAGCTGACATCCAATGGTCTTGTTCTTCAGATCATCTGCAGCTGCGATCTCGGAATCTGCCGGTACGATCACAAACTGTACAGCTTCATAATACGCATCGGAGAAATCTACCTGCTCCTTACGATCATCAGTAACGGTCATTCCTGCGATAGCACCGTCGATTCTGTTGCCAATGGAACTAACCAGAGAGTCAAACTCCATATTCTCTACCTGTACTTCCATACCCAGCTTCTCGCCTACAGCCTTGATCAGAGCTACATCGAATCCGTCGGGTTCTCCGTCATCTCCTACATACTCAAAGGGAGGGAACTCTGCGTTGGTACCGAATACCAGTACGCCGCCCTCGGTCTTATCAGCAGCCTCAGTAGTAGCTGCTGCTTCTGTGGTGGTTGCTGCAGCAGTCTCTGCCACACTGCTCTCGGAAGCCTGAGAGCTCTCGTTTGCTGCGGAATCAGAACCACAGCCAGTCAGCATTGCTGTACACATTACAGTTGCAAGTAACATTGCGATTGCTTTTTTCATAATATTATCCTCCTGTCTGTTTTCTACGGACGACAGTCGTCCTTAAACGTTGATTACTATAGCACCTTTTTGAAAATTGTGCAACTGTTTATGCATAAATATGCGTAGCTCCACTCTGCAAATACAACATTACCGGGATCTGCACCCAGAAGGTTACCACTATATATGGAATAAACGGTTTCGGTACACGAAGTTTTCCATCCGGTGTCACATTTCTTCTGCAAAACTGTACTGCAGCCAGCAATGTCAACGCCGATAACATATGGATCAGAAACCACAACAGATTCCCCTGCCAGGCGCAGCCTGCCAACGCACATACAGAAAATGCATGACAGTCAGCTCTTCCGTACATTTGGGCAAACAATATCTGCTGCAGGAGTACAAACAATGCCATTGCTGCCGCCTGCTGTATGCTAAACCTGTCAGTAATCCTGCACACTCCATCTTCCATATAAGCTTCCGACACCGGAAGCCCCAGCAGTATTCCTGTCCATGGCAGGCACCACCACCATACATAATTATACACATAACTGTGTACAGCATCCATGCAGGCCGCCGCTAACAAACCTCCCGCCAGCAGGGAGCACAGGATCTCCTGTGCCCCCAGGATCACCAGTCTGTTTTCTTCCGGAAGTCTTCCATCCATTCCCCCTATAACAAGAATCACAACTGCATTGATCCAGGCCAGTCCCCTGAGAAGCCACGCTTTTCCGGGTTCCATCCTCTCGATGTCTCCCGATAGTTCCACACGCAGCAGCCAGATTGCACTGCCATAGATAAGGCCTCCCAGAGCCACCGACCACAGTATCCGGAACACGATTTCCAAGGCTCTCATACCTCCTTACCGTAACCGGGTACGCAGTTCATCCAACACATTTCCCGACACTCCGATCACGCTGATCGTCGGATGATCTTCCAGCCTCTTGTCACCTTTATAGGCCCGCACTGTGATTTCCTGTGTCTGGTTCTCCGGAGTATATAAAGGCACCATAAATTCCAGTTCTTCCGTCTTACGATACCCCTGACTTTCGGTATAATCATAGACTTTATTCAATGTCGGATCCAGTGCTGTCATACATTCCGGGAAAATGACCTCCACCCGGTCCGCATATCCCCATGTGGTAAAGGTAAGAATTCCGCTTTCGCCGCATTTGAAGACCGGCTCCTGCGGCTCCAAAATACGTTTCACACTGCTTTCAAGTGCAAATTCCGTCGTACCGTAACAGATACGGCTCTCATTCCCCACATGATCCGAAGCATATCCCAGTACCGTAAAATCCCCGCTGAACAGCGGTTCGTCCTCTGTGATTGTAATCACGATACAGCCATCTTCTCCGGGAAGGTAGGTCTTAGAAACAGCATTGTCCGTATTACTGATAACAATTGTAAAATG
>OHRB01000779.1_pt1 | contig 14617 bp, 10 predicted proteins | sample 1578381 | NCBI WGS metagenome assembly OHRB01 (sample SAMEA3879566, study PRJEB24766) | human gut metagenome | biome: human-associated habitat; feature: feces | place: USA | collected 1985/1987
AATATAAAGACTTCTCTCTGTTGTCGTATTCAATCGACATTTTGTTTTTCATATCAAGTCATTAACTTTAAACTAGAACATTATGAAAGCAATTGTTAGCCCTTTGTACTTCATTTATTTGTTCGTTCTAAGCCTTTTTATAGGTTTCTCTATTGGTAGTTGTAGTGACAATGAATTTGAAGAGTTGAGTGATAATAGTAATGCGACGAAAGTTCAAACACGAGCTGTACCGACTCCTGTATTTGATTGGGAAAATGCAGACTGGATGCCTACTCCTTCAATGCAGTCTCGAATCCCTTCCCCATGGTCCGGACAAGGAAGTTTGGTTGGAACGTATGGAATTGATATAGTCAATGATAGAAAAGCATTTGATGGATGGGAATTATTGTATAATACATTCGATTCGAATGTAACTGCTCCTTTGGTAAATCCTTATTTTGTACTTTATAATAAATATAGGGGAATAATGCGTATCTATTTATATTTAACAACTTCATTTGTTACGACTTCATCATATATTCAAGATGGTATAACTGTTGTTTCGAATCGTAAAACATCTATTTTAAATTATTTGGGGCAAGATATTATAGATTTGGATAAGGAGCCTAATAAGCAATATATGCAAATGCAACCGGCTCCTATGGATGGTTCTCTACCTTTGGCTGCTAATCGTTGGTATATGATGCAATATGAACTGGCTTATGATCCCAATTTAGCTGATATTCCATATAAGGATATTCAGTTTAGCTGGACTTTAAATTATTATAATGTTCAACAGATAAGTCTAGGAGGGAATATAACAGGCAGTCTTAATGGAACAATTGGAAGTGCATCAGGATCAAATTTGTTTAAACCCTTATTAGGTGTTGGTAAGGCTGTGGGTACTGGTGTGTTGGCAGGAGTTGGAAAGGATTTAATCACTCATAATACTATTAATGCAGAAACTGGAGAAAATAAACTGGGATTGTCTAACAAGATATTTAAAGACGTGGCAAAAGGAGTTTCTGCCGCTTTATCTGCTGCATCGGGAAACATCCCTGGTGCAATAATGGGATTATTAAGTGCCGTTGCAGGTGGTAGTTCTTCTACTCCTACACCTATTAGCTTGACATTGAAGGCTGAAATTGAGCTGAAGGGTACTGGGACAGAGGGTGGTGCCTTTCCTTCAACTCCTGTCTCATTTTGGATACCAGGCACGAATATTACATCGGAAGCTACTGGATTTGTTCCATTATATGATAAAAGTTTAGGCGTTCTATACTTACGCGAGAAGCCCAAATTGGTGATTAGTGAATATTATGATGAAAAATTTTATGAGGTAGATCCAGTGTATGGTCATGATATATTAGATGGATATAATTATTATTTTTATTTTCCAAAAACTATTGATTTTTCTAATTGTTTGGTAGTAAATCCCGAAGTAGAGGAGATTGCAGATGTTGAAATTATGAAACAAGAGGTTGTGTATATATGTTGTATGTTCCCCCGAAAATTTTAATTGGTGCGGAATTACTGACATATATGGCCACCAGCGTGGACCTTATTGGCCTTGGCCATTTTCAGTGCGTTTTACAGTTAAAGTATCTCCCAAAAATGGAGCTCCTTCATCAATTATAATAAAAACTTTTGGAATTACTCCTGAATTTAGAAATTGGCCATATTGGGAAAATTGAACGACAATAAAATGAAGTCTATTTAGTCTAAAGTCATTTTGAAAAGAATCCCTTATTTATAGTTCCATTCATTCTTATGAAGAAACTAATATAAGGGATTTCTTATCTTCTTTTATAACTTCACCCTCATCACCACCGGATTATGATCGCTATAAGTAAGATCCGGCGAGAAGTAACCCGTACTATTCAGTTCCGGTGAATGGAGAATATAGTCGATTCTTAACAGATGCTTGAAAAACTTGAAAGTATACATATACCCATGACCGCTCGTCTGAAAACCATCCTGCAACTTATCACCTTTTACAGTGTGATAAACATACGAAGACGGCAGAGAGTTAAAGTCACCGCAGATGATAGTAGGATAGGGGGAAGCAGCTATCAGTTGCTTTAGAGTATTAGCTTGTACGGCACGTTTCCGGAAATTCTCATGTAATCCGTCAATCAATCCCAAAGCAGCACGTTCCACCCTTTGAGAATCATCCGTGCGGAGTCCCTTTTCCAGTTTGCGCTTGTTCTGGCTCACTTCCGTTGTTTGGAGATGATTGTTGAACAGGCGGATGATACGGCCATTAATCTCAATATCACACCAGAGACTGCAATTTTTCGAATCAGGATAGACGATAAGATTCTCCTCCTTGATGGGGTAACGGCTGAAAACAGCCAGCTGCAACAAATGTTTACCCTCGGGAGAAATAGGAATAAAATGATACGGCCAATTAGAAAGAACCGCAGCTATACTGTCTACACCAAACTCATCGTTTATACCAAACTCCTGAAAACAGAGAATATCTGCTTGCAGATTTCTCATGTAAGAGGCTATCTCTTTGCATGAATAACCGGTATGCTCATGATTAAAAGCGTCAACGTTGTAAGTAGCAACAGTTAGAATACCAGGAGTATACGCGTTCATTTTGACCATTGGAGCCGAAGCCGGGCTGAAAAAAGGAGATTGAATCACACAACTAATATAGCTCCAGTTACTAAATATAGCAATCAGAGGGATGAAAACCCAACACCGCCAACGGATCGTCCAGTAGATGACAGAAGCAAGATTAGCCAACAAAAGTATCGGTAAAATCAAACCGATGAAAGGCATAAATTTGAAACTGTCCGGTGCGGCATTACCTACGAAGGCGCCCGCAATGGTAACTCCTGCCAAAATACTGGTCAGCACGATGGATATGTAATAAAACAGTCTGTAAAAGGCTTTCATCTAATCTAAGTTATTGGGTGATTATATCACTATTAAAGCGTTTTCTATACAATATGTACTCTATAATATGTGCCCTTTTACGGAGGCGACAACCATTTATGAATCATAGCTTTCAGCTTATCATCCGCTATCGGTTTAGCTATAAAATCATTGCACCCCGCTTCTTCAGCCGCTTTCCGATCCTGTTCGTATGCAAAGGCACTTTGAGCGATGATAGGAACAGTGGCAGACAGTTCACGGATGATTTTTGTAGCTTCCAGTCCGTCCAGATTCGGCATCTTGATGTCCATCAAGATAAGATCCGGTTTCACCTCATCGAACATCGTGACAGCTTCCATTCCGTCATGCGCACGTATAAGCCGATGGTCTTTACCTAGAATGGCCTCCAATAAGTCGAAGTTACTGTCCGTATCTTCGGCAATCAAAATACAGGCATGCCGTGTATTTACAGAACTGTCAACACTCGAATCAACAGCTTTTCCGGCAGATGCTATCCCAGCAATGTTCCCTTCACCATTCTCTTTCTTTGAAGGAACTGCATTTGCAGGATTTGCGATCGTGTACGGCAAAGTAAATGTAAACGTCGTTCCCTTACCAAATTCGGAGCTGACGGAAATCTTGCCCCCGAGACGCTCAACAATAGACTTACAGATAGATAACCCCAATCCTGTGCCCTGCGCATGATTGTTCAACTTTGCAAAACGTTCGAACACACGTCCCACTTTCTCCGGCTCAATTCCCGTCCCTGTATCTGTTACGTGGAAAACAATCTGGTTGTCCACCAACTTATAACCATAACTGATACTTCCTTCTTTCGTAAATTTAACAGCATTCCCAATCAGATTCGAAATCACCTGGAATACCCGATTCTTGTCCGTTTCAATCACCAGACTCTCGTCCGAAGGCTCATAGACAAGACTCACTCCCTGCGGCGTACGGAATATATGGGCATCGTACACTTCCCGGCAGAGATTATGGAGACTAGCCGGTCCGAAGGAAAACTCGATAGTTCCCGATTCAATCTTCGAGAGATCGAGAATCTCGTTGATAAGTTGCAAAAGACGCTCGTTGTTCGCGTTTACGATGTTGTAGTACGTCTTTCGTTCTTCCGCATCATCACTTTCGGCAATGAGATGCGAGAACCCCACAATAGCATTCAGCGGAGTACGTATCTCATGACTCATATTGGCAAGGAAAGCTGATTTCAAACTATCAGACATTTCCGCCTTTTCCTTCGAAGACAGTAGCTCCCGCTTCATCATTTCCAGTTCCGTGACATCCCATTCGATGCTGACGATGATAGGCGAAGACAGTTCGTCCCCATCCACCCGGATTTTCCGCTTGTCAAGGATAATCAGGTTTCCGTTCCGATCTTTTCCTTCCACCGTCCAGTGCATACCTTTTCCGCTGGTGGCCACTTGAATATCCTCCTGTCTCTTCTTCTCGGCCACGATAGGCGGATAGAAATCGAAGTCATTCTTACCGACAGGATCGTTCTTGTAAAGATCGCGGTTATAAGCCTCCCGATTTCGATAAATGTACCGGAAATCATTGTTGATCTCCTTCACAACAATCCCCGCGGGGAGATTATTGATTGTCGTATCCATGATTTGATTGAGCCGTTTGATTTGGGCTTCGTATCGAATCCTCTCGGAAATATCATGAGCAAACGACCAGTAACTTTCTTCTCCGGAGTCATTGGTGACGTTGTACATCGTACCTTCGTAAGCCAATATACCTTTATTGATTTTCGATGGATGATGAGCCACAAAGTTACTGCTGCCACCGTGTATGACATCTTTACAACGTTCGTCCCAAGCCTCTTGCGTAGGCATATCTGCGGCGACATTGTAGATTTTCAACTGACTGATATCCTCACTTTCGGGAATACCGTGATTGTGCAGGAAACGACGATTGGCGAAGATAATCGTGCCATCGGGTCTGGCGGCAAAGATACTCTCTTTGGCGTTGTTGATAGCGTGCGTCAACGTATTGATGTCATTTCTGCGATGCTGTATGTCCGTAATATTCTGAATATACCCCTCGATGTTGAAACTGCCGTCGGGGCGCTCTTCACGCAAATAAGTCTGGATACGCATATAGAAGATTTCCCCGTTCAGGCGAACGCGATAACTGATGCTCTCCATGTTGAGTTCTTTCTCGTTCACGTGACACCATTCCATAAAGCTCTGACGGTCTTCTTCTACAATCAGTTCCACATATTTTTCAATGGCGAGATTCTGCACACTTTCCTCACACAAAACGCCTGTATAACCCAAATAATGGAAAATATTCTGATTCGTATTGTACGCCCATTGTCCTATCTGGGCTACCTTTTGGATGGCCCGCAGGGTGAGATTTGCTTGTTCCAACCGTCTTTTTACATTGCTTCTTTGCGTGATGTCGCGATATTGGCAAAGCACCATGCCATCATACGGAAACATGAGGCATTTGAAGTAGAAAATTTCGTCATTCAGCACCAGCTTGAAGTTCTTGCTGATGCTACGCTGCTCTTCGAGCACAATCTGAAAGATGGGCATCACCCTCTCTCTTGTATATTCCGGTAAAAGCTCAAATATATTTTTTCCTAAAAGTATATCCTCTTGCAGAAACCATAGATCACAATGAGGCTCAATGTCTACGCAGACGCCATGCCTGTCAACCAATAGCATTGTATCTGCCGTCAGTTTCAATATTCTTTGTGCGTTATTCGCATCATGTAATATTCTGTCCATGTCTGTTCTTTATTAGATAATAGAGACTTATGTCTCCTATAAGGATAACAAAAGATTATGGCATTTGTTCTTACTTTTCGGCGCGCTTCGCCTTTTCCCAAGCTCCGCTTCCTTTTTTCTTCTTGAGATAGCGGATGCCTTTCAGCACATTGACATTCATAAATAAAAAGTAGTAGGGGATAAAGAGCAACTTGTTTTTTATCTGTTTCGTAGATAGGTAATATCCCCAATATCCCAACCCGTAAAAAAGAACCTGCATGGCAAGCAGCACTCCGTAAAATATCGTGGAACCACCCAACAGCAGAATCGCAATATTCAGCGGGAAGAGCGCAAACAACAGGAACGGAGTAATAGACCATCGCAATACCCGGTGCGACGTATATTGAAAGCTAAGTATCCCGTAACGGAAAGGATTCAGCAACGGACGAAGCCGCCAGATAGACTGCAATCCTCCCGCAGCGATGCGCACTTTTCGTTTTTCTTCTTCGCGCATATCTGCCGAACCACTTTCGATGGCATAAGCATTCGTACAATAAGCGATGGTGTAACCTTTCATTGTGATCCGGAGTGAAAGAATAAAATCGTCGAGCAACGTATCCGGCTCCATCGCTTCGAACAGCTCGTTACGCACGGCAAACAGTTCGCCTGCTGCTCCTACGGCAGAGTAGAGCCGTGCATCAAGTGCTTTCAGGGTTGATTCGTATTTCCAGTAAATACCTTCACCACCGGCAGCCGCCCCGTCTTTTGTCTGCACGGCAATCCGTTTTTCACCAGCCACGCAGCCCACTTTCGGATCCTGGAAAGCAAGCACGATTTCCCGTATTGCCTCCCGGTTCACCATCGTGTTGGCATCCGTAAAAACAACGAGTGGAGTATCCACCAACGTCATTCCACGTGTCATTGCAGCCGTCTTACCTTGCCGGAGCGGTTGGAAATGTACGGTCGCTTTCCCCTGCCAACGCGTCTGCAATCGTTCGTTCGTACCGTCATCGCTTCCGTCCGTCACCCATACGATGTGCAGCTTGTCCGCAGGATAATCCAGCTCAAGACTGTTTTCCATCTTCTCGTCCACTACATCTTCTTCGTTGAATGCCGTAATGAAGAGGGTAACTTCCGGCAGGTCTGCGTCCGATGCCGGCAACGAACGCTTCACAGGCTTCACGAAAAGCTCTTTCAACTTGACAAGAATATAAAGCACAATTCCGTAGCCCAAATAGGTGTAGAACACAACGAACAGGGCAAGCCAGAAAATAATTTCAAGACAAAGGGTCATGGTTTCGTTCATAATTATATTTGTTTATTACTTCTTCTTTTTCTTTCTCTACGTTCCATCTTTTTTATTCGTTTATGCCCAAATAGCTTAACAGTTCGTTTTGCGTCCGGCCATTTATTCGATTCGTTTCTTCAACTCCGTCTTTTTATCCGAATCTTTCAGCATATTCACAAAGTAGTTGGCGTCCGCTTTGGCAGAAACATCTGTCGGATTCGCTTCATATCGTTTCACGAAATTCTCGGCGTGTTCCGCCAGGTATTTTCGGCAGTCGATATTTAGCATGAAGAAATCTTTATGGTCACCATAAGAGAGTCCTGTAACATCTTCATTTGATTTTATGCTTTCAATGTCCTCCATTTTAAGCCCGAAAATATTTACAGTCACGGAAGGGTAATAGAAAGGAGCGGAGTCCTCTCCATTCAGATTTAGTGTCAGTTTCCACGTGTGCGTATTTACCTGTTTGATTTCCGGTTTGCTGTGCAAACGATAGTAATAATATTCATAATATTCTTCCTGGTTGGTAAACCACATAGAGTCGTCACCATCTCGTCCGTATGTGTCGTTGAGCCATTCCAAGAAGTTCACCCAACCGGTATCTGTATTATGGGCACCTATAGAAATAGCTGCCCGCTCTTCTTTTGGATTTTCCATTTCCTTGAGAATAGCCGCCTTAATCATATCCGGATTTGTCAGCCCGCTACCTTCGGGTGGGTCATAGAAAGCTCTTTCGATCACTACTTGTTCAATATCTCCGTTTTCTTGAAATGGATAGAGTTTTGTAGCTCCGCTTTGTGCACACAGGGTTCTGATTTTATCATATCTCAAAGCCGCTTTGATATAATTTTTATCTCCATTAGGCTCTGCCAGCATTTTACAAGTTCGATTATTCAGTTTCTCACGTATCATGCTTTGAGCAACAGGAAATTGTGCCAGCAACTTATCTTCTGTTTTATCTTCGTCAGGTAGATTCAAGTCATGGAAAGCGATGCTTACTCCGTAATTCATCATTTCCTGCAAGTTGCCCCATACTAACATTGTCTTTTTATAAAAGCGGAAATAATCTCTTGTATATCCATTTTGTACCCATGTTTGTGTGTTCATTAAATCATCATCGGCAGCCACGGTAGTTCCGAAAGAGAAACGTACTTCCTGTCCGGTACCATTGGTGGTAGCTAATGTTTTTCCTAATGAATAATAATCAGGAGGCAAATCACCGTTTTGCAGATGAGCCAGATCGCAGTAGTAAATATAAGATAAAGGTTTGCCATGAATGGCAGCCCATGTATATGAAAAGGCTGAATGCATACAGTCGTCTTGTGTCATCAGAAACAGCCAATCTTTGTTATATTTCAATGTTGGTATTTCCGTATACAGATATCCTACCTGTCTGTCTGCTTTCAGGTGAATGGTTATTTCTATTTCTTTATCGGCTGTTTCATTACCGAACGGGTATATGAATTCCGTTTCGCAGATGACATCCTGCCTCTTTCCATTATCCTTGTTTTCATCCTCGTCTTTATCTCCTTGATATAGATTCAGTTTGCGGATACATCCCGACATAACTAAGCCAATAATTAAAAATAAAACGATACCGATATTGAGATTCTTGCACATAGGCTTTCCTTTCTTACTTCTTTTTTACTAGATTACTCTCCTCATCCTTATATTCCTTCTTTTGGGTGAACAGTCCTCCGATACCTTTTAATCTGCTGACGACACGCACCTTGAAACTATTGAACAAAGTTCCGTCGGCTCCCACCGTCCCGTACCCCGTCACGGCACGCGCACGTCTTTTCCGTACAAATGCAATCTTTCCGAATTGCTTGAGCTGCAAAGCCAGATATCCGTCTTCACCGCGGATAATATCCGTGCGGATTCCCGTTTTCCTCGCACATTCCGTCCGGTAAGCAAATACCAGTCCGCGCACACTAAGCTCCGGACGCTTGAAAGACTGCAACCATAAATGCAAGTCGCGTGCAGCCTCATAGATTTTCAGCCCCATCCAAGAGTGATCCTTGTCGGGAATATAACTCCAAAGCGAGCTGACAGCCACTACACCCGGCTTTTCGAGCGCATCCACCATTGTTTCCACATACTTTGCCGGATACATCGTGTCAGAATCAATGTTGATATGATATTTTCCACGGGCATGGTTCAGTCCGCAAAGACGGGCAAAACCACAACTATGTTGCGTTTCCGTGAAATAAGGCACACCGCAAGCCTCGTAAATCTCCGCAGTGCGATCTTTCGATTCGTTGTCCACACCAATGATTTCTACAGGATATTTACATTTCATCTCGCTCAACGACCAGAGGCAGGCAAGCAGATGTTTTTCCTCATTGTATCCGATGAGTGATACAGTGACAAGCGGTTCGTTACTCTGCAATCCGGCCAGATTGCGGCGTACTTCCTCGATAACGGCTTGCGGAGCTTCCGCAAAAGGTTTCTCATAAACCTGTAAATACTTAGAATACCATTCCATAGATATTGAATGCTTTATTTGTTTTCATTAACCGGGATAATCAGGCTTTCAAATAGTTGTTTCCATTGTTCGGCAATATTTTCTATTCGGAAGCGCTGGACGTCCATACGCGCCTGCTGTCCCATTTTCTTACGTATATCTTCATTCTCTATTAAGTAAGAGATTTTCTCCGCCAGTTGTTCGATATTCCCGTCTTCTACCAGCAGACCGTCTTTTCCGTCGCTGATAATATCCCGCGGGCCGCAGGGACAGGTGAATGATACGGGCGGCACGCCACATGCCATTGCTTCTATAATAACCATTCCAAACCCTTCGAAACGTGATGAAAGGGCAAAAATTGAACTTTCACAGTACTTGTCGACAATATTGGAAACAGTAGGTTCCAATATACAACTGGCAGTGATTCCTAAAGAGTCAATTTGCTGTTGCAGTTGCTCACGCATACCGTCTCCGTAGATACGCAGTATCCAGTCGGGATGCTTTCTGGCAACGAGTTGCCAAGCCGGGATCAGGCGGTCGAATCCTTTCTGCGGAACATATCGCCCTACTGCTATTACCTGTTTATGGCTATTGTCAGATATTTGGTCGGGAAAAAAAGGAAGAGGGTTATGGATCACTTCAACATTATCCAGTTCCGTCCATTCCTGTGCATCCTCGTGGCTCAATACGATGAAACGTTTCAACTGGCGAAGTTGCCGGTATAACTGCTCTCTCCAATAATTGCTTACGATTGCCCGTAAGAATGCGGGCAGACGGCTGTTGCTGAAATCCCGGTAATTAGATTTGTTAAAGTGTATTTCACCCAACTTTGTGCTGCCGTCCGTCATCCGATTGATGAAATTGATGTCACGACGGAGCAGGGAGATAGTAATGTCCGGACGAATTTGGTGCAGACATTCGTTGAGTTTCTTTTTAAAACGTCCTTGTTTCGCAATATATTTAGGTAGTTTTTTATAGAATGACATTTCGTTCAATTCATCATAATCAATGTCAAGTTGATGAAGAGTGATGGACGGATGCAGTTCGTAGTACGGTTTCTTGCCCTTCCCGTCTGTGAGGATGATATGTATTTCATAACCAAACACTTCGGCGAAGTAATTTGCTTTCAGGGTCAATACTCGTTCCATGCCGCTAGGGTAGTAGAGGGCGGGGATGCAGTAGGCTATTTTCATGTTTATCAGAATATTGTTTGTTATTAATTGTGTTTTTGCTTATTTATCTTTGGTCTTTATGGCGTCGATCACTTTCTGCATTTGCGCCTTCCACGATAGCGGGCAGACCGATTCGCGTATCTCGGCAGGCGTCATTTTCAGCGTTTTCCGGAAGTCGATCAGTCCCTGAATATCCACCGGAGATTCGTCGGGTGCCACCTTCCATACATACGGCATGTGGTCGAAGTCGTCGTCGGTTTCCGAGTAAGTGAACGCGAAGCCACGTGCGGCATACTCGCGGTTTTTCAACGTTTTGATATACGTAATTCCGCTGCGGTGGCGTCCCAGGCTGCCAATGGCAAAATCAGCTTTTTCGAACATCGCATCCAGTTCGTCGCCATGCAAAGGACCATGCAGAAGAACATACGGTTCGAGATGGTTGTCACGGACAACAGGCAAGATCCCCGCCCGTTCCCGTTCGCCGGACAGCGGGCCTACAATATGGAAATATACTTTATATTCCGGATTGTTGCGGTAATAATCTGCCAATCCGCGCACAAGGCGGTCGAAGCCGTGCCAGTAGTGCACTTCCGCCACTCCGATCAAGTGCAACTCTTTCGAAGTGTCATTCTGCTGCTGCTTCATCGGAATCGCCTCAAAATCAATTCCGTTGGAGATGCGTATGGTGTTTCCGCCAAATATTTCTTCCGCATTGGAGAAAGTGACGATACCGTCCAGAGCCTTTGCGAGCTTGTGACGGAAACAGCGGTCGATGGCTAGATGAAATTTCATGGAACGGGTGACGTACTCCTGATCGTAAGGATAAGTAGGAATTTCCATCACCACTTTTGCGCCTGTACGTTTCAACGACTTCACCAGCCGGAGGGTGAACGGACTGGCATTGTGAAAAGAGCGCATATATACAAAGTCGATTCCTTCGTGGCGTGCATAGTCGACAATAGGAGAGTAGTAGACACGTTTCCAAATCTTTGCGGCAAAGCCCGTGCCGAAATCAGCGATCACTTCGTCATCCACCATCCAACGCCGTTCGCCATAAGAGGTCACATCATAATGACACAAGCGAACATCCACTCCACAATCTTTGAGGGCTTTCACCTGATAACGTATCTTCTTACTAATTCCGTTGGCCTCATTGAAGCCGTGAAATATAAGGAAAAGAGCTTTCATTCTTATTTTCAGTATTCAATAATTGTTTATTCTGTTTTTTCTTTCTCAAACTGTTTTTTCTTCCTCAAACGATTTGGGCGATGATTTGTTTCCGGTATTCTTCTCCGGCATCCGCCACTTCGCTGCCAATGGCAGTTTCGTTGACATATTTTCGTTCCAGTTTCACTTTTTTATGGGCTCCCATCCGCCACCATTCATACTCTACGTCCACATGACCGACGTCGATGGCCTGATAGCCGGCTTTAAACAAATCGTAGGCCAACACTGTGGCTGCGGGGCCGAGGGCAATCAGAAACAAGGCTTCTTTTTCTACTTTGCAGGCCTCCTGCTTGATGTCTTCCAGGCGTTCGAATGCATCTCTGGGCGGACAAAGAATACGCCGGATGCTCCGGGCATTATCGAAAAGATCGTTGCCCACTCCGAGCCGGCTTTTCTCCCCTTCGATGAAGACGATGTCCCGGTTATCCCAAATGCCCTTCATGTCGTGAAACCATCGGGCGGAATCTTCTTTGCGGGCAAAATCCATATACGGACGGGTGACGAATGTATTATAATATTTTCGTCCCGCTACCAGCAAACGGTCCCACCAAGAACCGTACAGATAAAAATGAGTTCTCCAGAACCGGCGACTTTTGCGATTGTAGCGATACAAATCGCGGAATGCGTCGGAGATGCAGACAATATGTCCTTCTTCGTGACTTTGCAGCACTTCGGTCAGTCTTTTAGCCAATAACGGATCACCTTTCTGGAAACGGATTTCCTTGTCCGGACTGGTGAGCAACACTTCACCGTCGCCAAAACGGCTGACAGAGCAACGGTCGTCGATGATTTTACGTATCGTTTCGTCGATGGAAGCTACTTGCGGTATGATTTTTCTCTTTTTCCGCAAGACGATGTACCAGAAATTGTACCATTCCACAGTGCTACCATAACTTATTTTATAACGTAGCGTTATAAAAATGTTGCGTATATTCATAGCTATAGACTTTTTTTTCTTAACGACCGCACTTTACTGATCATGTCATACTCATGCGTCATCTGTATATAAATGCCAAAGATAATAAAACTAACGATACCTTTAGCAATAATTGTCACAAAAATGTTCATCCCTTCCAGCGCATACTGCATTGGAATGAGGACTAATGCTATCAAAATGCTAATCACCAACGGAGAAATAAGCTGACGGATGAACGGCCAGGCACTTTGCCGGAAGGTCACCCGGTACATCTGCCAATAACACTGTATGAAGTTGATGGTGAATGTCACCACAATGCAGCTGGCCACTGCTGTCAGGGTTCCGAAATGGAAGATGCCGAGCAAAATTCCCGCCACGTTGAACGCGGACGAAAACACTCCGCACACAAACAAACTTCGTGTATCGCCTGCCGCCTGAAAGATGGAGCCGGACGAAGAAAGTATAATCTGAATCCCTACGGAGAGCGACAGTATCCGGAACACGGGTACGGACGGCATCCATTGATCGCCGAAAATAATAAGCGTCACTTCCTCTGCCGTGAAGAAAAGCAGCACGCTAAGCGGCAGACCGATAAAGGCGAGGAAACGGACGATGCGTTCGTAGGAACTCAACAGTTTTCCCTTGTCATTCTGGAAATCGCTGAAAATAGGGTGCATCACCGGAGTGATTACCTGCGTGATATTCTGCAAGGGCAGCATCATCAAACGATACGACTTTTCGTAATATCCCAGATCGGACATACTCATATATTTACCAATCAGCAGTTTGTCCAGATTGCGGCTGAAATAGTTGATGACATTGAACAGGAATTGATAGGCGGAATAGGAAAATATTTTCCGGAGTACCCTCAATCCGAGTGTGAAACGCAACCGTTGCGGGTAACGCTGAAAGGAAATTACGAAGATCAGTACGCTGGATACGATTGGGTTGATAATCAATGCGTACAATCCTGCTCCGCAGAGGGCGGCGGTTACCGCGGCTGCACCTGCCGAAATCTGAATGACGAAGCTACGGATAGCAATGAATTTAAATTCTTTGTTCCGGTAGAACATGGCTCCCGGCACAATGGTGGCGGAGGCGAAGAACAGGTTGACGGACAGCAGTTGGCACAGGATGCGCAGGGTGTCGCTTTGGTAGTAATCGGCGATGATCCACGAAGAAGCGAAAAACAGGATGCTGATTCCGATGCCCGTCCATATAGTAAATGAGAAGATGTCCGACAAATCATCTTTAGTCAGCGATTTGTGCTGCACGATGGCGGGAGACACTCCCATGTCGGTGAGAAGATTGAAGAAGGCGATGATGACGGTGGCAACAGCTACGATGCCGAAGTCGTCCGGTGATAGCAGACGTGCGAGAATTCCTGCCACAACAAGGGATATGACGACGCCACTGTATTTGGCCAGCGCTGTGTAAAATACCCCCGAAAATAATTGACTCTTAATATTATTAGCCATTGATTGCTTGTTTATATGTTTGCGCGTATGCTTGTCCCACTTTGCGGATGCTCATGTTTTCCATACCGTATGCGTAATTCACTTCCCCTTGTCCCCATGCGGCAAGCCGGCGGGCTTCTTCGAGTGCTCGCAGGATGTCTTTCTTGTCGTCGGGATCGAAAGTCGGGTTACCGGTTTCGGAAAGCAGTTCGCCGATGTTTCCCACCTTGGGACCCACCACGACTTTGTGGTAGAGGAAGGCGAGGGGGACATTACCCGAATTCAGTATATCTTTCCGCTGGATGAATATCACGTCTGAAGCAGCCATATAGTAGGGCAGATCGCAGTTGTCTATCAGCTCGTCGTTGGCTCCCGCCTGTAGTTTATACATACGGTTGAGCAGCGGCATGAGCAGATAGTATCCGGCTTTTGAGATCCATCGTTTGATGAAATTCCTGCCATAGCTGTTGCGTCTCGAGAAAGGGTAGAG
>OHRB01000786.1_pt1 | contig 14570 bp, 11 predicted proteins | sample 1578381 | NCBI WGS metagenome assembly OHRB01 (sample SAMEA3879566, study PRJEB24766) | human gut metagenome | biome: human-associated habitat; feature: feces | place: USA | collected 1985/1987
AGGTCGATTTTTTTGCTTTAGATGTTCCCCATGATCGAATCAGCACAGCAATCCCTGCTATACTTTTTTCAGGCCCGGGGTAAGCCACCATAATAAATGAAACACCCCTACGCATTCATCTTCAATATCGGACTGATTTTTTTATAAACCAGAAACACGATCAAAGATACCAGTATACCTTTCAGCAGATTGAATGGTCCGACTGCCAGTATCACGAAAGTCTTAAGGTCTGTGATATGTTTGTTTACGGCAGTTCCCATTCCAACCAGGCCGTCGATCGGCATACCGAATGCTTTGGCATATGCCGGTAGTAATACGAAGGCATTCAGGAAACATCCGACTACTGTCATGAATACGGTTCCCGCTGCCATTCCGGCTACTGCTCCGATTCTGGTATGTTTCTTATGGTAGATCAATGCGGCCGGCACAACCAGTGAACAGCCAATCAGGAAGTTTGCAATTTCTCCGACTCCCGCTGTCATAGTTCCGTTGATTGCAAAATTCAGTAAGATCTTGATAAGTTCTATTGCCGCTCCGGCGAGTGGTCCCATTGCAAAACTTCCGATCAGAATCGGTACTTCGCTGAAATCTATCTCGTAGAAGGACGGAGCGAACGGAAGCGGAATTTCGAACAACATCAATACTGTTGCGATTGCCGATAACATACCAATCTGTGCCATTGTCCTGATTTTGTTTCTGTTCTTTTCATTTTGTCTTGTCATTACTTTTGTACTCATCTTTCTTTCTCCTTTAAACCGAATTATATTCTAAAGGAAGAAACTTCTTAATTTTGAACCATACAATATTCACATAGCAAGCAAAAACCCCGCCACCCAAAGGGCAACGGGGCAATCATATCATTCTGATAATCCTGTAAATATCGTATCATCCTTCTCTCATCCAGACTTTACTGTCGGTTCCGGAATCTCACCAGATCGGCTGATCATCACATTGATAACATCTGTTCAGATATCTCTGACCAGAAATTCTTCAAATGACCAGTTCGCGGACTTTACCGCCGGTTGGGAATCACACCCTGCCCCGAAGAATCTTCTTTCGTCTTATATTATAGTACGGCATATCCGTCTATGCAACCATTATTTTGTGCTCATCTCACGGATCAGTTTTCTGATCGGAAGAACAAATGTCGGAGATACGGACAACTCATCCAGTCCCATCTCTACAAATCTCTCAGTAAGTGTAGTATCTGCACCAAGCTCACCGCAGATTCCGGCCCAGATACCTTCTTTGTGTGCATTGTCCACAACCATCTGGATCATACGGAGAACTGCCTCATGATGGGAATCATAGATATTATCCAGCTTTGCATTCTGACGGTCAATAGCCAGTGTATACTGGGTCAGATCATTGGTTCCGATACTAAAGAAATCAACCTCTTTTGCAAGAAGATCACTGATCATAACAGCTGCCGGAGTCTCGATCATGATACCCTGCTCCACGTCATCACGGAACGGGATCCCCTGTTCCTTAAGCTCTGCTTTTACTTCTGCTACAATGGCCTTGATCTGCTTCACCTCTGTTACAGAGATGATCATCGGATACATGATAGAAATATTTCCGAACATGCTTGCGCGGAAAAGTGCTCTCAGCTGTGTCTTAAATACTTCCGGTCTGTCCAGGCAGATACGGATTGCACGATAACCCATTGCCGGATTCTCCTCGTGTGCCATATCAAAGTAATCAATCTGCTTGTCTGCGCCGATATCCAGTGTACGGATGATTACTTTCTTTCCTGCCATATTCTGTGCTACTGCTTTATAAATCTGGAACTGCTCTTCCTCTGTCGGATAATTATCTTTTTCCAGATAAATGAATTCACTTCTGAAAAGACCAATACCTTCTGCATCATTAGCCAGTACACTGGCTACATCGCCTGTGCTTCCGATGTTTGCGTACAGATGAATCTTATGTCCACTCTTTGTCTCTGTAGTTTTGCCTTTTAATTCTTTGAGCATTGCTCTCTGGCGCAACTCCTCGTCTTTCTGATCCTGATATTTCTTCAGGGTATCTGCATCCGGTTCCACAATAAGAGAACCGGTCTTGCCGTCTACAACTGCCATTTTTCCATCCATGCTGTCATCATATTCAATATTGATCAGCGCCGGGATATTCATAGTTCTTGCAAGGATTGCTGTATGGGAATTGGAAGAACCTTTCCTTGTAACAAATGCAAGAACTTTGCTCTTGTCCATCTGTACAGTTTCACTTGGAGCCAGATCCTCAGCAACGATAATAGATGGTTCTGCAGCATCCATATCTCCCTCATCGTGTCCTGATAATACACCTACCAGACGATCTGAAATATCCTTTACATCTGCCGCTCTTGCTTTCATGTAGTCATCATCCATCTGCGCAAACATGTCTGCAAAATTATCACCTGTTGTTGCTACTGCATACTCTGCATTTACATTCTCCGTACGGATAATGTTATCAATAGAATCCAGATAGTCCTCATCATCCAACATCATCTGATGCACTTCAAAAATAGCAGCACCTGATTCTCCTACTTCCCGGAGTGCCTTATCATACAGTTTCTGAAGCTGTTCAACTGCTTTCTCTTTTGCTTCCTGCACACGTGTAATCTCTGCCTCCGGATTTTCTACCTTCGTACGCTTTACACTTGTGTCTGCTTTCTGCAAAATAGAAATCTTTCCAATTGCGATTCCTGAAAATACGGACTTACCTTCTAATACTCTCATTACTCCAATTCTCCTTATTAAAGATTATGGCATAACTGTCTGACATCTTCACAGTTACAGATTATTTTTCAAAAACTCTCTCATTACTTCGGCATCTGCCTCTTCATTCTCGCCTTCCACATGTACTGTTATCTGATCTCCCTGTTTTACTGCAAGATTCATAACACAGAACATCCGCTTCGCATCACCACTGTCTGTTCCTTTAAAAATAGTGATATTGCTCGTAAGCTTTCCGGCTTCCTGCACAAGAAGCAGTCCGGGCCTTGCATGTATTCCAAATTTATCTTTGATGATATAGGTAAATGATACCATCCGCGAACTTCCTCCTGTATAAATAATTCTTTTTGAGATACTTCATTATAGCACAACCTGTATTTGTACTTCCATATTTTTTTATTTTTTGTACAAATTTTAGCACATTTCTTGACATCTATACAAATTTGATTGTTTTTCTGTTTAAAATCCACAGAAAAATGGTTATTGTTCACTTCGTTTTCAATAACACGCTTTGCAAGATATTACCAGTAAACAGTAACTAAAAATGTTACAGAAAAACAGACTCAATATACAAAGGTATTGTACATCAAGTCTGTTTTATCTGTGCAGTGTTTATTCACTTCTCAACGCATCAATAGGATTTAAATTTGCTGCTTTCACAGAAGGAAGCAGTCCAAATACCACGCCTATCACTGTAGAAAACAATACTGCGATCACAATTGATGGCACACTGATCGCAGTAGGCGAACCGGTAACCTTTCCCACCACTTTCGACAGCCCGATTCCTGTTATTACTCCGATAATACCGCCAATACTGGTAAGTACGGAAGCCTCTGTCAGAAACTGTCCCAGAATCGTCTTCTTACGTGCCCCGATAGCCTTTTTCAATCCAATCTCTTTGGTACGCTCTGTAACAGAAACCAACATGATATTCATGACACCAATACCGCCTACAAGAAGAGAAATACTTGCAATCCAGATCAGCTGATTATTCGTACTCTCACTGAGTTTCTGCATATTCTTGACCTGCTCCATAATATTATCGGCTTTGTATTTCATGGTTGTATTTCCGTCTGTATTTAAGGCTGCAATTAAATTATTCAGCACATCTGCTGCTGCATTTCCCACCGAACTCATGGTATCTGTGCTGTCTGCTTTCACAATTACATTCTGAGGAACATCAAATTTAAAGGAAATCGGCCAGCAGCTGTCCGGAATCATTACACTTCCTACAATCGACTGATAATAAGTGTAGTATTCGTCAATACTGTTGATCGTCGGCTGATAATTCTCATCCTGCCGGATCACTCCCACAATCGTATATGGTTCCTGATTGATCTCCACAGTCTGCCCTACTGGGTTCTGTGACGGGAACAGATTCTGTGCCGCATTATCATCGATCAGCGCAACTTTATTGTAATTTTTGTAGTCATCCTTTACAAATCCCCGTCCTGACTGAATCACATATCCGCAGGTAGCCAGATAGTTCACATCAATCCCGTAAACACTTCCGCCTTCCAGACTGTTATTGTTATTATAAATAGATGCGCTGGTACTGTTATAATAAAAGGTCGCATTCTCAACATGATCCAAATCTTTTACTTCTTCTTTTACATCATCTGTCAGAATCGGTGCTTTTGAAGAATTTCCATATTCCGCATCATATTGATTATCTCCATCATACAGATAAATATTTACTGTATTGGAACCTGCACCTATCAGGTCTTCCTTAATCTGCTCACTGGTTCCCTTGATGGTAGAAACAATTGCAATGATAGACGCAATACCAATAATGATACCCAGCATAGTCAGGAAGGATCTCATCATATGTGACCATATTCCCTGAAAAGCCAGGCGTATATTTTCAAGCATAAAATGTCTCCTTTCTCAATTAATATCCATACATCTGATCCAGAGTAACTTCTTTTGTCTTTGCGCCCTCTTTCACATCTTTTCCATAAGGAAATGCGATCAGATCATCTTCACTGAGCCCACCTTTGACAATCACACTGTAACCGCTGTCTACAGCTGCACCCACTGAAATCTCCTGTTTCTTCAGGATACCATTATCATCTTTATACACATAGTTTTTATTATTGTCATTTCTGACAAAAGCTTTCTGAATGACCATAATGTTCTCTGCAGCAGATGCTTCATAATTGACAGTAACCCAGTCCTGATCTTCCAACTGAAGTGTCTTGTCACTTACCACTGCTGTAAATGCATAATAAGACACATTTGGATTACTGCTTCCATAGAAGCTGTTTCCGGTTACAGGATATTCCGAAACATCCATAACATCTGCCTCAAAAGATCCGCTGGTATAACTTGTACAGTTAAGCTTTGTGCCTTCTTTAAAATCATCGAGCATCAGTTCACTCACAGAACCTACAACATAAAAACCATCACTGCTTTTTATCTTGATCAGAGCCTTACCGTCAGTTGTCTCACCGCTTCCGGAATCCCCCACATAAGTAACCGTACCATCCAGTTTTGCAGTGATAAGCTTTTTATTCGCTTTCTTTTCCAGCTGTGATATCTTGATATCGCTTTCCTGAAGATCCAGCTTAAGGCTGGCAATCTTACTCTTCTGATACTTGATGGCATCTGCTCTGGAAACAGGAGTTCCGGTAGGTTCATCATTCCCACCAGGATTATCATCTCCTCCATCATCCGGATTCTCATCATATTTATCTGCATCTGCCAGTGTGAATTCCACCTCTGCAAATTCATATACCGGTTTCTCCAGAAGACTTCCGTTTACCAGATAATAACCTGTGCAGGAGGTTTTCAGATCATCATAGTCCGCTATTGTATCATTCTGATGAAATTCCAGACGGTACCAGTAACCACCCTGATTAACAACTTTGGTTCCATCAGGACTGTATCCTGCAAGTTTATTAAAGAATGAACCCATTACTGTTACTTTTTCTTTTGCACTGCTACACAGATATACATATGGATCGTCCTCTGTGCCACTTCCTGTAAACGGAACAGAATCTGCATCCAGTTTCTGATAAAACGGCTCGTCACCATCAGTGATATTCGGATCACCTTTTCGGTAATAGGGATCAAAGTATGTGGTATGGTCATCCAGTGCCGGCGTTGGCGTTGGTGATAATTCCGGTGTATCATTTTTTCCTGAATTAAAATCATCCTTCTCTCCGTCGCTGAATCCATTCGCTGAGGGATCCGAATATACCGGAATATCATTATCCGCAGATGTTCCACCTGATGAACCGCCTGTATTTCCGGTATCTGTTGAAGCATCATCTCCCGGTAAATCTGACTTGGATGAAGAATTGTCTGAGCCCGCATTATCCACTGCATCTCCATCTGTAAAAGCAGATAATAAAAACGGATACATGGCTGTTGCCAGGTAACTGCCGGACATATCTGCTGTGGATGATAACGTATCATCCGGTGTCATATCATCATCGCCTGTATCATTATCAGTTTTTCCTGTTTTTGAATTCAGGTTATCGGCGTCTGTACCCGCATCTGTTTCCTCTACAGGTCCACCATTCTGAAGGCTGTTCAATCTGTTCACTGCTTTATTTAAATCCTGCTCCAGTTTCTGTTTTTTCAGCTTTGCTATATTCAGTTCCATTTCCACCAGAGTAGTATCAAAAGAAACCAGAGGATCCCCTTTTTTTACGGCATCTCCCTTTGTCACATAAATCTGATCAATGATCAGGTCTTTATCACCGTTTACTGTCTGTGTTGCACTGGATGTAATGGTTCCGTCAAGCGTGGTGGAAGGTGTATAAAATTCCTGCAGTAATCCGCTCACAGGAGTAACCGCCACTGTTTTCTGGCTGTTTTTCTTCAGCTGCATCAATCCCGCTGTAATTCCGCTTCCTGCGATTACCACCACAAGCACTCCTGCGAGGATTTTCTTTACTTTGCCCATGAAGATCACCTCTTTTCCTGAAGGATACCATCTTTGATCGTAACCACCCTTTTCGCATGTGCGGCAATATCCGCATCATGGGTGATCATCAATACAGATACCCCCTCATCATTCAGTCTCTGGAAAAGTTCCATAACCTGCGCACCGGATTTACTGTCAAGAGCACCTGTAGGTTCATCTGCAAGAAGAAGTTTCGGGTTATTGACGATCGCCCTGGCAATGGCAACCCTCTGCATCTGACCTCCTGAAAGCTGATTTGGCTTAAAATCCACTCTGTCCGCCAGGCCCACTCTGTCAAGTGCTTTCAGAGCGCGTTCTCTTCTCTCCTTCTTAGGTACTCTCGCATAATTTAATGGCATCTCAACATTTGCCAGAGCACTCTGCTTAGGGAGAAGATGAAAACTCTGAAAAACAAACCCTATCTTATTCAGCCGGATATCTGACATTTCATTCTCCGAACACGCCTTAATATCCACTCCATCCAGAAAAAAAGTCCCCTCTGTCTGCTTGTCCAGACATCCGATAATGTTCATCAGAGTAGTTTTTCCCGAACCGGATGGTCCCATAATTGCCACGTATTCTCCTTCTTCCATGGAGAAATTCACATCTTTTAATACCGGAACCTTCATTTTACCCTGCTGATATTCTTTATATATACCCTTTAATTCCAGTATCATTCGATCCCCTCCACGTCTTCACCTGCGCTCATACCAGGTGCCTCATCGATTGGTACAAGTTCCTCATTTGGATCAATCGAGTCATCCGAACTGTCATCTTCAGAACCCTCTTCCATATCTGGATCTGTATAGGCTTCCCCATCTGCGGAATCTGGCTGTTCATCATCCATATTTCCATGATCAGCATCCATATCTGTAATCCCGTCCGCGCCTCCGCTCATTGTCTGAGCCAGATCTCCGATCTCTGTTTTTTCGCCTTCTTCCAGAGCCGCTGTCGGGAATGCAATCGCATCTTTCTTTGTAAGGCCCTCAACAATCTTATATTCTCCAAGATCATCATCATGTTCTCCAAGTGTTACATAACGCTTCTCCAGTCTGTTCTTATCGCTGGCTGCCCATACATACGGTTCATTGGTATCTGTGTCCAGAATATAGTAATCACTGAGCCACAGACCATCTTTTTTCTCATCCTGTCCGATGTCACGTTCTATGTACACATGCTGTCCAAGCATCAGATTCTCAGAGGAATCCAATTCCACATAAAAAGGATAAGAAGTAGACGTTGTCTGATCATCGGAACTGGTACTTGCCATACCCATATACATATCATTACTGCTGTCATCTGAAGTTCCATTATTCACATCTACGGATCCCATCGTTCCTTTCCATGTTTTACTGCTGTCTACTCTGGAACGGATGATCACTGCCTCTCCGGGTACAATAGAATCCCTGTTCTGTTCATTAACTTTACCTTTTACTCTGTAAGCACCTGTACTGAGAATTGTAATAAATGCAGAACTGTCCGAACTTCCGTCACCTGACGACATGCTACTGTCCATTGCACTGCTGTCATCCACAGAATCACCGTCGTCACTTGTCATTTTGGAAGTGTCAATTTTCTGTATCACACCATCTATTTCACTTCGAACCTCTGTATTCTGTGTTGCGCTCTGAAGTTTATCAATTTCAGACTGTTTACTCTTCTGACTATATTCATTCTTCTTGAGATTCATTTTGTTAGTCTCGATTTCAATGGTATAGGACAACTGATCTTCGGCCTTTGCTTTTTTCTTCTCCGCTTCCAGCGTAGCTATCTGTTCTGTCAGGCTGATCTGTTCATTTTTTAATCTGTCCAGATCCAGTTGCGCCTGCTTCAGATCATCCTCAATACTGCTGAGATCATATTCAAAAAGAAGCTGTCCGGCCTTTACCTCTTCTCCGGTCTTAACTTCCACTTCTTTTACTTTTCGTCCACTTTCTATTTTTACGTTTACAGTTTTCTGCGGTTCTACCACACCGGCAAACCGATTTACCGCTGTTGTTTCAGATCCGGTGATCACACTTACTTTTGACACATACACAATAGAATCACCGGTTCCACTCTGACCGTTTCCTTTAAAGTGATACCAGACTCCGGTTCCGATACCACCTGCTGCAATCAGGATTCCCAAAACGATAATAATACGTTTCTTCATAAATTGCCTCCTTGATATTGTCACCTTGTTCAGGCTAACATCTATTATACACTACTGCTTTTTTATATCATTATTATTCACTTTCCTATCATAGCAGATTCTGCCTTAAAATAAAAGCTTTGTAATCAAGTGGCAACATTTTTCACAATTTTTTCACGTTTTTCTTATGAATTTCGTTCACCTTTTTCACTTTTTTGACAGTCAGTACAAAATCTGTTAAAATAAACAGAAAAGTAACTGTCAAACAGTTGCACAGAAAGCACTGTGAAAGGAAAGAACACGTATGAATATAAACAAACACCTGATTCTTCTTTTCTCTGTCTTATTTTTTCTTTTTGCTGTATCTGTAAGCAGCGGCTGTTTCCGCAAAAATGAGTCAGATGTAAAGAGTGTAGTCAGAAATGAACTGGATCAGTTAAAAAATCTCGATTCAGAAACTACGCAAAAATACATACCCTATACAGAGCTGTTCCCCGATGCCACAGAGAATACTGATTTAACTGATGAAATCAATAAAACCTTTTCTCTCTTTTTCCGGAAATTTAATTACAAAATTTCGGATGTCATCGTCGGCACAACCAATCATTCTGCCACTGTTTCTGTCAAACTGACCACAATCGATTCCAAAGTTCTTGCCAGAGATTTTAAAGCAGAACTTCTCCGGACACAGATCACAGAGTCAGCCCAGGCACAAAAAGGAAATATCAAAGATTCTTCCAGATCTCTTGAGGCTCATTATCTGATCCTGAATCATCTTTTAAACACAAATGACTATGATACAGCTGAGACAGACTGTAACATACAGCTTGTCAATACAGGCAATGATAAAAAGGAAAAATGGAAGATCCAGCGTACCAATTCTCTGGAAGATGACCTTGTCGGCGGTCTTATAGCTGATCTGGCAGATCCGGATATCCTTTCACCGGAAGATACCCTGACCGTCTATCTTGACACTCTACAGAAACTGGATTTGAAAGAAATGACATCTTATCTGGGTGTAGTAAATATCATGAATACATCCGATACTGCAAAAAATTCCATTGCCTCAGCACTTGCCGAACAGATTCATAAAAATTTTAATTATGTCATTAAATCCAGCAGTGAAAATGGATACAATGCCACTGTTACAACTGAAATTACAACCTTTGACAGTGATTCGATCCTGGCTGATTATCAGGAAAAGCTTGATAAATATCTGGCTTCTGCTGACGCAGTTATCGATGGCTCCCAGAAACGATACGAGAAATCTTTCGAAATTCTTCTGAACAGCATCAATGATAATACCGTTACTACCGTCAATGATGTAGATTTTGTTCTAATCAATGATGGGGTATCCTGGAAACTTCAGGATGAGGGAAATACTTTGGGAAATGCTATTTTCGGTACTTTGACAGATTCTCCTCTCGAGACTTCTGATTCTGAGGATGAAAATATTTCTGCCGATACAGATAAGCAGACAGATGATAATACTTCTACTGAAAGCAGTTCCAATTAACGATTAGTCAATCGGATATTCGCAATCCGCTTCCGCTACTTGCTCATAACCAAATAACTGCTTCGCAGTTTGGTTAAACAACTAAAAAGGCCACCATATCACAGAAATGTTCCTTTCCCGAATCATTCTATGATATGGTGGTCTTTTTAATCTTTGTCTTATTCTTTTTACATCCCCGTTATAATTTTGATAAACAGTAAAACCAGAACGATCAGAATAATCGGTCTTACGATTTTATTTCCATTTTTCATTACCATTCCAGATCCTACATAATGCCCTGCAATGGAAAAAACAGAAGCTGCAAGTCCAAGATATATGACAATCTTTCCACTAAATAAAAAAACAACTAATGCCATTATATTAGAAGAAAGATTTGCAAGTTTCATAGTTCCGGAAGCTTTCGCTACGGGAAGTTTTGCTACTCCTGTATATAAAATAAGCAGAAACGTACCAGTTCCCGGCCCATAAAAGCCATCGTAGCAGCCAACAGCCAGAGAACACACCGCACACAAAATCCACTGTTTCTTTCTGGAAATCTCTACATTGCTGTTATCATCCAGATTTTTCTTCTTCATTACATAAAACGCAACAATAGGAAGTACTGGAATCAGCATCCATTTTAATATCTTATCACTGGCAAGAAGCGCAATATGAGCGCCTGCAAAAGAACCGACAAGAGCCATGGAAATACATGGCAGTGCAACTCCCCAGTCTACAAATTTATTCTTACATAAACGTGCTGTTGAAATCGCTGTCCCAGTTGCCGAGGATAATTTATTCGTTGCTATCGCATTGTGCATCGGAACCCCTGCAAGCAAATACGCAGGCAGGGAGATCAAACCACCCCCGCCTGCGATAGAATCAACTAATCCTGCAAGGAATACCAACGGGCATACAATCAAAAACGTCTGAATTGTAAGCTCCATCCTTATTCAGTTACTTCCTCCGGTCTTACTTCCAGTTCCAGTTCTTTTAACTGCTCCTCGCTTACGCGGCTCGGAGACTGAGTCATCAGACAGGAAGCATCTTTAACCTTCGGGAATGCGATTACGTCACGGATGCTGTCAACTTTCGCCATAAGCATTACCAGACGGTCAAGTCCGTATGCCAGTCCGGCGTGAGGCGGAACTCCATATTTGAATGCGTCCAGAAGGAATCCAAACTGCTCGTGAGCAGCTTCTTTTGTGAATCCAAGTGCTTCAAACATTCTCTCCTGAATATCATCCTGATGGATTCTGACACTTCCTCCACCAATTTCATTACCGTTTAATACGATATCATATGCTTTTGCACGAACTTTTCCAGGATCTGTATCCAGAAGTGGAAGGTCCTCTTCCATAAGCATGGTAAATGGATGATGCATTGCTGTGAAACGATTCTCTTCTTCACTCCATTCAAGAAGCGGGAACTCTGTTACCCATACGAAACGATACTCATTCTTATCAAGAAGATCCATCTGCTTTGCAAGTTCCAGACGAAGTGCGCCAAGTACATCATAAACCAGTTTCTTCTTATCTGCTGCAAACAGAAGTAAGTCTCCTGCTTTACCATCCATAGCTGCTACCAGAGCATCCATCTCTTCATCTGTCATGAATTTAGCAAAAGAAGATTTTCTTGTGCCATCTTCAGCGATTGCAATGTATGCAAGGCCTTTTGCACCGTAACCTTTGGCAAACTCAACCAGTTTGTCAATTTTCTTACGTGGCATAGCGCCCTGTCCTTCTGCATTGATACCACGAACACTGCCGCCATTTTCCAACGCAGAAGTAAACACGCTGAATCCACAGTTTTTAACTACATCACTTACATCATGAAGTTCCATTCCGAAACGCATATCCGGTTTATCAGAACCAAATCTGTCCATAGCTTCCTGCCATGTGATACGCTGGATTGGAAGTTTTACATCAATATCAAGTACTTCCTTGAACAGATAAGCAAGGAATCTCTCATTTACATCAATTACGTCATCAACATCTACAAAAGAGAGTTCCATATCGATCTGGGTAAATTCCGGCTGCCGGTCGGCCCGCAGGTCCTCGTCCCGGAAGCACCGGGCGATCTGCATATACCGGTCGAAGCCCGCCAGCATGGTCAGCTGCTTATACAGCTGAGGGGACTGGGGCAGGGCAAAAAAGCTGCCGGGGAATACCCGGCTGGGCACCAGATAGTCTCTGGCCCCCTCGGGGGTGGACTTGATCAAAATAGGGGTTTCCACCTCCACAAAGCCGTTTTGGTCGAAATAGTCCCGGGCGATTTTCACGATCTTATGCCGGGCGATAATCTTATCCTGCACGTCGGGGCGGCGCAGATCCAAATAGCGGTATTTCAGCCGCAGCTCCTCCTTGACCTTGCTGTCCTCGGTGATCTCAAAGGGAGGGGTTTCGCTTTTGGAAAGCACCCGCAGGTCGGTGACCTCGATCTCCACCTCGCCGGTGGGGATCTCCTTGTTTTTGCTGGAGCGTTCCCGCACTACGCCCTTGGCCGCCAGCACAAATTCTGCCCGGACGCCGAAGGCCTTGCCGAAAATTTCCTTGTCCGTGTGGTCGTCAAAGGCCAGCTGTATAATGCCGGTGCGGTCGCGCAGGTCGATGAAAATCAGCTGTCCCAGGTCGCGCTGCCGCTGGGCCCATCCGCATACCACAACCTCCTTGCCCACGTCGGAAAGCCTCGGCTCTCCGCAGTAGTGGGTTCTTTTCAGTCCTGTCATCACTTCTGCCATATGATTTCTTCCTTCCGTTTTCCTGTGATTTTCCCGTGGTTTTTTGTCGGTATCGATTTTTCACAGGCCGTCAAAGGGCCTGCCTGTTCCGAGCCTTCTTTGCGGCGCATTTGTTTTTTCCGGGCTGTCTGCCAAAACGCGGCCCGACGCCGTGTGCCAGTCCGCGCCGGAAGCCCGTTTCATCCGCTTATAAGCTCAGACTGCTTTGCGCGTCGAAATAGATCTGGGTAAACTCGTCCACAAAGCTTTCCCCCAGAGAGATCTCTTTCTGTTCGCCGGTGGCCATATTTTTCACCTTGGCCTTTTGCTCCTCCAGCTCGCTGTCTCCCAGCACCAGGCTGAACTTAGCTCCCAGCTTATCGGCGTATTTCATCTGGGCTTTCAGGCTCCTGCCCACCAGGTCGCACTCGGCGTTCAGGGAGGTGGTCCGCACCAGCTCCGCCAGCCGGAACGCCTGGGCCTTGGCCTTATCACCCAGAGAGGCCACGTACAGGTCGCAGGTTGGGGGCGTTACCGCCGCCAAAGCGCTGTCAGGCTGAGCGAGCACCAGCATCAGCCGTTCCAGGCCTAAGCCGAAGCCCAGCGACGGCATGGACGGCCCGCCTATTTCCTCTACCAGGCCGTCATAGCGGCCGCCGCCGCACACAGTGCCCTGAGCGCCGATGCCGGTAGAGACAAATTCAAACACGGTCTTGGTATAATAATCCAGGCCCCGGACAATCGTGGGGTTCACCGTATAGGCAATTCCCATGGTATCCAGGCAGGTCTTGACGCCTTCAAAATGCTCCCTGCACTCGCCGCACAGGTAATCCAGCATGACCGGCGCGCCCTCGGCGATCTTAGAGCAGACCGGGCTTTTGCAGTCTAGAATCCGCATAGGATTCCTATCCAGCCTGCCCAGGCAGGTTTCGCACAGCTGGTCTTGATAGCCCTGAAAATACTCCTTCAGCGCCTTGTGGTACTCGGCCCGGCATTTCGGGCATCCGATGGAGTTGATCTCCAGCGACAGGTTTTTAACTCCCAGCACGTCGAACACAGATTTCGCCAGGCAGATCACCTCGGCGTCCGCCGACGGCGCTCCGGCGCCGAATACCTCCACGCCGAATTGGTGAAATTCTCTCAGCCGTCCGGCCTGGGGCTTTTCATACCGGTAGCAGGAGGTAAAATAGTACGCCTTGATGGGCAGGGCGTCGTTATACAAGCCGTGCTCCACCATAGCCCGCACCGCGCCGGCGGTGCCCTCCGGCCTCAGAGTGATAGAGCGTCCGCCTTTATCCTGGAAGGTATACATCTCCTTTTGCACCACATCCGTGGTTTCTCCCACCGACCGCTGGAACAGCTCCGTATGCTCAAACACTGGTGTGCGGATCTCCTTAAAGCCATACGCGCTGCAAATCCGGCGCATAGCGTCCTCCACCACCTGCCACTGATAGCTCTCCTTCGGCAGAACATCCTGGGTCCCTCTCGGCCCCTTTGTCAACAATCCCATAACTTCCTCCTTTTTTATTTCGCGCATGGCGCGCCAGCTCAGGGCGGGCGCGTCGTCCTCCGCTGTAATTTTTTATCCTTCCGCA
>OHRB01000803.1_pt1 | contig 14353 bp, 10 predicted proteins | sample 1578381 | NCBI WGS metagenome assembly OHRB01 (sample SAMEA3879566, study PRJEB24766) | human gut metagenome | biome: human-associated habitat; feature: feces | place: USA | collected 1985/1987
ATTATTCTTTTTGTTCTTTGTTACCAAACTTTCCATGGAGCTTCTCCATTATTCCACATTTCATTTAATTCTACATTATCGCGTAGTGTATCCATAGGCTTCCAAAAACCAATATGGCGAAATGCATGCATTTTGCCTGCCTGTGCAATACTCTCTAAAGGAGAGCGTTCAAATATGACGGTATCATCATTGTCGGGAATATAATCGAATACCTCCGGTTCACAAATGAAATAACCGGCATTGATCCAGTTGCGATCACCATCAGGCTTCTCCTGAAAAGAAAGAACTTTATTCGTATCCAAATCGATCTGGAGAGCACCAAACTTACCACCTGGTTTATAAGCAGTCAGCGACAATATACAACCGGACTGACAATGCGAATCAATCGTATTGGTGATATTCAGATCAGCGACTCCATCACCATAAGTCAGCAGGAAACGTTCATTGCCTACATATTTCTGAATACGTTTGATACGCCCACCTGTTTGGGTATTCAGACCAGTATCCACCATCGTTACTTTCCAATTCTCCGAATGATTGTCAAGAATAGTAGTTGTATTATTCGATAAATCAACAGTCATATCACTGTTGTGTCGAAAATAATTAGCAAAGTATTCTTTAATCACATATTGTTTATATCCACAACATATTATAAACTCATTGATACCGTAATGACTATATGTTTTCATTATATGCCAAAGAATTGGCTTTCCTCCTATCTCAACCATAGGTTTAGGAATAAGATTGGTAGCTTCACTCAAACGAGTACCGAAACCACCTGCTAATATGACTGCCTTCATCCTTATACATTTTTTTATTTTTTATATCTAGATATTTAAAACACTCATTCAAAAAAACAGTAAACAGACTATATCTAACAATAAACGATGTACTCAATATGCATTTTTTTCTCCTACAAGTACATTAGCTATAGTCTTATAAATGATATATAAATCAAGTAATATTGTCCAATGCTCCATATACCATATGTCAGCCTTCACACGACCTTCCATTTGTGACAGTTCTTTAGTTTCACCACGGAATCCGTTCGTTTGTGCCCAACCCGTTATCCCGGGTTTAATAAAATGGCGTACCATATACTTATCAATCAATTGTGTGTAGACCTCTGTATGAGCCAACATGTGGGGACGAGGACCTACTAACGACATTTCACCTTTGAATACATTAATAAATTGTGGAAGCTCATCAATATTAGAACGGCGAAGAAAATCTCCAAATCGGGTCTTTCGAGGATCATCTGCTGTTGCCTGCTTGCAATCCGCCTCTTCATTCACCAGCATGGAACGAAATTTATAGCATTTGAATTCCCTGCCATTCAAACCGGTTCGCATTTGTGTAAAGAATATAGGACCGGGAGAAGTCAACTTTATGATAATTCCCACAATAAGATAAATAAACGGGAAAATAGTAACTAAAAAAAGCCCTGATAATACTATATCGAAAATCCGTTTTAATAAACGATTCTCCATTTTGCTAAGCGGTTCATACCGCAAATTCAAAATTGGCATATTACCCACTACGCTATGCCAAATACGTCTAGGAAACCCCTTACATATATTAGGAACGCCATGAAAATAAAGCAAATGGTTCTCACAATAATTCATTATAGAAAAATTATAGCGTCCCTCCTCCATTGACAAAGAACAAAAAACATGCTTGATTCCTGTGTGTCCGGACATAAATTCAGAGAAACCATCAGGACTACCACAATAAGAACATTGGGAGGAAAAAACATCATTAGGTTTAATATCAAAATAACCTACGACTTCATAAATAGATGCCAAAGAACTCTCCATTTCCTCATATAACATCTGCATATTATTACCTCCGCCTATAAAAACAGCATAGCGTTTGTGTTTACCCTTCGCACAATAACTAATCAGCAAATGACGAATTATGATACGATAGATGCTTAGAATAACAAAGAGTATGAAAAAATAAACAAAAAAAAAGAGTGGAGAGATTATGGATATTCCACTAAAAGCCATGATACAAACCCAAAAGACCGAAAAGGTTATGATATTCTTCAAAACACGTAACACAAGCTGGTCGGCACGAATTTCTCTGCTATTCCAGGCTCTTCCACGAGATGCCGAACAGGCTATGTAACAGAGACTAAGCGAAGTCATCATCAAAGAAGCAGTACAGGAAAAAGGCAAATACATAAACGCACTTTTCCAGAAGAGAAGGAGGCCAAACAGGCACAAGTTCAAAATGATCAGATCTCCCAATACTGCAATAAACTCCACAACTTTATTTATCTGGTTAGCTGACGCCATAACACTTCACTAATTGTATATATTAAGCACGGATTTCTTTAAACTTATTCAGGAAATCTTTTCCGAATAAGTTCCAGAATATAACAATACAAACAGACAAGAAGACAAATGCCAGAACATATATTTTTCTACTGGTCCCCGAAGGTTCCAATGGTACCACAGCTGGTTCCACCACTGCAAATACAGGTTTTTCTTCCTGAACTTTGGCTCTGGCAACCTGAAGCTGACTCGCCACTTGGCTGTATACCTGATAAGCAAGATTCATATCATTCTGCAAACGTTCCTGTTCGGCACGGACACTCTGCAAAATTATATTATCATGAGAATCCAGATAATCGGCATATTTCTTCTGAGCGGCATAATATTCCTGCCGGCGTTCCTTGAAAAGCTTCTCCAAATAAAGGCAATCCTCTTTTGCCTTGAAAGTACGATAGTCTATAATATATTCCTGTAATTTCTTCACTACAGAATCGGCTATGATTGCAGCTACCTTAGGATTTTGAAAAGTTGCAGTAACGGAAGTCATCGAGGTTTTCTTATCCACAGTAGCAGTTATCATTTTCTTCAAAGTTTCTATTTTCTTCGATTCCTTCTTTGAAAGTTCAATTGCGCCCTGATTTGTTTTACCAGAAGATATGGACTCATCCTTTTCGGCAAACAAAAGCTTTACCTCACCAATTACCATACCCGGAAATCCTATTACATAACTCCAACAGGGAGAAGACTCTTCATCTAAATAAGTATTCAAAGTCATATTTTCATCTTTCGACACAGGTATTTTCATTGTAGAAAGTTCCAATAAAAAAGGAGTAGAAGATACAATGTCAGCAGATAAAGAAGCATTCAAGGCATCAGTGCCATCACCCACAGTCATCCCGCTTCCCAAAAAAGAAGCAGCCAAACCAGATAAGCCACCACCTTTATTATTACCCATTTCCGGAGAAAGAGTTACTTCAACCGTATACTGTTTGGGAATGCTGATTGTAACGATAATACCAATTAGCAGACCAATGCCGGCAGCTTTATAGATTTTCTTACGGATAGCTATAATCTTACGAAGAAAGTCCATCAAGTCGATTTCAATCTCTTCATTGTCAGGAGTCGCTTGCTTCCGTTTTGTTTCCTTTTCAGATTCTTGTTCTATCAGAGTAGCCATAAGAGGTATTCGTTATTTCTTTATTAAGTTAGCAATAGAAGCAACCATCATTCCCAAAGTACTGAAGGTAGTAGCATAACCTAGAATATTACCCATATTAGTTTTCTTCTTAGCTTTACTAGGCACAATTATCTCACAACCCGGTTCGATCTGTTTCTTACCACTACCTTTCACCTTAGTCACCTGACCATTCATATAAACGATGAATTTCTTACTCTTCTTTGCATTTTCAGAATAACCACCAGCCTGATTCAAGTAATAATCTATATTCTCACCCTCTATATATGAAACTGTATTCGGAACCATTACGGCACCATTAATTGTAACCGTATTATTGTTTTTCGGAATAGAAATCACATCACCTTCACGCAAGACAATATCTGCTGTACTTCCAGGATTAGCCAATGCCTTTTCCAAGTCAATACCAACACTAAAGGTATCTTCCACACGAACACCCAAAGAGTCCATCATAGCCTCACCCAACTGCCTGCTCATCAAGCGGATCACATCACCCATGCGTTTCTTTTCACTTGCATTGGCCACACGAGTCAATTTTGCACCACGTAAGTAGGCATAATTCGTTGCACCTCCAGCTTTATTGATCAAGTCCGAAAGACGTTCTTCACGACTGGTCATTGCATAAGAGCCTCCGAACAGTATTTCACCTTCAACAACCACATTCTGTTGAGCCTGATAACCCGGACTACGACGTACATAAACTTCATCATAAGGTTGAAGGACAAAGCCGGGAGTTCCATCTACAATAAAACCTTCTTTTAGGGAGAATGTATATATCTGGCCGATAGTATCGTTATCTACTGTACTACGAGGATTCTTAATTCTACGGGATACATCTACACGAACCACAGAAGCGGCTTCACGCAATCCACCTGCCTGAATGATCAAGTCTTCAAGGGTCATGTTATCCGCATAAGGATAAGAATCAGGTTTGGCTACTTCACCATGGATTACGACGTTGCCCCTGTCTTCCAGGTCATGAATACTAGGAATATAAAGGATATCGTTTTTCATCAGGATGATGTTTTGGGAAGTACCGTCCATGATAGCTTTAATGTCTACTGGAACAACTTCGGTAGTCAAGTCCTCACGCTGGCGGTAGAGAACGGCACGGTTCAAGAAGGCATCACCGGTCAGACCTTGGGCTTCGTTTACCAGTTCACGGACTGTATTCAGTTTTCCATTCAACTGGTAGATGCCGGGACGATAAACGGCTCCACGGATTTCAAGTTTGTTGATGAAGCGGTTAAGGATGGCTTCGGCGGTCACAACATCACCGTTTCGCATTTTATAGACACTATAGTCAAGGTCTTTGACTGTGTTTACTTCATATTCCTGTCCATTCTGGCGTACGACACGCAAGGAACGAGTGTAGGCGTCGGCTTCAAAGCCACCGGCATAGCTGATAAGAGTGGATAGACTCTCATTCTTTTTCATTTCGAAACGCATGGGGCGTTTCACTTTTCCGTCGATCTTAACCAATACATCATAGGCGGGGACTATTACTACATCCCCTTCCTGAAGACGAATGTCATCCTGAATGTTTCCTTTCATGATAAATTGGTAGACGTCGATCGTGGCGATATTTTTGCCGTTACGTACCAGCTGCACATTGCGAAGGCTTCCTATGTCACTGACTCCACCCGCACGGTAAAGTGCATGAAAGACTGTGGCAAAAGAAGAGAGGGAGTAAGTGCCCGGTTGGACAACCTCACCCATTACATTGATCTGGATAGTACGTATGCTGCCCAAAGTCAGACGGATGTCAGAGGTGGGATCATTCGCATTATTAAGACCATTATATATCTTGTTTAATGTTTTTTTGAGATAGTCATTGGCTTCAGCAATAGTTAGTCCGTTCAGGTTGACAGGACCTATTTTCTGAATGTTGATCGTGCCGTCAGGAGAAATCTGTTGGCGGATAGTGTTCTGGCTGGCTCCCCAGATATCGATAATCACTTCATCACCGGGACCCAGACGATAGTTCAAGGGAGTGGCGATGTTGACGCTGGGTTCAAAAGTCAGGTTACGGGTGTTGAAGATATTTCGTCCGAAAACCTGATTGCCACGTGCGAGGTCTTGAGTGCTCGGGTGGTCTTCCAGCATATCGGAAGTGTTTTCTTTCATTTCCTCACGAAGGCGTGATTCATTGATGTCGGTACCCGTTGCATTGGAAGCATTGACATTGTTTTGCTGCTCATATAGTTGCTTCACACGAGTTGCCTGTTCTTTGGTCACACCTCTACGTGCCAGTTCAGAGGCTAGTTGTTTCTGTTCTTTACCTTGACGGATGCCGTCCTTTACATATTCAAGAACTTGAGAGTCGCTCATATTTTGAGCCATTAAGGGAGAAAAAACTCCCAGTATCAAAAATAGAAGAAGAGTCCGAAAAAGCGTTTGTATTTTCATCGATCAATTCAAATTAGAAAAATTAGCCCACATGAATGTCTGCAGATTCAACATAACCAATAGGCATATCTACACAGGCACAGCCAAGCATATTTAACCGAACTGCTATTTTACTTTTACCATCAACACTGACCAATTCACCAACCAGTCCAGTCAAAGGTCCTTTCACGACACGAACTTTTTCACCACGTGCCAATGGAGAACTATTCATACAAATAGCTTCTTCTGAATAATCAAGCATAAAACGGAAACGAGCCATCTGTTCATCAGGAATCACTGCTGGAGTACTTTCTCCACGCATCACCATATAACGGCTCACTGTAGAAAAGCTTAGAACTTCTTTACGTTCAGATGGATCAGCATGAACAAATACCATCATTGGAAGAAGAACAGATTCAACCATCTTACGACGGTCACTCCATTGATGAATTTCCTGCTGAACAGGAACAAAAGAATCAATTCCCATCTTAGATAAACGCTCGGCAACTTTCTTCTCGTGATGCATTCGAACGAGTGCTACATACCAGCGTTTTGAGTGTGCTACGCCTTCCCCTGTCCCACTACTAGGCCCGGCATTTACTGATTTCGGTTTCGTTAAAATCATATTTTTTTACCCCATGTTCATCCGTTACTTCTTAGGTAACGGACAACACACATATAGAATACACATCGCTGTGAAAAAAGAAAAAAATCGATTATGAGGGAATATAAAAGCGGGCACCTAACATTCAATATAAAACATTCTTGAATTTAGGTAATAAAAAGCCTTTGAGCATGAAGATGTTATCCTTCATGTTCAGATAGATTTATGTTGCATATTTTAGAGAAAAAGGAAAAAAAGAAGTTTATTGTTTGTTTGCTATTAATATTTTTACCTATCTTTGTAGCGAATATAATTCCGTTACCTAAGAAGTAACACCAGCATTAAGTCCCTAATCCATAATGCTTTAATAATATAAATCAGAGCATTTTAAAATTGCAAACGTAAGAATAATTCAATTTATTTACTTTTGTTCTTTCTTCCAATTCGAAACCCTTTAAATATATCTGTGTTGTTTTAATAGATTTGTGTCCTAGTGATTCGCTAATCATTTCGATAGGTACACCTCTGTACTTAGCAGTCGTAGCCCAAGAATGACGAAGCGTATACGACGTGACGGGCGAATGTAGCCTTAATTTTCTGGACAGGCTTTTCAACTCATTATTAAAACGTCTCAAAGCTGACTGATACTCACGATAGGCTCCTTCTTCATTCCGCTTGTACGCTCCGCTTAATATCCGGAAAAGATAATCTGGATAGCCAGAACTCCGGGCGTCAGATTTATTGTACAATCCCCCAATTGCATTCTGCGCTGACTCCAGCACTTCTATACTCATAGGAGTACCGGTCTTGGTACGATTGTACTTCAAAAGCCCCCGCTCCAGATTGGACTTTTCCAAATGGGCTAAATCAGAAAAAGGCATTCCACAAAACTGAAATAACAGATTGGCAATGGCCTGCGTCCGGCGAAGCTTTTCCGATTGAGGATCTTTGTTTAATAGCATGTGAAGTTCGCCGATCGGGATAGCTTTCTTCTGACGTGTGTCCACCCCGGTAAAAACATCCCGGAACAAACCATGTACATAAGGAGCCTGATGCATATCGACACCACGATTGTAGATACTACGCAACATACGCATATACGTAGAAATCGTATTGGGCTTCAAACGGGAAGCCATCAGATAGTTACTATACCTCTTTAGAGTTTCACGGTTTATCTTACTAAACGTGATGGATTGAGTTCCACAAAACTGCGAAAAAGAACGAATAGCGTGTTTATACACATGGGCCGTAGAATAACGCCCCTCTTGTCGCAAACAGTCGATGTAATTGTTTGCACAAATAGTAAATCGATTTTTTTCCATAAATTATAACTTATCTCATACGTGTTATTAAAAACGTGCGGAATATAGTAAGATTATAGATAAAATGAACCACGATTTTAAATTTACTTACTGTTTTAGATAGAAATTCAAATTATTTCTAAAAAAAATAAGTGAAGTCATGCAGTATTTTCAATAACCATGCATTTAACTTATAAAAGAGGGGAAAAAGGGAAATCAAACCATATATCATTAAAACCTACAACCTGAACTTAACAAGTGAAGTGGGGAAAAATAAAAAGAGAGAGAGAGTTTTTTATACAACGTCCCCAAAAACGAGGAATCCCTGCCAATTTTCGAGTTGGCAGGGATTCATTTTTTATCTTCAAGAAGATGATCTTTTTACTTGCAGTATTTGGTTATCAATTCATCTGCATTCGGATCACCCAATTCTTTCGCTTTCTTAAAGTTGCCGCAAGCTTCATCTGTCTTCTTCAGCTGTATCTGGCAAAGTCCCAATAAACGGTAAGCCTCACCATATTTAGGATCAGTCTTCAATATATTATTTAAAATCTGAATGGCTCCTTCATACCGTCCTACACGGAGGTTTACAACTGCATGCTCTGCCTGGTAGGTGAGGTCTGTCGGATTCATCTCGATGGCCTTGGCAATATCGTCTAAAGCGCGTTGAAACTGACGTGCTTTCAAAGCTGCCTGTTCGCGATAATAATAGAACACGTCGTTCACTTCTCCCTTGACTGCCGTATGGTAAGCATCATAATCGAGCATTGCATTTCGCGCCTGATCGGCATTCATATTCATCTGCGCACGTTCCAACAAATATGGAGCAAAGTCGACCGTAATCGGTTGCGGGCAACGGGCAATACAGCTATCCATTAAGGCTACCACTTCTTTCGGATCCCCTTTCAGCAGTTCTTTCGTCTTGGCAGCACTAAAGAAAGTGGCCGGAGAAGCAATATTGCTGGTATTTACCTTTTCATAAGCAGCCAAAGCACCGGCATAGTCTTGTTGGGCAAACAGTATATCGCCTTCCATTTGAATGTAAATTGGCAGCGGATCAATAGCGATTGCCTGACGGACATTCTTCAAAGCAGTGTCATACGTCCAGTCTTTATAAGTTTTCTCCGGCTTCGATAATTGATAAGCATACATTAGCTTACCTATATTATAATATACATCATCTTTCTTCTGGGCTACTTTCAGAGCCTGATTAAAGTCGGCAACGGCTTTATCATACCAGGTCTGATCGTCTTTACCTTTAGATGCATAATAATTGGCACGACGGAGATAACCATCTGCATTGGCAGGGAACTGGCGAATGAAGTCATCCAACAGCTTTTCATAGTCCTCGCCCGAGAGGCTCGAAGAGGCCATGAACAGATACACTAATGCCTGATCTTCCGTTTCGGGTAAACCTTTCCGGATACCAATGCTTTTCAAGGCAGCGTCTCCCAAAGAAAGAGCACTGATTTTCTGCGACATGGCAAAAGCTGCTCCCGCCGCATAACAAGTAGTCACCGTATCGATACCGGATGATTTCTGCGCAATACCAAATACCTGACCTTCCGCATTCATCACCGGACAGCTCACCATCTTATCTTTCATATGCATGCTCAATGTATAATAATGGTATTCTCCGGCTACTTTGGAAACATCTTTCACCTTACCAGTAACGCAAGCGATACTTTTTTGTGTAGAATAAGGAAGCATCCACGCATCGGCTCCTGTCGCCGGGGCTGTTTTAGCAACGACCAGCGCAGGCACTTTCTTCTCGGTGATAGCCACACGAAACTTAATGACATCATACATGTCATTCGCTCCAAGTATCAGGCTGACCGGCATCTGCTTGCCTTCGGAAGTAATCACTACCGCACGTTCGGCTCCTTTAAAAAGAGTATAATCTGATAAAGCCAATCCGTCTTCGGACACAAAGAATCCGTTTCCCGTATTCAGCATTTTATCATTCTTGTCATAAGTCACTATTGAGAAGACTGCACGTTTTGCCTTCTCTACCCATTTTGGGGTTTGTGCCATGCTTCCTTGTACCAGGAAGAAAAGCAGCAAAGGTAGAATTAAAATCTTCTTCATATCAGTCATTGTTTCTTTGTTTCACAGCTTCGTAAATCAGGATACCGGCAGCTACAGAGACATTCAGGGATTCGATAGTGCCCAGCATCGGAATTTTCACCCATTCATCACAGAGGGCAAGGTTTTCATAAGAAACTCCTGTATCCTCCGCTCCCATTATGATGCAGAGGGGACCTGTATAATCGGCCTTGGTATAGTCATAATCTCCTTTTTCGGTAGCAGCCACAATGCGGAAACCACTGTCTTTCAGATATTGCAGAGTCGAACGGAGGTTCTGTTCACGGCATACAGGAAGAGTATGTAGCGCTCCTGCCGATGTTTTTACGGCATCAGCATTGACCGACGCACTACCCCGGACAGGAATAATCACGGCATCGACAGCTGCACATTCGCAGGTACGTGCAATCGCCCCAAAATTGCGTACATCGGTCACTCCGTCGAGCATAACAAAAAACGGATTTTTTCCTTGCTCAAACAAGAAAGGAACAAGATCCTCCGCTTTCTGATAAGTCACAGAAGAAATGAAGGCGATCACTCCCTGATGATTTTTCCGGGTAATACGGTTGATACGCTCTACCGGAACACGCTGAACAGGTATCAACGTACCTTTCAAAGCTGCAAAAAGCTCCTTGGAAAGATCACTTTGAATATCTTTCTTCACGAGGATCTTATCTATTTCTTTTCCAGCCTGAAGGGCTTCTATCACGGCACGAACGCCGAAAATCATTTCACTTTTATCTAACATCTGGTTGATTTTCTATTTTACTATTTACTATTCACTATTTATCAGTTGCGGGCAAGCAGGGATTTGGCATTGCTAAGGGCAGCTTCGGTGAGAGTGGCGCCACTAAGCATGTGAGCTATTTCCTCTACTCGTTCTTCGTCAGTGAGACGGCGGATATGGCTGTTGGTTTCCGTATCGCTATCTTTCTTGTATACCTTATAATGAGCACGCCCACGGGCAGCAATCTGCGGCAGGTGGGTGATACTGATTACCTGACGGTTGCGGTCGCCCATCTCCTGCATCATGTCCGCCATACGGTCGGCTATTTCACCGGAGACTCCGGTATCTATTTCATCAAATACGATGGTCGGCAGCTTGACGGCTCCGGCAATCATTGCCTTGATAGAAAGCATGACACGGGCAATTTCGCCTCCTGAAGCTACGGAAGAGATATTCTGCAAGGTGCCGTTCTTATTGGCGGAAAACAGGAAGTTGACTGTATCTTCTCCTTGCAATCCCGGCTCTTTCTTCAGTCCCATTTCTATCTGGAAACGAACATTCGGCATTCCTAATGGAATCAACCGGGCAGCCAGCTGTTTTTCTACTTCACGAGCAGCTTTCGTACGGGCTTTGGTCAGCACTTCTGCCTGTTGTTTCACTTGTTTATATTGTTCCTCTTTGCGAGCAGTCAGTTCGGCGATACGCTCATCATAGGAAGTGATGTCCGACAATTTGCTGCGGTATTCATCCGTTAGCGTTATCAATTCGTCAAGGGTTTGTGCCCGATGTTTCTGCTGTAAGGAATAAATCAGATTCAACCGTTCATTCACTTCGTCCAGACGGACCGGATTGAATTCAACGGAGTCACTTTGTAAAGAGACTTCGTGCGAAATATCTTTCAGTTCGATATAAGCGCTCTCCATACGTTCGGTAAGTTCTTTGGCCGGCTGATATACTCTTTGCAGATTATTCAGTGTATTCAGACTGTCTTTCAGATAAGAAAGCAAGCCACCTTCATCCGAAGCAAACGACTGCTCCACCCGGTAAAGTCCGGCTTTTATCTCTTCTGCATGACTTAATGTTTCAGCTTCCTGCTCCAGTTCTTCCTGTTCGCCTTCCACCAAACAGGCTTCTTCGAGCTGTTCGAGTTGGAAGCGGATATAATCTTCATCGGAGCGACTTTTCTCTGCCAGTGACACTAATTCAGCGAGTTCGCGATCTGTCTGTTTCCATTCGTCATAACACAGATGATATTTCGCCAATGCAGCGTCATTATGTGCCAGAATATCAAGCACATTCAACTGAAATCCTTCTTTATTAAGCAGCAGATTCTGATGTTGCGAATGTACATCTATCAGCTGTTCGCCCAGCTCTTTCACTTGTGCCAACGAAGCAGGAGTATCGTTGATGAATGCCCGGCTCTTACCGGAAGACTGCACTTCACGACGCAAAATGCACTCTTCATCATATTCCAACTCGTTTTCTTCGAAAAACGGACGCATACCATAGGCAGATATATCGAAACGTGCCTCTATGATACATTTGGAAGCTCCGTGGCGAATCGCTTTCACATCGGCACGCTGTCCTAACAGGAGTCCGATAGCTCCCAGAATAATTGATTTTCCGGCTCCCGTTTCACCTGTTATAACGGAAAAGCCTGTTTCAAAACTGATATCCAGTTTTTCTATCAATGCGTAATTCTGAATGTATAGTGAACGTAACACCTTCTATTTTAATTAAAAATTAAAAACCGGGAGACAGGGTGGCTACCAGACGGTCGATGATGTCTTGGGCTACTTCCGTCTTCGGCTTCAGAGGATAGTCTGTACGACCTTTCCTGTCAATGATACTTATTTTATTGGTATCATGGCGAAAACCGGCTCCAGCATCATTCAACGAATTGAGCACAATAAAGTCGAAGTTTTTGCGTTCGAGCTTTCCTTCGGCATTCTGCTGCTCATTATTGGTTTCGAGGGCAAAGCCAACCAATAACTGATTTTTCCCTTTCAGTGCTCCTAAATTGGCAGCGATGTCTTGTGTTGCCTGAAGATGGAGGGTTAGTTCCTCTTCTTTCTCCCGCTTAATCTTCTTGTCGGCCACTGTTTCCGGACGGTAGTCGGCTACTGCCGCACAAAGAATACCTGCATCAGCATCTGGAAAATAGATCTGTGAAGCCGCATACATTTCTTCTGCTGATTCCACATCTACACGCCGGATACGGGAATGTTTCGTTTTGAGCTGCACAGGACCTGTTATCAATGTCACCTGCGCTCCGCGACGGGCACATTCTTCTGCCAACGCAAATCCCATCTTTCCGGAAGAATAATTGCCTATGAAACGCACCGGGTCAATTTTTTCGTAAGTAGGTCCGGCTGTAATCATCACTTTCTTCCCGGATAGTTCGTCACTCGAAGCGAAGAATTCATCCAATACCCGGATGATGTTTTCCGGCTCTTCCATACGTCCCTTTCCTACCAAGTGGCTGGCTAATTCTCCTGTTCCCGGCTCGATAATGTGATTACCGTAGGAACGCAGTATATCCAGATTTTTCTGGGTGGCGGGATGGGCAAACATATCGAGGTCCATTGCCGGAGCAACAAACACGGGAGCTTTTGCCGAAAGATAAGTTGTTATGAGCATATTGTCGGCTATTCCATTGGCCATTTTACCGATAGTAGAGGCAGTGGCAGGTGCAATCAATACAGCATCCGCCCACAATCCGAGATCGACGTGGCTATTCCACGTTCCGTCACGCTGGGCAAAAAACTCACTGATGACCGGTTTGCTGGTCAAAGCCGAAAGAGTGATGGGAGTAATAAATTCTTTTCCCGCCGGAGTAATTACGACTTGCACTTCCGCTCCCTGTTTTATCAGTCCGCGAATGATATAGCACGCCTTGTACGCGGCAATACTGCCGGTAATTCCAAGAATTATTTTTTTTCCTTTTAGCATTATTTTGTAATCAAATTACTCATTTCACGCAAACGGATTTTTGTCAATGCCGCCTTAGTGTTCAACGTGAAATCACTATTCAAAATCCAACTGTAATATCCGGGATCTTTCTTCAAAACCTCGGCTACAGACATTCCTTTATATTTTCCGAAGTTGAACACTTCCACCCCATTATCATCGTACACCATGCGTCCGGCAAAGTCTACATTCTTGCTGAAACTTGAATAATCTGCCAGGAACGCAATATCATTCTGAAGATCGGAGTAACGGTCGAGCTGTGCTTTCAGCACTTCGTAAGTGGCCCGTGTATCTGCTTCGGCAGTGTGTGCATCTTCCAGATTCTTGTCGCAATAGAATTTATAGGCAGCAGACAGGGTGCGTTGTTCCATTTTGTGGAAGATCACCTGTACGTCTACAAATTTGCGTTTCGTCATATCAATGTCCACTCCGGCGCGAAGGAACTCTTCGGCAAGGACAGGAATATCAAAACGATTGGAATTAAATCCTGCCAAATCGCAACCTTCAATGTCCCTGGCTATGTTTTTCGCCACTTCTTTGAAAGTAGGGCAATCGACTACGTCGGCATCATAAATGCCATGTATAGCAGAAGATGCTTCCGGGATATGCACTTCAGGATTGATACGTAATGTTTTTGCTTCTTCATTTCCATTCGGATATACTTTCAGATAGCAGATTTCAACAATTCGGTCTGTGTTGATATTGGTTCCGGTTGTTTCTAAATCAAAAAAAACAATGGGATTTTTCAGGTTTAATTTCATTTCTAATTATTTTTTCCACCACAGAGTAACACAGAGTTCTACA
>OHRB01000811.1_pt1 | contig 14298 bp, 10 predicted proteins | sample 1578381 | NCBI WGS metagenome assembly OHRB01 (sample SAMEA3879566, study PRJEB24766) | human gut metagenome | biome: human-associated habitat; feature: feces | place: USA | collected 1985/1987
CCCGCCTCTTTAGGAGGCGGGTTCCATCAATTATTTCGGGGGGAAATGATATTTCCACTGAAACGATTGGTGGGGAAGCGCCGCCGGCTGCAGTCGTTCGCAATCTTTACTTCCCGCGGGCTTGAGAGAGCGTTGCTCTGCTGGAAGGGTAAGCGATTCGGAAAAGCCTCGGCCTGACGCCGGATCTTTTTCATAAAAAATGCTCTTTATTTTCGTTAAGAAAGCGTAAAGAAAATGTTTGATAATCTCCTTGATTATCGGGCCGCTTTTTGCTATAGTAATTATCACGTACTATTCAGAAAGGAGCGCTTTTGCGCCGGTAATTTTTATGAAGCTGGAAACCAAAAACTTTTACAAAACAGTAGGCGCTTTGGTGCTCCCAATCGCCTTGCAGAATCTGATTAACGTAGCCGTGACCTCCGCCGACGTGGTCATGCTGGGCAGGGTCGGGGAAACCGTCCTTTCCGGATCCTCCCTGGCGGGACAGGTGCAGTTTGTCCTGACATTGTTCCTTTTCGGCCTTACCTCCGGCGCGGCGGTGCTTACTGCCCAATACTGGGGAAAAAAGGATATGAGAACCATCGAAAAGGTTATGGGAATCGCCTTTCGCTTTTCCATTATCGTTTCGGTGATTTTTCTGCTGGCGGTGCAGATCTTTCCTGCCCAGGTTATGTCTATTTTCACACCGGAGCAGCCGGTGATCGACGAGGGCGTCAAATATCTGAGGATTGTCTCCTTCACCTATCTTTTATGTGCCGTCACGCAGGTTTACCTAAACGTCATGCGGAGCGTGGAGCGGGTGGTGATCGCTACCGTTACCTACTCGGTGTCTCTGATTGTGAATATCGTCATCAATGGAATCCTGATTTTCGGACTTCTAGGCTTTCCGCGGCTGGGGATTGTCGGCGCGGCAATCGGCACGCTGATTGCTAGAATTGTGGAAGTGTTAATCGTGGTGGTTTACGCCAAGACCAAATCTATTTTGAACTTTAAGCTGAGGGATTTGTTTGTAAGAGATAAGCTCTTATTCCAGGACTTTATCCGGTATGCCATTCCGGTCACCCTAAACGAGCTGATGTGGGGCACGGGCTGTTCGGTGATCGCTGTGGTAATCGGCCACATGGGCCAGGCGGCGGTGGCCGCTAATTCGGTAGCCCAGGTGACCCGTCAGCTGGCTACGGTGGTATCCTTTGGCATCGCGGCCGCCGCGGCGGTGCTCATCGGCAAGGCTATCGGCGAGGATAACTACGAGGAGGCCCAGAAATACGGCACCCGGTTTGTAAAGCTTTCCATCGTGGCCGGATTAGCGGGGGCACTGGTAGTGCTGATTGCCCGGCCTATTGTTTTGCAGGTCATGACGTTAACCCCCACAGCCCAAGGTTATCTTTCCACCATGATGTTCATTATGGCCTATTTTGTAGTCGCGCAGGCTTATAATACCACTATGGTTGTGGGAATCTTCCGGGCGGGCGGAGACACTCGTTTCGGCTTGGTTCTGGATGTGGTGACTATGTGGGGCTGTTCCATTTTATTTGGCGCCATCGCGGCGTTTGTGTTCCACTGGAGCGTGGAGTGGGTTTACGTGCTGCTGCTGAGCGATGAAATCATCAAGATTCCGCTGACGACCTGGCGGTATAAAACCAGGGTTTGGCTGCGCAACGTAACCAGATAAACGGCTTGATCCCATGAAATTCCCAACTGTTTTATGCTTGTCAGGCCGGAGGGAAGGCGTGAGGCCATATTCATAAGAGCCGCGTGCGTTAGCCACGCGGCTCTTTTTATGATATAGACGGCTGGAGGCGGTCCGGCCATTTCTGGGGGCACGTCATAAAAGTTTTCCGCTTTTTCGGCTGAAGGGATTGGACACTAAGTGAGCCGGCCGCAGGCAGGATTTTTTGACGGCAAAGAAGCTGCCGCTGAGACGGCGGTTTGCCTGGCAGGAAACGCCGCCGGCAGCGCAGGTAAAAGCTTTTAAGCGCCTTGCAAGGAAAAGCTCGTCCCACCGATTTAGGTAATCCGAGGGCTGGGGGCCTTTGAAAAAGCATTAGCTTCAGAGGCGGTAAGGCTGCAGACACGAGGGTATCCAAAGCTGAGGCGTATCTGGGACGCCCCCTTGACAGGCTGTAGAATTTTTCTAGGTTGTGCTCGAACACGATTTATCTTGACAGCGATATGAAATCAGGGTATCATGAGTTTATATAAAAACCGATCTTGAAGAAAACGAGGCGATACTATGGCGGTGACCATTAAAGATATCGCGGCGGCGGTTGGAGTATCCAGGGGCACGGTTGACCGGGTGATCAACCACCGGGGCGGCGTCAGCGAAGAGGTAGCCGCCAGGGTCGAGCAGGCTGTGGAGGAGATGGGATATTTTCCCAACCGGGCGGGCAGGATTTTGGCCGCCAGAAAAAAGCCCGTGACCATAGGCTGCCTGCTGCCCAGTGATAAAATCACCTTTTTCCACGACGTGATTCGGGGATTTTTCAGGGCGGAGCGGGAGCTCTCTGATTTTGGAGTTTCCTTGCGGCTGAAAGAAGTGCGCGGCTATGATCCGGAGATCCATCTTGCCGCGCTGAGGGAGCTCTTGGCGGAGAATGTGTCGGCCCTGTGCGTAGCAACGATAGAAACTCCTGAAATCACAGCTCTTCTAAACCAAACGGCGGCCGAGGGCGTTCCGGTGGCGGCAATCAACATTGACCTGCCTCATGTGAACCGGCTGTTTTATATCGGCAGCAATTATCTGGCCGGCGGCAGAACCGCTGGGGGCTTGCTTTCCCTGATGGCCAAGGGGCCGGTGAGCCTTTTTGTGGTGGCGGGCTCCAGCAATATTCACAGCCACCATCTCCGGATCGAGGGATTCGCTCAGGTGATGAAGGAGAAGGAAACGGCTTACACTCTGGTGGATGTCCAGGTGACCCAGGATGACAGCGAGGTGGCCTATGAGGCCACTAAAAGGGTGCTTCAGGAGCATCCGGAGATCAATTATATTTATATCACCACCTCAGGCAGCGCTCCCGGTGTATGCAGAGCGCTGGAGGAGTTGGAAAGGAAAAAACGGGTGACTGTTATCGCCTTCGACGACAATAAGGAAAATAAGCGGTTGATGAAAGAGGGCAGCATCGATGTACTGCTGTGCCAGGAGTCCTTTCGGCAAGGCTATGACGCCATCAACCATCTGTTTTATTATCTGGTGGATGGAACTGTGCCGAAGGCAGAGTATTTTACCCATACGGTGATAAAAATCGGGGAAAATCTGTAGCTTTCCCATCCGGCGTTTTTCACCGCCCGGCTGCTCCTAAAATCCAGGGCGGCAGATTTTACCACGGATCACTGACCAGAGAGGAGGATATGCCATGAAAAAGGGATTCAGGGCTGTCCTGATGGGAATCGCGGCGGTTTTTCTGGTGGCAGCCGGGTATTTTATCGGATACAAAACGGCTTATGACAGCGTTGAAAATATGGGAGCGGCGCAGGCGGCTGATCAGCAAACCTTTTACGCGGAGATTCGTGAAAGGGAAGCCGGCCGTTTTTTGGTGAAAGGGCTGGCTGTGAATGATCTTAATTACAGAGGGGAATTCACTTTTTCAGCCACTGGGGAAACGGCGTTATTATGGCGGGGAACGGCGATCGGATTGTCTGATTTAGATGCCGGCGATATCATAGCGGTTACTTTTGATGGTTATGTCTTAGAATCTTATCCAGCGCAGCTTCAGGAAGTGATAAGGATTCAACTGCTGGACGATGAAAAGTAGGTATTTAACAATTTATTATAAAGGAGACGATTGCATGAATTATTTAATTGGTGTGGATTTAGGAACCTCTGGCACCAAAACCGTGCTGTTTGATACAGAGGGAACCGTGATTTCTAGCGCTACGGTAGAATATCCTATGTATCAGCCGAAAAACGGCTGGGCAGAGCAGGCGCCGGAGGACTGGTGGGACGCCACCATGCGGACCACAAAAAAGGTAATTGAGGATTCCGGCGTAGATTCTAAGGACATCAAGGGTATGGGAATTTCCGGCCAGATGCACGGCCTTGTCATGCTGGACGAAAATGGAAGCGTTTTGAGAAGATCCATTATTTGGTGCGACCAGCGCACCGCCCGGGAATGTGAGGAAATCACAGAACGGGTTGGAGCCAAGCGGCTGATTGAGATCACCGCTAACCCTGCTCTGCCTGGCTTTACCGCGTCGAAAATCCTGTGGGTCAGAAACCACGAGCCGGAAATTTATGCGAAATGCCGGCACATCCTTCTGCCGAAGGATTATGTCCGTTACATGCTGACCGGAGAATTTGCCACAGAGGTTTCCGACGCATCAGGGATGCAGCTTTTGGATATCCCCAACCGCTGCTGGTCCGACGAGGTTCTGGAAAAGCTGGATATTGACAAGAGCATGCTGGCTAAGGTGTATGAGTCTCCGGAGATTACCGGCTATATCACCGAGGAGGCCGCGAAGCTGACCGGACTGGCGGCGGTAGGAACCGGCGTGGTGGAAGAAGGAAAGGCCTTTACCACCATCGGCACCTCAGGCGTGGTGTTCGCACATTCCGATAAGGTGACGATCGATCCCCAGGGCAGGGTTCACACCTTCTGTTCCGCAGTGCCTGGCTGCTGGACGGTCATGAGCTGCACGCTGGCGGCGGGCCTTTCCCTGAAGTGGTTCCGGGATAATTTCTTCCTGGAGGAAATGCAGACCGCGAAAGGCATGGGGGTCGATCCCTATTACCTGATGGACCGCCAGGCTGAACGCGCGCCCATCGGCGCCAACCGTTTGGTTTACCTGCCTTATCTGATGGGAGAGCGCTCTCCCAAGCTGGATTCCGACTGCCGCGGCGTATTCTTTGGGCTGTCCGCTATGCACACTAAGTACGATATGCTCCGGGCTGTGATGGAAGGCGTTATCTACTCCCAGCGGGAATGCCTGGATATTCTTCGAGGGATGGGTGTGGTCTCCAGCGAGATGCTGGCCTGCGGAGGCGGCGGAAGCAGCCCCATGTGGCGCCAGATGATGGCTGATGTTTACAATCTGCCGGTAAAAACGGTGGTTTCCAAGGAGGGCCCCGCTCTCGGCGTGGCGATTCTGGCGGGCGTAGGCGCGGGAATTTATCCCAGCGTGGCGGAAGCTTGCCGCAAGGTGGTTAAAACCAATCCCGCCCAGGCCCCGATTCCGGAGAACACAGGCCGCTATGAGGAGTTTTACCGTGTTTACTGCGGCCTGTATCCTCAGCTGAAGGATTGCTACAAGGCGCTGGCCGCACTTTGATGAAAGCCTGGCGGAAATCCAGCTGCCTGCCCGGGCAACGCTGCTGCCATAGAATTTGTTTTTCAACCAAATGAAATAAAAAACAAGCCGGGGAGGTTCTTGCCCAAAAGAGCCTCCCCGGCTTGTTTCTGTATTGATAAAAACGGTTGCTGCTTAATATACGTAATATGGATTGGGCTTACACAAAATACTGATGAATCAATGATCCAGCCAATACTGAAAAGACCGCCGGTGAACAGGTATAAAATACCCGTTCCGGCTTTGCCTTCATAAAATTTATTTCCTCCCAAAAGCAGGCAAAGACAAATTTAACTGATGAGCCGAAGCTATAACTCACAAAAGAGCGGAAAGATGAAATGATATAAAAATCATTTTGCTGTTAGAGATGAATTTTGTGAAAAATTTTACGAGTTTAGAAGAAAAGTACAAAAAAATATTGATTTCTTAGGGATATTTAGGTATACTAAAAGGTGATTACAAGAATAATTATAAGGAAAAGAAGGATCCGCGATGCAGAAGAAATCAAGGCGCCCCCGGGAAAAGGTCCTTTCCATGGCCCTGATGCTGGTAATGCTGGTGTTGGGTATTCTGTGCTTTTTGACACCTTTAAGCACTCTGGTCGGGGTTCAATATCTGGCGTTTGGCTGTTTAGCTATTTACGGCGCCGTAATGGTGGTGCGTTATATCGGCTCTGAACATAAAAGCAAATTTTTACTTCTGGGAGGAGTGGCTTGTTTTTTACTCAGTGCGGCGGTGCTGCTGGTGTGGATGTTCCAGTCAGCCGAAGCGGCGGAGGGAATGATGTCTTTTATCTGCTGTATTGTGCTGGCAGTGCTGTCGGTATCTATGGGAATTAACCATTTCATGATGGCCTTTCCCTTTCAGAGAAAAGACGATAGGGCCAGAGGCTGGCTGTTCGCTGGGGCAATCGTCAATTTTTTAGTAGGCGTTTTGCTGGTGCTATTTCCTGTCTTTGCCGCAATGCCCCCAATTTCCGCGCTCCTTGGAACTTATCTGCTGTCAGGAGGCATCACAATTTTGCCCGAGCTTTGGACAGCTTCCTCTGATCAGAACCCGAAATCCTCACAGAAAAAATAGCGCCGATATCCCCTGGCCGCCAAAGGACCTGAGAAATGGCCAGACGGCGTCTTAGCACAAGCGTCAAAGGGGATCTCGAAAGGAAGAGACTTTGGGCTTTTTTGCGCTGAGAAAAAAAACATTTTTCACCGGTCTCCACTCTGTTTTCCCGGCACGGCTTTTTACCGCTGAAAGGAGCTTTTTCACGCCGCTGCGCGGATGCCAAAAGGGTTTCCGCTTCCTATATTTTTAAAGGATGCTTAACTGCCCATAAGAGAGCGGTGTATTCCCCTTTGAAAAGTCTTTTGAAAAATAAAACATAAAAACGCCGCTGGTTTTCAGCGGCGTTTTTTCTGTGAATTTTATCTCGCGGACTGACGTTTTTTCTGTGGCTATGCAGGACTAAACCCTTTTGCCGTGCTTTTCCAAAGGGCGGCTCGGCTATCCTTTCAAGCCGGCGGCCTTTAAAAAGTCCCCGTAGGCCTCCTGCCATTCCTCCCACTGGAGAGGCTGGTAAACCTTAATATCGTTGGACTCCCGGATGATTTTCCGGGCTTCCCTATGATCCCTGATTTCTCCCAGGGCCAGACAGGCGACGCCGATATTTCCCATTACGGTAGCTTCCACCGGCCCGGCATATACCGGAACGCCGCAGGCGCTGGCGGTCATCTTGCACAGCAGAGTGTCCTTGATGCCGCCGCCAAACATATGGATGGTCTTATATTTTTTTCCGGTGATGGAAGAAAGGGTCTCAAAGGTATATTTATAACGCATGGCGATGCTTTGATAAATGCATCTCATAATCTCGCCGCGGGTTTGAGGCACGGTCTGCCCTGTGCGTTCGCAGTACTCCTGGATCCGGCGGGGAAGATTGCCGGGAGTCTCAAACTGGGGCGCGTCGGTATCAATATAGCACTGGAAAGGCCGGGATTCCAGGGCCTCGTTTTCCAGAACGTCGAAGCCAACCTCGCTGCCCTCCCGCATCCACTGCCGACGGGATTCCTGGATCAGCCAAAGACCCATAATGTTCTTTAAAAAACGTACGCTGTGATGATAGCCGATCTCGTTGGTAAAGTTGGCGGCTATCGCTTTTTCACTCATAATCGGCTTGCCGAGTTCAGTGCCGAACAGGCTCCAGGTGCCGCAGCTGATGTAGACAAAATCCTTTTCCTTAGCGGGACAGCTGAACACCGCCGAGGCGGTGTCGTGAGTTGCGACCGCTACCACAGGTACGCTGGGACAGCTCAGCTCCTCACAGATTTCCGGAAGAAGATTGCCGTAAATTTCTCCAGTGGAAATAATCGGCGGGAAAATCTCGGTAGGAATCCCCAGAGTCCGGCAAAGCTGGAAATCCCAGCTTTTCAGGGTGGGATTGTATAGGTTTGTGGTAGAGGCGTTGGTCACCTCACACTTTTTTTCTCCGGTGAGAAAATAGGCCATTAAATCCGGCATCAGAAGAAATCGATCGGCTTGGGCCAGCAGAGCAGGCTCCTCCCGCGCCAGATAATATAATTGGTACAGGGTGTTGAAGCGCATGAGCTGAATCCCGGTTTTTTCGTAAATCTCCTCTTTGGGGATGATTTTAAATACCTGCTCGGGCACGCCGACGGTATGAGGATCCCGGTAGTGAACCGGATTTTGCATCAAATTGCCCCTGCGGTCAAGAAGGCCGAAATCCACTCCCCAGGTGTCGATGCCGATGGCGTCAAAGCCCCCCTTGGCCAAGGCCAGAGAGATGCTCCTTTTGATCTCAAACATCATACGCACGATGTCCCAGTAAAGAACCCCGTTTAATACGACGGGATCATTGCTGAAACGGTGGATTTCCTCCGCCTTTAATTGGTTCCCCTCAAAGCGGCTGAGCATTGCCCGCCCGCTGGAAGCGCCGAAATCAAAGGCTAAAATTCTTTTCTCCATGCCGGCTTCCTCCTTCAGATCATTTCTGTAATGATGATACCATTTACAGGATCAGGCGTCCACAATTGTCCGGAAGGTTTCTATAAAATCTTTATTTCAGAACAAAATAGTCAGAAACAAAAATAGTCACGCAAAATCATTCTTTGAGATTCGCCCGATATAAGGTAAGGCCGCATTGTGCGGAGGAAGAACCGATTTCAGCGGCCAGGGCTTCATAGGAAACCTGCCGTACCATCACCGTACACTGTCTGTCGTAATTGCAGTCATAAACCGTGAAACCTCCGGTGATTGTTTGAAGAAACACCATGGTGTGGGGATAATGGGGCGTGCCGTATTGAATAATATCCCCAGGCCGGCCTTGGGACAGCAGGCGTTCCAAGGCCGTTTTGCTTATATTTTTTTGGGTGAGCTGTCCTACCACGGATAGGTTTTCCGTTCCATCCAGCTGATACCAGGTATCCCGATAATAGCTGTTTGGCATATCGCAGCTATAAAGGGCGTGAAAGACATAGCCTGCAAAGCCAAAGCATTGGGTGGCGCCCCGGTATGCGCCGGTGAAGCTGCTGCCAGGCGGGTATTCCTCCTGAATTTGGTTCAACCGGTTCCAAACGCTGTCGGAGCTTTGAGAAAATGGGTGGGAAAAAGTATAGAAAAAAGTTGAAACAATACAAATTAATACTGATAGTATAGAAAATACCGCTTTCCATCGGGTGGAATGGCAAAGCTTCCTTAAAATACCCATAGGCACACCTCGCGTTATTCCTCTTTCCAAGGCATATGCGGCTGTGGTATGATAAATGAAAGACTTTAAGGGTTTAGGAGGCCGGATCATGGAAGCTTTATTTATTTGCTATCCCAAATGCTCCACCTGCGCTAAGGCTAGAAAATTTTTGCAGGAAAAGGGCATCCCGTTTCAGGAAAGAAATATTAAGGAGGAAAATCCCACGCAAGAGGAGCTGGCTCAGTGGATTTGCCAAAGCGGGCTTCCGGCGGAAAAATTTTTTAATACCTCTGGAATGCTCTACCGGGAGAAGAACCTGAAGGCGGTTTTGCCAGGATTAACCCAGCAGGAAAAAATCAGACTGCTGGCCGAGGATGGTATGCTGGTCAAACGTCCGCTGCTGATTGGGGAAGGCTTTGTTCTGGCAGGCTTCCGGCAGGGACAGTGGGAGGAAGCTCTGGCAAAATAGAAAAAGGGACGGAATCCATTCCGTCCCTTTTTCATCTTTCGGCCGCTGAGGCTTCTCTTTTTCCTATCAGCCATGGGGATAAGCCTTTTACTCGGCTATTAAAACGCTGCGGACGGCAGCTTCGTCCGGCGGGACTATTCCCAGCGGATCACGGACCTTTCATAACGGGGACAGACCCTCATGCATATGCCGCATACAGCCCCGCGGCCAATATGCTGGTACTGGCGCTTCATATGCTGGCTGCATTTTTCCGGATCGAAAAGCAACTTCCGAGGCATACCAGGGACCCATTCCGGGCCGAGAATCGCGCCGCTGGGACAGGAATCCACACATTTGCGGCAGCTGCCGCAGAGAGAGGCTGGAAGCGCGTTTTCCACAGGAAAGGGGCAGTCGGTGAATAATGTGGCCAGCCGGACGCGGGGGCCAAACCGATGATGGAGAAATAAGGAGCTTTTTCCTATGACGCCCAGGCCGGCGGCGCAGGCCGCCTGCTTATGGGAAAATCTGCCCTGATAGTTCCAGCCCTTTTGATTCATGCTTTGACTGGCGGCCACAGTGATATACTGATAGCCGGCCCGGTCCAAAAACAATCCGGCCTTCAGCAGGCATTGATCCAAGAATGCGTTTACCGCCCGGTAATGACTAAAATAGGTCAAAGTGGGCTCTCCTTCGATTTCATCCACAATGGCGTTGGACAGCCGAACCACCAGGGTAACGGCATAGGGCGTTTTCTCCAGGCCCTCGGCTTCCGGCTTGGAAAAGCCCACGTCGCTGACGCCCAATGATAATAGAAAAGCTTCCAGCTTCTCCCGCAGTTCCACAGGCGTTGGAAGGGCGGAGCCTTGGAAACCGCCGGACTTCCGGATAGGCTCCGCCTGTGAGGAGGCGGCCTGAATGGCCTTCCGTTTCCAAGAGGTCTCCGGCAATTCCTTTGCCGTTTCAAAGGAGCTTCCAAATTCGTCTTGCGGTTTCATAACATTCCTCATTTCCAGCTGTTATTATACCTTGTTATCATACCACAAAACAGCGGGAAAGGGTACGGCTCCCTTACCGTTTACCATGGAAACGCCCCGGTCGCACAGTCAGCGGAAGAACAGCTTGGCAAAGGCTGGCAGAGAAAGCCGCCTTGAGGAGAATGTGCCGCGGATTTGGAGGGACGGGCCTCGATGGAGGCCGCCAAATATACTCAAGGAACGCGCGCCGGAAGTCCGGGCCGCGTGCCCGTTGGGAACGGCTGCCCTTCCGAAGCGCCGTTGCAAAGGCGGGCCGGTTCTTTTATAATGAATATATGGGCAAGAGAAAGCTGGAGAAATCCAGGAGACGGCCGGGAGGAAGAGGAATGAGAAAAACAATTGGAATTTTAGCGCATGTAGACGCGGGGAAAACCACTTTGTCCGAGGCGGTTCTGTACCATGGAAAGGCAATCCGCGCAAAGGGACGGGTAGACCACCGGGATTCCTTTCTAGACGCCGACGCCGTTGAGAAGCAGCGGGGCATCACTGTGTTTTCCGGGCAGGCGGCCTTTTCTCTGGGAGAAAACCAATATTACCTGGTAGACACGCCGGGACACGCAGACTTCGCCGGGGAAATGGAACGGACTCTGGGGGTGCTGGACTATGCCGTTTTGGTGGTGAGCGCCGCCGATGGGGTTCAGGGGCATACGGCGACCCTCTGGCGGCTGTTGGAAAAAAATCAGATCCCGGTATTTTTCTTCCTGAATAAAATGGATCAGCCGGGGGCGGACGGAGAAAAATCTCTGGCGGAGCTCCGGGAACAGCTTTCGCCGGATATTTACTGGTTTCCGGAGGAAGGGCTGGAGGCTGCGGCGGAGGACCTGGCGGCCCTGGATGAGAATTTGCTGGAACGCTACTTGGAGACCGGCTATGACGAAAAGCTGTGGTACGGCAGGACGGCGGAGCTGATTCGGAGCCGCCGGGTGTTTCCCTGTTTTTCCGGCAGCGCGCTGAATGACCAGGGCGTGATAGAGTTCTTAAAGCAGATGGATCGGCTGACGAAAACGGAATATGAGGCAAAAAGGGACGAGCCCTTTTGCGGAAGAGTGTACCAGGTGCGTCACGACGAAAAGGGAAACCGGGTCAGCTTTTTAAAGGTACTGTCCGGTGCGTTAACGGTAAAGGACGAGGTCGCTACTCTGGATGGGCCGCAGAAAATCGACGAGCTGCGGCATTATCAGGGCCTGAAATTCCAGACTGGAAAAACGGCGGCGGCCGGGTCTCTGTGCGGAGTAACCGGCCTGACGGTCAAGCCGGGCGAGCAGATCGGGGAAGCTCCCTGCCGTCCGAGGCTGGAAACCACTCCGGCTTTAACGGCAAAGGTGGAATACGGCGAAGGAGTGCCGGCGAAAACCGTGCTGGAAGAATTTAAACTATTGGAGGCGGAGGAGCCGCTGCTGAATGTTTCCTGGGAGGAACGGCTGGAGGAAATCCGGGTGCATATTTTGGGGACAGTACAGCTGGAAATCCTTCAGGAGCTGATGGCGGAGAGATTCCGGCGGAAAATACGGTTCGGGGAATGTCAGGTTTCTTACCGGGAAACCATTGGAAACACAGTGCTTGGCTGCGGCCATTTCGAGCCGCTCCGCCATTACGCGGAGGTGCATCTGGCTCTTTCTCCCGGAAAAAGAGGCTCCGGGATCACCTTTGAAAGCAAATGTCCTTTCGACCAGCTTGACCGCAGCTATCAGAACCTGATCCAAACCCATGTCTTTGAGCGGGAATTGAGGGGCGTGCTGGTCGGCGCCCCTCTCACCGATGTAAGGGTAACTCTTTTGGCGGGGAAAGCGCATGAAAAACACACCGAGGGCGGAGACTTTCGGGAAGCCGTCTACCGGGCTCTGCGCCAGGGGCTGATGCAGGCGGAAAGTATTTTGCTGGAGCCCTGGTACGCTTTCCGGATTCAGGCGGACAGCGGGCAGCTGGGAAGAATTTTATCCGATATCCAGCGGCTGCAGGGAGTCTTTGAGCCTCCGCGGCAGCAGGAAAACCGAGTGACGGTAAATGGACGAGGGCCGGCGGCGGGGTTTATAAATTACAGCCGGGAGCTGGCGGCATTTACCAAAGGAAAAGGGATGTTCAGCTTCCGGTTCGACGGTTATGAGCCGTGCCAGAACCAGGAGGAGCTGGCAGCCCGGTTTTCCTATGACCCGGAGGCGGACTTGGAATACACCCCGGATTCGGTTTTCTGCTCCCATGGCGCGGGCTATCCGGTCAAATGGCATCAGGCCCGGGAGCATATGCATCTGAAGGTTTCACTGCCATAAAAACTGCCAGAAAAGACTGGGACGGAGAACGGCGGAAAAATCAAGGGGTCTGGCAGCGGATTAAAAAGCAATATTTTAAACGTGCGGCGTGGAGCCGCTTTTTAAGCGATTTAGAAAAACCTCCGGCCCAGCCGGAGGTTTTTACAACAGGATGATTTTTAAGTGGTTTAGGAAAAGAAACGGTTTTCTCCAAAATTAAGCAGCCCGTTACGAATTTTTGCCATCAAAAATTTTTCGTAAGGCACAGTAAAAAATGAACCGCGCCGTGCCGTCATTCTAACGATTACAGATACGGCGCGGTTCCATAAAAAACATTGCGGTGAAACAAAAAATAATAGGATTCGCAGCCTCCCGGCACCTGTTCTGACGGCGGCTTTTTTACAGCCGGGATTTTCAAGGAATCTCAAAGGCTGTTTCAAGCGGCCGGACTAAACACGGCGCAGGCGGTCAAATCAGGAAACCGCCGTTGGGACTGAGCACCTGGCCGGTAATAAAATCGCTTTCCGGAGAAGCTAAAAACCAGATGGCCTGGGCGATGTCCTCCGAGGTGCCGATGACGCCCAGAGGGGTTTCGTCCCGGAGTGCCTGAAGCTCCTCTGGAGTGAGGCCGGCGTTCATTTTAGTATCCACCACGCCCGGAGCCACACAGTTTACCTGAATGCCGGAGGGCCCCAGCTCCTTAGCCAGGGATTTGGTCAGGCCGATGAGAGCCGCCTTGCTGGCGGAATACACCGCCTCGCAGGAGGCGCCGGTGATTCCCCAAATCGAACTGACATTGACGATTTTTCCCCGGTGCTCCCTGAGGAACAGGGACGCCGCCTGCTGGCTGCACAGAAAAGCCCCTTTGACGTTAACGCCGAAGACCCGGTCCCACTGCCGGGGTGTGCAGTCGGTGAACAGGCCCGTCTGAGAAATCCCGGCGTTGTTTACTAGAATTTCCAGCCCGCCGAAAGCCGCCTCTGTCCTTTGAAACAGCTCCTTTACCTGGACAGGGTCGGAAACGTCCGCCTGCACTGCGAGAACAGAGCAGCCCTCCTGCGTGAGGGAACGGGCTAGAGAGAGGGCCTCTGATTCCGAACGATGGTAATTGATCACCGTGGAATAGCCTTTTCTGGCAAACAGAACAGCGGCGGCCCGGCCGATCCCATGAGAAGCCCCGGTGACGATGACGGCGCGGCTCATTCCTTCACCAGCACCTTGATAACTTCTCCTACGAACATTTTGTGATAATCCTTATCCGGATACCACCGGCTGTCCAGGGCTTTGTCTACAAACCCGGCCGGGTCCATCGGCTGGGCGTACAGCTTTTTGCATACCAGCACCAGGCTGGCCTGTTCAAAGTACGGAGCAGCCTGGTCGAAAACAGGAATCAGGCCTGTCTCCTCCGCCTTATCGATCTCCCGGCCGGATTTGCTGCCGCAGAGGGAAAGCGCCTTTTTGTATTCTTCAGGGTAAAAGCTCAGGGTAAAGCAGTCGTGGGATTCTACAAATTCCTTGGTGTAGCGCTGGGGACGCAGCACAATGTAGGCCACATTTTTGCCCCACATGACGCCCAGGCCGCCCCAGGAA
>OHRB01000812.1_pt1 | contig 14286 bp, 10 predicted proteins | sample 1578381 | NCBI WGS metagenome assembly OHRB01 (sample SAMEA3879566, study PRJEB24766) | human gut metagenome | biome: human-associated habitat; feature: feces | place: USA | collected 1985/1987
TGCGAAGGTCATTTTTCCATGTGAAAGACGATCTTCGCATTTTTCATTTTGAACCGATCACCAAAATCAGCCAGCGAATGCCATTAGCAGAATTTTCGGTTCCAGCTAATAAAATCCGGCTTCCAGCTAATGAAGCCCCATAAACGCGGAATTTTGCCCTTACAAAAAAGCACTTTCCCTTATATTTGCATTGCAAATAAGGGAAAGTGCTTTTGTCTTGCTCACTATGAGGTTACGATCGCAAAGGATACGGTCAACTCCCAATAGCGAAAAGATAATACGGCAGCCTTCACTTTTTCAGCACTACGCACTCATAGGGGCGCAGCGTATCGGCGGTGTCGGGGTAGTTACCCAGCAGTTTCTCGGCATCGGTCCAGCCTACGGGCAGGGGCTTGGCAATTTCCCGCTCCCGCAGGTTGCAGAGAACCAGCAGCTCCGTCTCGCCGTCGTACCGGCGATAGGCTAACAAATCCGCGTTGTCGGGGTACAAGAACTCGATTTTTCCCGCACTGATGACCGGCATTTTCTTGCGCAGGGCTACCAGCGTTTTGTAAAAGCTGCGGATGGAATCCGGGGCGTCCATTTGGGCAGCGGCGTTGATGGCCTTGTAGTTGTCGGCAATGCCGATCCACGGCGTACCGGTGGTAAACCCGGCGTTCTCGCTCGCGTCCCACTGCATCGGGGTGCGGCTGTCGTCGCGGCTGCGCTGGGCGATAATGTCCAGCGTCTCGGCCTCGGTCTTGCCCTGCTCTCGCAGGATCCTGTAGTAGTTGCGGCTCTCGACGTCGCGGTACTGCTCGATTTTCGTGAAGTGCGGGTTCGTCATGCCCAGCTCCTCACCCTGATAAATGTACGGTGTGCCGCGCATAAAGTGGATGGCCACCGCCAGCATCTCGGCGCTTTCCTTCCAGTAGGTCGTGTCGCTGCCAAAGCGGCTGACCGCACGGGGCTGGTCGTGGTTGCACCAGAACAGCGCATTCCAGCCGCCGTGGGCCTGCATCCCCTCCTGCCAGGTCTGGAACAGTTTCTTCATGGCGAGGTAATCAGGCTCCCTCAATTCCCACTTTTGCCCGTTCTTGTAGTCGACCTTCAGGTGGTGGAAATTGAAGCACATCGTCAGCTCGTGGTTGCCCTCAGCGGTGTAGCCGATGCAGTTTTCCAGCGTGGTGGAGGACATCTCTCCCACCGTGATCATGCCGTCGATGCCGCCCGCGGCGACCAGCTCCTTCAGGTACTTGTGGACGTTGCGGCCATCGGTGTAGAAGCGGCGGCCGTCGCCCTCGTAGTCGTCCTCATAAAATTCCGGCTTGGAGATGACATTGATGACGTCAAAGCGAAAGCCCTTGATGCCTTTCGCCTTCCAAAAGCGCAGGATGTCGGCCATTTCCTCCCGCACGGCGGGGTTCTCCCAGTTCAGGTCGGCTTGCATGACGTCGTAAAGATGCAGATACCATTTGCCAAGGCACGGCACGTATTCCCACGCGGGGCCGCCGAATTTCGACACCCAGTTCGTCGGGCAGCAGTCGGGCGTGCCGTCCTTGAAGATGTAATAGTCCTGGTACTTTTTGTCGCCCGCCAGTGCTTTTTTGAACCACTCATGCTCGGTGGAGGTGTGGTTGAACACCATGTCCAGCATCAGGCCGATGCCGCGCCTGTCCGCCTCGCGGATAAGCTCCTCCAGATCCTCCATCGTGCCGTAGCGCGGGTCAACGGCACGGTAGTCGGCCACATCATAGCCGTTGTCGCGCTGGGGCGAGGGGAAGAACGGCGTCAGCCAGAGATAGTCAACGCCCAGATCGGCGAGGTAGTCCAGTTTCGCGGTGACGCCCTTCAAATCGCCGAAGCCGTCACCGTTCGAGTCCATGAAGGATTTCGGGTAAATTTGGTAGACAACTTTATCTTTAAAATCATTCATGGTACACACCTCACAAAATCAGGCAACGCCTTTTTTCCTGCCGACGATGACGGTCAGCACAAAGGGGACGACGGTGGCAATGGCCATGCACAGCGCAAAGCTGAGCATATAGGCGGGCTGGATTGACAAAATACCAGGGATGCCGCCGACACCGATGGCGTTGGACATGTGATGCAGGCCGGTGATGACCAGCGGGGCATAAACAAAACCGAAGATTGCGCCAAAGACCACGCGGAAAGAGCCGGAAATGCCGGCGTAGACGATGTCAGAAATGAAGGTGCCGATCTTCCAGCCGATGGGGCCAAGGACAGTGTGGGCGATGATGACGGACAGCACCAGCGAGCAGAAGGGCACAACGATCATCGAGATGACCGGCGGGCAGATCTTGCGGAAGAATTTTTCTAGATAGACCAGCGTGAACGCGGCCAGCATGGCGGGAATGACCTGCGCCTGATAGCCAATCATGTTGATGGTGAAGAAGCCAAAATCCCATTTCGGGATGTCCGCCGCCGCCGACGGCCTGACGGCAAACGCTATCCCCAAGGGGCAGGAAGTGCTCATCGTGATCGGGGAGGGGCTGGAGAAAGAACGGATTGAGGTGAGATTAAAGGGGTAAGGCGGATCCCCCGTATATCGTTGTATCTTTCCATAAATAGTTTGTCTCCCGCCCAAAGTAGGCGTATAATAGGGGAAAAGAAACGCTAAAGGAGAATCCCCTATGAACGGCACCGCATTGCGCAAACCGACTGCCCGGCGGGTGGTGGGCATGGTGGCGGGCATCGTCATCATCGCCCTTGGCATTGCGCTTTTCAAGCAGTCCCACCTCGGCAACGACTCCATCAGCGCCCTGAACATGCGGCTGGCGGAGCTGCTCGGCATCTCGCTGGGCACCCAGAACCTGTGCACGAACATCCTGTTTTTCCTGCTGGAATTCTGGTTCGGGCGCAAGTACATCGGCCTTGGCACCTTCGTCAACGGCATCTGCATCGGGTACATCGTCACGGCGTTCTATGACCCCATTCACGCCCACTTCGGCGACGCGCCGTCGCTGGCGGTGCAGTTGGCGTGGGTCATCGCGGCGGTGCTGGTCACGGCGCTGGGCGCTTCGCTCTACCAGACCGCCGACCTCGGCATCGCGCCCTACGATTACCTTTCCCTCGGTCTGCGGGACTACACACCCTGCCCGTACTTCGGGTGCCGCATCTTCACCGATGCGCTCAGCGCCCTGCTGTGCTGGCTGCTGGGTGGCCTTGTGGGCCTTGGCACCTTGATCTGTGCGTTCTGCCTTGGGCCCTTCATCCAGTTCTTCGATCGGACGTTCTCCCAGAAGGTGCTGCAATACAAACCGAACAATTGAGAAACCCCGCGGCGTCAAATCATACGCTGCGGGGGTCTTTTTTATTGCTGCCGTTAAGCAGAAAATGAAAATGAAGGAGATTTATCTTTCAAAACCGCCTGTGGACTGCTGCGGCGATGGGGAACCATAACAAACCCACCAGACAGGCTTTGGAAGAAGTAAATAGGGATGTGAGAAATGCACTGTCACAGGTTGAGGCCGATTCCAAGGATCACGAATAGGATCGCCAGACAGGTGCAGCTTAACATTTATCTGGAGATGGCCCAAGGATAAAATAGAAGCAGTATGAAAGCCGCTCACCGTGCAGGTTTCCAGCATGGTGAGCGGCTTTTTACTACAAGTATGAGGAATCAAAGAAGTCTTTTAAGGTGATTCCCAAGCCCAGACAGATTCTTTCGATGGTTTCTAGAAAAGAATGGTCAAATTGGAGGAAAAGTCAATCCTGATGGGAACAGTCTTTATTCTCCTTGTCTATGCCATCGTCTATATCGGGAAGATATTGATAGAACACCTTTTTCTCAAGGACCCACCGGGCAAACAGCGCATATCCGGCAGGTGCCAGAAGGATCAGCGGCGGGCAGAATGCTGTCAGCAGGCCGAACGCAGCCAGCACCACCAAAAGCAGCAGACTTTTGTCAAAATGGAGCAATGCCATGGCACCGGACTGCAACACCGTCTTTTTGACCGGGTCGTCGAATCTTGCCGCATAGGCTGCGTTGTAGATCATCCAGGCCAGCCCACAGGTACTCAGCACCGTAAAAATGATCCAGAGATTACCCGTCGCTGCCTGTTGCCCCTTGAGGTAATGGGTCATAAAGCAGTCAGCCAGCAGAATGCTCTCCGGCACTGCCAGAGCAAGAAAGCTCAAAGTTGCCTGTCGGAAGCTCCGGCGGTAGGCCCGGAAAAATTCCTCGCTGACCGTTCCCCGGTCCTCAATTAGGGACTTGTTCACTGCATAATAGAGGGCTGTGCTGGAAATGCCCAAGGTAAACAGCGGCAGGCTTCCTATGAGCCACAGCAGGCTGAGAATCACCATATCCGCAACCCGGGTTAAGAAACGGAACAGAGGGGCATCCAGGTCGAAAAAGTCATTCATAGGGTATCACCTGGTTTACTTCTGGAGCACAAAGGCCTCATAGGGGCGCAGGGTCACAGCGCCGGTGGGAGCGGTGTCAGGATAATTGCCGATCAGGCGCCGGGCCCCCGCAAAATCAGCGGGAATTGTGAAGGCCGCGTCCTTGTCTGAGAAGTTGCAAGCGATCAGGTAGTTCTCGCCGGTCTCGGCCAGGGTACGCCGGTAGGCAAAGACCTGAGGGTTCTCCTCGGCCAGAAGCTGGAAGGAGCCGTAAATCAGCCCCAAATGGCTCTTGCGCAGGGTGATCATCTGCTTGTAGTAGTTGAGCACCGAGTCCGGGTCTTTTTCCTCGGCGGCGGCGTTGATGGCGGTATAGTTGGGGTTGACCTCAATCCAGGGGGTGCCGGTGGTAAAACCGGCGTTCGGGGAGTCGTCCCACTGGACCGGGGTGCGGGCGTTGTCCCGGCTGCGGAGGGCCAGGCACTCCATCATTTCGTCTGCAGAAATCAAGCCTGCGCCGGTCAGCTCCTTGAAGGCGTTGAGACTTTCGATATCCCGGTACTGGCTGAGATCTTTGAAATAGGCGTTGGTCATCCCCAGTTCATCGCCCTCATAGATGTAGGGAGTACCCTGCAGGCTCAGCAGGCAGGTGGCCAGCATCTTGGCGGAAAGGGGCGAGTCATCGCCCCAGCGGGATGCAGCCCGGGGCTGATCGTGGTTGTCCCAGAACAGGCTATTCCAGGCTTTGCCGTCCAGGCCGGTCTGCCAGTGACTGAGAATTTTCTTGAGCTGCATAAAATCGTAGCGCTGGGTGGTCCACTTGCCCAGGGGTCCGTCCCCAATGCCGACGTGATCAAATTGGAAGACCATGTTCAGCTCTTTGCCGTCCAGCCCCGCATACTGGGGGGCGTTTTCCACCGTGGCACCGGGAGTCTCGCCCACCGTCATAATGTCGTATTTCGAGAGGACCCGTCGGTTCATCTCCTGCAAAAATTCATGGATGCGGGGCCCATTGACATAGTAGGGACCGCCATTGCCATACAGTCCGTGTTTCTCGCCATCCGGAAAGCGCTGGTCCTTGGAAATCATACTGATGACGTCCATCCGGAACCCGTCGATGCCCTTGTCAAACCACCAGGTCATCATGTTGAACACTTCGTCCCGGACTTTGGGGTTCTCCCAGTTCAGGTCGGGCTGCTTGGGGGAGAACAGGTGCAGGTAATACATATCGGTCTGGGGGTCGTATTTCCAGGCCGAGCCGCCGAAGCTGGCACCCCAGTTGTTGGGCTCGTGGCCGTCTTTGCCCGGCTTCCAGATATAGTAGTCTCGGTAGGGGTTATCCACCGACTTGCGGCTCTCGATGAACCAGGGGTGCTCGTCCGAGCTGTGGTTGACCACCAGGTCCATCACAATGCGGATGCCCCGCTGATGGGCCTCGGCCAGCAGGGCGTCGAAGTCCTCCATGGTGCCAAACCGGGGGTTGATGGCCTGGTAGTTGGAGATGTCGTAGCCGTTGTCATCCATGGGGGAGTCCATGACGGGGCACAGCCACAGCACATTGACCCCCAGATCCTTCAGGTAATCCAGCCGGGAACGGATGCCGTTCAGGTCCCCGATGCCGTCCCCGTCCGAGTCTTGGAAGCTGCTGGGGTAGATTTGGTATACGATGCTTTCTTTCCACCATTTGCGGTCCATGGTAATGCCTCCTTATTCTGCGGGGATGGTAACCCCGTCGTCGTCGTAGCGGTCATAGCTGGCTTCGGGCCAGCCGATCATCCGGATGGTGGCGGGGTCGATGTCGGCCACCGTCTGGGCGGGGTCCGCCATCGGGATGCAGGCACCTTTGCGGATGAACAGGGGTACCTCGTTGAGGGCCACCTTCACAAAGTGGGTGCCGGCGGGGAGGACTTCCTGTGTGATGCGGCCCTCGGGGCCGAACTTGACAAACAGCATCTCCTCGGGCAGATACACCATCCGTCCGGTGGCGTTCTGGGTGTAGACCGGGGCAATCATCACCTCATTGCCCAGCATCAGCTGGTCCTCGGTCTGAAGGGCGATCTCGTCTTCGGGGTAGACGAAGGCCAGGGGCTTGAACAGCATATCGCCGTTCAGCGCTGCCTTCATGTATTCGCTGTAGAGGTAGGGGATCAGCCGGTAGCGGGTCTCGATGACGCTGCGGAAGTCCTCGGGGCCCTCAAACTGGTAGAACTCCTGCCGGCGGGTGTCGCAGCCCGAGTGGTTGCGCATCAGGGGGGTGAACACCCCCAGCGCCAGCCACCGCAGCAGCAGATCCCGGCTGGTGTCGGCGTTGAAGCCACCCAGGTCGGCTCCCACATACAGGAAACCGCACATATTGAGGGAGGGCAGCATCTTGAGGTTCAGCAGCAGGTGGCTCCACCAGGAGTGGTTGTCGCCGGTCCAGACGCCGCCGTACCGGTGCATCCCGATGCAGGAAGACCGGGAGAACAGCAGAAACCGTTTGCCCGGAGCAATGCTGGCCAGCCCCTCCGAGGCGGCCCGGGTCATGTTGTAACCGTAGAGGTTGTGGACCTGGTCGTGGCGGACCATTTTGCCGTCCACCTTGTGATAAAAGCGGGCGTAGTCTTCCGGCGCATTGGACAGATTGAGCCAGCCGATGGCCTGGCCAAAATGATCGATGGTGCCGTCTTCATGGGGAACCGGCGGATGATCCAGCCGCTCGGCCAGCCCCTCCCGGGAGTAGAAGATGGCGGGCTCGTTCATGTCGTTCCAGAAGCCCTCGATGCCGCAGTCGGTCAGAGCCTTGTACTGGCTGCCGAACCAGGCCCGCGCCTCGGGGTTCAGCACGTCGGGGAAGTGGCTCCACCCCGGCCAGACGGTTCCCTCAAAATCGGTTCCGTCGGCCCGCTTGCAGAAGTAGCCCTTTTCCTTGCCCTCGTCGCAGACCGAATAGCCTGCTTCCTCCTTGACGCCGGCGTCGACGATGGGCACCAGCCGGACGCCCTGCTCTTTCATCTTGGATACAAAGCCGGAAAAATCGGGGAAAGCCTCCGGGTTGACGGTGAAGTCCCTGTAGTGGTCCATGTAGTCGATGTCCATGTACACCATGTCCAGGGGAATGTGGGCCTGGCGGTGTTTGGCAACCACCTCTTCAAAGTCGGCCTGGGTCTTGTAGCCGTAGCGGCTCTGGCCAAAGCCAAAGGCAAATTTGGGCGGGATGTAGCTGCGGCCGATGATGGCCCGGAACTGCTTGACCACATCGCAGGCGCTGTCGCCGGTGATGACGTAAAGGGCCAGGTCGGCCCGCTCACAGGTGACTTCCAGCCAATCCCTGCGGGTGAAGCCGATGTCAAACCGAATCCGGGCGGGATAGTCGAAGAACAGCCCCAGATTCTGCTGGCCAGAGATCACGATGAAGTTGTGGGCGGCGTACATTCGCTGCTTGTTTTCGGTGTGGAGGCCGTCGTCCACATTGTCGCTGACGTAGACAAAGCCCCGCTTGTTGATGCCGCGGTTGGCTTCGCCCAGGCCGTAGACCCGGTCGCCCTCCGCCAGGGGGCAGGCAAAGCAGAAGCCGGACTCGCTGGTTTTGACCGTTCCCACAGGGGGTTCGCCTTGGCTTGCAGGGATTGGTGCGACCACCGATTCGGTATCAAAGGGGACACCATAGAGATACTTTTGAATCATACCGTTCTCCCAAATAAAAGTGACTGAATGGTTGTTTTGTCAGACAGAGCGCCCCGTCTCCGGAGCGCTCTGAAAGAATATAAATCAGCAAGAATATAAATTAGCCCTTAACCGAGCCCACCACAATGCCGGAAACGAAGTACCGCTGCAGCAGGGGATAGATCAGCAGCAGCGGGATAACTGCAATAACGATCTTGGCTGCATTGAGGTTGGTGTTGCCCAGGGAGGCAGAATCCACCACGGCAGACAGATTGCCCTGCTTGATCAGATCTTCCACGTTGATCTGCAGACTCTGGATATAGGTCATCAGGGGATAATAGGCGGCTTTGGACATGTAGATCAGGCCGCTGTAGAAGTCGTTCCAGCTGCCCACAATGCTGAACAGGGATACGGTGGCCAGAACCGGCTTGGAAATGGGGATGAAGATCTTGGTCAGAACCTGGAACGGGTTGGCGCCGTCAATGAAGGCGGCTTCCTCAAGCTCTTTGGGAACGGCAGCAAAGAAGTTCATCACCAGGATGACATTGAAGATGGGCACGGCTCCCGGCAAAACCAGGGCCCAGACGGTATTGAGCAGGCCGTAGGATTTGACAACCAGGAAGGTGGGGATCATGCCGCCGTTGAAAAGCATGGCAAAAATCATCAGGTTTGCATAGATGTTGCGGCCCCGGAACTGCGCGTTGGTTTTGGAGAGGGGATAAGCCATCAGTACGATCAGCACAAAGTTGATGATCAGGGTCAGCACAACCCGCTCCACCGAGATCAGGAAGGAGTGCCAGAACTGGGAGTCCTCTAGGATCTTCTCATAGGCTGCGGTGCTGAATCCCACCGGGATCAGCCCTACCATGTTGCCTTCCACTGCTGCAGAGGAGGAGAAGGAGATGGCAACAATGTTCAGCAGCGGCAGCAGACAGACTAGGCCCAGCAGAATAATAATGATGTAGATGATGACAGTGCGGAGTTTATCAACTTTCATTGCCAGACGGACCTCCTTAGAAAATTTTGCTGTCGGTGTACTTCTGAGCCAGCTTGTTGGCGCCGATCATCAGAACAAAGGCGATCACGGACTTCAAAAGGCCCACGGCGGTACCGAAGCTGTACTGCAGGCCCTGCAGGCCGACGCGGTACACATAGGTGTCCAGAATATCACCGGTGGCATAGACCGATGCGCTGTACAGGTTATAGACCTGGTCGAAACCGGCGTTCAGGATGTTGCCCAGATTCATGACAGCCATCAGGACGATGGTGGTGCGGATGCCGGGCAGGGTGACATGCCAGACCTTTTTCCACCAGGTGGCGCCATCGATGGAAGCAGCCTCGTAAAGGGTCGAGTCGATGGAAGTGATGGCTGCCAGATAGACGATGGAGCCATAACCGAACTCTTTCCAGGTGTCGGTCAGGATCAGCAGGGGCTGGAACAGGGAGTTGCTGCCCAGCCAGTTCAGCGAGGTGCCCAGCATTGCGTTGATGGAGCCGTCCACGCTGAACAGATTCTTGACGACCAGAGCCAGCACAACCCAGGACAGGAAGTGAGGCAGGTAAACCACCGTCTGAACCGACTTTTTCAGGGTCCTGTTCTTGACCTCATTGAGCAGAATCGCAAAGGCGATGGACATGATGGTGGTCAAGACGATTTTGCCCAGGGCGATGATCAGGGTGTTGCGGAACAGCTCAAAGCTGTCTGGCATTTCGAACAGGTATTTGAAATGTTTGAGGCCCACAAAGTCAGAACCGAAAAACCCTTTGGCGGGTCTGTAGTCCTGAAAGGCCATGATGGCGCCGAACATCGGAACAAAGTTGAACAGAATCAGGAAGATGAAACCAGGGAGCATCATGCCGTGGTAATACAGTTGATAGGCCTGGTTTGCGTGGCTCTTTTTGACCTGATTTTTCATCCGTTTCCACCCCCTTTGTTACTGTGCAAAGTATTCCTGGACTTCCTGGGCGATTGCGTCGCCGCCCAGACGCTTCCATTCGCTGACAAAGGTATCGAAATAATCGATGGGCTGTGCGCCGGTCACGATTGCCACATAGGCCTCCAGCTCGGTCTTGTCCAGGGTTGCCTTTTTCTGCTCGCTGGTGGGGGTGGTGGGGGGATACTTGGGGGTGATCCATTCGGCGTTGCCGTTCTTTTCCAGCGCATCGATGGATGCGCCCAGGCCGACGATGCGGGACTCATAGAAGTGCCAACCGCCCAGGGTTTCCTCAGTGACGTTCTGGGGATCCTTCAGGTAGTCCAGAATGGCCTGGGAAGAGCCTCTGTTCTCGGCAATGGTGGTTTCCTCAGGGGTCATCTCGCCGTTGATGACGGCCATATGCTCGGTGTAGTAAATGGAGGGATTGTTGGAGGGCAGGACTTCCATGTAATAGGGACGGCCCTCGTTGTGTCCGCCGGCGTTGATGTAGGCGATGACATCCGGTGCGGTTTCCGCGGTGGCGCGGGCCAGATCGTCATAGAGGATGTTCAGAATTTCCACTGCCACCTGGGGATACTTGCAGTCCTTGCTGACCACCAGGAACCGCTCGGCGGCGTTTTCGTGGTAGGCGTGGACGATGCCGTTGTCATCGGCCACCGTATAGGCGATGTACTCGGCCTCCGGCACCAGGGCCTTGACGCTGCTCAGACGCCAGTCGGGGATATGCCATGCGCCAAAGACGATGCCCAGCTCGTTGTTGATCATCATGGCGTTGATGTCCTCGGTGGTGCGGGTGCCGAACTGGGGATCCAGGATGCCCTCCTCGTACCACTCGTTCATCTTGGCCCAGGCAGCTTTGACTTCGGGCGCCAGGGTGGACCAGCTCATGGTGCCGTCGGGGTTTTCGATCCATCGGTCGATGTAGCCGCCCATGGCGTTGGCGATGCACATGGCATCGCCGATATCATTGCCGGAAAAAGCCATGCCCACGGTGCTGTTGCCGCCGCCTACATTGGCGTCCACAAAGGCCTTGGCCACAGCGGCGATGTCATCCAGCGTGATGCACAGGTCGCCGTCGGGGTCGGGGTTGATGCCCAGCTTGTCCAGCCAGTCCTTGCGCATCCAGCACAGGACAGGGACGCTGTTGTCGGGGTTCGTACCGGGAATACCCATCAGCCGGCCGTCAAAGGTTGCCATGCTCAGGCAGCGGCCGTCGTAGGAATCGTAGAGGCTCTTGATGTAGTCAGAGGCGTACTCCTCGTACACATCGGTCATGTCATAGGTCAGGCCGTTGTTCACCATCTCGACAAAGGTGTCGTAGCTGATGACGCTCATGATGTCGGGCAGTTCGCCCGAGGCGACGCAGGTGGCCAGCTGGTTGGTGAAAGCGTCGCCGCCTGCTTCAAAGCTGTCCACCAGATCCACGTTGAGCTTGGATTCAATGTAACGGGTGTAGGCGTTGTCTTCAAAAGTCTGGCCTTCAGGGAACAGGGCAGCGGCAGAAGGTTCCGCAAAACGGCCCAGGGTGATGGTCAGGGTGTCCACATAGGCTCCGTTTTCGTCCTTGGCCACAGAAACGGCGGCAGATTCATCGCCGCCTCCGCAGGCAGTCAGTGCGGTGAGTGCGCAGGCAACGGTGGTAGCCTTCAAAAATGATCTGCGCGAAATCTTTCTCATGATAAAATCCTCCACGATGTTCAGTCAGATTTTCCGGAATTCGTTTTTTGTCTGCTCCATCCAGGATACAAAAAACAAATCCTCTTCCAGTTTGTATATGTCTCGTTCTGACAGGCTGCGCAGCGTGTCTTTTTGACGAGCTCATTGTACAATACCGAAGAGGATTTGAAAAGGGTTTTGCGTAACGTTTCCTACGAAACTGATAAATAACACAAAAATTATTTGTGGGTTTTGCGCAACGTTTCCTACGAAACTGATAAATACCACAAGAATTATTTGTGGGTTTTGTGCAGATCTTGTGACCAGGGCGCGGCGTTGGGGGTTGATTCGCGCACCGAGTTGCGGCGGATCAGTTCAACCGGCTGAACGTAATTTTTACACTCCACCGGTTCCTGCCGAATCAGACGCACCAGCAGTTCCACGGCGGCCTCTGCTTTGGCCGGGACGTTCTGACGCACGGTCGTCAGAGGGGGATGCATGAGTTCTGCATAGATGCAGTCGTCAAACCCGGTGACGGAGACCTGCTCCGGCACCTGTATGCCGTGGTCCTGCAGATAATTCATCACTTCCGCCGCATCATAGTCAGAGGCCAGGGCCACAGCCTTGGCCTGGACAAAGCGATCCAAATAGTGGCCGTACATGACACGGCGCAGAGAAAGATCCTCGGGGAGAAGAATATGGCGCTCTTCTCCGCAGTCAATCCCGGCAGAGCACATCTGATGCTGAAATCCTTTCCAGCGGTAATGGTCTGCGCCGGTATCACACTCGGCGGCAAAGATGGCCTGGGTGTACCCGTTGTCCAGCAGATACTTTGCAATCATGGCGCCGCCGCCGAAATCATCAGTCCCCACGTTGACGTAGTGGTACTCCGCCTCGGGATAGGTGTCAATCAGGACCATATATTTGTTGAGTTGCCTGCGCAGCTCCTTGTATTTCTGTTCGTCCAGTCCCAGGACGACAAGACCATCCACATTCCATCGGGAGGCAATCTCTGCCATCCGGTCTGTATTTTGGTCATGGCCATTGATCAGCATGACATAATATCCGTTTCGATGGGCTGTCTCTTCTACACCAGACAGAAATTCTGCCACAAAGGTATCGCGCAGAGAAGGGATGCCGTGGACACAGCTGTAGCCCAGCACCAGTCCAATGATGCAGGACCCTTTGCGGGTCAGCTCACGGGAAGATGTATTCGGGACATAGCCCTCCTGGTTCAGAATTTCCGAAATTTTCCGGATCATTTCCTTGGAGACTTTTTTGGTGTTGCCGTGCAGCACATTGGACACTGTTGTCCGGCTTACACCAACTTGATCTGCAATATCCTGCAAACGCTTCATGGCTGTTCATACGCTCCCTGTTTGATCAGTCGAAACACAAATAGTTTTCAACGTAATCATATCATATTCATACAGTAATTGCAATCCGAATGATCCTTTGATCTTCAATGAATTCTGAACTCAAATAAAGACTTTTTTGATATGAATACCCAGTAGTGCTTAATCATCTGTTTGCAGGATGATGAAAACAAGAAAAAGGGCTGCTGCACTGGCTTCTATCCTTGTGCAACAGCCCCATCTTTTGTTTTCTTCAAAAAGCAGTATCCTGCGAAACCGCAGAGCAGGCCGGTTCCATCACTTGCCAAGATGCCAGATGTCGCGGTCGTACTCGGCAATGGTGCGGTCGGAGGAGAACAGGCCCGCTTTGGCGATGTTCACCAGGCACTTGCGCCGCCAGCCCATGGGGTCGCAGGCGTAGTCGCTGAGGGCCTGCCCCTTGCGCACGACGTATGCGTTGAAGTCCGGCAGGGTCTGGAACCAGTCCTTGTGGATCAATTCGTCGTGCAGGCGGGTCAGATTTTCGGCATGACCCGCAGCCAGCATCTCCGGCCCGGTGAGGAACTCGATGGCGCGGCGGATGTTGGCATCGCCCTCCACCCACTGGGCCGGGTCGTAGTCGCCGACGGCATAGCGGTGGATAACTTGATCAGAGGTCTGGCCGAAGATATAGATGTTCTCTTCCCCGACCTGCTGGCTGATCTCCACGTTGGCACCATCCATAGTGCCCAGGGTCAGCGCACCGTTTAGCATGAACTTCATGTTGCCGGTGCCGGAAGCCTCCTTGGAGGCAAGGCTGATCTGCTCGGACAGGTCGCAGGCCGGGATGAGTTTTTCGGCAGCGGTGACGTTGTAGTTCTCCACAAAGACCACCTGCAGCCACTGGGACACCTCCGGGTCTGCGGCGATGACCTTGGACAGGGTCAGCAGGGCGTGGATGATGTCCTTTGCGATGGTATAGGCCGGTGCCGCCTTGGCACCAAAGATGCTCACCAGCGGGACGGCAGGCAGATGCCCTGCCTTGATCTCGTGGTACTGATGGATGAGGTACAGCAGATTCAGCTGCTGGCGCTTATACTCGTGCAGGCGCTTGGACTGGATATCGAACACGGCATCGGGGTTCACCGTTACCTTCTGGGTGCGCAGCAGCCACTCCGCCAGCGCCGCCTTGTTGGTCTTTTTCACGGCGGTCAGTTCGTTCAGCACGGTCTCGTCGTCGGCAAACGTCAGAAGCTTTTCCAGCTCGGCGGCGTCCTTGCGGAAGCCGGAGCCGATGTGCTGTTCCAGCGTAGCGGTCAGGCGCGGGTCGCACTCCAGCAGCCAGCGGCGGAAGGTGATGCCGTTGG
>OHRB01000813.1_pt1 | contig 14283 bp, 14 predicted proteins | sample 1578381 | NCBI WGS metagenome assembly OHRB01 (sample SAMEA3879566, study PRJEB24766) | human gut metagenome | biome: human-associated habitat; feature: feces | place: USA | collected 1985/1987
TTGACGGACAGAAAGTGCAGGAAGTCAGGATCATTTATAACTTTGTCGGAGAAATCCCGGAGATTACAGAATAATCAGTGATCCCCATCTCTCAATCAATGAGGGATGGGGATTTTTTCTTTGCCGTCGTCCGGCAGATGTTCTATACTATGTCAATTTCAAAAATTTCTCATTATCCTTTATTACTTTTTTGTTTTGTCTTATGTAAAAGCAGGATAACCAAAACAGAAATAGCTATACTGCATAGAATATATGTCCAATTAAAATATGATAGATTTATTAAATTCTGTGCTGATTGATTTTTAATGAAGTTTGTATATGGTGCGTTACTCTTAATCGCTTCCATAACTCCTACAACATTTATCGGTCTTAAATTGTATAAGTACGCACCAAATAAATATATCGCTATTTTTTCAACAATGGACGGTATTAAAATAGCCGATGCAGAAAGCCATAATGGACATTGCTTGTGGGATTTCTGTAAATATAACGCCCCAAAAAGATAGGGCAATATCGCAAGGCAACAGCCCAAGAGGACAATATTCTGATGAAGCCCAAAGAGGGCAAAGAATATGCGGATAAAAAGATACGTTCCAAATATAATTAACCAATCAATGAGCAAGCTTTTTATTGGCGTGTGCTTTTTTACTATTTCATTCTGTAACTGCATTTCACTACCTCCCAAATAGACGTTACACTTTTGGAAACGTCAAGGTTACGGTTGTTCCACCGTATGAATTGTTTTTAAGCTCCACCGTGATAAATAAGTCAGTTGCCATTTTCTGAACAAGGTATAAGCCCATACCTGTAGAACGACTAAGGTAACTGCCCGTATCTCCGGTAAACCCCTTGTCGAAAACAAAGGGTAAGTCAGACAATGGTATGCTTGTGCCGTTGTCTTTGATAGATAAAGAAATCTGTTCACTATTCATACTATCAGCTATGGAAAATATGAGCCGTGGGGCAAGGTTGTTTCCCACATATTTCACACTATTACTGATTATCTGTCCTAAAATGAACATCAGACCTTTTTTGTCAGAAATCACTTGATAATCGTTTTCGGTATATTCAATAGAAAATCCGGCTTCTTCAAGAAGCGTTAAATTATCTTCAACTGCTTCACGGCAAGTTCCAAGAATTGAAAGCGACTCAAAAGAGTAATCCTTATGTGTAGCCCCAAGCCTTGAAAAGTATAGAATTTGTTCTATATCCTGTCGGGTATGGTCGCGTACATAAAGCATACGAGTATGAACCAAAGGGGACATTTCATCTTTTCGATTATCCAGTAGCAAGGTCATAAGGGATAGTGGTTTTTTGATTTCATGCGCCCAATTTTCAACATAGTGTTCATAGTCTGTAACTGTAATTTTCTGTTCGTTGATATATTCTTGCTGCGTCCTCAAATGTTTTCCCAATTCACAGATAAGAGGGCGTATTACAGCGGGAACAGCTTCACACAGTAAGTATTCGTTGGTATCGTCCGGCTCTAATAGAAAACGCCGAAAAATAGCGTCTGCCTTGTTACGTTTTCTGATTGATATAGCAAGAGGAATAGCAAGTGCGGCAAATGACACAAAAATTATCAATGCAGCATAATTTATAAAATAATCAGGGTTAGCCAACCAAGCAAGAAATATAAAGAACAAGTCCAAACAGGCAAGTGTAATAATCCATACCCGGTTAGAGGAAATATAGATTAAAAGTATTTTCAACTTATTCATAAGCGCACCTGCTCTTTCAAGCGGTAGCCTTGACCGCGCACTGTTTCTATACGTTCTTCAAGACCAAATTCACGAAGCGTTTTTCGCAGCCGAGTAAAATTTACTTGTAATGCATTTTCGTCTATAAATTCTTCTGTTCCCCATAGTCTAATGCATAATTCTTTTTTAGAAACAATCTTAGGGCTATTTTTCAAGAGAGCAAGTAATATTTTTCCTTCGTTCGGTGGCATAAGGTAAGAGCTATTCCCTACATAAATTGTAAAGGTATTCGGGTCAAGTAAAAAACCACCTCCATCAAGTAACCCTTGCTGTACCTGTTCTTCTTTACGTCGAAGAAGATTTTTAATTCGGGCAAGTAAACGTGACATATTACAAGGTTTTGTTAAATAGTCATCAGCCCCCAAGTCTAATGCGTGCAGTTCGTCCTGCAATTTATCTCTTGCAGTCAATACGAGTACCGTACCAATCTGTTTAGCTTTCAACTCTTTACATATTTCAAAACCCGAACGAAAGGGAAGATTGATGTCAAGCAAAATTAAGTCGGGAAAATATGCTGCTATTTCTGATACTGCGTTTTCAAAATCCGATAATCCAATCGTATCATATCCCGATTTTTCTAATAAGTTCAACAGTTCTTCTCGCATATAAACATCATCTTCAACCACAACTATCTTTGCCAATATGTCCGCCTCCTTTCCCATAATATTTATAAGCCTGTTAAGAATTGGGCTTGTAATTGAGCTTTCCTATTTCACGATTAGCTGTTCGAGCAACAGCCACACCGTAAATTACCATAACAAGAACAACAATAACAGCCATAGCAATTAAAAGAGGATAGGACTGTTCAAGGTGTGCCGCTCCTGAATATAAATATAGCTGCATGGCATATATCCCTACTGCTCCGCTGATACACGCTAATATAAGAGGAAGCAGGAAATACCATAATACTTGTTGGTTGATAGAACGCTTAATTTGTTCACGTCGTGCTCCTAAAATAGAGAGTGTTAGATACCTTGATTTTGTAGTTTGCATTTGCGTCAAGAATTGCAGGGCAAGTAATGCACACGCAATAATCAAAAACATAAATCCCATGTATAGTGTTGTATAACTTCCGGAAATAACATAAAATAATTGTCGCCCAAAATTATTAAGATAGCTTTCGTAATATAGACCAGATGGTTTTAACAAATCACGAGCTTCCATAATCGGTAACATTAAACCTTTTGTTTCAACAAGTTCATTAGGAATACAAAAGTTCCAATAAACCATACAAGTGTCTGAATTTACAAATTCTGAATATATCTCATCTGAAACAATCAATGCAGTTATAATCTTGATATTTTCATCTGCGGTCAACCCTTTCATCGGTACAGAGGGAACAAGATAAAATGGTCTTTCGTTGATAGAAAGCAACGCTTCATTATTCGCCTGTGCGTCTGCTGCAATTTGATTTAACAGTGTAACCGTTTCATCTTGAGCATTACCTAAAAAATCTGGGTTGAGATAATAGACAACTTCATTGTTCCCAAGGCTAATCTGTTTTTCTCCCGCGGCATCCAATAACCGATTATAGGAAGATACAGGAAGCAAATAAGGAGAAGAACTACCAGTATCAATAAGACCTAAAAGGTTTAAGGCAGCAGGTTGGTCGGAGCCAAAACTATACATACCATCTTCTTGTGTGGCAGGGTCTACTACATCTTGAGGTAAATGCTGCACGATTTGTTTCCTAAATTTCGACCAATCAACAGGAGAACTTATCCCATCCGAAGCAGTGGATTTTATATTTCCTATTTCCATACGGTTCAGATTTGATACATAAGGACGAATTTGTTCGTTGGAAAGATACTTCTCAACAATTTGGTCGTTGCCCATTACAGTAAAGTCATAAACAGAAGTACCTCGTGTCAATTCACTTCCATATGACATTATGCGCACTGAGCCGTCGGTAATTAACATAATAGTAAGCATCATCAGAATGGACGCTACGCTGATTGAAATATATTTATTAACGACATTTTCATGCAACTGCCGTAAAGTAAATACATAAAGTCCTCTTGTGGCTTTGTGTTTTATAGAAGCTGCCCATATACTCAAAATTCTTGCAAGTCCTCGAATAAATAGAATTGTTCCGATAATTCCAAGTAAAACGGCAATAAGCAGCATTGCCCCACTCGCAGCCATAAAATGCTCTACAACAATCCAGTACGCGACAAGCAAAATTACGGTGCCTATAGCAAACGATACGAAACTTACATATGGATTCCCTGTGCGTTGCTTTTTCGCCATCTCTCCATAAACAAGTTGATGTAGCTCTTTACGGAACAGCTTTCCGCATAGAACAAACAATGCTACAAACTGAATAATCAAGAAGCCTAACGATGTGAAAATAGCGGCACTTACAGAAAAACTTAATTGGTGTGTAATGATACCATGCCCTACTAAACGCGCGGTTGTAAGACTTATAGCTTCGGATAAAAAGCCACCGCATACAAGCCCTCCTAAAAGAGCTAAAAACGACGTGATTAGCCCCTCTGTCATTATTTGAATAAATAATTTAATCTTTGTCATTCCAAACATCAAATAAAGCCCCAGTTCTCGACTACGACATTCAAGTTGATATTTGTTTGCAAATACTACGAGAAAGAACACAAATAATAAAGCACAAAGATAAACCGTCGGTAAAAGATTAGTAAGCAACCGTTCTACTGCGTCGCTCTCAATTTCACTTAAAAAACGTATTACGTCCTGTTGTCCAAGAGAAAGCACTATATAAAACATTGCTACGGCTGTTATCATTGTCAGAAAATAAATTAGGTTTTCGCTACGGCTCCGTTTGGCGTTTCGCCATGTGAGATTAAAGAACATTTGCACTTCCTCCCCCCATTTGAGCCATCACTTGTAAAATACGTGCATAAAAATCTTCCTGTGTTTCATTTGGAATTTTACGACGTAACTCATGGAAAATAACACCGTCTTGAATGAACAAAATACGAGAACAGAAACTCGCGGCGTTAGGGTCATGCGTGACCATTAGGATTGTGCGTCCACGCCTAAGATTGATTTCCTGTAACTTCTCCATGAGTAAACGTGCTGATTTTGTATCTAATGCACCTGTAGGTTCATCAGCCAAAATAATATCGGGGTCAGAAATCAAACTACGTGCAGCAGCTACGCGTTGTTTTTGACCGCCCGACATTTGTGACGGAAATTTAGAAAGAACGTCTGTAATTCCAAGAAAATCTGCTATATCTTTTAGCTTTTTTTCCGCTGTAACAATGTCAATATTATGAATTGATAAAGGCAATATAATATTTTCTTTACCAGTTAGATTATCAAGTAAAGCAAAATCTTGAAATAGATAACCAATCTTGTTGCCACGATATTCAGCCAACTTCGTGCCATCAAAAGAGCTTATATTGGCACCTGAAAGTAAAATTTGTCCAGAGGTTGGTTTAATGACCGTAGCAATACAATTCAACAATGTTGTTTTTCCAGAACCGCTGGCTCCCATAATTCCCAAATATTCGCCATTCAGAACATCAAAGGTAATTCCGTTTAGTGCTTTTGTTGGAACCCCCTCTTTGGAATATGCTTTGTGCAAGTCGCGTACTTCTAATAGTTTTTTTGTATCATTCATATCTCACACCTCACATTTTTTGCTTACGCTTATCTTACGAATATAATTTTACTGCATAAGAAGCAACCACACCACTTACAGTTGTTGTAAGGTTTATTTGTTTGTTTATTGTATCTGCATTTTATGTTGTTTCTTTCTCATATCAAAAGGTTTTTCCGCGTTTTTTGGTATCAGCCACATATACCCCAGTTTTGAAACGCCCGGTATGCGATTTTCGCTACAAAGTATCTGTACTCGTCTTTCAGAAATTCCCCATTTCTTTGCCGCTTCGGGACAAGACATATATTCCATAATCAAAACGCCCTTTCCTCAAATTTTACCAGTATAATTATACTCGGATAGCCGAATAATATCAAGTATATGATATGCTCTATTTCAGTCAATAATGTGCTGTGTGTAATCATATCTCGAAAGGAAGATGAAATATACAATGTAGTTGGGTGAAATGACTATGAAGCAGAACAAAGAAAAATTTGATTTTAAGGCTTTCGGGCAAGCCATTAAAGCAGCAAGAAAAGCAAAGGGAATATCACGCAATCAGTTAGCCGATACGCTGAATATTGCGCCCCGATATATCGCGTCCATTGAGAACAGCGGGCAGCACCCAAGTTTACAGATTTTATATGAGCTTGTAACCCTGCTTGATGTATCAGTAGACCAGTTCTTTTTCCCGGAACGGGAACAGGAGAAATCCACGCGCCGCCGTCAGCTCGATACTATGCTTGACGGTATGAGCGAAAAAGATTTGAAAATCCTGTCTGCTACTGCAAAAGGAATAGAGGAAGCCAACAACGACGAAACGGGGGAATAAAGTTCTCTCGTTTTTGTTTATATAGAGTGATTGAAACGTCGCAGATTGCGGCGTTTTTCTTTTGCTCTTTTTTGGCATACTGGGAGTTTCGTTGTAGTGATAAGTGAGGAAAAAACTTTCTTAGCAAGCATAGGAAAAGAGTACCCTTTTCCGTATTTTCGCCCTCCCGTCCTACGGTGCGTCGGTTGAAAATTGCTTGTTGGGAAGTGTCCCAAACCCTCGGAATGGAAAGGAGCGATTGCATGAACGGACGCAAAAGAAAAATACAAATCAAATTCTATGTAACAGAGGAAGAACGGGCATTGATTGAACAGAAAATGAAGCTCGTTCCCACCCGGAACATGGCGGCATATCTTCGCAAGATTGCCATTGACGGGTATATCATTCAGACAGACCATAGCGACATAAAAGCCATGACAGCAGAGATACAGAAAATCGGGGTCAACGTCAATCAGATTGCAAAGCGTGTCAATACGACAGGCAGCGTCTACCAAGAGGACATAGAGGAAATAAAGGGGGTGCTTGCGGAGATATGGCGGTTACAAAGATTAAGCCTATTAAAAGCACGTTGAGCAAAGCCCTTGACTATATCCAAAACCCGGATAAAACAGACGGGAAAATGCTTGTGTCCTCCTTTGGGTGCAGCTATGAAACGGCAGATATTGAGTTTGGATTTACGCTTGCACAAGCCATAGATAAGGGAAACAATCTCGCCCACCATTTGATACAGTCCTTTGAGCCGGGGGAAGTTGATTATGAGAAAGCCCACGAAATCGGAAAACAGCTTGCCGACGCGGTAACAAAGGGACAGCATGAATACGTCTTGACTACCCACATAGACAAAGGGCATATCCATAACCATATCATTTTTTGTGCGGTCAATTTTGTTGACTACCATAAGTACAATTCCAATAAGCGCAGTTACTACGGCATACGGAACATGAGCGATAAGCTGTGCCGGGAAAACGGGCTGTCTGTCGTCGTTCCGGGTAAAGGCAGCAAGGGAAAGAGCTATGCGGAGTATCAAGCAGAAAAGGTCGGTACAAGTTGGAAAGGCAAGCTGAAAATTGCCGTTGATACGCTTATCCCCCAAGTGGCAAGTTTTGAAGAATTGTTGCAGCGGTTACAAGCAGCGGGCTATGAGATAAAGGCGGGAAAATATATCTCCTGCCGCGCTCCCGGACAGGAACGCTTTACCCGTCTGAAAACTCTCGGTACAGATTATACAGAGGAAGCCATAAGAGAACGGATAGAGGGCAAACGCACAAAGGCAGCGAAAGCTCCCAAAGAGCAGCGCGGCGTATCGCTGCTTATTGACATTGAAAACAGTATCAAGGCAGCGCAGAGCCGGGGCTATGAACAGTGGGCGAAAATCCATAATCTGAAACTGGCTGCAAAGACTATGAATTTCTTGACAGAACATAAGATTGAGCAGTACGCAGATTTAGTCAGCCGGATTGAGGAAGTAAATGCGGAAAATGAAAAGACAGCAGACGCATTAAAGAGCGTGGAAAAGCGTCTTGCTGATATGGCGGTGCTGATGAAGCACGTTACCACCTACCAAAAGACAAAACCTGTCTATGAAGCATACCGCAGGGCAAAGGATAAGGACGCATACCGGGCAAAGCAGGAAAGCAGTCTGATACTCCATGAAGCGGCAGTAAAGACACTGAAAGCGGCGGGCGTTACTAAACTCCCCAATCTTGCCGCCATGCAGGAAGAATACGGGAAACTACAAGCGCAAAAAGAAGCCCTTTACGCTGATTATGGCAAGCTGAAAAAACAGGTCAAGGAATACGACGTTATCAAACAGAACATAGACAATATTTTGCGGCAAGGCAAAGAGCCGGAACGGAAGAAAGGAAAGGAACGGGAATAATTATGAAAATGGTTGGTATTACACCATGTTACAGAATAACATTAGAAAATGGCAGTTATGGCGTAGAAACTTATATTAACGCAGACAGTAAAATCCAAATTACTTTTGAGGACGGAAATACACTTATCGGATATATAGAATGTGTGGAATATGGAACTTATTCCGATGAAAATGATACTCTGGTTATAAGGGGAGAGAATGGAGAGCTGTATATCCTATTGGAAAACCGAATAAAGGATATAGAAGAACTGCACGAATAAAGTAAAAGAACAGGGCGCAGACAGCCAACAAAAGACTGTCCGCGCCCTGTTTTATGTAGGTGCGTTTTTGGTATCTGTTACGCAATAGAACGTCATTTTTAGGGGATAAGGTATAAAACCCTTGCCGCGTCATTTTCAAGCACTGAAAGCCCCGTAAATCAAGGCTTTTTTTGCCCCTACTGCGTAACAAGGGCGCGTCGTTTCCTCATGCGCTCCGCTGCCTGTCTGCGGGTAATACGCTTCCGGCAGTCCGGGCAGTATTTGACGCTGTTAGAGGTGGACGCAAAAGAAGCTCCGCACTCGGTACAACGCTTTTTATCCTCGGTCTTGAAAAGCTCTGCATACAGCAGCTTATCAAGGGGCAATACGGCGGTCTGAAACCATTTGCAAAGAAGCGAATAGGAAATAAGCTGCGGGCAGACACATTCCTCCCCGTCGTCCAGTAAAATACAGTGTCCGTTATCGCAGTTGCAGCACTCCTTTTTTACAAGGCTGTTGACTTTCCGGCTTTGGGGTGGTGTAAGCCGCTTTATCCCGGTCATACCTCATCAGCGGCGAAAATAGCAAGCTCCGCATACTCATTTTCTGTCAGAGGTGCGATTTTCGCAAGGGTGCGTTTCGCCAGTTCCCGCATATCCTCGTCCATGAACGGCAGCGCAGCGTTGATGTTTTCTGTAAGCCCACGTTTGCCGTCCTCATTGTAAATGCTCAACAGGTTTGTTTCTTCAACTGTCAGTCTAATCATGCTCATACCTCCAATTCGTGATTTTTTGATTTTACAGCCGCCTTTTTCGGGGCGGCTTTTCTTTTGTCAGCGGCAAGCTGCGCCCGGATTGAGGGGCGCACCCTGCGAATATCTGTGCCCCGGTTTTCATTTTTATCAATCAAGGCGTATGTTCCATGTCTGCCCTCGATTTTGGAAAAGGAAAGTGTCTTATAGGGCAACATGGAAAACAGACGGTCGGTGTCCTTAGAGGACGCAAGCTGCATAAATGTCGGGGACAGCTCCACCATGAAATGTGTCCTATTAGGGCTATTGGGCGTGTCCCTGCGCTTCATTTCCTGCACAATGCGCCGCGCTTCGGCTTCAATCAGCCCAGCACGCAGGGCGGCGGTATGTTCCTTGAAGTCGCCCGGTGTCAGTTTATCCCGTTTTTGCTTTTCTTCCCGTAAAAGGAATTGTAGCGCGTCCGGGTCGTTGGGTACTGCTTCAAAGTGTTCAAACTTCCCTAAAGAAGTATCGGGATTTCCGTTAAAATGCTGTCCGGCGGGTATCTCCCTTGTCCCATGCTCATAAATCAACTTGACTGTGTCGGCGGCAAGCGCATTGTCCTTAACGCGCTCATACTGCCTTGCATAGTCAAGCTCATAAAGATTGCCTTTGATTTTCCCGCGCTCCCTGCCCGTCAGCTCGACGGCATAGGCAAGAACGCGGTCGCAGGTCTGCTCTTTGTAAAAACACCATGTATTGTGGGCGGCGGTATCCTTTAGGAACACGTCGCGCTCCTTAAAACAATGCGTCCCGGACGGGCGGCAAAACCATAGCAGCGTCTTATCCTCTCTGTTAGGGCTTGCCGCTGCTTTTGCGATAATCTCCTTGTCAATGTCAAAATCACTTTGGAAAAATCCTGTATTCTGCCGCATGATAGCGTCAAGAGAAGCGAAAATATCCACGTTTTCAAACTTATTCATGCGTCAGCTCCTTTCCAAATCCTGTGTTTTCTGTTTTGCCTGTTTCTTCGGTGTCTGTTCTTTCGCTGCTTTAAGCTGCGCCCGGATAGAGGGCTTCTTTTCCGTTTTTGCTGCCTTGCCACGTTCCTTGTCAGCCTTGACAGTTTCCGCAAGGTCAACAAGGGAAATGGTTTCTCCTGTCTTTACCTTTGCTTCCAATTCTGCGACGGTCGGGGTGTTGTTTATCTGCCCGTCAATCATGTTGTAGTTTTGCTCGGTGGTCTGCTCGGCAGCTTTCAGATAGTTTTCCGGCTGCTCTGCGAAAATGGCAAACGCCCGCGTTCCGTTCCCCATAATCAAATATTTTCCGTCGTCGGACTGGTGGTGTAAGCCATATCCGGCAGCTTCCATTTGCTCGCGGCTCATAGCGGTTACATAGAAAGTCCCCCTCGGTGTTTTGATTGTTTCGCCCGTTTCCAAGTCGTCGGGAATGAGGGCTTTTTCCTGCTCCTTGAAAAACTCCGGCACTTCCTTATAACCGAAGCTGTCTACATAGTGGGCGGTGTCCTGTCCGTTCTGATGAAGTACCACCACGTCGGAAACGGAAAGGCTGTGTCCCTTAAAATCTTTCGGGTGGTCGATATTAAAGCGGGTATAAATATCTTCAAGGGAAGTCCCCGGCGTAAGCTCTGCGGAATAGACAAGTGTATAGTTTTTCGCGTCTACCCGGTGTCCTGTGGCAGTCAGACGGTCGTAAGGTTCAAAGCGCAAGTCCCTTGTTTCGTCCCCGCCTTTTATCTGATAAATGGAAAAGGTGTCTTTGTCCTGTGGGGCTTCCTGCTCCGGCTGCTCCTGTGCGGGTTGTTCCTGTGCAGCTACCTTTTGCTGCCGGATATGCGCCCGCTGTAACTCGGTAGGCTTTTCCCCGGTAAGGGGTGCAATCGCTTTCACATAATCAGCCGCATAGTAGGCGTTACTGGTAAGCTGCCGCTGCCATGCCCCGACTTTTGGCGACCAACGGAAGCCATTACTTTTTAAGGCTTCCCGCGTGGCTTCGTCCGGCTTATCCTCAAAGAAGATTTGCAGTCGGTTCGCTTCGGTGTTTGCTTCCACCTTGCCGCCGTCAAATTCCCAACCTACAAAACCGATTTCTTTTTGCTGTGAAAGGGATTTGATACGGTCTTTCACGCGCCGGATTTCTGCGCTGTTGTTGGATAACGCCCAAGTCGCAAAGGGCTTGTCCTCCAAATGCCAACTGCTCGCCATGTCCGCTTTCAGTTTTTCCAGTTCCTCCGGCGGTAAATGCGGGCAGCCGTCAAGGGTCTTATGCTTGCGGTAATAGGCGTTTACGGCTTTCATGGTTTCCTGTGATTTTTCAAGGCTTTCCAGTTTCTTTTCTAACTTCTGTACTGCCTGCGGGTCGTCTGCGCTGATACCGCCCATGCCGGTGCTGCGGATTTTATCAAGAAGCCCTTGTATGTCCTGCCATTCCCGGTAATTGCTGTCGCGGGCTGCGTTCTGCTTTTCTTTCTTCCTTGTGGGGAAGTTAGAGCCGCCCGCAATCAGGATAGAGGGAACACGCGCGTCAATCTCATAGCCCTTGTTCATGTTCGCCGCCAGTTTCCGGGCGTAAGTGTCAAGCAGGCTGTCGATTTTCTCATGGTACATCGGGTCTACCCGCTGTTTCTGCCTTTCTGCAAGTTGTACGGCTTCATCTACATAGTGCCTGTATTCAGCCGTCGCGCTGCCTTGCTTATAATCGGAAAAACTGTTCATATCCTTTGCACGTTTGGCGGCAGCTTCATTGATAGGATAATAAGGGGCGGCAGGTGCAGCCTGTTCCGGCTGTGCTTCTTTTTCCTGTACCGGGGCTGTTTCTTCGGGAAGCTCCGGCGCGGCTGCTTCTGCTTCGGGCTGTTTGGCGGCTTCCTGTGCGGGCTGCGCCTGTTCGGTGGTCTGTTCTTTATCCTGTGCCTTTTGGATTTCTGCAAAATGCCCGTCTATGGTATCAATCAGCTTCGCGGCGGTGCTGCGGATTGTTTCAAGAGAGCCTTTCAGTTCTGCAAGTTCTTTTCCGCTGCTCCACCCGGCGATATATCCAAAAGAATAGTCCGACGTATCAAGCCCGTAATGTTGGCAGACAGCATAGGCGACGCTTTCCGCCTGTACTTCGCGGGTGCGGCGGTCGGGGCGTTCCGGTATAGCAAGGGCGGTATCATGCAGCGTGGCGTGGGCGATTTCATGGATTGCGGTCTTGATATTCTGCAATTCGTCCATGCCCTCGTTGATGAAGATACGCTTTTCCTCATAATTGCAGCGTCCTTTTACGCCGCCGCTTAGTGCTTCAAATCCCATAGCAAAGGGGGAAGTCTTTTCAAGGGCAGCGAAAAAATCCTTGTATTGTTCCACGTTGCCCGTAAGCTCATAGGTAAGGGCAGGAAGTTCTTTTCCCTCGGTCTGTGAAATATCAAAGACAGATACTACACGAAAAGCGGGTATCTTGATTTCTTTTTCTTCGGTAACAGGTTTTCCGTCCTTATCGAAAACAGGCTTTTGGGTGTCCGGGTCGATTTTTTCCACCTGCTTCTTGACGGTAAACGGGGACGGTGCAAGTATCTTGATAGCTTTTTCTCCGGGCTTTACATGGCGGTCAAATTCCTTTTCCCATTGTTTATAGCCTTTTACAAGATTGCCGCCCTGCATGGCGATAAGGATTGTATTGTTAAGGCTGTAATCATGGAATTTTGACATAGTACGCAGATAATCGGCGTAACGGTCGCTTTCATACAGTCCTAAAATCCCTTGTTCCAGTCGGTCGGTAATCTCTTTCATTTTGTCAGCGGGCTTTTCAGAAGATAGGATAATCGGGAGAACCGGGGGCTGCTCTGTGGCGGCGGTTTGTATGGCTGCGGAAGCGTCAAGGTCTGCCTGTTCCTTTTCCTGTACTGGCGGCTGCGGCGTTACCCGGTATTCCTCCGGCACGTCGCGCCCGTCGTACCATTCTGTAAAGGTGTTGCGGTTGTTGTAGATATAGCCCTTTTCGGTAAACATACCGTCGTCGTTAATGGAAGCGTCCCGCCCGTATTCCTCATACATGAAATACTTTTTCGCTTCTTCGGGAAGTTCCGGTTCTTCCAGTTCATCAACCAGATAACGCCCGTATTCTTCTTCATTGTGGACGGACGGATAAATCCAGTAGCAGTCAAGGTTCTGTGCAAGGTTGATAATGTCCTGTAAGCTGTCGGCATGGTCGCCGTATTCAATGGCTGCAATGAATTTCTCCCGGTCGTCGTCAAACTGCATTTCCAAGAGCTTCCCTAAATAGTTCAGCTCGTCGGGGTGGGAATACTCGCTTAAATGCTCCGTCAAGCCGGGGATAGTGGATTGAAATTCTGTGAAATGCCATTCCTCATAGTGCTTGAAGTCAATCCCGATACGGTCAAAGACTTCTTTCAGATGTTCGGCAGTCGTGGGGAATGTCACCCATTCGCCCGCGGGTCTGCCCTCGGTGTACTTCCCAAGATTGGAAAGATAGCCGCTTAAAATCGGTTCTGCCATTTGTTCGCTCCTTTCTTTTTCAATCATGCGGTGCATAAGCTCAAAATCCTCAATGCTCATGCTCCCGTCAAATACATAGGGGTTAAAATCCTCCCCGTCCCGGTAGGGCTTTTCGGAAAAGGGAAGCCCCGCTTCATGGGCGGCTGCCCTCGCTTCCTCGATAACCTCCGGGGGAAGCCTGTCGTCATGCGCTCCGATAAAACCGTCAATGTCGTTCATGCTGTTTTCGTAGTGGTAACGCACTCCGGCGGTCAGCTCGTCAAGGCTCATGTCCTCGCCTAAATGCCCGCAATAGTAGCCGTTTAAGATAACGGCGGCGGGGTCAATGCTTTTTATTTCCTCTAACCGGCTCCTGTCCTCCGGGTAGAGCGTATCGTCCATATCAAGATGAAAATATTCCGCGTTCCATGAACGCCCCTGTTTCCAGAACGCCACCCATGCGATACCGTCCCTAAGCTCGTCTTGATAGTCCTTTACGGTGTCCCGTAAACTTGCCATAGTGAAAAACCTCCTTTCTCTGCGGCAGCGTCATAAGCTGCATTTTTTGGCTGCATGGTCTACTACGGGTACGCCCGCATTTCTGCCAAATATTTTTGAAAATTTTTAGAGGGTGAAGCCCTCCGCAAAAGAGGGTTTGGGAAACTTCCCAACAAGCAAAATCCCCGTCCGGCGCGTCAGCGTCGCAACGGGGATTTACGGAAGTGGGTACCCGCTTCCTATGCTTGCTATTCAAGTTTTTAGTT
>OHRB01000814.1_pt1 | contig 14248 bp, 9 predicted proteins | sample 1578381 | NCBI WGS metagenome assembly OHRB01 (sample SAMEA3879566, study PRJEB24766) | human gut metagenome | biome: human-associated habitat; feature: feces | place: USA | collected 1985/1987
AGTATGTATAATAGTTTCGATTGAATTCCGTAGTGGTCGAAGAAACCTATTTTAATTAAAATTTCTATTTTAGATAGTCCCACAGAAGTCTCTTGGTCGGAGAGACGAATTACATCTATAAAACTGGTCGGCTGTTGGTTGTAAACTTTAAAAAGTTCTGTGGCGACCTCTTCAGATAAAAACTTAACTGAACCAATACCTTTTGCAATTGCGTGAAGGTCTTTGTTAAAATAATAGCTTCCTAACGAAATTCCGAATTTAGGTAATGTAATTTCAATATCTTTTGCTTTAGCAGCTTTTTCTCCCGTCTGTATTTGTTCATCATTCTTTGCACAGTTTAAATATGCTGTGCAAAACTCATACGGATAATAGTAGTAATAATAAGCACACAAATAACTAATCATACAGTATCCAATGGCGTGATTCATACCAAATTGATAACTGGCACTGTCTTGAATAATCTGAAGAAACTCTTTAGCTTCCAGTTCTGCAACATTTCTTGGAGAATTTGATTTATGACAATAACCTTCAAGTATTGACGGCAATGCTTTAGCCAATCTCTTTTCATCTTTATGTCCGATTGCTCTACGCACATTGTCAGCTTCGCTGCCCGACAGTCCGCATATTTCTTGAAGAAACTTAATTGTGTCCTCTTGAAATATTAAATATCCATTGTTTTTATTAAGCAGTTTATCTATAACCTCTGACGGATTTTTATGAGGTATATGCTTAAATAGTTCCTCTCTGTAAGAAGAACCTGATGGTCTAATAGCAGCCGTGACTATTGCCATATCCAAAATACTTTTAGGCTTATATTTTTTTAAACAATCTATAGCAAATGGAGACTCAAACTGAAAAATAGAACCTGTAGTTTCTAACATACTTTCCCATACATTTTGATCATCCCAATCAATCTCGTGAGATTTTGGATAAGGTAAATGAGCGAATTTGCAAGTTTCACTAATAACTTGCACTGTCTTTAATACAAGCAAATCATACTTGGTCAACCCTACATCATGAATTTCATCCATATCAATCTGAAGAGTACAGTAGCCATCTTTCTCGAACACACCGTAATTGTCAGCTAAAGTAATTGGACTAATAACAATTCCTGCTGGATGTACCGACTGTGCATGCTTAATACCTAACAAGCCATCATAGTAATAAAACAATTTCGGATACTTTTGTCTTGCTAAATCAGGATCGGTGTTAAAACATTGCTTAATTTCTTTGACTTTTTGAATAGAATATTCACACTCACTAAAATCGGTTTTTGGATGGCTTAATTCCCAATTAAGTCGAAATGCTTGTCCTATCAGATCAATAGCAGCCAAATCTTTCAGTGTCGAATATGTAGGGACTCTGGCTGTTTTTGTTTTACCGAATTTATCTATAATATACTCAAACATTTCTGGTCTATCCGATTCTACAACATCAACATCGATATCTCCTACTTCTACTCTGTCTTCATTACAGAATCGAGAAAATACTGTACCCCATTTTTCAGGGTTTAGGTCAATAATATCGGTAACATACGCTGTTCTTGAGCCACCAACTGAACCTCTTGAAAAACCTATTGGTTTTCCTTGATTTCTAAAATGTGAGAGAATTTCACTCATTGAAAGCATAAAACCCGACATACCTACTTTCTTAAAGACTCTCAGTTCTTCAGGTATTGCTTTATCAAATCTATCCTTTTCTTCTGATGAAATAACGCCATTATCAAGCTTCTCTTGATATTTTTGATATACCAATGAAGTAAATTTTTGTTCGTCTTTTTCAGCACTGCCATACAAAATAGGGTACTTAATCGATGTATCAAGCATAAACTCTTCGACACTATCTGCCATAACATTGGTGTTGTTAATAGCCTCTATGTATAAAGAACTCGGTATTGCGTCCTGTGTTGCGAAAGCTTTCACTAATTCATCGTAAGACTTATACACTAAGTCCATCTTATCTTCGCCTTCGTAATGTTGTTTTTTAGCATCTAAGATTACTTGTCTACACTCTGCTTTATAAGAATTAACTGAGTGGGCGTCTGTTGCAGCTATTAGCGGAATATGATATTTCTCAGACAGATATGCTAAATGTCTATTGTATTCAATTTGTTCTTTGCAATTGTGTGGTTGAATTTCGAGATAATCATACCCTTTAACTAATTGTTCATACCATGTATCTTCTACAGGTAATTTATTTAAAGGAGAAGCAAGACAGGCACTTGTTTTGATAATGTTGTCAGACAGCGAAAGAAACTCTTCAAACGAGATTCTGCCAACATAATAAAAATGATTTTTGTCAGTTCTTGACAAACTTATAAGCCGGTTGAGTTCCTTAACGCCTTCATAGTTTTTCGCAATAAGAACTGTATGATAATTGTCTCGGATTTTGTCTGTATGATTTTTTGTTAAGTAACACTCAACTGCATGTATATACTTAATACCTTTTAAGTCACAATACATTTTCTTCTTAACCCAACCTTGTATATTGCCGTGTTCCGAAAATGCAATTGCATGCTGTCCCAACTCTACTGCTTTATCAACATAATCTTTGTAATTGGTAGCACTGTCTTTAAGAGAATAGTCTGTATGTATATGGTAAGCAACATAATTGTCGATAATATTAATCTTCCTTTCCGAACACTTCACTTGTCTCGTTTGGATGCGGGAAAGGAATAGACTCTGTGTACTTATTCTTATCCCATGCGTATTGTTTTCCAAACTCCATTTCGTTGGTGTAAAATCTACGAGATGGCGGATCGTACCACATTGGAATTGATAAATTCTCCTGTCCTCTCATCCTGTCTTTCAAAACATCCAATATAACATCATAATTTTTAACTAATTCGTCACCAGTTTGCTTTTCATTGGGCTTCACTCTATATAACGAGAAACTTCGATGAGCGAGATCTAACATACCTCCAGAACCACCAATATCATATTTACAAAGGCGAGTAACCTGCTGTCCTTTTCGTGGATGAATAACCAAAATAATAACAACTTGAAATGTGGCTGCAAATTTGGTCAACCAAGACATGAATGCGTTTTGTGTTTCGTTTTTATTGTTGTCGGTAGCTCCAAGATTGATGACCGTAAGATTGTCCAATATGAGCATTTTACAGCCATACTTCCTAACACAATCCTCCATTGATTTTTTGATATTATCGACTGAGTTGTCATAATCGTCTTTATAAATATAAAGGCGATTTTTATAATATCCATCAATTTTAGTACGAGCACTTTTACTAACTTTGTAATATACACTTCCTTTACTGTCATGAAACTGATCGATATTATGTCTACCTGCAAATATAAAATCAATCCAGTTTTTCATCATCGAATTAGGCAGCTCTTTAGAATACAACCAAACAGACTTTTGTTGGTCAAGTGATTGACATATAAACTGTGACAGTAAAGATGATTTACCACTGCCATTAGTACCCGTCAGAATCGTAACTGTGCCATAAAACATTTTCATTAGCTTATTGTCTAACTCTGTAATGCCAGTATAAATACCGTCAATTTGAGAAAGGTCAACATCTTCAATGTCTGAAAAGTCAATAACGCTATCGACAGGCGAATCTTTTGCATCCAGTATAAGTTTTAGCACATATTCTTTTCCAAACCAATACAATGTCTCGTTGAGGTCACTAATAAAAGCTTGACTACCATCTGATTTTGTTACCTTTGTGGGCAACTGTACAATCTTTGTTCGCCAGTTTCCGAGTCTACTTGAAACCTCTTTAATCATTTTTTGTCCCGCTTCATCATTATCTGCACATACAATAATATCGGTGAATTGTTCTAACCAGTCCCAATTATGTTCAATCCAATGAAAGTTTCCAGCCCCAAGCGGGACACTAACTGCATTAGTGAATCCCGCTTCTATAGCCGAAGCACAATCAATTTCTCCTTCACATATTAGCAAAGGACTGTCAACATTAACACGATTCATATTGAACAATATTGGACTTGTATCTGCATCTTTTTGACACCATGTTTTTACTTCGCCTTTGCTTTTATCTATCTTATGGCTTGGTCGGTATTTAACCAAAGTAAGCACATCGTTCGTGTCGTAATAGTTAAACACTATATTTCCATGAGAGTCTTGTCTAATATCGCAATAGTCAATTGTGCTTGGTGATATTTTTCGTAAACCTAAGTATTCTTCGATTTTGTTCTTTGAGTGACATTCTACAGGTTTTGGGTATCGGTACTGGGTTTTAGTCTTTACGCCCATCTCTCCAAACGCATATTTAATGCCTGCTTTTTCAAATAAATACTGAACTGCTTCCAAATATGTATGTCCTTTAATCATATAAGCATCAATAATGTCAGTCGATATACCACATCCGAAACAATGAAAATTATATGTTTTAGGATTGTAAATCCAACTTGGAGTATCTTCCTCGTGGAAAGGGCAACATGCTCTCAAACGACTCTCATCAAAATTTTCAACTTCCAAAATTTGAGCTATTTCAAAAGCATTCTTCTCTCCTAATTTCTCTTTTGCTTTATGAATTTTGTCCTTTTCAATAAGCAAACATAATCACTCCTCAAGAAAATCAAAATCGTCCTCTTCAGTATAGCTTTTAGAACGCTCACAAAACGCCCGTACCGAACAAAGGTTGTTACAAAAGAAATCATCACACTTGTAATTATTGATATTTTTGTCTTTAGCAGCGTACTGCACGAACACTTTATCTAACCAGCATTCTTCTTCAAGAATTTCATTTATGGAAGCCTCAGCCCAAGACAAAGCTTTCTCGTATTCACTCTTATTGAAATCTACGCTTTTCATTTCTCCGAGCTTAAACATATTAAAAATCAATTTTGTGGGATATGTGTGATATGTTTCGTATATGTATTTGGAATACAGGTACAACTGAAAAAGATACTTCCGTAATTCTTGCTCGTTCTTAAAAGCTCCTTTGCTTTTGTGGTCGCAGATAATATACTCGCCATTCTTCTCAAGTATTAAGTCGATAACACCAACAAAGTTATACTCGCCAATTTTGGTTTTAATCTTCTGTTCAACACCGACTACTTGATATTCAGAAAAAACATCCTCAAAACCTCGAAAATATTCAAGACCTATTTGGTAATACTTCTTATTCATATCAACATAGCGATTTTTAGGGAAATCAGATAAAACCGTTCTTTTATAAGCATTTTTGTACCGCTCTTCAAGATCGAAAATGCTACTTTGACCTTTGTAATAACTTTCTAACAATTTGTGACATAAAGAACCCCATTGACTAAAAGCGTTTTCTTCTTGGGGCTTCCTATCAATATATGATAAGAAGAACATACGAGGACAAGTCTGATAAGAATTTATACTGGAAAACGACCAGTACCGATTTTTTAATTGTTTTAAGTTAATCAAAATGGTAACTCGTCCTCTGTTTCAGATGTAGTAGATTCTGCCTTTGACGGCGTAGTTATATTTGCGTCATCACCACTTTCGTCACGCTTGTCGTCACAAAACTCTGCATCCTGTATCATAATTTCTACAACCTGACGCTTCTCTTTTTTTTCTGTTTCGTATGTGCGAGAAGTCAGTTTACCATCAATTCCAATCTTTCTTCCTTTTGAAAAATACTTACAAATAAATTCTGCAACACTTCCCCATGCCACACAGTTAAAAAAGTAATCATCGTTGTCTTTGCCATAAGACCTTACTGCAATTCTAAAATTAACAACCGACTTTCCATTGGTTGTTGTTTTAAGTTCGAGTTCGGTTACAATTCTTCCAATTTCACATACTTTATTCATACTAAACCTCCCATTGTTCAAGTCGCTCAAGCACAATTTTTAGTGTCTCTATATCTGTAATTTTGGTCGGATTTTGATGTCCTGATATATCTGCAATAGATATAATTTTTTGCTATCAACGCCTTTGGATACCAGTTCTTTACAAATAGACACTACTTTGCCTTTAAGCACATCTAAATCAGATACTTTCTTAGCTTTGGTACGCTTTGCTTCATCGCTCAATTCTTCGCCATACCAAAGATTCAAACCAAGACCAAATAATGCTGCGTTTTTTGTTAGGCATCTCTTAATAGCTTTGTTTACCATCGTAGATTCTACTTGATCGGCTGATACAGACTTATTACGGTTATCCATAATAGCCAACTGCTCTTCTTGAGTTTCCCCATTAATGGATAATAATGTTTCAACCCAACAGGTTTTTCCGTCAGTATGATAAAGATTACCATTATCGTCTCTAACTACGGTATATGACGACCTTGGAAAATACTCTTTTATGTATGCCCATGCAGACGCCCATGGTAAATAATTCATACCATTTTTAGGCTTGACCTTGCCAGACACATCAATTGATGATAATGTTTGATAAATTGACTTGTTGTCAGAAATAATAATTCCCCCTATATATTAATTTTTTGTTAATTTAGCACAATCGCAAGTAGCAAAGCAGTAGAAACACTGCGTTTACAGGTCATGAAATTTGCGAGTAGCAATCCTAAAGCTGCTCAAGCATACGCTGGACAGATTGAAACCATTTTAAATAAAACATCAGATGCTGCAAAAGTCAGCAGCCAACAGCTTAAATCTTTCCAGTCACAGTTTGCAAATATTAAGACTTCTGCCGAGTCTGCTGGATTGATGGGTGCAACCGCTCTACGCACACTTGCAAAGAACTATCTTAAATATGGTTCGTGGAATTTTATCACTTCGTCTATGAACAAAGCTATTGCTACTGTTCAAGACATGATACACATTGTGACTGAGTTAGACACTGCTATGGTGGAGCTTAAGAAAGTTACAGACAGCACCGATTCGACATATGACAAATATTTAACTACGGCAACTGGCAAAGCAAAAGAGCTGGGTACTACTATTAGTGACTTTGTTACAAGTACCGCTGATTTTGCTCGTATGGGTTATAATATACCTGACGCAACGCAATTGGCAGAGGTAGCAACCATATATGCTAATGTCGGTGACGATTTAGATGGTGTTGGTGAAGCAAGTAGTGACATTATTTCCATATTAAAAGCTTTTAACATGGAAGCTTCATCGGCACAAAGCATTGTCGATAAACTTAATGAGGTGAGTAAAAATATATTGCTCAAAGGTATAGAAATATATCTAAAGAAAAATAGCTATATCGGTTAAAAGCCAGTGATGGTTAAGACCGAGGAAAGACTTTATAGGATAGATAAAAATACATCGGAGGCTTATGAAAAAAGAACTTTTTTAATACAAGTGATATAACAACTTATCCATATTTCACTCATACAGATATGAATTATTAACCAATAACACATTAAAATCTATCCAATTATAAAGAATCCGTAGAGACTGTAATACCTACACTGGTGACATTGTAGGTTGAGCTAAATCCTAAACCTGTGTTTGCAGGCACGGAGAAGATCCAGTCCGAACTCGCACTATAATCTAACAACGAAATGCGAGAACTAAGAGGAAACTACTTAGTCGCCACTATTTATAGTGGTCAAATCTACTTAATTTGTAGATAGTAACAGAATGAATAATTACGCTGTCTCGTCAGGTGATTTAGGCGAAGGCTTGAAGAACTCAGCCGCATCTATGGCTGTTGCGGGTAATAGCCTTGATGAAACCATTGCGTTGCTGACCGCAATGACCGAAGTTACACAGAGTGCAGATGAATCAGGCAATGCACTTAAAGTGCTTGCCATGAGATTAAGAGGTATGTCGGTGGAGCTTAAAAAGGCTGGAGAAGATACGGAAGGAATGTGTACAACAACTTCTGAGCTTCAAGACAAAATCAAAGCTTTAACAAAAACTTCTTCGTCTTCAGGCGTGGATATTATGGACAATGGTTCATTCCGTAGCACCTATGATATTCTTAAAGATATCGCTCTCGTATGGGATGAATTGGCTGATAAAAATAAAGCGTCGTTACTTGAACTTATTGCCGGTAAGAATAGGTCTAACTACGCTTCTGCTGTAATTCAAAACATTGGTACGGCAATTAATTCATTAGATACATCCAAGCACTCAAATGGTTCTGCATTAAAGGAACACGAAAAGTACATAGATAGTATCGAAGGTAAAGTAAAACAATTTCAGGCACAGTGGCAGGAATTATCAACAACAACATTATCAAGTGATATTGTTAAAGGCGTAGTTGATACTGGTTCTGGATTGTTAGGATTTTTAACACAAGCTAATGAATTGCTCTCTCATCTTGGAGCAAACATTGGTACTCTTTCCATATCTGGCGTTTTGTCTGGATTAATGGGAAGCGACAAGGGTAAACCCAAATTGACGGGTTTTAGGAGTATGCCTATCTATTTTGAGAAAGTAGCGTAATCGTGCTATAATCAAGAAATGGTGATGTATGTCGTTAAATGAGAGGTTAAACTGCAAACGGAATGATAGCCGTTCTGGGAAATGGTGATGAACAATATGCCATATGGAGACGAAAGTCAGAAACAAGTTATTGTTCGGCGTATGTCAAAAGCTAACCGCCGTAATAAGCCATAATCAGCATCCAGCCGCATAAGCGGAGGTTCAGAGACTATAAGCCTCTTGAGGTAGTTTCAACGATATGAAATGACCTTAAATTGTATAGTCCAAATCGACACTGAGACAACAGTGACTATCATATAAAAGAAAAGTTTTATAAACAAACAAAAAAAAAGAGCAGTATTATAAAACACTGCTCAAATTATTAATTAGAAGGTGGCTTTGCAATCATTACATTGATAGTTCTTGCCTATCTTGTTGCTTGCTAAGCCGAGTGTGAGAGATGAAGCTACTCTGCTACTTATTGAAATTTTAGTAGTACGCAGAGAACCGCAATATGGACATTTAACAGTTGGCTTGGAAGATAATTCATTAAGTCGTTGTTTCGTCACTAAATCCCAGCGTCTGTTGTTATTTAGGTGTTCTTCATATAGACTATTATCATATTCAGGGCAGTCTTTAAGGAATTTTTCATACCAAAAAAGATATTCAGCCTCTTGGCTCCCCAAAACATCTCGTTCAAAGTGCTCTCGCTGCAATTGTTCTGTGACTTCAAAAAGCAATTTACGAGGTCTTTTAAGAAAACCAACCCAACAACAATAACATTTCTTATCCAATGCAGGGTAATTAACTTCTCCACATTTTGGACATATTGCTACTTCAAGCATTAAAACACCTTCTTATTAATATATTGTGTCTAAGGGAAAGATACTCCAAACATACTTAGACAAAGATAATGGTAAACACATCGGATGGTTTACTACGGCTGCCAAAGCCAGAACAAAGCAAGATATTACCAAAGCTACTGACAAATATGAAGAATATAAAACCTACGCCAAAAGCTTAGATGACAAGGTTTTAAGAAATAAAGTAACTGCTAATGAAGCAGATATACTCAAGCAGTCAAAATTTGCAGAAGCTACTAAAGATTTAAACCAAGAATTATTAAAAGGCATAAAATACAACACGGATTATGCCGAATCAGAGAGTCTCTTAAGTAAAAATGCTCAATCAATGTCCGGTGCCTTTTCAGGCATTAAAAGCAAGCTATCTTCATTAGGCTCTTCGTTAAAGAATATTGCCGCAGGTATTGGTAATATGCTTATTGTGCAAGCTGTAATGAGTGCAATTTCTTTTGGTTTTGAAGCGCTTGATAACTACACCAACAGAGCCGAAAACAACCTATCAGACCTTGAAAAAATCGCAACAGAGATTAACGACAAAAAAGACGCTTATACATCTCATTCAACATCTGTAAACAAAATCAAAAATGAATACTACGAATTAGCTGATGGTATTAATTCTTATGGAGAAAATATCTCTTTAACCTCTACCCAGTATGAGAGATATATTGAACTTTCTAATGAGATTGCACAGATGTATCCAGACTTGGTGGAAAGTTATGATGCTCAGGGTAATGCTATTTTAAAATGCAAGGATAATGTTGAAGCTCTTAATAAGGCAATGGCTGATGAAAAGAATGCTTATTACGAAACTATTGTGTCTAAAGAGCAGGATACTTTCGGCAAAGCGTTAGAGAATATTGCCACGAATCAGGGAATATTTGGTGGGGATGATAAAACCTATATCACCCAACTCAAGAATATTGACGAAATTGTAAAAAAAGTACAATCTAAAGAAGATATCTCTCTGATGTGGGCAGATATGCACAATTTGGACACTATTATTAAGGGTGCTGGTATTGAAGATATCCTCCGTTACGATAAAAGCAACGGAAAGTCAATTTATAAAATCGAAGACAAAGACATATCAACCGCCATCTCGTCAATTCAAAACTACAAGGCATCTTTAAATCGTCAAATTAACGATTTGGTAAACAATAGTTTTAAACCTGTGCTTGATGCATATATTCACTATACTGATGAACAGTTTAGCACATTAGACAGTAAAAGTCAAGTCCTTATTGAACAATATATAAATAGTGCTACATGGGATAACTTCTATAGTAAGATTATTGATCCTGAAGCCAGTACAGCAGATAATTTAGAGACAGTTAAACAAACCGTATCTGGTATAATTAAAGCGTTTAATAATCCAGAATTAGCTGACACATTAAGCAGTGTGCAGTCTAAAATAGACGATATTAAGAATGGCAAGATTGATGTATCAAATTATCAAGATTTGAGTAATCAGATCAAAAAAGCATTATCAAGCGTTGACGGTATAGACACAGTTACCAAAGCATTGTTTGTAAAACTTTTGTTTTCAGATGTTGAGGTCGCTGATAATGTAAACATAGATGACGCAATAGCTAATCTTGTCAACCGTGCAACGAAACAAACCCATAATACTAAATCTGCTGCTAAAAATACACCAACGATTAATGGTATTATACCTGTTACAATACCAGTTGAACTGGGCGGCGTTGATACGAATAGTTTTGTTCACAGCATCAAGGAACAGTTTGCTGATGGTACTGGTTTGGAAGAGATACAACAGGAAGCAGCAAACTTGGGTGTTAATCCTTTACAAACAGTATTTGGCAATATTGACACCAACAATCGTGAAGTCTTAGAATGGACAGATTCTAATTTAGAAAAGTACAAAACTGCGATAGAGTCTTGGGGTTCTACTGTAGAAGATATGAAAGGCACAATTTCTACTGTATTTGCTGGATCAGATACCTTTGATGGTGTGGAAATCGCTTTTTCTCCAATGCTACAAACACCTGACGGAGCAGTGTTGTTAGATGCGGACACCGTGTACGAATACATTTGGGGTCTTATTGACGAAGCTGGCGAGGGATGGACTAACGAAGATTTATTAAAATTAGATACTAAAGGCATCGAGATTGATGGTGTTAAGATAAAAAACCTTATTGCTGATATTGGTGACACAGCAGATCATACTGCAAAAACTATGCACTATTTGGGCACAAACGGAGCTATATCTCTTGCTCAAAAAGAAATTCAAGGATTCAACGAATGGATAGATGGATTGTCAGATGACGATAAACAAATAGTTTATCAGATTTCTTGTGATACCGATACGGCAGACTTTACATTATCAGAATGGCAAGACAAAGTAAAAGAATACACCAAAAAAAATACAGATCTGATAGATAAAGTATCCAAAGAAGAAAAAGACAAAACCAAAGAGTATTTGCAAAGTCTGGATTTTAATACGATTTCTAAGTTGTATAACAAAAAAGATAATATTAGTTCTTTAGAGGATATTAAAAAAGCTGTTAAAGACATAAAAAAAGAAGCAGAAGATAAAGTTACTTTTAAAGTATCTACAGAAGACGCCACAAAAAAAGTTACTTCTGTGTTATCGGCTTTTAAGGCTGTCAAAACTGCTATTAACGAATATAACGAAAACGGAAAATTATCTTTTGATACTCTGGAAGCGGTTTTATCGTTAGACGACTCTTATATAAATTTACTTGTTAATGAACAAGGCAAACTTGATTTAACTTCTAAAAAATATAGAGATTTAGCCAAAGCTCAATTAGAAAGATTGAAAGCTTCTTATTTACAAGAAGCAATCGACGAAGTAGGCAAACTTGAAAATGAGACACAGGCTTTAGCATATCTTCAAAAGAGTCAAGACAGCGCTGCAAAGTCGGCTACTAATTTGGCGGACAAAAAATGGAAAGAAGCATATGCAACTGCTGCTGCTAAAGACGCTGCACAAGGCACAGGTACGCTATATCAACAAACGGTTATTCAGGCAGAGTCTGCTTGGCGTAAGAAAGCCGCTTTGATTGATTCGTATGCTTCTTCATTAAGTGACTTGTCTACTTCTACAGACGAAGCTACTTCTGCTTCGGAGAAGTACAAAAAGCAGATAGAAAAGGAAGAAAAAGCTCTTGAGAAAAGTAAAGACGCTTTAGAAAAGAAAAAAGAAGCGTTAGAAGATACTAAAAGTGGTTATGAGGATGCGTTGTCTGCGATTGAAAGTTTAGTCGATTGGACAGAAAAGTACATTAAACAGACTAAGCAGGACGAAATAGATGCACTACAAGAACGCAAAGATAAAATTGACGAACTTATTGAAAAGAAACAGGAACTTCTTGACAAAGAAAAAGAAGAAGCTGATTTCAACAAACAGCTCAAAGAGAAAGAAAATGCTGTTGCTTCAAACGCATTGTCTGCTGCTATTACTGGACTGGACGATAGTTCCGCAGGTAAAAAGGCTCACAAAGAAAATGTTGATGATTTGGTTGAGTCCAGAGAAGACTTATATGATTATCTATCAGACTATCAGTATGATACTCGCAAAGAAGCTTTGGATAAACTGAAAGAAGAGACAGATAAGCATTATGATGATGAAATCCAAACTATTCAAGATTTCTTAAACAACGAGGTGTCTTTACACAGAGCTGCATGTAATATGATTGACAATGACAATGGCACATTGTATAACAACCTGTTGTGGTATTGTCAAAATTACACTACAACCACAGAGGCTGAGTTTAACCATATGTGGCAGTCGGCTCAAAGTGCTCTTTCTGAATATGGTACTGCACAACTCAATGTTATGGATTTAATGAATACGCTACAATCTCGCATCTACGATGTAGACTCTGCTATTGATAATGTGACAGGAAGGATTGACAACTACACTTCTCGAATTGATAGTTTGAAGCAAAAAATTGACGAGTTGGGTAATTCTGCACAGGTTACTAAAGCAAAGATTGATTCAGTTAAAGTACAACCATCGAGTATAACAGGTCATGGGTATAAAATTACCTATAACGGCAAAGTGTATAAAACCAACCAAACGAACAAAGAGGATGCTGAAACATATTTCATAAGTCAGATCAGTAAAGATTGGTATGGCGGAAGAGCGCTACCGGCAGGTTCTTTATGGTCAAAAATGAAAGCGTATGCTTCTGGTACCAAATCAGCCAAAGGCGGTTTGTCTATTGTTGACGAAGAGGGCATCGGTTCAGAACTTATACCTACATCTCTTGGCAATGGCAGATATACAATCTTACCACAAGGCAACCCTGTATTTAGCAAAGCTATGACAAATGAATTGTTTGAATTTGCATCGGCTCCAACTGATTATTTTGCACAGAAGTTTGGCTCTGAAATAACACCGAATGTTGTGAACAATAAATCAACTGTTGTTTCCCCTGCTATTAACATCAATGTGCAAGGCGATGCTACTCAGGCTACTGTTAATGCACTGCATAAAGAATCTGAGAGGATTATGGACAACACAATTAAAAAACTTATGTCTTATACCGTAAATAACAGACATATTTAATTGTATATTATGAATAAATGCCAACCCTTGTGACACAATAAATGTGTATATTTTATCCCGATTTTACAGAAAAGTCTTGACTTTTGCACAATATATAGTATATAATACTTCTATAACGATTGTGACAGTAATACAATGCACGAGGGTTGGCATATACTGAACATAGTCATAACGATATAGGGCATAATAATGATAGGAGGATTTATATGAAAACTACCATTAAACCTAATGCCATAAAGATAGAATATAATCAAGACAGCTTTATGATTATGTTTGCCCAGATGGACGAAAATGAAAATATTCTTAATGAAATATGTATACAAGTAGATCCCAGAAATATGTTGTCTATTACTGCTCCTATAATAGAAGCAGTGTCAGGGTATCAGGACAATTACGATATAGATCTTGGTATGCGTATTCAAGTAAGAGAAAATGACGCTGCAAAGGAGGAATAACTATGCATGCCTCAAAGTTGCAAGCTATTTCTGATATAGATAAAAAATATACTATTATCGTTGATTCAAATACAA
>OHRB01000818.1_pt1 | contig 14184 bp, 10 predicted proteins | sample 1578381 | NCBI WGS metagenome assembly OHRB01 (sample SAMEA3879566, study PRJEB24766) | human gut metagenome | biome: human-associated habitat; feature: feces | place: USA | collected 1985/1987
GGACGTACCAGTGCATCTTCCCCGCCAAAACAGTCGGCATATACCCGCTCTAAAGTATCTCTTCCCATATCATTATATCCGTATCCGCTCGAAATATTAAAACATTCTGCACTCACACGGTTTTTCTGCATGGCTGCAATGACTTTCATCTGATTGTATTCCGCATTTGCATCAATCTTTTCAAAACGCTCTTTTAATTCCTGTTCGATTTTTTCGCCAAATGCATAAACTTTCTCGGAAATTCCAAGTTCTTTATATTTTTCTTCCAGTAACTGATTCATTGTATGATTCCTTTCTCGTGTAAAACATCCGTCATTTTCTGTAACATATGATCTTCCCGGTCATTGAATTCGGATTTGTCCAGCCAGATGACATCCTTTTCCCGGCGGAACCAGGTCAGCTGCCGTTTGGCAAAGTGACGGGTGTCCCGCTTGATGATATAGACGGCCTCCTCCAGCGTGCATTCGCCCGCAAGATACGGGAACAGTTCTTTGTAGCCCAGTCCCTGCATGGAGACAAGATCTCTTGTGTATCCCATTTCTTTCAAACGGAAAACTTCATCAACCAGTCCGTCGCGGATCATCTGATCGACGCGCCTGTCAATGCGGTCATACAGAATCGAACGTTCGTCGTTCAGCACAAAATAAGCAGAACAGTACGGAGATTCCTTCTGCTTCTGCTCCTCGTTGTGCTCCGAAATCTTCTGTCCTGTCTCGTGATAATATTCCAGCGCCCGGATTACACGTTTTACATTATTCGGGTGAATCGTCTCCGCGGAAGCAGGATCAACCTCGGAAAGTTCCCGGTACAGTTCTGCCGCGCCTTCCTCCGTTGCTGCTTTTTCTTCCAGCTGTTTCCGGATCGGCAGTTCACCGTGCGATTCCGTAAAATCAACTTCTTTTAAAAGCGCCTGGATATAAAAGCCGGTGCCGCCCGTCACGATCGGAATCTGTCCGGCGGCGTATATTTTTTCCATCGCTTCATGCGCCAGTTCCACAAACTTCACGACGTGAAACTCTTCGGAAGGATCGAGCACATCGATCAGATAATGCGGAACGCCGCACATCTCCTCCGGGCGGATTTTGGCAGATCCGATATCCATATGGCGGTAGACCTGCATGGAATCCGCGGAGATAATGGCCCCATTCACCGCTTTGGCAAGCGAAATCGACAGCTTCGTCTTGCCGACAGCGGTCGGACCGGTCAGGATAATCAAAGGTTTTTTCAAAAAAATCACCTACACAATTCTCTTAAATTTCTTTTCCAGTTCCCGTTTCGAGAGGGAAATGATCGTCGGCCGGCCGTGCGGGCAGTGATACGGATCTTCGAGCGTCAAAAGCTCGGCAATGAGCTGCTCCGCCTCTGCATAGGAAAGATGATTGTTGCCCTTTACGGCGGCCTTGCACGACATCGTCGCCAGACGGTCTTTTAAAATCTCCAGCGGCTTTTCGCGGACCTCCTCAAGATTGTCGAGAATCTCGACAAACAGCTCCTCCGTCGCAATACCGTACAGGTTGTGCGGCACGGCGTTGATCGCATAGTCTTTTCCGCCGAACGGGGAAATTTCGTAGCCGAAGGACTGGAAAACGTCCATGCAACGGGTCACAAGATCTGCTTCCTGCGGCGTTAAGGAGACGATCAGCGGAGGACTCACCATCTGGGAGGTGACGTTCTTTTCCCGGTAATTTTTCATCATCCGCTCGAACAGTACCTTTTCGTGCGCGGCATGCTGATCGATGATGTAGAGATTCTCGCCGTACTGAATCAGCCAGTACGTATCGAAAACCTGGCCGATGATGCGGTGCGATTTCTCTGCCTCCGGGGTAAGAAACTGCTCATCAAAGAGCTGCATCTGGCCTTCTGGCTCAGGCGAAGCAGATGCGGATGAGGATTCTTCCGGCATGGAAGATACCGTTGGAACTGCATCTGGCTCCTGCTGATGCTGTATTGCGTCCGCGTTTGAGAGGTCTGCCGTCTTTGGCACGTTTCCTGCACCCGGCTCAAACAGTTCTTCCTCTTCCCGCGTCATTCCCGTCATCTGCTGAACCGGCACATACGTTTTCGCTGCGCGGTATCCATTTCGTTCCACCTCCGGGAAAATTGGCATTCTTCTGCTCTGGCTGGAAACCGGCTCCACCGGAAGGGACTGCCGTGCAAAGCCTTCTTTTACCTGCCGTTTCTGCTCGAACGGTTCCGGAACAACAATCTGTTCTTTCCGTGCCGCTTTTTCCTCTGCTTTCCGTTCCCTGTCGGAAGAAAGCGAAACCTTCACAATCTGCTCCCTGTGATTCAGCGCACCTGAAATCATATCGCGCATCTGGCGGTAAATCTCCTCCTGATGAGAAAAACGAAGTTCCATCTTCGTCGGATGCACATTGACATCCACCGCCTCTCCATCCATCTGGACATAGAACAGCGTAAACGGATATTTATGCTGCATCATCGATGTTTGATATCCGTCCTCAATCGCACGGGCGAGCAGCTTGCTCCGCACATACCGTCCATTCACGTAATAATTTTCAAAATTCCGGCTTCCCCTCGAGATCACCGGTTTTCCGATAAAGCCGTCGATCGTCATCAGCGGGCTTTCCGAGTGAATCTCGATCAGCTCCCGCGCGATGTCGCGGCCGTAAATATTATAGACCAGTTCTTTTAAATTCCGGTTGCCGCTCGTATGGAGCTTCACCTGTGAATTCACCATATATTTAAACGAAATCCCCGGGTGCGACAGCGCAAGCTGCTCCACAACGGAAGTCACCGCATTCGCCTCCGTAACCGGCGTTTTTAAGAATTTCTGACGAGCCGGCGTGTTGTAAAAAAGATTCCGGACCAGAAAGGTTGTTCCGGTCGGGGCACCGACCTCCTCATTGGCCTTCTCCGCGCCGCCCTCAATCACATACCGCGTTCCCGTCAGCGCATCCGGCGTTTTCGTAATCATCTCGATCTGCGCAACCGCCGAGATACTCGAGAGCGCCTCGCCGCGGAAGCCAAGAGATGCAATCTGCACGAGTTCTTCCACGGAACGGATCTTGCTCGTCGCGTGGCGTAGAAAAGCGAGCGGCACCTGTTCGGCCGGAATGCCGCTTCCATTATCCGTGATCCGCACCAGCGAGATACCGCCGTCGCGGATTTCCACGGTGATCGCCGTCGCACCGGCGTCCATTGCATTTTCCACCAGCTCCTTTACCACGGAAGCCGGCCGTTCCACGACCTCACCGGCCGCAATTTTATCGATCGTATTCTGATCCAGTACTGCTATGGTAGCCATGTTGTTCCTTTCTGTTTCGGATTGATTCTAACTTATGTTCTGATCCAGTATTCCCCTATTTCCAGCGGTTTTTCACCTTTCCCTGGAAACGGTACAGGGTATTTAAAGCATCCATCGGTGTCATATTCGAGATATCAAGCTCCGAGAGCTCTTTGATGATATCATCGTCCTGCACCGTATCGAACAGCGACATCTGTGCCATATCGACCTCGTCGTAGTGAACCGGCTTTGCCTTCGGTTTTTTCTGCATGGTCAGATCCTTGACCGCAGCAGTGATATCGGCATCGCTCAGCTGCTCCACCAGCTCCTGCGCCCGGGAGAGCACTGACTCCGGCACTCCCGCAAGACGCGCTACCTGGATACCGTAGCTCTTATCTGCGCCGCCCTGTACAATTTTACGCAGGAATACGATATCGTCGCCCTTTTCCTTAACGGCAATACAGTAGTTGTGCACGCCCGGAAGCTTTCCTTCAAGCTCAGTCAGCTCATGGTAATGCGTAGCGAACAGTGTCTTTGCGCCGAGCAGCTTCGGATTCGCCACATGCTCAATCACCGCCCAGGCGATCGAAAGACCGTCGAACGTACTCGTTCCTCTTCCGATCTCATCGAGAATCAGCAGACTGTTCGAGGTTGCATTCCGAAGAATATTTGCCACCTCCGTCATCTCAACCATAAACGTACTCTGGCCGCTTGCCAGGTCATCGGATGCGCCGACACGGGTAAAGATCCGGTCCACAATACCGATGTTTGCCTTCGAAGCCGGAACAAACGAACCGATCTGTGCCATCAGCACAATGAGGGCCGTCTGGCGCATATACGTCGATTTACCGGCCATGTTCGGTCCGGTGATGACGGAAACGCGATGGTCACCGTTGTCAAGCAGGGTATCGTTTGCGATAAACATATCGTTTGGAATCATCTTCTCGACCACTGGGTGACGGCCGTCCTTGATATCAATCTTTCCGCGGCTGTTCAGCTTCGGACGCACATAGTGGTTGTGCTCGGCAACGTAGGAAAGCGATGCGTACACATCGAGCCGTGCCAGAGCCTGCGCCGTGCGCTGAATCCGCTCCGCCTCACCGGCAACTGTATCGCGCACCGTACAGAAAAGATCGTATTCCAGCGCATACAGTTTATCCTCCGCACCGAGAATCGTATCCTCGAGTTCCTTCAGACGCGGGGTAATGTAGCGCTCCGCATTCGTCAACGTCTGTTTTCTCGTATAGTAATCCGGGACAAGATCTTTAAACGAGTTCGTGACCTCCAGATAATAGCCGAATACCTTGTTGTATTTGACCTTCATATTTTTGATGCCGGTTTTCTCGCGCTCGCTTGCCTCCAGCTCACTCAGCCACTGTTTTCCCTCGGTCTTGGCGTGACGGTAATTATCGACCATCTCGTTATAGCCGTCCTTGATCATACCGCCGTCGCGCATCAGATACGGCGGATCATCGACGATTGCCGCATCGACAAGCTGATAGAGGTCTTCCAGCGGGTCGAGATCCTCCTGAATCTGCGCCAAAGCGCCGCCGTCAAACGAGTTTAAGAGCTGCTTGATGTAAGGCAGCATCTGCAGCGACGATTTAAAGGCGATCAGGTCACGCGGATTCGCGGACTGGTAGCTGATTCTTCCGACGAGACGCTCGAGGTCATAAACCGGACGGAGGTATTCACGGATTTCCTCGCGGATCATCGCCTGCCCCGTTAGAGCCTCTACAGCATCGAGTCTTGCATTGATTTCATCCTCGTCGATCAATGGCTGCTCCACGTAGCTTCGCAGAAGACGCGCGCCCATCGCCGTGCGGGTTTTGTCGAGAACCCAGAGGAGGGAGCCGCGTTTCTGCTTCTCCCGCAGCGTTTCCACCAATTCCAGATTCCGGCGGCTGGAGCTGTCGATCAGCATATATTTGTCTGTCACATACGGTGTAATCGAATTCATGTGAGACAGATCCGATTTCTGTGTCTCGTGCAGATACTGGAACAGCGCACCGGCTGCAATTGTTCCGCAGTTGTAATCGGCGATGCCAAGGCCTTCCATCGTAGCAGCATGGAACTGTTCCTGCAGCGTACGGCGGCAGATATCATCGTCGAAATACCAGTCTTCCAATGCATTCACGCAGATATGAAGACGGGTCCGGAGATCCTCCACATCAATGCCGCAGAGCAGGAACGACTGATTGCAGATGATTTCCGCCGGCATAAACTTCGTGATCTCATCCACAAGGCGGCGCGGCTTGTCCATTTCCGTGACGAGGCACTGGCCGGTCGAGATATCTGCCGTAGAGATACCGAAGCATCCCTCCATGCAGACGATCGACATGATGTAGTTGTTCTTCGTCTCATCAAGTCCCTGCGGGATCAGCGTCGTACCCGGTGTGACAACGCGGATGACTTCGCGCTTTACCATGCCCTTTGCCTGTTTCGGGTCCTCCATCTGCTCGCAGATCGCAACCTTATGGCCGTTCTCTACAAGACGGTTGATATACCCTTCTGCAGCGTGATACGGGATACCGCACATCGGAGCGCGATCCTCCATGCCGCAGTCCTTTCCGGTCAGCGTAAGCTCAAGTTCTTTGGATACCAGGGTGGCATCCTCGAAGAACATTTCGTAGAAATCACCTAAGCGGTAAAACAAAATGGTATTAGCCGGGTCAGTCAAGCCCGTCTTCGTCTGGCAATAATGTACCATCATCGGGGAAAGTTTCTCACACTGATCCAGCGCATCCTGTGCTGTCACAGGCCGCGTGGACATCAATGCCGGCGCTTTTACCGCTGTGTTTTTTGTTTCTGTATCATTCATTTGTATTTCATACCTTTTCTCAAGAATAAATATAAGAAGTATAACAAACGTCATACCTGCACAATTTTAGCATGAAACCAGAAATTGTGCAAGATTCACAAGCGTATAAAATGCCCCCTTCCTGTCAGTGGTTTTTTCTCAAAACCAGCCGTCCAGGAAGCGAGCATTCCCTTTAATTTTTCTTTTTTTGTCTCCATTTTGAGAAAGACGAACCAATCAACAGGATCAGCACAAAAACAACGGCAACCGTTTCATAAATCTGCACGCCGGTGTTGACAGGATTGTCGTCAATTGAGCGGTAATCGCGCTCCAGACGCCACAGCATCGCCATCCGGTCCATGAAATCAATCTGCCGCGTGCCGTCCGTCTCGGTCTTAAAGACGGCACAGTAAAGATTCGTGTACCACTGGTCAAGAAGACTGACCCCTGATCGCCCGATCTTTCCGCTGCCGATCTCCTCGTCATTTTCATCATACAGAATCCTGCCGCTTCTCGAACTCTGGTAATCGAGCGGCGTTTCATCTACATCAAGGAAAATCAGTCTTGTATCTTTTCCATAGGAGGTATCCACATACTGCTCCTGCGCATAGCCAAGACACGTACCGGATGCGTCGTAATAGCCGTACGTCGTGCCGGAGCCTTCTCTGTCTCATCCTCCACATAGTCAATCGAAAACCACTCCTCCTCGTTGATATAGACCGTATTCTTCTGAAGATAGCCCGCCACTTTTCCGTCTGCCACAATCTTCGTCTTTCGTTTACTTCCATACAGGTCAAAGTAGATTTCTATGGTTTCTGCCGATGTAAGCGCCTCTTTTGCCTCATCCGCAGTTGCAAACTCAGATTCCGGCACTTTTTCTTTTCCGCAGCCGCCAAGCACCAGAGCGGCGGCAAGAAAAAGACCAGCGGCTGTATATATTCTCTTTTTCAACTGCCTTTTTCCTCCGCCTTACTTGTTATCTTTGTAATACTCATTTGCCTCATCGTACATCATATCGAGCAAGGCGTATTTATCCTGGAAATCCATCACCTGCGTACCGTTATCCTCCAGGTTCACATAGAGATTGCACTGTGAACCGGACCAGTCCATCTCTTTTTTCGCAGAACCGATCACCGTTCCGCCCTCTGTATAAATGGTATGTCCATCCTCTGATGCGTAATATGGTTTTTCGTTCAGATCTGCATCGAGAAAAATAATGTAATACGCTTCCGGCATCTGATCCGGTGTCGTCACGCGCTCCTGTGCATAGCCAAGCAGGTTGTTGTCCGGATCATAGAATGCATAGGTAGTAGCGGATTTTGTCATCTTATTGATTTCTTCGTCCGTCACAATTTTCATATGGAACCATTCTTCGCCGGAAATAGAGATCGTCCAGGTCTGATCAAAGAGACCGCTGTTTTTCATATACGCGGCAGCCTTTTCATCCGCATAAATGTTTCCCGAAGCGTCAACGTTATCCAGATCACAGCGCATGCGGACGGACGAAGCCGATGCAAGGGCTTCTTTTGCCACATCCGCGTTTTCATACCCTAACTTTTCTTCTGCCGCCGAGCATCCGCACAGAAGCAGAAGTCCTGCTGTAAAACCCAAAAACAATTTTGTCGTTTTTCTCATAGATTCCCCTCTCTTTCTTTTGTCAGGACCTGTTGGAAAAACCGCCGTCCTTGTCGCGTGCCAGTTCTCTTGCCGCCATCACAGCGAGTGCTGTCAGCTGCGGCAGATATTTTGCATCGTAGACAATTAGAAATGCATTGTCGAACATGATGTTTCCGACGGTAAGATCCATATTGTCGACGATGGCGCCGATCATAGTTCCGTTCAGTTTTACCGAGTAATTGTGGCCGATGGAGCCGGCATATTCCCGGAGTTCCAGTTTTCCCTCCGGCAGTTCCATCGAGAACTGATCCCGTACGAGTGCAAACTGCTTTTTCAACACACCATACGGCTCGCCGTACAGACAAAAGCGGTACGTCGGCAGTGCGTGGAGCAGTTCCTTCGTCATACGGAAGATTTCGGTGTGCATCGCATCGTAGATATAAAACGTTTTCAGCGGCACCGTGCTGTCGATCTCGTAGACTAGGTTTCCGTCTGTATCCTCCAGATCGAAATGCTGGCCCGTCAGACGGTAATCCTCCGTGAAAGTGTAAATCTGGGACGCCGAAATCTTCTGAAACGACTGTACCGTTCCGGTTTTGACGAAATGCTCCAGATTCGCTTTTAATTCGCTCTGGAACATCATCAGATCGGAATGGTAGCTTAGATGGTCTGCGAGGTTTTCCGCAACATCCTCATGGATCGGATACACCGGTGTGGTGAGTTTCTTTTTGATAAAGTCTTCGATGAAGGAATATCCCAAATAACCGACATGACCGTCTTTGTTCAGCCAGAAGTAGAGATATTCTCCCTTGGCGTCCGGTCCGAAAACGAGTGCTTTCTGCCGCATCGTGTAGAATTTTGCAAGCCATGCAGAACCGAACGGTGTATCGACGTTCTTGTAAGCCACATAAAATTCTTCGATTTTCCGCGGCTTCTCCATGGAGATCATGGCAATCATATCCGTCATGGAATTGTAGCTCTCCGGGGTTGCCATGGACCAGATGGCAATGCCGAAAATCAGGACAACCGTGGCGATGGTGAGTGTGATCGTCTCTCCGTAGCCGACCGCCATCAGATAGATGCCAAGCAGCGTGACAGCGCCGCCTGCGATGCGGAATTTCCATTTTCTCTTTCTCAACTGAATACCGCCTCCTCTCTTTTCGTTACTTTTATTGTACTTGCTCCCCTTTTTTGTGTCAATTGAAACCCGCTCCTCCGCTCTATTTTGTTCTGCCTAGCGGGACAAAGAAAGCGTGTCGGCGCATCTTTTTTTGTCAGAATGCATCCGGCACGCTTTGTTTCAAAAATTTAATGAACGAAAAGAAATTATGAAATTGGAATCACGCGTCCCGTCTCCGCCATGGTTCGGTGGGAAATGGAAATTACGGTACGGTCTTTGGATACTCTCCGCAGTGCATTCAACACCATTTTCTCGGTTTCTGCGTCGAGGTTTGCCGTAATCTCATCGAGGAGCAGGATTTCCGGCTCTGCCGCAGCCGCGCGGGCAATCGAGAGAAGCTGCCACTGGCCCTGGGAGAAGAGGTCCGGTGTGCATAAGGTATCGTACTTGTCCGGAAGCGCCTCGATCGTCTCGGCAAGTCCGGTCAGCTCCGCAGCCTTTTTCACATTTGCATCCGAAATCTTCGTATCGTACAGCGTAATCTGGTCTTTTACTGATCCCGGCACCATATGGAACGACTGCTCCACATAGCCGAAAACGTTTCGTTTCTTTTCATCCGTCAGATCAATGGACGGAACGCCCTGGATCAGAACCTTTCCTTTCTGCGGCTCATATAAGCCGAGCAGCAATTTGAAAATGGTACTCTTTCCAGCACCTGTTCGTCCGGAGAGCGTTACCTGCTCGCCTTTTTTGATCTGCAGACTCACATGATTCAGAATGACCTGGTTTTCATCGTATCCGAACGTAACGTCTTTTAACTCCGCGGCTATATCCTGCTCCGCACGTTCCGCGATGGCAGCAGGCGCTTTTTTCTCCTCCAGACCGTAGAACTCATTGATTCTTGCGATACCGGCAAGGGCGGACTGAATCGTCTGGATTTCCATACCAAGGCTTTCGACCGGAGTAAAGATCTGGGAAATGTAGTTCATGACTGCAACGGCGGTTCCGGCGGACATACCGAACAGTTTTAACACGGTCGGATTGCCGGATGCGGAAAGCAGCATGACAACAGCAACCACAATGGCATTTAAAATTAGAATAACCGGAGAATAGACGGCATCGTAAAAGTTGGTCTTCTCCATCGCACTGTAGCTGTCATCGATATAGCGCGCATACTGCTGCTCCATATACGTCTCTTTCTGCAGGCAGTGGATGGTCCGAATGTTGTGCAGCGTCTCCGGAACGTGGCCGGAAGCACGGCTGACCGCGCGGCGGTTGGCAATCTGGGATGCCAGCATGTTTTTCTGTACGTAACGGGTAAAGAGGAACAGGACCGGCAGAAGAACAATCAGAACAATCGTAAGTCCGCGGTTTGTCACCCAGATGGCAACAAGAATACTTAAAATCTTGCACGCATCGGCAAACATACTGATGATACCGGAGGTGAACAGATTTTCCACGGTATCGACATCACCGACGAATCTCGATACCAGGGCACCCGGCTCCTGGCGGTTCAGTTCATTGGCAGAAAGGCGTCCGAACTTTTCCATCAGACTGCTCCGGAGTGCATGCGTAATTCTCTGGCCGAATACCGTCAGAAGACTCTCCCTTGCGGATTCGAGAAAACCAGTCAGGGCGAGCAGTCCGAAATACAGCAGAATTCCGCCCGTCCAGAGGGTGTGATTCTTGGTGAGCCGGTCAATCAGCTGTGCCAGAATAAGCGGCGGGAGCAGTGCGAAAATAACGGCACCGCAGACGGCTGCAAAAAGTCCGGCGGACAAAACACCGTGTTTTCGGACCGTCTCTTTGATGACCTGCAATACAGATTCTTTATTTTTCATCGTTACTGCCTCCCTTCGTCTGATCACGGCAGAGTTCTGCGTAGGACGGAACCTCTGCGAGGAGCTCCTCATGTGTGCCGACTTTCGTATGTCCCTCATCCATCCAGATCACCTGATCCATCTGATCGAACAGATAGAGACGATGAGAAATCAGAATGACAATGGAATCCCGTGCCAGCTCTTTTACGTTTGCAAAAATCTGTGCTTCCGTCTTTTTATCGAGTGCCGAGAATGGATCATCGAGAACCAGAACCGGCCGTTTGTGATACAACGTTCTCGCAAGGGCAAGGCGCTGCGCCTGGCCGCCTGAGAGACGGACACCGCTTGTTCCGACCAGGGTATGAATGCCGTCCTCCATTGCTTTTGTCTCTTCTTCGAAGCAGACAGTCCGAATCATTTCCTCCGCGCCCTGTTTTCCGCCGAGGCGGATATTGTCTTCCACACTTCCATGAAACAGCTCCGGATCGTGGCCGAGATAACCGATGATGCGGTTCCGGTCTGTTTTTTCCATTTTTCCAAGCTCTTTTCCGCCGAAAGTGATGCTTCCCTCATACGGTGATTCGCAGAGGAAGGTCTTTCCAAGCGTTGATTTTCCGCATGCAACCGGTCCCGTCACACCAATGATCTGGCCCGGAGCTGCTTCAAACGACAGATCATGGATGATCTCTTTTCCGTTCGGATAGGCAAAATGCAGATGACCGACCGAAAGCTTTGCAGGCGCTGCGGCCGGAAGCTCTGGTTCTGCTTCGGAATTCTGCAAGAGCGGCTTGATTCGTTTCCAGGAAACCTGTGCTTTATGTACCGCGTTGAACAGCTTTGCCGCACTCGATGATTTAGTAGCAAGCTTTGTGTAGCAGGACAGGAACGTCGTAAATACGGCGATAGTCCACGGTGTCCAGCCCTCATGAAGAACATTTCTGCCTCCGAAGTACAGGATAAACAGAATGCTCGCCATCGAGATGATCCGGTAAATCGGCGGCATTGCCGTGTTCCAGATATTGGCACGGACAGCAGCATTCTCGTAAGCGGAAAGGTTTTTCTCATATGCAGCTTTTCGGTCCTCTTCGCAGCCAAAGACACGATAGGTGATCGCGTTTGCCGCACGGTCCAGGGTTGCGGCACTTAATGCACCCGACTGCACCTTATAGGCGGCACCTGTTTTCTGTACAATGACCTTCATCTTTTCCGCAATCACGTAGGAAACCGGCGGGAAAATCATACAGAGAAGGGCCAGCTTCCAGTCGTACCAAAGCAGCATGCACGCATAGGCGAGAAGGGCAACGCCGGTATCAAAGATTTCCGTTGTAAATTTCCGCATGCCCTCGACACAGTCATCTACATCGAGAATCGCTTTGGTCAGTACATTTCCGGTGCCTTCCGCTTCGAACTCAGAACGGCTTTTGCGGACCAGCGTTCCGTAAAGAATCTGCTTCATATGCCGGTTGACGTTGTTGGCAAATCTTCTGACATAGAACCGTTTGAAATAGCGGGAAACCTGCACAATGCCAATACTCACGACATAGGCCGTGACCAGCATCAGCATCTGGTGGAAGGTTCCTGTGCCACCCAGGAGATCAACCAGCTTTCCTGTCATTTTTCCCTCAAACCAGGGGCCTGCAAGAAGTCCCAGATTATAGATGAGACCTGAAACCGTAACCAAAAAGAGAATTTTCCATTCTTCCTGAAAGTAAGAGAGCACCCGGTTCGGGCGAAAGGTTTCATCCTTCATCGCTGCTGCCTCCTTCTGCTGTTGCTTTTATTGTTTTATCTGCTTTTTCACTTAAAATTTTTGAAAGTTCCGCAAAATGATTCTGCCGTTCTCTCTTCGATTTCCAGTACAGCTTGTCCAGTGTTTCGCAGAAGCTTTCTGCCTCCTTTTCCGGAAGCTCCAAAAGCAGCCATTCATAAAAAACCGTTTCAATTTCTGCTTTGGAATTTTTCAAAGTTTCTGCTTTTTCCGTAGCATACAGAAGCTGGCTTCTGCCGTCCCACGGATTCGGTTTCCGGATCAGATATCCCTTTGCCTCAAGGCTTGCAGCGCGTCTTGCAGCGGCTCCTTTATCAATCTTTAACTGTTCGCGCACTTCCGTCTGCGTGATGCCCGGATGATGGCGCACCAGATGGATAAAGTCAAATTCTGCTGTGCCGATGCCCTCTTCTTTCATTGCCTGAACCGTAAATTTCCCGGCTTCCCGCGCTATTTTTGTTATTTTCCGTTCTGTTGGATCCATTTTTCTGTTCCTCCTGTCCATTCTCGATCTGTTTCAAATAGATGCATATACAACTAATTAGATGATAGTACAACTAATTAAAATTGTCAATCGCTAGATCTTCTGGTTGACGAAGTATCGTCCGGACTTTATAATAGAAGTATTCGGCTGTTAAAAACAGTCAGTCTATCAATAAGGAGATGTATCTTATATGGAAAAGAAACATACGCGCGGCAGCTTTACCGGATCGATCGGCTTCGTGCTTGCTGCCGCAGGAAGCGCGGTTGGACTGGGAAATATCTGGCGTTTCCCTTATCTTGCCGCAAAAGACGGAGGCGGAACCTTTATTTTGGTTTATATCGTACTGGCTCTGACCTTTGGATTTACGCTGCTGACAACGGATATTGCCATCGGAAGAAAAACCGGACAAAGTCCGCTTGTCGCTTACGGTAAAATTCACCCGGGCTGGAACGGCCTTGGCCTTCTCGCCAGTATCGTGCCGGTTGTCATTCTGCCTTACTACTGCTCCATTGGCGGCTGGGTATTAAAATACCTGTCTGTGTTTCTCACCGGACATGGCACTGCTGCTGCCGAGGATGGTTACTTTACCGGCTATATTACCGGTACATGGCAGCCGATTGTGTGGTTGGGAATCTATCTTTTTCTTACCGCATTCGTTGTATATCGTGGTGTCAATAAGGGAATTGAAAACTACAGCAAAATTCTGATGCCGATCCTTCTGATTTTAATCATCGGAATTTCCATTTTTTCGCTGACACTGACCCATACCGATGCAGACGGTGTCGTCCGTACGGGACTGCAGGGTATGAAAATTTATCTTGTTCCAAATTTTAAAGGAATGACGCCGCAGAAATTTTTCACCGTCTTTGTCGACGCACTCGGACAGCTTTTCTTTTCGATCAGTGTAGCGATGGGTATTATGGTTGCCTATGGTTCCTACGTAAAAAAAGAAACAAACCTGATGAAATCGATCAACCAGATCGAAATTTTCGACACCATTGTTGCGCTGCTCGCCGGTTTGATGATCGTTCCTGCCGTATTTACCTTTATGGGGACAGAGGGTATGTCTGCCGGCCCTGGTCTGATGTTTGTCTCCCTGCCGAAGGTCTTTCAGTCCATGGGAGCAGCAGGCGGCGTAATCGGAACCATTTTCTTTCTTATGGTCTCCTTTGCAGCCATTACATCTTCCGTATCGGTCATGGAATCCATTGTTTCCTGTATGATCGACAAATTTCACATCAGCAGAAAGAAGAGCACTGTGATTGTAACGGTTTATGCGTGTCTCGTCGGTATCATCGTATGCCTCGGCTACAATGCGCTTTATTTTG
>OHRB01000847.1_pt1 | contig 13817 bp, 8 predicted proteins | sample 1578381 | NCBI WGS metagenome assembly OHRB01 (sample SAMEA3879566, study PRJEB24766) | human gut metagenome | biome: human-associated habitat; feature: feces | place: USA | collected 1985/1987
CTAACTACGTGCCAGCAGCCGCGGTAATACGTAGGTGGCGAGCGTTATCCGGAATGATTGGGCGTAAAGGGTGCGTAGGTGGCAGATCAAGTCTGGAGTAAAAGGTATGGGCTCAACCCGTACTTGCTCTGGAAACTGATCAGCTAGAGAACAGAAGAGGACGGCGGAACTCCATGTGTAGCGGTAAAATGCGTAGATATATGGAAGAACACCGGTGGCGAAGGCGGCCGTCTGGTCTGGATTCTGACACTGAAGCACGAAAGCGTGGGGAGCAAATAGGATTAGATACCCTAGTAGTCCACGCCGTAAACGATGAGAACTAGGTGTTGGGGGAATAACTCAGTGCCGCAGTTAACGCAATAAGTTCTCCGCCTGGGGAGTATGCACGCAAGTGTGAAACTCAAAGGAATTGACGGGGGCCCGCACAAGCGGTGGAGTATGTGGTTTAATTCGAAGCAACGCGAAGAACCTTACCAGGCCTTGACATCCCTTGCAGAGGTATAGAGATATATCCGAGGTTATCAAGGAGACAGGTGGTGCATGGTTGTCGTCAGCTCGTGTCGTGAGATGTTGGGTTAAGTCCCGCAACGAGCGCAACCCTTGTGATATGTTACTAACATTGAGTTGAGGACTCATATCAGACTGCCGGTGATAAACCGGAGGAAGGTGGGGATGACGTCAAATCATCATGCCCCTTATGGCCTGGGCTACACACGTACTACAATGGCGTCTACAAAGAGCGGCAAGCCTGTGAAGGCAAGCGAATCTCATAAAGGACGTCTCAGTTCGGATTGAAGTCTGCAACCCGACTTCATGAAGCTGGAATCGCTAGTAATCGCGAATCAGCATGTCGCGGTGAATACGTTCTCGGGCCTTGTACACACCGCCCGTCAAACCATGGGAGTTGGTAATGCCCGAAGCCGGTGGCATAACCCTTCGGGGAGTGAGCCGTCGAAGGCAGGACCGATGACTGGGGTTAAGTCGTAACAAGGTATCCCTACGGGAACGTGGGGATGGATCACCTCCTTTCTAAGGAGAAAGAAGAAACGTGGAAATTGAAGGAAAAGGGAGTATGAGATCCTGTTTAGTTTTGAGAGGTCATAGACTTCTCAGAGGAATCGATCTTTGAAAACTGAGCAACTAAGAAGAAAAGACATAACAGAAAAGGTCTAAAACGTAAGTTGTAAGATAAACTGAGAAAACAGTAAAAAACAGTTCTTGAAAAAGAACATCTCGAAACACACGAGAACCACTGATTAAGTAAGGAAGGGCGTACGGCGAATGCCTTGCCACTCGAAACTGAAGAAGGACGCGCCAAACTGCGAAAAGCTCCGTGAAGCTGTAAGGAAGCGAAGAAGCGGAGGTGTCCGAATGGGGGAACCCGGCAGCAGACATGAGCTGTCATCTGCAGGTGAATACATGGCCTGCAAGAGAGGTACCCGGCGAACTGAAACATCTAAGTAGCCGGAGGAAAAGAAAACAACAGTGATTCCCTGAGTAGCGGCGAGCGAAAGGGGAGAAGCCCAAACCGGTCCAAGGACCGGGGTTGAAGGACCATGATATGGCAAGAGCGAGGATAGGAGAACGGGATCGAAAGCCCGGCCGAAGAAGGTGAAAGCCCTGTAACCGAAATCCGAGCGAAGCCTAATGGGATCCTGAGTACGGCGAGACACGAGAAATCTTGTCGGAAGCAGGCGGGACCATCCGCCAAGGCTAAATATAAACGAGTGAGCGATAGTGAACCAGTACCGTGAGGGAAAGGTGAAAAGAACCGCGGGAGCGGAGTGAAAGAGAACCTGAAACCGTATGCCTACAAGAAGTCAGAGCCCGTTAAGGGGTGATGGCGTGCCTTTTGTAGAATGAACCGGCGAGTTGCGACAGACTGCGAGGTTAAGGAGGAAAGACCGGAGCCGAAGCGAAAGCGAGTCTTAATAGGGCGAAAGTAGGATGTTGCAGACCCGAAACCGGGTGATCTAGCCATGAGCAGGTTGAAGTTGAGGTGAAACTCAATGGAGGACCGAACCGACTACCGTTGAAAAGTTAGCGGATGACTTGTGGCTAGGGGAGAAATTCCAATCGAACCCGGAGATAGCTGGTTCTCCCCGAAATAGCTTTAGGGCTAGCGTCGGAAAGAACCTTAGTGAAGGTAGAGCACTGAATGTGTGATGGCCCCATCCCGGGGTACTGAATACAATCAAACTGCGAATGTCATTAAGGATGTCCGGCAGTCAGACTGTGAGTGATAAGGTCCATGGTCAAGAGGGAAACAGCCCAGACCGCCAGTTAAGGTCCCAAAATACAGGCTAAGTGGAAAAGGATGTGGGGATGCCCAGACAACTAGGAGGTTGGCTCAGAAGCAGCCATCCTTTAAAGAGTGCGTAACAGCTCACTAGTCGAGTGACCCTGCGCCGAAAATGTACCGGGGCTAAGCCTGATACCGAAACTGCGGATTGTAGGAAACTATAGTGGTAGGGGAGCGTTGTATACGAGCAGAAGCCGTACCGTGAGGAGCGGTGGATTGTATAGAAGTGAGAATGCCGGTGTGAGTAGCGAGATGTAGGTGAGAATCCTACACACCGAAAGCCCAAGGATTCCAGGGGAAGGTTCGTCCGCCCTGGGTAAGTCGGGACCTAACGCGAGGCCGAAAGGCGTAGTGGATGGAAAGCAGGCGAAAGATTCCTGCACCCGTATATGGAGCGAAGGAGTGACGGAGACGGATAGTGTGACCCTCTTAATGGATTGAGGGCGAAGCGAAGCGGCTGGTTACCAGGCAAATCCGGTAACCAAAAGGCTAGAGCGTGACAGGTAAGCGAAATCTTAGGAAAGTAGCGAAGCACATGATGACGGCTTCCAGGAAAAGCTTCTGGCAATGCATATGCGGCCCGTACCAAAACCGACACAGGTGGGCAGGGAGAGAATCCCGAGGTGAGCGAGAGAACTGTTGCCAAGGAACTCGGCAAAATGACTCCGTAAGTTAGCGAGAAGGAGTGCTTAAGCAATTAAGCCGCAGTGAAGAGGCCCAAGCGACTGTTTAACTAAAACACAGCTCTCTGCGAAGTCGCAAGACGAAGTATAGGGGGTGACACCTGCCCGGTGCTGGAAGGTTAAGAGGATCTGTTAAGAGCGATCTGAAGCAGTGATCCGAAGCCCCAGTGAACGGCGGCCGTAACTATAACGGTCCTAAGGTAGCGAAATTCCTTGTCAGGTAAGTTCTGACCCGCACGAAAGGTGTAACGATTTGGGCGCTGTCTCGGCAGCAGACTCGGTGAAATCTTAGTACCTGTGAAAATGCAGGTTACCCGCAACTAGACGGAAAGACCCCATGGAGCTTTACTGCAGCCTGATATTGAATTCTGGTCATACATGTACAGGATAGGTGGGAGACAAAGAGACGTGCACGCCAGTGTACGAGGAGTCGACGTTGGGATACCACTCTTGTGTGACCGGGGTTCTAACCTGGTATCGAGAACAGGTACGGGGAGAGTGTCAGGTGGGCAGTTTGACTGGGGCGGTCGCCTCCCAAAGAGTAACGGAGGCGCCCAAAGGTACGCTCAGATTGGATGGAAACCAATCGTCGAGTGCAATTGCAGAAGCGTGCTTGACTGTGAGACAAACAAGTCGAACAGGGACGAAAGTCGGGAATAGTGATCCGGCGGTGCCGAATGGAAGGGCCGTCGCTCAACGGATAAAAGCTACCCTGGGGATAACAGGCTGATCTCGCCCAAGAGTTCACATCGACGGCGAGGTTTGGCACCTCGATGTCGGCTCATCGCATCCTGGAGCTGAAGTCGGTTCCAAGGGTTGGGCTGTTCGCCCATTAAAGCGGTACGCGAGCTGGGTTCAGAACGTCGTGAGACAGTTCGGTCCCTATCTGTTGTGGGCGAAGGAGATCTGCGGAGAGCTGTCCTCAGTACGAGAGGACCGGGATGGACCTACCGCTGGTGCACCGGTTGTTCCGCCAGGGGCATAGCCGGGTAGCTAAGTAGGGAAAGGATAAGCGCTGAAAGCATCTAAGCACGAAGCCTACTCCAAGATGAGATCTCCCATTCGCAAGAAGTAAGACCCCTTAAAGACGATAAGGTAGATAGGCCAGGGATGGAAGTGCAGTGATGTACGGAGTTGACTGGTACTAATCGGTCGAGGACTTAATCAGGAATATGGAATTTCTTCAGAATAGTTGTTCGGTTTTGAGGGATCGAAAGAGAACTCAAGATCCGGTGGCGATAGCAAAGTGGACACACCTGAACTCATCCCGAACTCAGAAGTTAAGCACTTTCACGGCGACAATAGTTGGGCTTGCCCCTGCGAAGATAGCTAGCTGCCGGGTCCTTTTTTTTTGCCTTTTTTGTAATTTTATTGTAAAATCATGAGTTGTATGGAGATTGAAATTATGAAAAAAATTGGATTTAATAATCAAAAATATTTAGAAATGCAGTCAGAGCATATTAAAGAAAGAATTTCTCAATTTGGAGATAAATTATATTTGGAGTTTGGTGGAAAATTATTTGATGATAATCATGCTTCTCGCGTATTACCTGGATTTTCGCCAGATTCAAAATTACAAATGTTGATGCAGTTAAAAGATGATGCTGAAATTGTCATTGTCATTAATGCTAATGATATTGAACAAAATAAAACTCGTTCCGATTTACAAATTACATATCAAGAAGATGTTTTACGTTTGATCAATGAATTTACTCAACGAGGATTATATGTTGGAAGTGTTGTTGTAACACAATACAATCGTCAAAAAGCAGTTGATTTATTTAAAGCTCGTTTGAAACGTAGAAAAATTGACGTATATTTCCACTACTTTATTGAAGGATATCCTACAGATACTAAAAAAATCATTTCTGATTCTGGATTTGGAAAGAATGATTATGTTAAGACAACAAGACCTTTAGTTGTTGTGACGGCTCCAGGTCCTGGTAGCGGTAAAATGGCTACTTGTTTATCACAGTTATATCATGAACATAAACATGGCATTAAGGCAGGATACGCAAAATATGAAACGTTCCCTATTTGGAATTTACCTTTGAATCATCCTGTAAATTTGGCTTATGAAGCTGCAACTGCAGATTTGGCCGATGTAAATATGATTGACCCATTCCATTTACAGGCTTACAATGAAGTAACAGTTAATTATAATCGTGACATTGAGATTTTTCCTGTCCTAAAGAACATTTTTGAAGAAATATATGGTTCAAGTCCTTATCAAAGTCCTACAGATATGGGTGTAAATATGGCGGGTTTATGTATTAGTGATGATGAAGCATGTTGTAATGCAAGTAACCAGGAAATCATTCGTCGTTATTTTGTAAGTAAAACAAGATATGCTCATGAACTATGTTCATATGAAGAAGTTCAAAAACAAGAAGTTGTTATGAACAAAGCGGGTATTACAGAATTAGATCGTCCTTGTGTTGTTGCTGCACGTAAAAAAGAAGAACAAACTCATTCTTTATCTGGTGCTATTGAATTGGATGATGGAACAATAATTACAGGAAAAACAACGAATTTAATGGGTGCTTGTTCAGCCGTTTTAATGAATGTATTAAAACATCTTGCAGGAATTGATAAAAAGAAAGTTTTAATTTCACCAGAAGCTATTTTACCTATCCAAAACTTAAAAACAGAATATCTTGGTTCGGTAAATCCAAGACTTCATTCAAATGAAATTTTAATTGCGTTATCTGTTTCTGCTTTGCATAGTGAAGATGCAAAAAAAGCATTAGCTATGTTACCAAAATTAAAAGGTATGCAGGCTCATGTGACTTGTGATGTTGCGGATGTAGATTTAAGTATTTATGCGAATTTAGGCATTATGCTTACATATGATGCTAATAAAAAGTAGGAGGTTTCTATGGCAAAATCAATTCCTAGCTCTGGGGCAGGAGCTGTTCGTATTATTTTAAAAAATAAAGATACTTTCCATTTTGATTTAAGAGAAAAGAAAGAAGATAACGGAAAACAAAGTTATTTGTTTGATGTATATTACGAAAATACTACTGGTACTTTAAATGTATTGATGGATAATGGTAAACCCGTTATTGCAGCATTGAATTTAAGTTTGGGTAAAGTTATCACTTTGTCTAATGATACAAACTTAAAAAAATTATGTAACTATGTAGTAGATAAGGTGAACGTATAATGAAGATAAGATTGCATGTAGTTGTTGACAAAGAAGATGATGCTGTTGTTGAAGTTGTTCAAAACGCATTGAATGAAATTTGTTCAAAGATGTCTTATTCTCCAAGTCGATTACAGCCGAGTTTAGCTGGTTGCATGGAGTTTTATGCGACAAGTGATTTGAGTGAAGATGAAATCGATGATTTATTATCCAAATTGAATAATGACTGGGATGGAGAAAATGATGATTGTCAGGCTTATAGCTTTAATACGACAATGTTTCATCCAAATGTCTACTATTTACAATTCCAATCTTTCTAGGATATATTATGATTGATTACACAGAAGGTTCAAATAAACAATATCATACTCAATTAGAGGAAAATGGTGTTGGAGATTATGTTATTTTAACGGGAGATCCCAAAAGAGTAAAGGATATCGCATCTTATTTAGATGATGCATATTTTGTTGCGGACAACCGTGAATATGTTACATATTCAGGCTATATTAATGGAGTATTATGCAGCGTAGTTTCAACTGGTATTGGTGGAGCCAGTACTGCAATCGCAATGGAAGAGCTTATTCAACTAGGGTGTCATACCTTTTTACGTGTAGGTACATGTGGTGGTATGCGTCTTGATGTTCAAGGTGGAGATATTGTGATTGCAAGTGGTGCCATTCGCCAAGAAGGTACAACACGTGAATATGCACCTATTGAATTTCCAGCTGTTCCTCATTTTGAAGTTTTAAATGCTCAAGTAGAAAGTGCAAAAAAACTTAATCTGCCTTATCATGTAGGTGTTGTTCAAAGTAAGGATTCTTTTTTTGGTCAGCATGCACTGGAAACAATGCCAGTTTATCAAGAGTTGCAAAACAAATGGGATGCGTATTGCAGACTGGATTGTCTGGCTTCGGAAATGGAATCAAGTACTGTGTTTATCGTAGGACAAACTCGTCATGTTCGTAGTGGAGCTATGTTTTTATGTTTAGCGAATCAGGAAAGAGAAAAAGCAGGATTATCAAACATTCAAAATCATGATTTAAAACCATTAATGAAATGTGCTGTTTTAACATTGAAAAATTTGATACAAAAAGATGAGGCTGAGAATCACTAGGATCTCAGCCTTTTTAATGTGTTTGGAATATTGTTGATAATATCTTCTGGCATGAAACTTGCCGAATCTATATCAAGTTTAGCACTTTGCGAATGAATATAGGTAGCACATAGAGCCGCTTGTAAACTATCTTTGCACTGTCCAAGCATCGCAACGACAATACCACATAAAATATCCCCACTGCCGCCTTTTGCCAGACCTGCATTTTGTGCATCTAAAACATAGACACTGCCTTGATGGGCAATATAGGTTTGACTTGATTTTAGTATGAGTACGCAGCTTGGATATTCTTTTGAAAAGTCGCGAGCCACTTCGAATGGATTTGATATAATGGTAGAAACATGGATACCTGTTAAATCGGACATTTCTTTAATATGCGGAGTTAAAATTGTGGTTTCACTCCGTTTTAATAATTCAATATTCTTTTGTGCAGCCCATAATGCATCGGCATCAAGTACTATTTTTTTGTCACTCTTTAAAGCTTGTTCAACTAAAGCGATAGTAATGTTGTTTTTTTGCATGCCATTTCCAATTGAAATAATTGAATAATTGTTAATATTTTGTTTCAACAAATCAATGGCTTTAGAACTAAATATACCATTACGATCGGCACATTGAAGAAGCATATAAAAATCGGATTTGATTGCGAGAACATTAGAAATACATTCTGGAACCATCAAAGTAAGAGTACCGATACCACTTTTATAAGCACTAAGACTTGCCATGTGGATTGCACCATGCATGTTTTGACTTCCGCCAATCATTAGGGCTTTTCCAAAAGTTGACTTATGTGCATTCAATGGGCGATTTGGAAGATGAATATCCTCCTCATTTAATATTTTAATTTTGTCCATGCATTTTTGATGAAGAATTTGAGGAATTCCGATATCTACGAGATATAATTTGCCACAATGATTTTTTCCTTCATTTAGCCATTGTCCTTGTTTGTAGCAATCCAAGCTAATTGTGTAATCTGCATGAATGGCGCATCCTAGAACATTTCCCATAGTGGAATCAATGCCACTAGGCATATCAATACTGATAATGGTGGACTGAGATGTGTTTACATTTTGAATCATAGTTTTATAAAATCCGGTAATATCTCTAGATAATCCATTGCCAAAAAGGCAATCAATATAAATGTCATAAGTGACATTAGGAAGATTTTTGCTGAATGGAATTTTTAAATTTTGTACCATTTGAAATTGAATTTTTTCATCTTCCGACATCTTTTTGATTTCTGGAACCACAACATATAGATTTGGATATTTAGGCTGTAGAAGTCTTGCGATTGCTAATCCATCGGCACCATTATTTCCAGGACCGCAAAGAATACAGATAGATTGGTTTGTATTTGTGATTTGTTCAATAATTTCGGCTGATTTTAAAGCTGCATGTTCCATCAAAATCAAACTTGGAATCTGGTATGTTTTGATGGCTGCATGATCAATGTTTCGAGCCGTAGTTTGCGTATGTATATAGGCTGGATACATAATCTCACACTCCTTATCTTTACTATACTCTTAATGTTTAAAAAATCATAATACTTTTAAGGATGTATGTTATAATTATGAAATTGGGGGTATTTATTTTATGTCGAAATCTTCAGCGGCCAAAAAGTCGATTATTGTTGGCGGCCTGATCGGAACAGGCGGTCTATTTGTATCAAAACTAATTGGATTGGCTTATACAATTCCATTTTCATATATACTTCAATCGGAAGCGTATCAGTCTGTATATGCACAATCTTATAATATATATGCGTATTTATTGACGATATTTCAGTCGGGAGTCCCTTTTGCCGTGGCCACACTTGTAGCTCGTTATATTGCTTTAGAAGATGCGAAAAGTGTTATTCTGGTAAAGAAAATTGCTTTTGCGATTTTAGGCTTAACGGGATTTGTTGGAATGATCCTCTTATTTACTTTATCGAATGTAATTGCGCCAGCTATGGTCGCCAAGAATGCCGATATCATGGCAAATTGTTTGAAAATATTATCTCTAGCGATTTTTCTTGTTCCTGTATTATCTGCATTTAGAGGATATTATCAAGGCTTAAAAGAAATGGAAGAATATGCTTTTTCACAAGCTTTTGAACAAGTGTTCCGCGTTGCCTTTTTACTAAGTGCAGCATGCCTTGTAGTCTATGCGTTTGGATGGGATAAAAAGTATGCATTATATGCGGCGGTTATGTCAACTTCTGTGGCAACGATTGCGGCAATTTCTCAATTTGCGTATTTTGATCGTAAACACCAATGTGTAGTGGATGAAATGGTACAAAGACAAACGACACGTTCTCATTCAGCTAAGAAAATCTTCAGAGAAATTCTTATCCTAGCTATTCCTTATTTAGTGGTTGCGATTTTAGGAAATATTGACCAGGTATTTAATGGTTTCTTACTTCCTACAGGATTAAAAATGCATTATAATGCCAAAGATACAACGACTGTCATTTCTGCATCAAATTATGTGGCAGGTAAATTAAATGCGATCCCAATGATTTTGGGCCCTGGTTTTGCGACAGCGATAATTCCGCATATTTCAGAGGCTTTGTCAAAGAAAAATTATAAGTTAGTTAAGAAAAATGTGTTGGATAGTATCAACGTAGTTTTATATGTAGCTATTCCTGTATCGTTTTGTATTTTTGCGTATGCAGGACCATTGAATTACACGTTATATTATTCCGAAAACTTAGAATTGTGTACATTCGTTGTACAATGGATGGCTTTGGAAGGTTTCTTATCTACATTAGCTCCGTTAGTTACGAATTTAATGGTTTCTTTGGAATTAAGAAAAAATGTATTAAAAAATCTTGCGATTGGTGTATTGATCAAAGGAGTTCTTTTGATTCCATTTGTATGGATCATGGGGATCGCAGGTGCTGTTATTTCAAGTTTTATTGGTACAGGATATATCATTTATAAAAATTTAAAAGAGATTCAAGATGTATACAACATTTCATATCGTAAAACTTTAATTATTGTAGTGCGTATTTTGATTGGATTGTTAGCGTTATGGATTACTTCAATACTTCTATCTAAAGTTGGATTGTATGGTGTTGAAGGATCAAAACTTTCATGTTTGTTCAAGATGTGTTTAAATGGTTTATTAAGTGTAATTGTATATGTGGTAGTTACTTTGTATTTAAAAGTTCCACAAAATATTTTTCACTTTCAACTAAGAAAGAAATCGGGTGTATAAAATGTATGATGTAGTAGTTGTTGGAGCTGGACATGCCGGAATTGAGGCTTGTTTAGCGGCGAGTCGAATGAATAAGAAAACGGCTATCGTGACTTTAAGTAAAGATATGATTGGTTCGATGCCATGTAATCCTAGTGTAGGTGGACCGGCAAAAGGAATCGTAGTTCGAGAAATTGATGCCTTGGGTGGTATGATGCCTATTGCGGCAGATAAGACGGCTTTACAGTTTAAGATGTTGAATACGACAAAAGGACCTGGAGTATGGAGTTTGCGTGTTCAAAGCGATAAGATTGCCTATAAACGTTTTATGAAAAAGGCATTAGAAGAACAGGATAATTTAGATATTATTGAGGCAGCATGTAAAATTGTTGTAATCAAGGATGGAAAAGCCTGTGGTGTTGAGCTAGAAGATGGAACATTTATTGAAAGTAAGACGGTTGTTTTGACAACAGGTACTTATATGGCAAGTAATGTTTTAAGAGGACATACTTCCACTGTTTCTGGTCCAGAAGATCAAAGGACGGTTAATACGTTGTCAGAATCATTGCGTGAGGCTGGAATTAAAACTTTCCGTTTAAAGACGGGAACACCAGCTCGTATTAAAATGGATACAATTGATTTTTCAAAGACAGAACCACAACCAGGGACAAATCAATTTTTGCGCTTTAGTGAAACAACAAAACAAGAGGATGTATTGCCTTTTGAAAAACAAGAGATTTGCCATTTAATTTATACACAGACAGAAACGCATGAAATCATTCATACACATTTGCATGATTCTGCAATGTATTCTGGGTTAGTAAAAGGGGTAGGTCCTCGTTATTGCCCAAGTATTGAAGATAAATTGGTTCGTTTTGCGGATAAAGAAAGACATCAGCTTTTCTTAGAGCCTGAATCTAAAGAATTAGATACAATTTACATTCAAGGATTCTCAACATCAATGCCTATTGATGTACAGGAAAAGATGGTTCATTCTTTGCCGGGACTTGAAAATTGTGTGATTGAAAAATATGCGTATGCGATTGAATATGATGCGATTGATCCACTTCAGATGAAGCCGAATATGGAAAATAAAATTGTTGAGAATTTATTTACTGCAGGACAGGTCAATGGTACGAGCGGATACGAAGAAGCAGCTGGTCAAGGATTGATGGCTGGGGCGAATGCGGCATTGAAAGTGGATGGTAAAGAACAATTTGTTCTTCGTCGTGATGAAGCTTATATTGGTGTCATGTTAGATGATTTATGTACAAAAGGAACAAAGGAACCTTATCGTTTATTAACTTCAAGAGCGGAATATAGATTGTTGTTACGTCATGACAATGCGGATCAAAGATTGCTTGAAAAAGGCTATGAAATTGGTTTGGTTTCACAAGAAAGATATGATGCATATAAAAAGAAGATGAATGATATTGAGGTTGCTCGAGAAGAACTTTCAAATGCACATATTAAACCGAATAGTGAAGTCAATGAATATCTTGATAGCTTGGGCTTTGATCCATTGGCACATGGATGTAGTGCATTGGATTTAATTAAACGTCCAAAAATTACAGTTAAGGGCTTGGCAAAATATACGGGATTGGATTACGAAACTCAAATCAATGAGCAGATTGAGATCCAGACAAAGTATGCTGGGTATATTGCCAAGGCAAAGCGCGATGCGAAACATTTACAGCAGATGGAAAAAATGAAACTTCCTGCAGATTTGGATTATGAAAATATGGATAATTTATCTTTGGAGGCAAGACAAAAATTAACAGCTATCAAGCCTTTAACATTAGGACAAGCAAGTCGTATTTCTGGTATAAATCCTAGTGACATTGCGATTTTAGCTATGCGTGTGAAATAATTTACATTGAAATCGCTTTCTATTATATGCTATAGTAAAAAGGGGATAAAAGTATGAAGGGAAAACGAAAAAAAGTTCAACATTTCTTTGTATATATCGCAATGCTGGTTATGTCTGGCTTTTTAATCATGGGTGGTTTGCAGCAATTGTCAATGACGCATGAGTTAAAGTCGAGTATTGTTCAAAAGGAAAAAGAAAAAAAAGAATTGTCTTCTAAAAAGAAAGAATTGGAGAAGGCAAAACAGAATCTGACAAATCCAGATTATGTTGAATATATTGCGCGTGGAAAATACTTAGTGACAAAAGAGGGGGAGCAAGTATTTAAATTTCCAAGTAAAGACTAACTAGGCCGTTTGGTCTAGTTTTTTTTTGTGTGGAAAATAAAAAAAGTGCCGAAGCACTTTTTATATCTATATGGTGAGGCCGATGCGATTTGAACGCACACGAGCATAACTCACTACCCCCTCAAAGTAGCGTGTCTACCAATTCCACCACGGCCTCATAGTGTTAAAATATTACACTATTTTACTGAGTTTGGCAACACATTCAAGTCCGGTTGTTTGACAAAACATGTCTACAGGTTGAACGTATTCGCATTGGTATCCATAATTTTTAAAGATTTTTAAATCTCGTGATAACGTTTTAGGATTGCAAGAAACGTATATAATCTTTTCGGGCTGCATGGTCACCGTATCTTGGATTCCATTTTCTGCCATTCCTTTTCTTGGTGGATCAATAAAGACGACATCAATTTTATCGCTTTTACGTTCGTGTGCAAAATCTGTGGCATCCTGACAAACATAGTGACAATTATCAAGGTGATTCATTTTTGTATTGTCGTTGGCATTATCAACGGCTTCTTTAACGATTTCAACACCAATCACGCTTTTCGCATGTTTACTGACAGCCATACCAATGGTACCTGTGCCTGCATACATATCAATGCATGTTTCGTTTCCAGAAAGATTAGCGGCTTTAATGGCTTGATTGTACAAAACTTCCATCTGTATAGGGTTGACTTGGAAGAAGGATTTAAAGTGCAATTTCACTTTGTTACCTAAACATTTTTCAATGATGTAGTCATTTCCATATAAGACTTTATATGTATCACCTAAGATCACGTTGTCATTTCGTGTGTTGTAGTTAAATACAATACTTGTGATGTTTGAGAATGTGTTTTTTAATAGTTTAGACAAAGACAAAATATTCTTTTCATTTTTACCAATAAATACCACTTGAATTTCATCTGTACTTGAGTGGCGGATAAAGATGTGGCGTAAGCCTTCTGCCATTTCAATTGTGATATGTTTTTGAATGAAGCCAAAGATTTTATTGATTGTAAAATCTTGAATCTTGCATTCTTTACATGTCACAACGTCGTTTGAATGTTGGCGATAAAAACCCATCAGGACCTTACCATCTTTGATTTTAACCGGAAACTGTGCTTTGTTACGATAGTACCAAGGAGAATCCATACCTAGTATTGACTTTACTTCAATATCTTCAAATAATTTTTTGACATG